>Ga0310696_10010565_pt1 | contig 10591 bp, 3 predicted proteins | sample AusTroGonzalo_MG_4_FD_203885 | JGI IMG/M metagenome (GOLD analysis project Ga0310696, IMG submission 203885) | Bovine rumen microbial communities from tropical cattle in Woodstock, Queensland, Australia - Gonzalo_02 (v2) (version 2) | ecosystem: Host-associated > Mammals > Digestive system >... | reverse complement strand
TGGAAGAATGGTGCATACGGAACAATGTAAAACATATTTATTCCAGGCCCGGGAAACCGACCGACAACTGTTTTGCGGAAGCGTTCAACAGGCTTCTGAGAATGGAATGCCTGGAAGCAAATTATTTTCCTGATATGACGAATGCGGGAAAAATAATAGAAGAATGGACGGACGACTATAACCGTAACAGACCGCAGAAAGGACTGAAAGGATTGACTCCGGAACAATTTAAAAGTAAACTTTTATCAGCGAAACCTAACTTAAATTCTGGACGAACTTTGGGGTAAGACCAGTCCGTCTCTTTAGGGTAAAAATAACTGAGTATGTCGTATAAAACTGGAAAACACGAAGCTGCCCGCTATGCATAAGGCGTAGTGCCATACCTTAAAACCTGCCCGCTTGCATGAAACTAAAGGCTATTTCATAAATAAAAGGGAGCTCATATTTTATGACACAGGAATATTGCCTGAAACTTGCACATCAATACTAAAAAACAAAAATGTGTAAATTCTTTCTAAAAAAACCTTAAAAATGTGTAATTATTATCCAAAATCAGCATAAAAATGTGTAAAATTCAAAAAAAACAATCATAAAATTGTGTAAAACTTATTTATCGTCATGCTGAATTTATTTCAGCATCTTTGCAATAATTGCTTAACCTTGCTGTCTAACGCCTTAAACTTGGCAGGGCATTAATGCTGCATTTTGGGATAATTTCCTGCTGGCATGGCGTTTTCCTGTAGGGGATTTTTTTATTTATTGCTTTAAAAAAATGCGGCAGATATTTGCTGTGTTCATGTTTTAAATATTCTTTATTCTCTCTGATATTTGCTTTGTTTGTCTATTTCATCATTTATTTCAGCTATCACATGAGAAACATCTGTTGTAAAATTATCATAAGTTTCTCTTATTTCCTCTTTTGTTACCGTTTCGTCTTTTCTATTTTTAAATACATAATTTATAAGACTATCAGGAATATCTTTCTTTAACTTTCGTAAAATTCCACTTCTCTCTATAATATATGGACTTACCATTTTAGGATAGGAGAAATTAGGTGGAATTCCTACATAATTATCAGTATATGGCACAAATACATCTTCTTTTAGTGCAAGTTTTATATAATCGGAATTGCAAGGGATAAGTCCCCTGGCAGTCCTGTTACGAAAAAGATAGAAGTTCTTAAACCATGATTTCCAACTATTTTTATCAATTGGCTGTAACTTTTCATTAGATGATAGTAATGTATATCTGGACCCGTTATCATCAACATAAGAGATATTGCAGAAAATTTCATATAAGAGTTTGGCTTCATTAATACATAAATCATTAAAAAAATCATCAAACTTTACAGTAAGTTCTTTTTTCCCCAATTCATATGTTTTTTTATCATTGTTGTGATTTTCATATATTTTGACATAATCAACTTTTTCAGGCAAACGCTTGAGCGGTATTTTTTCTTCGTTATTTTCATTTATAACTGTAATTTCATATTCTTTCCATTTCCATTTCTCTGATTCTTCTAATTTATCCAATTCATCTTTTTCGCTATAGAAATAGAGAAACATGCTTGCATAACGTTTATATTCATCCTCAAATTCATTGTATTTTTCGTGTAAGTATTTTTTTACACTAATAATTATATCTTTAAGGAGTTGTTGAGAATATCTACTATTAATCTCGTTCCTATTTAAAGACAAAACATCTTTTGCATTGCAACCTAATATATTTACATCTAATGGTAAGAAATATATTCCCTTAATATTAGCTTTTTGTATTAGTTGATTTCTATAAAAGATCTTACTCTCTCTATATTCGTAAATATCATCAAATGCAACTTTAATTTCCAAGTTTTTTTCTCTATCAAAATGATCAAATTGCAAAATGGTGTTATTTTCATCATCAAAATTGTCAAATTGCAAAATGGTGTTATTTTCATCACTTACATTCAACAGTATTCTTACATTGCTTGCCTGACTAAATATAATGGTTTCATCAATTAGTTTCCAAATTTCAAAATCAAGAGAATCATTTTTTGTAAAATCAAAATTAGAGAAATTATTATAAGCTATTTTATGTTTACCACTATAAGTAATTTTTTCGGGTATTTTTTTAATTAACAAATCAAAACCAAGTTCTGTTCCTACATTAAAACAATCATCTTTTGTTGTTTTTAATAAAACAGTCCCATTATCTTTCCCAGCAGGTTTATATAAATCAATATCGTATACCTCCTGATGATTATATTTTCTAGTTTTAATATGAACTTTATCTGTTAACAAAAAAATACTTTGAAAACCAATACCAAATGTTCCTGAAGGTTTCATCCATTCAGGCATCTTCATAATCTTTTTTTGTTTTTCTACATTATCTGATGAAGCCCCTATTTTACATAAATATTCCAAATCCTCTTTTGACATTCCTATACCAGAATCAGAAATTGTTATATGCCATGAGTTATAGCCATCTGAACTTGATTTGGTTTTTTTTATAGTAACTTTAATTTCATACTTTTTTTTATTACACTCCTTTTTGAATGGGTCTATATCTAATTTTTCCTTTTCAAACCAGATTCTTAAATAAGTAGCATCAACTGAATTTTGAAGAATCTCTCTAATGCTTTGACATGGTTCTTTATATAATCCAGCTCCTTGAAACAATTCTATTGCTCTATTAGTGTCAATTTCAAATTTCGGATACATTTTTCCATTAATAGAATCATAATTTTTTAATTCAACTTTTAGATTTCCTACTATTGGCAAGAAACCAAAATCTGAATTTGGAACTATATTACTCCAATTTTTCATCTGATTTGTGATTTCTTGGTCTATCCAAGAAAACCAATTAGACGCTAAATCTGCTGTTTTATATTCTTCACATACCGCAGTAATCTCTATTTGTTTTGAATTAATCATAGTATGAGAAATTGACAAATTTTTTTGTATATGAAAATAAGACTCTGTGGGGATTGAGGTGACAGTCCTCAAAACGATATCAGAAACCCTATTGCTATCTAAATCTAATAAATCACCTAATCGCAATAGACATGCGATATATCTTGGATGACATGCTTCATATGAGATTCCTGTTTCTTCAAAAGGAAGATCCATAACTTTTGAAAATGATTCCGTATGGCATTCGCATATTTTCCCAAGTATCCCTATTAATCTCTTCGGTATTGGATTGTTATACCAATTGAGAGAAGAATCATCACGCTCTAAATATTCCTCTGTTCTTTTACCGTGTTCTGCACGAATATACTCAGCCAAAATAAATTTCAATGCTTCTATTTTTTTCAAACTTACGTCTTTTTCTTTAAAAAGAACTCTGTTAGTCTCTATTTCAAAATAAGAAGCATGAGTATATAAAGGATGTTGCGGATTTACTTGAATTCGTCTTAAATAATCAACGAAATTATCCTTTTTTAATATTTTATCCAAATCATATGCATATGCGGCCATTCCTATATCATGATAAAAAGCACTGAAAAGCAGTAGCCATATATCTCCAGATGAAAAAAGATTAAAAGTATCTTTTTTTATTATTTTACCAATATTTTCTAGAATGGCCTCAGAATGAGTTTTATTATGCAGAGTATAGTGCGGAAAAATATTAGAAATTGTTTCCAATACCTGTGGCACAGAATTTTTTGCTAACTGCCATTGCGTATATAATATTTCGTCTTTCTGCCCACGAGTTTTTTCATTTAATAACTGTTCAAGGTAATTAAGCATAATCTTATTCTCCTGCGCTATCGCACTTTTCCTTTTTCGGCTCATTATATTATATTAAATGAATCTATCAAATACTTCTGCTTTTTTTGTTGCGCCAGTTAAACCTGTTAATAAGCATTTCTACAACAAAACTGATTTCTGATGTTAATCCAAAATACTCAAAAACAACTTTATCAATTCTCTTATGTACTTCTGAATTTACAGCCTCCTCAATTTTAGAAGAAACTTTTTGATGTTTGGCTAATGAATAAATAGTTTTCATTTCAGATAGATTTTTAAAGTCAAAACATAATGGCAGCGATTTTAAATCAGTTGCCTCGGCCTTTAACATTCCTCCGCCTAAGTTGCATCTGCCTGTAAATTCCCGCAAGAGCCATAGCAATGATGAATTGCAAAAAATCCATAAATTAATTTTTTCCTTTTCTGTTAAAGGGCTGTCTTCATATATCTCAACATAGCTTGATGAATACCCAGAAAGTTCATTCATACAACAAAAATGGGTGCCTATACCTCTCGGTAAAATCATCAAAGGAATTTTCCTTGTTTTGCTCACTGTATTTGGAGAAACATAAGTTTCTGTTTCAGTCCAAGAGTATATTGAACCGTTTTCAGATGTAAAATATGGGATATTAGCATTATTAAAATTCCGTATGATTTTATCTTTTGTGATATTTAAACCTTGCCCAATAGAAATTTTTCTTGCAAAACTTTCGTTCTGCTTTTTACAGATTTTTTCAAGAATATTTATTAGCTTAGAATCAGTAGAAAATAAAAATCCCCATTTATATTTTCTTAAAAGAAAATTATCTTGTTGAAAAACATTATATTCTACTGAAACATCATTATTTTCAGGCATAATTGTATTGCATGGAGATACTGCTAAATTCTCATGACAATGAAAAAACTGAACAGGAAATTTATCATCTGTTTTTTTCTTTTTAAAGAATGATATGACCGTATTAATATCCACATTTTTAAAATATTTGTAATCAGAATCTATAATACCTTGTACATTAATGTTGTCTAATAAATAATCTTGAAATTTTCTTCCATAATCTGTTGATAACCATGAGTTTTCAGTTATGAATGTATTTATTCCATTCATCTTTAGTAATCTAAACGATAATTCAAAAAAGAAAATTAGTAAGTCAGCACCTTTAGGAAACGCTTTTTGATTGTTTTTATTGTAATATTTTTGAATTACTTTTTGTAATTTATCCTTTAAATCTTCTGAAAAATCTGAACTGCGAGCTTCAACATACGGCGGATTCGCTATCACTATATCAAACCCGCCGTTTGCGAACACGTCGGCAAAAAAGAGTTTCCACGGAAAGAAATTCCTTTTCTCCCTGTTTTGTGCAAAATCCCTTATTTTGTCCTCATAAAAGTTTATAAGCCGGCACTCCAGCTGGGCTTTTTCCTGATAATACTCTTTTACAAGCCGGACAATTAAATCTTCTATTTCCTGCTTTATTGCCTTGCCTTTATCGCCGGGGGAGTTAAGAAGCTGTCTTTGTTTTTCTGTAAGCTGTTGTATTATATTTTTACTATCTCCGGCAAACAAGGAAAACTGGTTTTTCTGCTCACGTGCAGCAATATCATCAAAATCTATGCCCTCGTAGCTGCTTATAAGGGAGTTCCCCTGCATTATTTTGTAGTCAAGGTTGGGCAGGGGCTTAATTTCGCTTATATTTTCCTCGTCAACAACAAGGGAAAGCCAAAGCCTTAGCTTGGCTATCTCAACCGCGCCGCCGTCCAGGTCCACGCCGTAAATGCAGTTTTCAACCGCATTGCGTTTTAATTCGTATGTTGTGCGTTCCGGCTGGCCTATATATTCGCTTAATGCCGCCCTTGCCCTTACAAGTTCGTTCATAATTCCTACCGGGAAAGCCCCAGAGCCTATGGCAGGGTCGCATATCTTAATTTCTGCTAGAACTCTATCCAGCTCTTTTGCATTGTCCTTTATGCTTTGCGGCAGCTCAACGGCTATATCCCTTGTCTTGTTTTTATAAACGGACGTTCCTGTTCTTATCAGGCTTTCAATGTCCTGCCTGGGGATAATTTCTTTATGGCTGTTCACCTTATTGTCAAGGCAGCTTATAAGGCTTTCCTGGCACATATAGTACACAACAGGGCGGGGCGTGTAATATGCGCCATTGCCCTTGCGTATGTTTTCCGGCAGAAGGTTTTCAAAAACCTTGCCCAGCATTTCAGGGTCTATGGCAACTTCTTTTTCAAGCGGCTCATCTTCCTTTACTGTAAAATTGTAAAGGTCAAATACATCAAATATTTCTTTGAATATAGCATTGTCTATGGCTAAATTGGTGTTTTGCCATTCATAGCCGTTCACAGGCTCAAAAAGTCCGCCGTTCAAAAACGGTATGCGGCAGTTAAGCAGTGCAAAGCAGTCATTATTTGCCGTTCTGTCTTTTGCAAGTGCTTCATAAAACAGATGTTCCAGTATGTCATTAAAGAAATTTTCATAGCCGCCGTATTTTTTGTCAAAGACATTGCGCAAAAATTTCTTGTCGCCGCTGCCCCATTGCTGCCCCTGCTTAACGCCAAGCCAGCCCTTTTTTTGTATAAAGTACAAAAACACAAGCTGTCCGAGCGTTTTTTTTGCAAAGTCTTCAATGTTTATGTTGTGTGCGTTAAAGTCCTTTTTTATGTTTTTGTCAGCCTCATACAGCCGCTTAATTTCATCGGCAAGTTTTTGGAAAAGCTCTTTATATTTTTCAAAAAATTCATCTGATACTTTTTCAATGTCAAATGCCGCGGATAAATCTTCAATGGTTATTTTTGTCTTGTTTTTGGCTTTTTCAAGGCAGGATTTCAGCTGCTGCTGTGCGGTGTGCGTATGTTCGTTTTTCCCAACAAGGAAAGAAAATCTTTTTGCTGGCGTAAGCTCTGTTTTTGAATTGATCTTAATGCCTGTTTCCGTCTGCACAAATTCCGTTTTATAAGTCATCTGCACAAAAGAAAAACGCCAGTCCGGCGATATGCTGCCTTTTTCGTCTTCATAAAGGAATGCCACAAGTGCAGCATCTTTCTGTGCGTTCCTGCTGCCGTTTAAATACCTTGCCACAAAATTCCTTTGCGCGGCTCTTGCCCTTTCCACGGAGGAATGTCTTTTTAATTTTATGGCAAGCACGTCTATAGTTTTGGAAATGCCGTTTTCGTCATACTCGTATTTGCATATTCTTTTTGCGCTTTTTATAAAATCCGTAAAATCTGAAGGCAAGGGGCTTATCGGCTGTGCTTTCTTAAAATCAGCCCCATACAAAAGGGCATCAATAAAACTCCGGAACTGCTCTTCCTTATAGGAATTGTTGAAAGTTTCAGATATTAATTTTTGCATTATTTCCCCTGTGAATAGACAAATTCTGACAAAACCACTTCTCTTTTTGCGTTCTGCCTGTCTTTTATCATCTGTCTGCTGTTCAGATACGGCTCAGGCACAATTTCCTGTATTTTTAGAAGTATGTTGATAAAATTGCCGTCTGTTTTTTTAAAATAATCAGAAAGCTGTTTTGATATATTTTCAGGAATTACCATATCTGCCAAAGCGTTTATTACGGATTGGATATATAATTTGTCCTCATTTGTGTATTGAGCCACATTCATAAGGCTTCTTAAAGTTTTTATTACTGTATCTTTATTTGAATGTCCGCCCTGCCTCATGGGTTCTGTTTCTATGGGGCGGCCAAACAAATCCTTGTTCCTTACTATGTATTCATAATATTTCTGCGGTATATTTTTTTGCGGCTCGTTTTCCTCACATTCAAAGTATTTTATTGCCTCAATGAATGGTATGTTTTTTGTTTCCGCGCCGTCTGTCAGGCAGAACACGCATAATTTGCCTTTTCTGAAAAAAGTTATTAATTTATCTGCTGGCTGCGGATTATTGCCGCAATGCCGCGCTGTCCTTATTTTCTTTGGCAAGTCTGCTATTTTTACATAAAGTTCCGGCTTGTTCTTTCTTATTTCCTTTATTAATTTAAGATATTTTAACTGCGGGTTTTCTTCTTCATCATCAAAAGAGGCTTTTGAAGACAATGCTTCATAAAGCCGCTGTCCGCTTAAATTAAAGGATTCAACTTCTTCATCATCGCTTAAATATTTTGCGTCCTCGCCCAATGCGTTATGGAAAGCCTGTATTTTGGCTATTATGCTTTCTTTCAGTTTTAGCACATTATCTGTTTCAGACGTGGGGAAAAAGTTAAATATGTAAATTTTGTCATATTCAGTGCCTACGCGGTTTATTCGCCCCGTCCTTTGCATTACCCTTGTGGGATTCCACGGCAAGTCATAATTCACTATTATGTTTGACCTGTGCAGGTTTATTCCCTCAGCAAGAACATCTGTTGTTATAAGTATCTGAATATCGTTCTTTTTATAGCAGTCTTTAATGTTTGGGTCATAGTTGTTTTTTATTGTTTCCTTTATACTCTCATTTTTTGAGGAAGAATAAAAAAGCACTTTGCCGGGATATATTTTATTTAAAGCCTCCGCAAGGTTTTCACCTGTTTCCGCAGATTCTGTAAATACAACTATTTTTTTATTTTCAAGCAAGGCATTTTCTTTAATCTCTTTTATAAATTTTTCCTGTTTAAAATCATGCTTTATTTTCTGCCAGTCCGATAAAATCTCTTTTAAAAGGGCCAAGTCGTTTTTGACCATTGGCAGAAAATCGCTGCTGAAATTGGAAGACGGTATGGCCTCCCAGTTTTTATTTTCGCCTTTATCCATAAGGTCTTCAATGTTTATTTCATCATCTTCAACATAGTCCAGGACATCAAAATCATTGCTTATGTACACAGTGCCGGCATTAAACATTGCAATAAATTTTTCATGCGATGCTATGGAACGCTCCAGTGTCTTTTCAAAGGCATATTTTGAGCTTTCAAGCCTTTTAACAAGGCGGCTTTTCATAAAGCCAGCATTGTTTTTTTGCTGTGTTTTAACAAAATCGGTAATCTGTCTGCCTGTTATATACAGCTTTGGGGCATATCTTGCATAAGACAGTTTCTCTTCTTTAGGGGTGTCTTTTCCGCCTATTATGCTTATGGTCTTTTCAAAAACCTTGTTTGTCTGTGAATCAAATTTATAAATTATCTGTTCCGGGGTCTGCACTTCCGGAAAATGCAGCCCCTGCGTTTTGATGTCGTCGGAAAAATATTTTTCTATGTCTGTCCTTGTGCGCCTTATCATTACATATCGCAGTATTCTGTCCCGCAGCTCTTTTGAGACATTTTCTATTTCTTTCAGATATAAAACAGAATCCTTGCTGCCGCTTTCTTTTTCTGCTTTTTTCAGTACCATTCTTTTGGAAGCAAAAAAATCATGGTAGTTTTCCATTCCGGGAATGTCGCTGTGCAAAGGGTTCTGAAAAAGGTTGAGCAGATAGTAAAAATCAAAAAAAGTGTTGTTCAGCGGCGTTGCGCTTATCAGCACAACTTTTTTGCCAAGGCATATTCTGCTTAAATACTCATATTGTATGCTTTTTCCGTTCCTGAACCTGTGTGCTTCGTCCACAAAAACATAATCGAAAGTTTTTCTGCCGGTATTTTCTTCTTTTTCTATTTCTTCCGCTATCTTGTCAATCATTCCTATGGAGCGGATGTCATAATCCCTTGAACGCAGGCCAAAATCCTTAAATGCGTTTTCCCAGTTCTGCATTATGGGCGGCGGAGCGATTACAAGTATTTTGCCTTTTAATGTCTGGGCATACATTGCGGCAATATATGTTTTGCCAAGGCCTACAACGTCTGATAGAAAAATCCCGCCGTATTCGTCTACTGTTTTTGAAATTTCTGCTATTGCGTCTGTCTGGTACTTTAAGGCCATGTAGCCTTCCGGCAGATAAGGATTTATTTCTTCTAGGTCTATTCTTCCGTAAAAATATTCGTACAGGCATTTAAGGTACATCTGATACGGTGTTATGCTTTGGTTAAGCCATGTTTTATTGTCAATGGCGCTTACATATTCCTCGCTTACTGGCACTGCATTTTCCCATAGCTCATTGAATTTATTTAATGCAAAATCAACGTCAGGCCTGTCTTTAAGCTCAACATTAAATTCATATTGGGATTTTAATCCGTTTTCCGTAAAATTGCTTGAACCTGTAATTACAGAGCCGTACAAAGGCATATTTTCGCCGTATCTTGTTATGTATACCTTGGCATGGGTGTTTCTGTCACGGCAGGCGCGCATTTCTATTCTGCCTTCTGCAAGCATTTCCCTGAATTTGCTTACGCCGTCCGCAACCTCTTTTGTGTCATCGGCTTCTTCAAATTCTTTTGATACTTCTGCCGCAAACAGTCTGTGTATTTCCGCAGTATTCTCAAACAGTTCTTCCTGCTGCTGTCCGGCCTGGCATATAAGGTCAAAAGTCTGCCTGTCAACATTAAGGCCTACGAGAATGCGTATTTTTTCAACCTTATCAAGTGATTTGTAAAGACGGTAAAAGCCGCTTGTACGGAAATATCCAACGAGGCAGTCAAACTGTTTTGCAAAATTCAATGTGCGGCAAAAACGCTCATACAATGTGTTTCCAGGCTCATTTGTAAAAAACTTAGTATCCGTGTGATGTGCAAATTCCTGTGTCTCTTCCGTCATACCTACACCCTTCTCGTAGTAAATTCGGGCATAAATAAAAGGTAAACATATTAAGTAAACATAATGTAGATTATCACTACTATCTATGCCCTAAAATAATTATACATAAATATAATAACTTACTTCGGTAATTGCTGTATTATCCAGGCAAATTGAAAAATAAGATTCTTTAATTTGTTTTCCAATACTAAATTTATTTCCTAGAGGGGATTTTAAAGAGAGAACTTGTAATAATCTACATT
>Ga0310696_10010564_pt1 | contig 10592 bp, 8 predicted proteins | sample AusTroGonzalo_MG_4_FD_203885 | JGI IMG/M metagenome (GOLD analysis project Ga0310696, IMG submission 203885) | Bovine rumen microbial communities from tropical cattle in Woodstock, Queensland, Australia - Gonzalo_02 (v2) (version 2) | ecosystem: Host-associated > Mammals > Digestive system >... | reverse complement strand
CGATGAACTGCCCCTGCCACATCCAGATTTTCAACACGGGTCTGCGCAGCTGGCGTGACCTTCCGATGCGCCTTGCCGAATTCGGTAAGTGCCACCGTTACGAACCTGCCGGTACGATGCACGGCCTGATGCGCGTGCGCGGCTTTGTGCAGGACGACGCCCACATCTTCTGTACCGAAGACCAGATTGCAAGCGAAGTGGCCGACTTCTGCGCCCTCGTGAAGGAAATCTACCACGACTTCGGTTTCGACGAAATCGTCGTGAAGTTCTCCACCCGTCCGGAAAAGCGCGTGGGTTCCGACGAAATTTGGGACAAGGCTGAAGCCGCCCTCGCCGAAGCAACGAAGCTCGCTGGCCTCGACTACATTCTGAACCCGGGTGAAGGCGCCTTTTACGGCCCGAAGCTCGAATTCACGCTGAAGGACAGCCTCGGTCGTGACTGGCAGTGCGGTACCATCCAGGTGGACTTCAACCTGCCGATGCGCCTCGGTGCTGAATATGTCGGTAAGGACAACCAGAAGCACATTCCGGTGATGCTGCACCGTGCAGCCGTCGGTTCTATCGAACGCTTCCTCGGCATTTTGATTGAAGAATTCATGGGCGATTTCCCGCTGTGGCTCGCTCCGGTTCAGGCCCGTGTGCTCCCGATTTCCGAGAAGTTCGTTGACTACGCCAAGAAGGTCGAGAAGGAACTCGTGAACGCCGGCGTCCGTGTGGAAGTGGACGAGAGCAATGAGAAGCTCGGCTACAAGATCCGCCAGTGCGAACTCCAGAAGGTGCCTTACCTCCTGATCGTCGGCGAGAAGGAAGTTGCCGATGGCGTCGTTTCTGTCCGCCGTCGTAAAGAAGGGGACAAGGGCAGCATGACTGTCCAGGCCTTCCTCGAAATGACTGCCGAAGACCGCAAGGTTGTGCGCTAATCGCTAATTGTCATCCTGAGCGAAGGCGCTTTGCGCCGAAGTCGATATACAAAACTTGGCTACTTGTAGCCTTAGTTGAGTTAGGTTCGAAGGAGCAGGATCTAAAACTTAAAACGCAGACTCTATTGAGCCTGCGTTTTATTGTTATAATTTATTCAAACAAGACCCAACTTTATTCCAACTTGGAACACTCGTTCGCATGAAAAAGCCGTTTTGACATCATTTTCATCAGGTTCTTGGATTGAATAGGACTTGTATTGTATTTTTTTGTTATTTTAAAAATGACGATAGAAAAACTCCAATAAGTAAAAATGGAGACCGTTATGGATCAAAAGGACAATATAAACAACTCAGAATCAAGCGAAGAAATTAATTCTGTAGTTGGAACGGCAGGTGCAAACAGCTCTCAAGTTTATGCAGAAACCGTCAAATTCCAAGCTCGTCAAGGGCATGGCTTTGCAGCGGAACAAGCAAATAATGTTAATGACCTTCTCGCAGGGAAAGATGCACGAGTTGTCGGAAATGATAATGCTTTGAATGGTCCTGACAGATATTCTGAAGGCACATTTATCCAAACAAAATATTGCAAAACTGCACAAGCTTCTGTCGATGCACTATTCGATAACAATGGCAACTATAAGTACAAAAATGCAGACGGCTCTTTTATGCCCGGCGAGATTCCTAAAGGTCAAGGAGAAGAAGCAGTTGCTTTGATGGAAAAAAGAATTTCTGAGGGTAGATTCCCCGGAGTATCGGACCCTAGCAAAGCGAAGGAATTAATTAGAGAAGGTGATGTAACTTACGAACAAGCCGTAAATATAACAAAATTTGGAACTGTCGATGGGTTAATTTACGATGCAAAACAGGGTTGTATTGCCGTTTATAATTCACTTCCATTTCTGGGAGTTGGTGCTGCACTTGTATTTTGCAAAAGTATTTGGGACGGGAAAGATTTTAAAGAGGCCCTGAAGAATTCCTGCATCGTGACAGTGAAAGCAGGCAGCTTTATAGGGTTGCAAACAACTCTAGTTAGTGGAATAGCGAGAACTGGATTAGATAGTGTTATAAGAGATACGGGCATTTCTCAAGAAATTGTCAAATTGATAGGGCCAGATCTTTCAAATACTTTATTTCATGAGACCACGAGTGCAGCCGCTAGCAAAGTATTACGTGGAAACGTTATTACAATGGGGGTTTCCGTTTCCATTCTTTCTGTTAAGGATTTCTATAACTTTTTCTCAGGAGACATCTCTTTTCAGCAGTTGAGCAAAAACATTCTCCAAACATCATCCGGTGTAGCGGGTGCAATCGCTGGAGCTTCTATTGGAAGCGCAATTCCTGTAGTTGGAACTATTGTCGGTGGATTTGTGGGCGGAATGCTTGCTTCCAAGACGGCAAAAGGCGTTCTTGACGAGATAATAGAGGACGATGCGAAAAGAATGCTCGATATTTTGCAGAATGTCTGGGCAAATTTGAGCTATGATTATATGCTGTCCGAGAGTGAAGCCGCTTTGGCCATGGCGGAGTTTAAGACTTATACGGAGAAAAATTCCAATTTCTTAAAGGATATCTTCCATAATCCTGATCACGAATTGGAAGCAAAAACAATTGTAGAACCGATTGTTGCTGCGATTGCGTTGACTCGACCTAAAATCAAGCTCCCTTCAGAAGAAGACATCCGTTCATATAATCAAAATTTGAACAAAGAACAAGATTCCCACAAGGAAAAAGACTCTACCAAAAATTGGCTGTTCCCTGAAGTGTACGAAAATATTCAGATGTCGCTTTTATGCCAACTAATTAGTTTTGGAGCTATATTGGGAATCTGTTTCTTGACAAGAGCTTTAGAATGGAACACCTTGTATGCTATTTCAAGACATTTGCTCTTTTTTGTTCCTCTACTCTTTGCTGCAGTTACATGGTATAAGGAAGGAACTGGATCTGCAAAGGAATTGATTATTCAAGAATTTGCGCCCAAACCATTAAAAATTGCTGGAATAATCCTTACCATACCATTCTGTATGATCCTTTTATGGGGCGGAATTGGCTCGATTCTAGCCTATTTCGGAGCAATTGGCTGGCTGACTTTTTGGGATGCCGGGTTTACTTTAATAGCGATTTCTTTTGTTTTAACCATTCCCGTAATGGTTTTAGATTTGAAATACTTAATCTTCAATAGACCCGCGACTTCTACAAACATAAAAACAGATACAAACAGAAGCAACCTAATCAAGAAAATAGTCCCAAAGCTCAGATCTATATATCTTACACGGAATTATATTGGAGAAATTTCTCTAGACTCCTTATTGAAAGACGCTCCCGTAAAAGAAGAAAAGAAGAATTGTCCTCCAAAGGAAATAGACACGGATTTGATGATAGATCTTCTAAAAACACAGGGAATATCCTTTCTTGTCATGGTGGTAATCTGTCTGACAACGTGGTTTATGGAATGGAATAGCCTGTTTGCCATTTCAAGACACCTGTTGTTTTTCGTTCCCCTATTTTTAGGAGTAGTCATGATCAACGATGAAGACCATGCAAAATATACACCCAATGCTGTATTATTCTTTATGGCAATACCCTTTGTTTCCCTTTATGGAACTATAGTGTGGGGACTTGTCGGGGGAATTCTTGCCTGGCTCGGCATTTTAAATTGGCTCACTTTCTGGGACATAGGGTTTACGGCTCTGGTAATAGCTTTCCCCTTCTTGGTGATATCTTTTTTACTGGAACTTAAAGCCGTAATTTCTGAAAATTTTGGGGGAAGCAATCAGTCAGGAACATTTAATGCCGCCAAGTACGCGGCATCAACAGGAAACAAGACCTTTGTAAGTAATCGCAGCATAGGAGTAAAAAAATGAAAAAGAGCATCATTGGCGTTATTTTCGCATTGTTTTTTTGGGGGTGTTCTTCGGATTACTCCGCAATAAACAGTTATGAATTTATAGAGGATGCATTAGAATGTTCTTCTGACGCATCGTGTACAGCAAATTCGAAATGGGAGGAAATCGAAACCGATTCTTACGGACGCCTGCGGCATACAAAGATTCAAGGAAACGATATTTCGATTTATTGGGAACCGTATCAGGTTGGCGCGACAACTATGTTGGCCGTACGCATTCAAAACAAGGATATGGATAAGTGGTACGCTCCGAATTTGACCGAAATAGGCTTTTTTAAGGCCATCGTAATTCAAGTATACGGAAACACTTTTTCAAATATGATTCTTGGACCAATAATGGGATTTTTCGCCCACTAGAATTTGAAGTTTTACTAAATAATCGGTCTTTACTTCTTCCCGGCCTTCGTTGAAGCGGGTTTCCCTGCCACAGCCTTCAGCTTCTTGAATTCCGCCTGGGCTTTGCGCATGTCGGCCATAAAGGCTTCGTTTGTATGCAAGCTCGGGTAGGCGCTCGATGCAATCACCTTCGAGGCATCCACGTCACTTTGCCAATGGTACCCCGCAATTACGCGGCTCTGTCCCCATTCGTAGGCGTATTTCAGCAGGGCATCCTGTGCAGCCGGGTTCACTTCAATCAGCAGTAAAGCCATTGACCAGGCGCGTAAAGTATGTCCCGATGGGAAAGAGCCATTCGTTTTCAGTCTTTCTTCGTCGGCAGGGATAAGCGTCGGTTCATTAAAACGGTCGTAGGGACGTCGTCTCATGTAATGCCTTTTTGCCTTGCTTCCCGTTTTTCTAAGTGTCTGGACTCCGCGTTCAAGCAAGTTCATGATGGCAGGAGTCTTCTGCGCAGAGATTTCCATGCCGAAGGGCTCGCTGAACATCTTAGCCATTTCTTCGATACCTTCCGCCGCCTGGGCCACCGCCTGTGCCGCGCGGGCAGAATCCTGGCGCATCTTTTTGCCCCACTCGTACTGAGAAATGTCGTACATGAACTGCGGCGATGAGGTGTCGGGCGGTGCAGGGTAATAATTCAGGGCATTCGGGAGCGCTTCCGCATCCACATAGGGTTTGACATCGGCGGCGAAACTGCACAGGGCAGCACCGCACAAGGCTACCGCAATTAAGGACTTCTTGAGAATGTTCATGCGTATTTCACCATGAAAGAAAATTAAGCCAGTTCGTTCACGTGGTCAAGCACGAGCTTCTGGGCGGCCGCATTGTAGAGCACAGCCTCGTATTCCTCACCGTTCTTGCCGATGCGCTTGTCCACGAGAATTCCGGCAGCAATACCCTGTTCCGTGGGCGAGAACGACACCTTCCCCACGACGCTCTTGCGTTCCTCGAGCATGCCCTGGGCAACAAACCAGTCGCGAATCTTCTTGAAGTACAGTTGCTCGATGTTAGAACCCTCGGGGAGCAGCGCATTCAGGCGACGCGCTATCTCGCTGACCGGCAGGGGCGATTCATCGACGGCGAAACTCCCGATTTGAGCCTCCGTAAGGTGGAACTTTTCCTTGCCCGGGCGCGCAGTAGCTCCCGAAGCATCAGCGGCTTTCGTGGAGCCAGATGATTCGCGGGCAGCACGTTCCGCATTGCGCCTAGCCAAGCGTGCATTCGCCTGCGCCACCGCCTTCTGGATATTTTCAATCACGAACTTCTGTGCAGCCGTATTGCACTTGGTGAAAATCGAGAAATGCCCGCGGATATCTTCTTCCACACGCGAGAAACCCTTCTCCTCGCCCTGCGGGGTCGGCAGGTTGGTCTCCTTGCCGGCAGTGCCCTCCTGCTTCTGGAGGTAGCCTTCCTGGGTAAGCACTTCGGCCACGTCGGCATACATGAGGGGAATCATGCCGCTACCCTCGGGAATGAGCGCGTTCACCCGGCGCACGATGGCCGAGAGCGAGAGCGGTTCCTCGGAGAATTCAAACTTCGCGATAGCCTCTTCCGATAGGGCGAGTTCCTGATTCGGAAATTCACGCTTGCGCTTGGGCTTTTCCTGTTTTTCAACCTTCGCGACCTTCGGTTTAGGACAAACTATCTGCTGCAGGTAATCGGCAACGTACAGGAAACACTTACTGATACGTTCCTGCCTGCACGTATCGCTTTCGGGCAGGGATTCCTCGTTGAGCGGGTTCACCCCGCAGGCGAGTTTACGCAAGTACATTTCAGCACGTTCAAGAATCTTCGTTTCTGCAGCCATTTACGGACCATCCTTTTGGTTACCTTCAATATACATCTTTTACAGGCAAAATAAGCGCATTTTAGGTAAACCTTTGTAATTTTTCGCCTTAATCGGACACGCCCGTAAACAAAAAACGCCCTTGTTTTCAAGTGAAAACACTTTTGTATCCGGCGCATATACCCCGCAGCCATTCCGCGATTTAAATTTATTGAAAACAAAGGGAAGGTTCCTATGAACATGAAAAAGTTTTTCCTCATCACGGTTACCGCAGCGCCGGCAATTTTCGCCGCCACGGCATACCAGAACCAGGTCGGATTCATGACCAACGGCTTAAAGCAGATTGCCGTCGTTGACGCTGCCGGCAAGGACGTGGTTTTCAAGGATGCCGACGGCAAGGAAACCCTGACGGTTACCGCCCCCGAAGCCTCCATGTGGAAGCCCGCCAACGAGGAAGCCTCTCTCGTGGACTTTTCCGAACTCAAGACTCCGGGCACCTACCAGGCATACGTAGGCGATGAAAAGGTCGGCCACCCCATCGTGATTGCCGACAATGCCCTCGAAGACGTGACCAAGGCCTCCATCAAGTTCTTCTATTTCCAGCGTTCCTCCACCGCTCTCGAAGAAGAATACGCCGGCAAGTACGCCCGCGCCATGGGCACCCCCGATACCGCCGTGATGTACCACGAATCTACCGGCAAGGAAGACCTCACCGCGACATTCAACGGAGCCAAGGGCTGGTACGACGCCGGCGACTACGGCAAGTACATCGTGAACTCCGGCATTTCGACCTACACGCTTCTGCAGCTTTACCAGCAGAACAAGGCGTATTTCGACACGCTGAACCTGAACATTCCCGAAAGCAAGAACGACGTGCCCGACCTGCTCGACGAAATCCGCTGGAACATCGAATGGATGCTCACCATGCAAGATGACGACGGCGGCGTGTTCCACAAGCTCACCACCAAGCAGTTCGCCGGCATGGTCCTCCCCGAAAAGTCCACCAAACAGCGCTACGCTATCGGCAAGAGCGTCACCGCCACGTGGGACTTTGTGGGCGTCACGGCCCTCGCTGCGGATATCTACAAGAAGTTCGACCCCGAATTTGCCGAAAAGTGCGCGAAGGCCGCCGCCGATGCCCGCTGGTGGGCCCGCCAGAACCCGTATGCGTTCTTTACCCAGCCCAGCGACGTGGGTACAGGCAGCTACACCGACGGGAACGCCGTAGACGAACAAATCTGGGGCGCCGCAGAACTCTACCGCATCTCGCCGAAGCCGGAATTCCTCGAGGACCTGCATCAGTACAAAATCAGCAAGCCGCGCCGCAAACTCCAGGGATGGCAGACCGTTTATGCACTCGCTGCCTTCACCATCGCCACCAACCCGCAGGTTTTCGATGAAGCCGACGTGGATTCCGCCAAGATTCTCATTTTCACGCTCGCCGACAGCTACATTGATCAAGTCAACAACGGCTACGGCCTCGCGATCGCCAACGATGACTTCTACTGGGGTTCCAACAGCGTCGTCGCGAACAAGGGCATGGTTCTCCTCCACGCCTACATCCTCACCAAGGAACAGAAGTACCTCGATGCAGCCCAGGGCATTGCCGACTACCTCCTCGGCAGAAACCCGCTTGACATGTCGTTCCTTACCGGATGGGGCGTAAAGCAGCCCATGGACCCGCACCACCGTCCGAGCAAGGGCGATACCGTCGTGGCCCCGGTCCCGGGTATGCTCGTAGGCGGCCCGAACTCCTCCGCCGATGACTGCGCGAAGAAGTACATCGACAAGGACGCTCCGGCAAAGTCTTACTACGACGCCAACTGCAGCTATGCCACGAACGAAGTCGCCATCAACTGGAACGCCCCGTTTGCCTACCTGCTCGGCTCCCTCCAGGCAATCACCTCCACGGGCAAGGTCTACGAAGTCGGTTCCGACACCCCGAGCCCCTACGAAGTTGACAGGATTCTGCCCGCCAAGGCGAATTTCCAGAAACAGGCCGAAGGGAACAGACTCGTGTTCAAGAACGGCGCCGTGCAGGTCGAAAGGACCTTCCGCAACGGAAATATCCGCTACTTCAACCTGAAGGGAAAGGCTCTCCGCTAGATTCCTAGCAAAGAATCAACAATTCCTTTATCTTCAATAATACGTACAAGTTTGTCTTTAAACAGGACGGGATCGAAAAGCCCGTCCTGGCTTCGTATACGGCGCAAGGCTTCTTCGCGCGACATATCGCGGGTAGCGAGCCGCTCAAGGCGCACTTCTTCGGGGGCATCGACAATCCAGACTTCGTCGAGCATCTCGACAATTTCGGGGGCACGCGAAAGCACTGCAGCCTCCACGAAACGAAAACTTTCGGTCGACGGCACTTCAAAGAATGCAGCCACGGTTTTCGTCAAGTGCGGGTAAACGATGCCTTCGAGGAGCTTGCGCGAAGATTCATCCTTGAACACGACGCCCGAAAGGAACTGCCGGTTCACACCACATTCGGTAAGGCATTCCGGCCCGAACGCTTCCGCGAGTTCGCCACGCAGGCTTTCATCATGCGCGTAGAGTTCGTGTACGGCGATATCGGCATCGAGCACGCGGAACCCGCGCTCCACGAGCATCTTGCCCAGAAACGATTTCCCGGCCCCAATGCCACCTGTGATACCGATTTTCTTCATGCAAACCATTATAGCAAAATTTCCCGGCAGGCTCACGCCAGCAGGCCCCTACCCCTTTCCGAGCGAAATCAGGCAGAGCCCGAGGACCACGCCCAGCAGGGCCACGAACTTGAGCTTGCTCTTGCGCTCGCGGAAAATGACGATCCCCGCAAGGAAACTGATGAACACGCTCGAACGGCGCAGCACCGTGATGATGGAAATCAGCGCGTCTTCGCTGCTCACCGCGAGGAAATAGCAGCGGTCCGCGATAATCAGGAGCGCCGCCACCGCGATAAAGCTCCAGCGGAACTGGAACGGCGTCGTCTTCTTGCGTGTCGGAAACCACGTAAATGCTGTAGTAATGAACTGCACCGCGAGCATGTAGATGCTGAACCACACCTGCACTGTCATGGGCTCGAAGTTCATGCGCTGCAGTATGAACTTGTCGTAGATGCCGCTACAGCTTGCAAGTACAGTCCCGATGAGCATCGACACCACCCAGCCATTGCTAAAGAAATGCCCCATCTCCTTGCGGCCCGCGAGGCTAAGTCCGATATACGAGCACACGCACAGGGCAATCCCCAGCCACTGAAGCGGGAAGGGCCGTTCGCCCATGAAGCCAACTGCAATCATGATGGTGAACAGCGGGGCGAGCGCGCGTATCGTCGTAGAAATACTGAGCGGCATGTGCGCGATGGCGTTGTAGGTAAACAGCCAGCTTAAGCCCACGATCACCGCCTTCGCCATCAGCAACAGGTGGTCGTGAAACGAAAGCGGTTCGCAATGCCCCGTGAGGAGAATCGGGAGCATGAAAAGAGCGTAAAAGGCGCTGCACAGGCAAAGGACCGGACGCACAGCATTGTCCTGCACCGATTTTTTCTTGGCCAAATCGTAAAAACCAAGAAACACGGCAGACGCAAAAGCCAACAGTAACCATGACATAGCGCACACAATTTAGAAAATGCCTTGCCAAAACTTACGACAATACTATTTTTTCAAACAGCAACAATCAACAAAGGAGCCCACATGGGTATCAAAGGTAAAGCATCGTCCCTTCTCGAAGAATTCAAGGCCTTCGCGTTCAAGGGCAACATCGTCGACATGGCCATCGGTGTTATCATCGGTGGTGCTTTCGGTAAAATCGTCACTTCCTTCGTGAATGACATCGTGATGCCGAGCGTCACGGCCATCATCGCCATGGGCGGCGGCAAGGATGCAGGCGAAGGCCTCAAGGCACTCGCCTTCACGACTGCTGACGGCGTGGTCATTCCGTACGGCAACTTCATCGGCGGCATCGTCGACTTCCTCATCGTGGCTATCGTGGTGTTCATCGTGATGAAGAAGTTCCTCGGATTCATGCAGAACATGCGCAAGAAAGAAGAAGCCCCGGCTGCCCCGGCCGCTCCTCCTGCTCCTCCTGAGCCAAGCGCCGAAGAAAAGCTCCTCACCGAAATTCGTGACTTGCTGAAGAAGTAACGCGTAACGTCATCCTGAGCGGTTGTAGACCGCGAAGGATCCAGACCTGGATTCTTCGCTCGCTGCGCTCCCTCGGAATGACGATGTTTAATGTTATCCCCGGCAATACACGTTGTCATCCCCGCGAAAGCGGGGATCTCTTTTTTACGATGCGCCGAGGCTTATTTTCGCGTCGGCCTCAAACGGCAGTTCCTCGACCTGCGGGGTGGCGATAAGCACCTGGCAGTCCTTCTCGCGCACGAGCGATGCAACCGCGTCGCGGCGATTCACGTCCAGTTCCGCAAAGATGTCGTCGAGCAACAGGATGGGCTTGCCCACATGCTGTTGCGCGATATCGACGGCGGCGAAGCGCATGGCAATAGCCGCCGAGCGGCACTGCCCCTGCGACCCCACCGAACGCATCTCGTAGCCCGAGGCGCAGAGCGCGAGGTCATCCTTGTGAGGGCCCGCCATGGTAACTCCCTGCA
>Ga0310696_10010562_pt1 | contig 10593 bp, 7 predicted proteins | sample AusTroGonzalo_MG_4_FD_203885 | JGI IMG/M metagenome (GOLD analysis project Ga0310696, IMG submission 203885) | Bovine rumen microbial communities from tropical cattle in Woodstock, Queensland, Australia - Gonzalo_02 (v2) (version 2) | ecosystem: Host-associated > Mammals > Digestive system >... | reverse complement strand
TCGTCATTCGCTGTGCTGACGGAGAAAAGCCTGTTTTTGACTTCGAACAACAGCTCCTCGACTGCAACAAACAGCCTTCAAAGGTGGGCGACCGTGGTATTCTGCTGTCGGGTGACTATCACATCATTTTCGGTATTCATATCATGCACGCCGCCGACAATGCCATTAAACTGGAAGGCAATCACAACCGCATAGAGCGTTGCGAGTTCTCTTATAACCTCGATACGGGCATCCAACTCGGCTTCGGTCATAAGTTCAGCGATTCCCATCCAGGTATTAGCAAGAACGATGGCAGCTATTGTGCCTATAATGATATTATCGACTGCGACTCGCACCATAACTGCGACTGCGATATGAACTACGGTTCTGACGCCGACGGCTTTGCCTGCAAGATGCACAATGGTAAGGGCAACCGCTTCATTCGCTGCCGTGCCTGGCGTAACAGCGACGACGCTTGGGACCTCTATGAGACAGATTATGATGTCATCCTTGCCGAGTGCTGGGCTTGGGAGTCGGGTAATGCAGAAGACCACCAATGGGTGAAGGAGTATCTCACCACTTCTGCTTCCTTCTCTGGTAACGGTAACGGCATCAAACTGGGAGGCAATGGTGAAGGAGGCTCCTCAGAAGGTGTGCACTATGCCTTCAACTGCATCGCCTTCGGCTGTGACAAGAGCAGTTCTGTGAAGGGCTTCGACTGCAACAGTCACAAGGGTGGTCATGTACTTGTGGGTTGTCTGGCGTTCGACAATAGCTACGATTATATGTTCGAGAGCGGTGGCTCGGAAACCAAGACGTTTTATTATAATAATGTGTGTCTGGGCAGGCAGGAAATTATGGTTGGTACCGATGACTATAATGCTCTCGCTGCTCTGATGTCCAAGAATGGCTGGACGAACCATTTGGTAACGGGGGCTTCTGTTGATGACTACGTTACTTTGGACGAGGACGATGCCCTTCTGCCTCGTGACATCAAGGGTGGTATGCCTCGTCGCTTCGGTCGTCTGGCCAGTGACAGCAAGATGATAGATAAAGGCAATGCCGACCTCGATAATGTCAATGACGTTTGGAATGGTCTCGTAGCTGAGTTCCCCTTCCTGGCTCGCACTATTACGGGTACAGCCCGCGACCTCGGCCCCTACGAGCGTCCGGCTACAACACCGGCGGCAATAGAGACGGCAAAGGCTGCCGCAAAGGAGGTGAAGACCTGTAAATATATCTTAGATGGTCGCTTGGTCATCGTAAAGGATGGCCAGCGTTATAATGCTATCGGTTTACCGCTTCGTTGAAGCGCTCCATTAACCACTCCTTCTGCTCGGCAATGGTCATCTGGCTGTTGTCGAGCAGAAGTGCGTCTGGGGCCTGCTTCAAAGGAGATACGGCGCGATGGGAGTCAATGTAGTCACGCTCCTGTACGTTCTTCAGAATATCCTCGTAGTCGGCCTCCATACCCTTTCCCTTCAGTTCGTCGTAGCGACGCTGGGCACGTACCTCGGCAGAGGCGGTGACGAAGATTTTCAGTTCAGCATGGGGAAATACCACTGTGCCGATATCGCGACCGTCCATCACGATACCACCGCCTTCACCCATCTTCTGCTGTTGGGCTACCATAGCCTCGCGTACAAAGCCCAGCGTGGCAATGGGACTCACATGGTTGCTCACCTCCATCGTGCGTATCTTGTCTTCCACCAGCTCGCCGTTCAGATAGGTATCAGGGCGACCAGTTGAGGCATTGAACTGAAAAGAAATATGGATATTTGGCATCTGGCAACGCAATTCCTCTTCATCGATGAGGAACTGTCCAGCCTCCTTTCCTTCAGAAGGGGTAGGGGGGAGACTCTTAAACAGTCCGTTGCGCAGGGCAAAGAGCGTTACACAGCGATACATGGCACCTGTGTCTACATAAACATAACCCACTTCACGAGCCAAGTCTTTGGCCATAGTGCTCTTGCCGCACGACGAATGGCCGTCAATAGCGATGGTAATCTTTTTCATGAGTCCTTGTATTTCGATATTACGGTATTTCAGTATCTCATTATAACGAATAGGTGGCGTTAATCATCAGCGACGATGCTGACACGTGGTATTTGGCATAAGCCACCTGCAGCTTGAAGCGTTCCAACAGCAAGCCACCGCCTAATGACAGTCCTGCCCCGTGATTGGAACCTTTCTCCTCGCCCTCGCTGACAATCTTCATCTCACTGGAGCGGCGGAAGTTGTAGCCTGCCGCTACGAAGATGTTGTCACCTAGATGAATATCAGCACCAATAGCCAGATGCTTGATGAATCCCTGATCCCAGTTGTGTAGTCTCGACAGGGTGGCATGCAGTGTCAGCGGAGAACCGGTAAGCTGTTTGGTGACACCCATTTGCAGGTCGAAGGGGATGCGTTCAAAATCTTCTTCGTACGCTTTTATCTGTCCGCCCAGATTCTTGGCAACAGCAGATATCGACCATCCTTTCTCATCCAGCATGTAGTTCAAACCAAGGTCGAAGCCTACGGCTGCCGAACTATAGCTGCTGATAGTGCTAGAGATAAAGCGTGCTGTAATACCGCCGCTGATTTTGTCGCTCAACATATAGGCAAAAGTTCCTGCTAAAGCAATATCTTTAGGCGAGAAGGTGCCCGTCTGTTCGTTGTTGACAGTCGTCTCCTTGATAGAACCATACGACATGAATTGTCCGCTGACCCCCCAGGTGGCACGCTCGAAGGCTGTCTTTATAAACGATGCCGAGGCGGTAGTGGTTCCTTGCATATAGGTCATCATGTTCAGGTTGATGCTCTTGTCGCTGACGTTGCTGATGAGTGCCGGGTTGTGGAATATCATGGCGGCATCGTCCTCCGTCAGCGAGATATTGTCGCCACCTACAGCGGCAGCATGGGCACTGACAGGCAAACGCAGGAAGCTGTACACCTCCTTTGTTTCCTGAGCCTGTGCACCCAAGGACAACAGCCATAATCCAACAGCAAAAAGCTGGTATAAAACACCTTTCTTCATCTTCTTTTCAACGGCAAAGGTACATATTTTATTGTATATACATTATAAAGAAGCATAATTTTTCACTTTTCACTTTTCACTTTTCACTTTTATTTGTACCTTTGAGGCTGCGCCTCGAAAGTACTTCCGCTCGAAAATGCTCAAATAAATTTGGCGTTTTGCTCGCTTATTCGTACCTTTGCAGGCGAATGGAACAGAAAAAAGCCCCGAAGGCAGATATAGAACGCCAGCGTACCACAGGATTCCTGTTGGGACTCATCTTTGTATTGGCACTATTCTATGTGGCTTTGGAGTGGAATTCTGCCGAGGGTGATGATGGCATCACTCCTTTGGACCTCAGCGAACTGATGCATGAGAGCGAACTCGTGCCGATGTCCAACGAAGAAGTGGTCACCCAGCTGCGTGACCATCAGCAGGAAGAAAAGGCGGAAGAACTGCGCATTGTTGATGACGACGTAGAGCTGGCTGAGCCAGACAGTATGCCCGCCGTTTCTGCTGACGAGGACGAAAGTGTGCTCAGCGATTTAGTCGCTGAGGACGATAAGGCCCTCGCTTCCTTGGAGGTTGACCCGCTGAATCCGCTTAACTTCCATATCGCTGAAGAGTTGCCGCAATATCCGGGCGGCGCCGTGGAATTTATGAAGTGGCTCACACGTAATCTGCGCTATCCCTCTCTGGCACAACAGCGCAAGGTTCAGGGCAAGGTGGTCACCGTCTTCTATGTTGAGAAGGATGGCTCCATCAGTGGCTTGCAGGTCACACAATCCCTGTCGCCGGAATGCGACCGCGAGGCCTTACGCGTGTTGGCTATGATGCCTAAGTGGAAACCAGGCATTCAGCACGACCAGCCCTGTCGCACCAAGGTCAGCATCCCCATCGTCTTCAAACTCTGAACGGCGAAATGACGACATTTCGGTATCATGGTATACTGGTATCACGGAATAAAGAAAACAACAAAAAGAAACAAGAATATGAAAACCTCACAAGACATCCTGACGCTGGTGAACGACTTTCTGACCAGCTTGCCCTACGAACGCAAACCCAAGTCGCTTTACGAGCCCGTGGAGTACGTTCTTGCCATTGGCGGTAAACGTATACGCCCTGTGCTCATGCTCATGGGATATAACCTGTGGCGCGAACATCCCGAGGACATTCTCATGCCCGCCGTCGGACTGGAGACTTATCATAACTATACCCTGCTGCACGACGACCTCATGGACAATGCCGATATGCGTCGCGGTCACCAGACCGTTCATCGCCGTTGGGATGCCAACAAGGCCATTCTTTCTGGCGACTCCATGCTGGTACTGGCTTATCAGCGTGTCGCTCAGGTGCCTGCCGACAAGCTGCCGCAGGTGCTCCATCTCTTTACGGAGACGGCTTTGGAGATTGGCGAAGGTCAGGAGTACGATATGACTTTCGAGACACGCAACGACGTTACTGAGGATGAATACATTGAGATGATACGCCTCAAGACCTCCGTGCTGTTGGCTTGTGCGCTGAAGATTGGCGCCCTGCTGGCTGATGCGCCTCAGGAAGATGCCGAACGGCTCTATCGCCTGGGTGAACAGGTAGGACTCGCCTTCCAGTTGCAGGACGACCTGTTGGATGTCTATGGCGACCCCAAGGTGTTTGGAAAGACTATCGGTGGTGACATCACCAGTAACAAGAAAACTTACATGCTCATCAATGCCTTCAATCGTGCCAATGCCGAACAGCGCAAGGAATTGGAGCGTTGGGTGAGTGCCAAGGAGTTCGACCGTGCAGAAAAGGTTGCTGCCGTCACCCGTCTTTACGATGAGATAGGTATCCGCCAGCTCTGCGAGGAGAAAATCAACTATTACTTCGAACAGGCTCGTCAAACCCTTGCAGAAGTCAACCTGCCCGCTGAGCGCAAACAAGCTCTCAGCGCCTATATGGACGAACTGCTGCACCGTAACAAATAATATCATTGCAACGCCACACTTTATACCTTTAGGTTAAAGAATTGTCAATTCTCAATTACATCGACACTCATTGTCATCTCGACGGCGAGGAGTTCCATGAGGACCGCGATGCCGTTGTTCAGCGAGCACGAGATGCTGGCTGCAAAGCCATCTTCCTGCCCGCCATTGATTTAGCATCTTGTCAGACGGTGCTTGACACCTGTGCCTCTTATCCCGACTACTGCTATCCCATGCTGGGGCTGCATCCCGAGGAGGTCAAGGACGACTGGCAACAGCATTTGGCACAGATAAAACGTTCAATTGATAATTGTCAAATGTCAATTGTCGCCATCGGCGAAGTCGGCCTCGATTTCTACTGGAGTCGTGAGTTCGAACAGCAGCAGTTGCTTGCCTTCGAGGAACAGGTACGCTGGTCAGTAGAGTTGCAACTGCCGCTGATGATTCACTGTCGCAAGGCACAAAACGAGCTTGTTGCCATCCTCAAACGTTATGCCTCCGACCTCCCTGGCGGCGTATTCCATTGCTTCACCGGCAACGAACAGGAAGCCCGTCAGCTGTTGGAGTTCGACCGCTTTGTGTTGGGTATTGGAGGCGTGCTGACATTCAAGAAGAGCCACCTGCCCGAAACCCTCGCTGCCAGCGTTCCCTTGGAGCGTTTGGTGTTAGAGACCGATGCCCCCTATATGGCACCTGTTCCCCTTCGAGGCCAACGCAACGAGTCATCCTTCGTCCCTCATGTCATTAGCCGCCTTGCCGAAGCCTACGGCGTCAGCGAAGAGACTATCTGCAAAAAAACGTTGGAAAACACCCGTCGCGTGTTCCCCAACTATAAATGTCTTGTGTAATCCGTTATTTCTTGATGCTGATGCGGAGCACCTTGCGGCTCATTTTGCGGTCGCGGGAATAAACCTTGCCCATCCAGTTGGAGAAGTCCTTCAGACTGAGTTGGCGAGGCAGCAGCAGATTGTCGTGACCTAATGAGGTAGTGCCGCTGACAACAGGTTTTACAAAGGGTTTGGGCGAGAAGATGACGTAGATGCGGCAGAGTTCCAGATGCTCTTCCTCGCAAATTACCTGCATGCCGTCCTCATAGTTGAAACCTGCGTCGTCCTTCGAGAAAAAGGTATATACTTTGTCGCTTTCCACCTTCTGCAGTCCTTCAGAACTGTCTTCGTGAGGAAGGAGACAGAACACTTGTCGCTTCTCATTGATATAAAAGACTGCCACATAGCCGTCGGAAGGAGCCTTGAAATACAGGTAGAATTTGTCGCCCTCTTTAAAATCGGTGCTAGCAAAACGCTTGGTAGTTCCATTGCGTAAGGCCAAAGTCTCAAATTCTGCCGACTCGTTCTTGACGGCTCTGGCTAGACCTCTGACCTTTGCTTCATAGACGAAGATATCGTCGGCAGTGGTTTCTATGAGCTTCACTTCAGGAGGTGTCAGGTCTCTAATCCACTCACCCTTCACCTCTGCTGTGCTCAGTTGCATGAAATGCTCGTCCTTCTCGCTCATCTGACTGATTACGTCTTGGGTAATCAGGGTGCCGAATTCCTTTGCCAAAGCATCAATGCGTGCCTGCTCTATGGCTGCAGCCTTAGCTTCCTTGGGTGACTGGCCTGGATCGGCATAGTAGAGATAGGTGTTGCTAATCTCCGTCTGGGCGGCTGCCGTTACGGATATGACTGCAAATAGCAGTAGCGCCAAAGTTCTGAATAGGGATGTCGTATGTTGCATGTGCTGTTACCTTAGTTTCATTTTCTGCCACGTGCTCTGGATGTTAGAAGGGTAGGAGACTGTGGGCGTTTGTATCTTGTGATTGATGAGCACGGACTTCTGTTTTACGTTTTCGATGATATAATTGGCGAGGTCGCCCAGATTAGTGCTGCCTTTGGAGTTCTGCAACTTTTTCAGCAGGAAATAGGTGAACATTCCGTGTCCATGGTCGGCATAGGGATAGGCAGTCTCTTCACCTGATGCGGCACTGAATACCACCATGTTACCTTTAGGTGTTATTTGCTTGGGCTTGAGAGCCAAACCGCGGGCAGAGGACAGCAGAGAAGCACCATCGCCCAGGGCACCGCTGAAGCAGGCATCCAGAAATACAACGACAGAACTGGTGTTCAAGGATGATAACTCGTCATAGAGTCTCTTCAATGGATAGCATACTTCCGTATGCAGTCCGTCGCCATCAATAGGCAACAGGAATGCGTCACGGGTGGACTCATTTGGAATGCCATGTCCGGCGTAATAGAAGATGACTCGTATTTGGTCATAGGCATTGGCAATGTTCTTGATGTCCTGAATAGCACGTATCATCTTTCCGTAGGTGGCATCAGGATACTGGAGGATATTTTCCTTGGGTAGTCCCAGAGTTTTCTCACAATACAATGCGAAGATGCGTCCGTCGTTACCTGCCATCGGCACGGGAGCCACCTGCGTGTAGTTCTCATTGGCAATGATGACGGCAAAGGTTTTGTCGTTTACCTTCTTGTAGTCGGGAATATTGATATCTACATCTGGAACGCCGATGGCAATCTCCTGCTGGGTAATCACCGTCTTATTGCTATTGTCATCAGAGTTGATCAGCATGCTATAGTCCACCAAATCCCTGAAGTTGGCGTCAATTTGCGTTTGACTATAGGCCAGGGCTTTGCTGTTGTCGTATTGATAGACCTTTCCTAATGGCGTGGCGAATGTCAGTTCCGACAATGCCAGCTTGTGGTTGAGGATGACGAAGTTCTGGTTGTAAACCTTTATTCCCGACCAGTTTTCGGCAAAGTCACGTGCCTCATTGTCTGTTCTGGGCACAGGCAGTACAATGTCACCATAGGGTGAGCCAATGAGGAACGACTGGTTGTCAGCGTCGTACGGCTTCAGTTGCAGGTCACTAATGTCCAGTTTGTAGGAGAAGCGCTGCACATATTCGTCCATCAGTATCTTTTGCAGTTCCTGCTGCTTGGCCTTGGCATTCTCTTCGTTGACGCGCTCCTTGTATTCTGCTAACGTCTCGTAAGGGTCTTTTTGCTTCCACTTGTCCATGCTTTGACGGATAGACTCTTTGGCGAAGAGGTCGAAGTCGGGGACATCTTTGTTAACGTCTACCTTCACACCTCTGTTCCTGCGTTGCTGGGCAACAATGCCTTCCGCCTCGCGCAGATAGACCAACACTTTCGGATGCATGGATACGTCAGTGACGTCGATAAACTCTGTAAGATACCTGATGGCATCTTCGTATTTCCCTTGATTGAAAATGCGTGAGCCTACGAAGATAACGAAGTTAGGATAGTCAGGCGATGTGCGCAGTCCCTCGTCTTTCATTTCCTTCATCATGGCAATGTCCACTGCTGTTTGGGCATATACTAAAGCGGTGGAGTCCTGCTGGTGTTGAGAATAGAATCCTGCACCGGAGCGCACGAAAGAATACAACGACTTCAACACAGACTTGGTTTTTCCATAGCTGTCAAGACCGCTTGGCGTGGCCAGCAGCATGCTTTTGTACTCTTGACAGCACGACAAAGTCTTGGCATAGAACACAGCCTTGTTGACTGCCGTGTCGTTGCGCATCATCAGTAGTTCCTGATATGACTGGTAGGGGTCGGCTGCCAGCTCTGACTGTCCCCATGTCGGACATGCCGACATGAGGAGCAGCAGAAGTAGGGATGTGATATTAGAATGCATTGATAAATGTATATTGTACGCTGATGCGGCGGAACTGGCTACCCGCCTCCTTGGATACTTCAATGTGATACTCGTAGTCGCGCTTCATGCTGCCGAATGCCGAGATTTCTTTCTCAATATACTGCTGAACACCCAATGCACGGGCGAAAGCCAGCTGCTCGTTGGTGGCAATGCCTTCCTTCTTGGAGAGGCTGACGTTACTCAGCTCGTTGTTCAGGTAGACAGGCTCGCTGTCAAACTCACCGTAGCTGCCGTCATAGGCGAGTGCACGATTGATTGGAGATGCGTCAGCAGAACCCTTTACCTTGATTTTCACCTGTTTGCCTTCTACCATGTATTTGGCAAAGTCCTGCTCGAAGGCCTTGGTCATAATCTGTAGCATAATCATGGCGGCATTCGATTCCTCTACATGATAACGGCCGGGCTTAAAGTCGTCGCGGGCAGAGAACTCTTCTTCCACCTCATAGGTGAAGTCCACATTGTAGTTGATGATTTTCTTTCCGTCAGCATCGACGGCATTCTCCACACCTGTCTTTACGAAGATGTGCGTCTTGTCGGAAAGCAGATTCTCCTGCTTGGCCATGTTGAAGATGTCTTCCTTGATGTTCATCAGTGCCGTTTCCTCCATGTTCGACTTCTGGATGATTTCCAGGGGTACGAAGTCGGTATCCATCGTCAGTGATGACAGCGACTGCCGTTGCCTGTTATCGAAGATGTAGGTCTTGCCAGTTTCCGGATTGAATACCTCCACATAAACCAATTCAAATTTGTCGTCAGGATTCAGTGCATATTGTGCATGGCTGAACTTCAGGGTAGAGGCATTGTTGAAGGCTGTCACCTCGTCCAGGGGAACGCCGATGAAGATATCGGGCATAGAGTTGATTTTCAGGGCGAGGCTATGTGTCGTGGGGTTGTAGTTTCCTACGGTGACTTCCGACTGCTCCAGCAATCCCGTTGCCATCTTAGTGGCTATCTCACGCTCAATGGCTCTTGCCTGCTCCAGACGTGTGGAGTCGTTTACACGCAGTTGGTAGTCGGCCATTGACTCGTCTGGACGCTGCTTCATCCATTGGTTCAGTTGTTCGTTCAGCTGCGTGGTCATCATCTTATTATAATAAGGTGTCAGACCTTTCACTTCCTGGAAGATGATACCCTTTTTGCTGTTGTATACCAGATAGTGACTGTCCTTGCTCTCATGATAAATCATGGTGGCTTTGGCAATGCCGCCATCCTCGTCAGTTATCATGTGGCGCTCTGTTGGGTCAAGAATATTGATAACGCTGATGAGCTTGTCGTTGTTTACTACGGCCACATATTTTCCCGTACTGTTGGGTGCACAGGTGAGTGGTTGACCAAGGTCTTCGATGGTGTAGGCTACCTCAAAAGTCTTTGTGTCGTAGACATACAGTTTTCCGCCTTCGGTCATCACCATCAGGTTGGCGCTGTTGTTCGAGAAGCAGAAGTCCTTGATGCCGCTATCCGTCTTCAGTGTGGTGCGGACGATACCCTTGTCCAGGTTCCATATTTCCAGCAGGTTGTCCTTCGCTGCTCCCAGGAAGTAGTTGTTGTCACTGAATGTCAACTTGGTGGGGATAAACTGAGAAGTAAACGTGCCGTTTAGTTTGTCACCGATTGCATCGTAAAAGTTTATCTGCTTGTTCGTAAAGGATACGGCCAGTCGACGTGCATCAGCGGAATAGGCAACGGCAGTAGGTTCGGCATCCTTCACTTTAACGGCTCTCTCCATACGGTCTGTCAGTATGTGCCTGGGGTTGATATCGTAGATGGCTGCACGATGCTTGCCTTTCTTATTGTGCTCCAGTGAGATGATGGCAATACCCGCTGGATTCTGCTTTAGGTCATCTACAATATCGCCGCTGAACAAACGTTTGCCTTTCAGGTTGAAAATTTCATCGGCGTGATGGAAAAAGACGCTGAAGGAATAGTTGTCAAAGCCTGTGGGCGACACCT
>Ga0310696_10010561_pt1 | contig 10594 bp, 11 predicted proteins | sample AusTroGonzalo_MG_4_FD_203885 | JGI IMG/M metagenome (GOLD analysis project Ga0310696, IMG submission 203885) | Bovine rumen microbial communities from tropical cattle in Woodstock, Queensland, Australia - Gonzalo_02 (v2) (version 2) | ecosystem: Host-associated > Mammals > Digestive system >... | reverse complement strand
GCGTTCCTAAGTTTTGATTCATATAATTTAAATTGCTGTTGAATTGCTTTCTCTTAAGTTCTGCTTGTAATCTTGCATTTTTTTCATCAATAGCTTTTTGTTGAGCTTCTAATTCTTCTTTACCACCACCAAAAGTATAATGCCAACCGTCTAATACTGTTTTCATTTTTTCAACAATTTTAAATCGTTCATCTATCATATCAAAAAGCACTTTTATATCTTTACCAGCTTGAGACATAAAATCATGAACGCTCTTAAAAAATGGAGCAAATGCAGGGAAATGCTTATTTACAAATTCAAGTAAGCCTTTAGAGATCTTAGCTTCGCCTGTCAGACAATATGAAATTAAATCACCTATGATTGCACCAATTAAAGTTAGACTTCCAATGATCCATGTTATTGGTGACGTTAATATTGCTAACGAGATCTTTAATATTCCTTTAGAAATCCATAGCAATAAAGTACCAACTTTCTTTAATGGTGATAAAATCCAACCTAACAATTTGAATAATTTTGTCGAAATAAATCCTATTGCAGTTCCTATTTTACTAAAGATTTTACCAATGAAGCCACCTGTTTTACTGAAAGCTTTTCCTATTCCCTTTCCCCATTTTTCAGCAGTCTTAAGCAAACCAAAAACATGAGGGAAGTTTTTTTCAATAAATTTCCAAAACCATTTTGCTCCTGCTGCTATTCCTTTTCCGGTAGTCTTTAATGCACCACCTGTTTTTGTTATTCCTTTTGTTATATCAGGGCCTATCTTTGTAATATTCTTTATTAGTTTTATTCCACTTATATCAACTAGGATTCCTAATAAGGTACTTACACCACTAATTAATACAGGAAGAAAACGTAAAACTAATACTCCTATTACTGTTACAATACTACCAAGAATAGTATTAATTCTTTTCATAGCATTTTCATCTTTGAGTATTTCATCAAGCTGATCTAAAACTTTACTTAAAAATTGATTTGCAAGCTTTAATAATTTTTCTACTAATGGCATCGTTAAAATAACTAATTTATCTTTTAATATTTGCCATTTACTATTGAACGATCCAAACAATTTGTTCATTTCTTTAAAGTTCGCAAATTGTTTATCATCAAATAATTGAGCAGGTGCAATTTTTGATATATCTTTTCCATAAAGTTCAAATAAAGACATATCAACGCCAGTACGCTGAGATAATAGTTGTTGATACCTTAAAGATTTTCCTTGAGCTCTATCAATAATCTTTTGCAATACTTCTGCAGGCGTTCCACCAATTCCTATACCAGCTCTTAAATATCCCTCATCTAATCCCTCACCACCTGCAAATCTAGCTTGAATCTGATTTATATGTTCTAATGCACTACCTATTGAACCTCGTTCTAATCCTTGCTCTTGCTCTAATATTCTTAATCGTTGCATTACATCAGTAGATATTCCACTTTTTTTTGCTGCTCTTTCTAATTCTACTGCCCATTCCGAAGTTGCTTCTGTTGCATCTATTATTTTCTGAGTTACTTCATCAATTTTTTTAACAAAATATAAGAAACCACCTGCTTTACCTAAGCTAGATAACTTTTTATTAAAGCCATTAATTTTTTCACCTAATTTTTGAAATGAAGCTTTGTCAAGGTCAATACCTAACCAAACTTTAAAGGTGTCGATAAAACTAGAAGCCATTAGATCACTTATCCTTAAGATTTAATTCAAATTGTTCTTCTTGGTATTCTGCCATGAACCCTTTAAACTGTAAAGCTCTAATTACTTCATTACCTTTTGTTCTTTTAACATCTTCTAATGAACTAAAGTATTTTGTTTCACATGCTTGAAATAATAATGTTAGTTTCTTAGCTTCACCTGTTTCTTCTATTTCTGTACAAGGGACTGCATAAGATTTGCTATTGACTCTTCCCCCCCTAAGTTCTTTAATGCTCCTGACTCTCCAAAGAGGCTTGAAAAAAAAATCTCAAGATTGTAATAAAGAATCCAATATTTTACCTCAAGATAATCTTTACGATTAGTAATATCAGAGAATGTTGTTTGAGTTATTCTATTGCCGTCATATAAACATACATTTGCACAACGCCAAAAAATATTAGTTATTTCCTTATCTGTCATTGCTTTAGCTATTAATTTTGCCAAAGCTATTCCTAATGTTTCTTGGTCATTTAAATCAACTTTAATTTCATTAACTTCATTACTTAATAAAGCTAACAAATCAAGTTGACACTCAAACTCTGCATATTGAAATGATAGTTTTTTTCCTGACTTTAAGATTTTTTCTTTATCCATTTTTATCTTCCCTTTTATATGAAATTTTAATTATTTTATAGCAAAAATAAAAAAAAATGCAAGGTAAAAAAAATAATCACCTTGCATTTAAAAATTAATGGTCGCTTAATTTTTATAATAACTAACTTAGAATTCTAGTTCCTCTTGCAAAACTATAATGATATTCCATAAGAACTTGTGTTCTATCACCACCCACATCATATTTATCCCCCGGAGGTGTTGTTGGTATACCACCATTTAAATCCCAAGCTGTTGTTGTAACTTTACCTTTACCGTCACCAACTTTTGATATAAAAGAACCAGTAATAGCAATGGCACTTTCAAAATTACTTTTAAAACTTTCATTTAAAGCATTTAAGAAAATATCATCTCCTGATCCTTTAATAACTGTTATGGTTACATCAGCTTGTCTACCATTTTCCTGTAATGAAAAAACAGCATTTCCACCCTTACCTATATCTAGACCGGCAATAGCATTAGGACAAGCCACTTCTACTACCGTTCCATAACCGAAATTGGAAAGAACTCTACTGTTAACAATCAGAGTATCTTCCCCGACAAAAGTATCTGTATATGAATCAGCCATATTTATTTCTCCTTAAAAAACTAATTATTAATGTATACAACAACTGCCGAAGTGTGCATTGCACCAGCACGCTTTACTGCCATTGATATAAATGGAGCTTCACGACTGTCTCTTGATTGTTGTGATTGAGCTGCTAATGGTTCCGGATATACATAGTACCCAAATGTTCTAACATTTTGAGCAAATAATTCAGGATCGCCAAATGGGAATGTTAACGTCCATTCACCAGGAGCAAAAGCACCATTTCTAACACCTTGTTCTAATACTTGTTTGTATGCTGTTACAAGAGCATCTACTCCAATATTAGTTTGAGGTATCTTGGTGTTAGCATATCTTAAAGCATTAAATCCTGCTACTTGAAGTGCTACATATAACCAGTTATCATTGTATACATTATCAAAGAATTCATTAGCCCCATTACTTATAGCTGAATTTACACCATATATTGAACAATATAAGTCTGCACCAACTTTCTTGGCTTTTTGGAATAATGTTTCAGTAATATTTGGATCCGGTTCAATTGTAGTAAGTGCTTTTAGTTGCATTGATAATGTCGTTCCTGAGCCTTCAAAATTGACGCATAAACCCCTTCCCATATATGCACTAGCCATATTACGTGCATCTTGTATATCATCGGAAAAATATGCAAAGCAACGTGTTTTATGGTTGCTCTTGTTTTTAATCCTTGAAAATAAATTACCGTCATCACAACAAGTTAGGTCATTATCTGCTATTGTGAGCATCATTGTTTCTGTTTCAATATAATTTGATGCTGCAATTATTTCGTCATCGCCTAAAGTCAAACAAGGTATTACACAATGATAATATAGTTGAGCTCTAGTTCTAATAATTGCATCCATTAATCTTTCACGACCAGTATATGCTGCTTGACCTTGTATATAAGCTAAAGTTCCTAAGTAAACATCAGCAGTCAAATCAGTTCCTGTCGTATTGCTAGAAACTAATACACTTGATGCATTTCCTGTTGTTGTGCTTGTAAATTTTAATTGATTTAAATCATATACTTCACAAGTTACTCCAATTGCTGCCTCACCTTGAGTTTCTGTTATTGTTCCAAACTCTGTACTAATATCTGTTCCAGTAGTTCCAGCAGTAATTTCTACACTTGAATCTTCACCTTTTGTATTACTTCTAAATGTAAGTCCTGTTCCATTTGAAGCACAAGTTGCACCTGTTATTTTAGCATTTATAACTGCTGCAACATCATCTAAATCAACTGCACTAGAAAAATCCAAATCTGTTATTTCTGTTGCAGTACCACCATCAACTGCAATTGTAAAACAACCATCAGAAATTAAAGCTAAAGTTTCAACACTTATTGCCTCTGTTGTTGCAGTACCAGCTGTTGCTGTATCTTGTAAAGCATTATTAATTAATGCAGCTACAGCTTCTGTCGTCTTACAAGCTGTAAAATTTAAATCAATTAAATCAACTGTATTACTACCATTTTGAGTAATTGTAACAGAGCCATCTGTAACTTCTCTAAAGTTTTGCAAATTGATGTCATTTGTTAAGCCATAACCTGCTGTTGCATCAATTGTAACACTAGGAAGCATTGGAACTGCTACCACATACCCATTATTTGTTAAAATATTAGGTGCTTGTGAAAAAATTGCTACTGCTTGTTTATATATTTTTGAATCAACTCCAAAATCGTTTGCAATACCAGTCGCAGTCTTATAAATTGCATAATCAATTACATTATCACTCTGTTCGTCAGTAATTAAAGCAATAGTACTAAGATTGACTTGTTTTGCTCCGATTGCAGGTGCTGAAATCGAAATCTGTATTATGTTATTAATATTAATTTCTGCCATTTTTTTACCCTTTTAATTGTTAAAAAAAACTTGTTTGCCTCCAAGACGATCATAATAAGGACTTTCTTTATCAAATTGCTCACTATGATCGACTTTAAAGTCAATTCTAAATCTGTTCAAAATTTTACTCCCTTCTTCCGTTGATAAATCCCTAAAACCTGTTGGAATTCTATATACCCTATATCCATTTTGTTCTTGATAAAATTCACAATCATCACTTGAAAGATAGCTTAACACCTCAAATCGTCGGCGTCTAGCTTCTGTTGAATAAGAGAAAAAATCTACGAAAAAATTGGTTTGTATTAACATACTTGAATGTGATATCAACTTATCTTCCGTGCGTGAATATTTAAGATTATTTGCTATTACATCTTCACTATCAATTCCTATAACTAAGTAAAGATTCTTATCATTTATTTCACGCCACTTATTGTTGTATATATAACAATGGTCATCGTACAAATTTAAGTATCTTTTGAAGCCATTACGTAATTGTTGTATAAGTTCCAAGTTAGTTTCGTTAGTCATTGTAGTCCCTCACGCATTCATACTTATAATAGCCATATCCGTATTCTTCCCAGTTGTCTTTTTTCATTACACGATACTTCTTGTTGTTGTAAATAAAAATATCATCTAGGTTAAAATCTGCATAGTCACAATATACATCGCACCAGTTCCAACTTCTTTCACCTTCTTGATGTAAACTTAATTGATATGGACTTTGTACTTGAATCATTCCTTTAAAAGTTACTGGTGTAGTTATTTCTTCAACATCACCATTTACTATAACAGAAATAACTTTTTCAGCTTTCATTGTACTTAACCACCCTCTTACTACATCTGCTACATTTGGTATTCCTATCGCCATATATTATTCCTTATTTGTTAACACTACTTGATAGTCAACAGACTGCCTCAAAGCACCTGTATCAATTAAAATTGCATCACCTTTTCTTCCATTTTTAGTTTTTCTATCTATTGTTTCATCAGATAATGGAGGCCATTCACCATTTGCCCCATGAGTTTTAAAAGCATCTAAAACGATATTTCTTGCTTCTTGTCCCAAATTTTCTAATACTTCTTCTTTTCTACCTTCCATTATATATTTTACAATATGTGCTAAATTCTCTTGTAAATACTTTGGCATGTTAACTTTTAGTGGTTCTCTAAGCCAACTACGCATTGGTATATTATGCTTAGGATCTCCAAATTCATGAACACTTCCATAATATGCTACTGTTACTTCATCATCTTCACCTTTTTGGGAACCTAATACACCAACTTCAACATGACCAATATCTTCCAAAGGTTTAAAGACTTGCTTGAAATCAGGAAACTCTAAACTTAAATTGCCCTCTTGAAATTTTTTACTCATCCGTTGTTGTTCCTCTTACGACTGCAATTCTACCAATTGCACGAGGTATCAACATTGATAGATATTTGCAACCAAATTGTGTTTGTGAAAAATAGTTAAGAATAGGATCATTTTGATACATTTCAGGAATAGTGTAACTCGCTGAAACATTACCTACACTTTTGCTATTCATCTGAAATTGTCCCTGGCTATTTATACCAGCTTCACTCATCTGCATATCCATACATAAGTAATGTGCAGTTAGAAACATAAAAGCTAGTTTCTTATCGTCCTCATTATCCCATAAACTTTCATTGAAATTTAAATTGGCTTGTGCAAAAGCATCTTCAATATCTTTATCTCGTATATATTCTTTATTATCTGGATCGGTAATAGGTGCATAATTAAAGGCTCTATCGAAATAAGTCTTAAACTCTGTAACGGTTACATTCATACTTTAAACACCTTTCATAAAAAAAACCCGACAATTCGCAAGAAACTGTCGGGCTAAAATCAATTAAAAAAGAAGATAAAAGAAAAAGAAAATTATTTTTTCTTCTTAATGTTATCTGCTTTCTTTTCTACCACGTTTTCAGCTTTTTGTCCATCATCTTTAGTATTTGGTAAAACAACTTCTTGCCATTCTTTATTATAATTTTCAATAAGATCTTTAGCTATTTCGTCATCCACCTCTACAAAAGTATTTGGGACAATTGTCTGTATTTCGCCATTAATTTTAAGAATGTAATTTCTTTTGCTCACGTTCTGTACTAACATGATTTTCCCCCTCTATTATGCGAAATCGAAATACAAAATTTCTTGTGGTCTTAATACAACAGTACCTGCAATTTGACCATAAGCTACATTTTCAAAGTTGAAATTATCTCTTGTACCAAATTGAGTCATAGTGAATTCAACAGGCACTGGAGCATAATAAGTATCAGGTGATTTGTTAGCTAATACATATCTGTATTTGTTAACACCTGTGTACTGATTCATTTGAGTTTTGTTTAAGTAAGCTAATGGTAAAATTTGGAAATCAGTTACACCGAATCCAGCTACTGCAGCTTTAAATGCATCTTGAAGTAATTGTAGTCTGCTATATTGTGGAGCGTAATCACTTGCTGGTGCAGTTAAACCTAAATAGTCATCTGTTGGTATGATAAATAGGTTAGGAGCTACAGTCTTGTTAGTGTTGTTATAATAATCAGCAAGAACAACTGAAACAAAAGCAGTCAATTCTGCAGTTGTCATACCACTTATTTTTTCAGTTAAAGTAGTTGTATTTGAAGTTACTGCTGCATTATTACATAAACCAGTAATTGAAGGATTGTTCTTTGAACCTACAAAGATAGTTTGTTGTAAACCTAAGTCCCAGTTTCTCTTTCTTGACTGGATCAATTGTTCTACAAGGTCAAAGTTAGAAGCTACAAAGCATTGCTGAACGTCAATATATGAATATCTGCAACCTTTAGCCCAGTTTTGAATAGGAAACTCTAGTTTATCGATACCGATATCAGTTTTCTCTAATCTTACCCCGTCGCCTGTATTAATAAAACCAGTCTCGAAGTTACCAGCTAGATCATATACAACATTATGTAAAATCTTTTGGTTAAAAGCACCCCTACCAGCTTCTACATCGACATAGCTAGGAATGTTAACATTATAGAATTTTTGCGTAACAACTTTATCTTGTATGCTAGTCAATGTAGTTACGACATAATCATACGCTGATTTATCTGTTGTTATCGCATTCACGAATTCATTGAAATCATTAATATTTCTCATTTACTTAATCTCCTTTAAATTATGCGTGAGTTGCGATACCCATGTTCTTAATTAAAACTCTTACGAGGTCACCATCGGCACTAGCAGTGTCAAGGCAGATTCCCATAATATCTGTTGCAGTAGTTGTCTTTACTACTTTTTGATTTGCAGCTGCAGTAACATATTCACCTCTAGCAATTGCACCACCTGCTGTCATATACATAACACAATCATCAGATGCTATTTCAATTATTTCTCCTTTTGCAGGATTAGCATTTTTTCTACTGAAAATTACAAAACCAAACACTAGATCATCTGCTGTACCAGCATAATCAACTAAAGGAATATCACTTGTGCCTGAAATAAGTTTCACTGCGTCACAAGGTTTAAGGCTTGCAGTTGATGATTCTGGATTAAATTTAACATTAAACACAGACTGATTTGGCATTTGTTGTAATGTACCAGCGCCATTTTGTTGTGCAAAATTATTTAAATAAATTGTTGTTGCCATTCTTTATTCTCCCATAAAATTAGATACTATACTTAGCATTAGAGTTTTTGATTCTTTCTGCTCTTGTACTTACTCCATAGTTATTTTGACGAGGTGAATTGTAAGAATTTCTTAAACGAAGAGCATTTCTATTTTCCTTTTTATCCTCTTCATTTTTTTCTTCATCTTCATTATCCTTATCTTTATCCTCGTTTTCTTTATCTTTATCCTCGTTGCGTTTGTTTTTCTTTTCTTCCTCTTCATCTTTTTTTTCTAACATTTCAGCAACGATTTTGCGTACTTTAGAAACTAGATCATCATCGGAATCTTCATTCTTTTTTTCATCTTCCTCATTATCTTTGTCATCTTCATTACGCTTACAGCCATTTTTTTTGTTTGTTTTTTCTTCTTCCTCATCTCTTTTTTCATCTTCGTTTTTTTCTTCATCTTCATTATGAAGTACATAAGAATTAACGAGCTCACCTATTGAATATACATTTCCATTATATTCAATAGTATCAGATGCAGTTACTTCAAATTTCTCATCATTATTTTTGTTAAATAGTCCCATTTCTCGTTCTCCATTCAAAGAATTAATTAAAATCTTAGCATCAGGGTACCTTGGATTATCTACAATAGCCAAATGAGTGAAAGTCCCGTCTAGGATTTCAGCTTCGTAATCTTGTCCAAGATATTTACCCCCTTCCCCTAAATCAGTTACTTGATATGCGCTTGAAACTTTGTTATTTCCGTTTTTGATATCATCGTAAACGTCACTATCTTTAATTAGAATCTCACAGTCAAATTGCCCCGTTTCTGAATTAAACCAACCTTTAGTGACATAACCTACGGCTTTATCTTCAAGATTTTCAAGTGTTATTGGTTGATGACCTAACACTACGGGACGACCCTCTATCGTCGGCATCATCTTATCTAAGGTTTCTTTACGTAATAAAAAAACACCGTCACCTGTATCTTCATATGAAACTAATCCACCTACCATGAATGATTGCACAGTTAATAGCTTTGGATAATCATTCATAGTTACTTCATTATTTACTTCGTTATTTTTTCTAAAAAAATTTAATTGCATGAGTAAAATGTACCAAGTTTTATAAAAACTGTCTAGCTCTAATCCCAGCTAACTACTATTTTAGCGACACAACGGCAGTTACTGTTCCAATGAATAAAATCACCCGTCTTAATTAAAAGCGTATGATTCTTATCCACTTCGATATCATAAACTTGGTTATTATATGTTTTTTCCTTAATATCGAGGCTTGTTAGCAATCTATAATTCTTAACATTTTCTCTTATATCAAAAACATTATGATTGATCTTATAATTTCCATTCTTGAAACTGACAGTTTTACCTTTGTATTTTCTCAAACTTAAAGTAGCACTCATTCCACATTTGATTATTAATTCTACTAAGTCATTAGCAAGTCTTTCGCTTGTTGTGAAATACTGATTATATTTCATTAAATTTTTATCTAGTTTTTTAGAATAATTACTCTTTTTAGGGCTTCCATCTCCTAGACAAAAAGCATCTAAAAAAATTCTAATATATTCACTTGGTAACTGTTTAATTATATTTGGAATATATTTTTGATATGAATATCCAAAATTTTTAAGATAATTTCGCAATTCTGTGTTAAAAATATAAATTGCATCTTTTCCTTTTTTTGGATTAAAAAAGCTTAAATTTTCGTACATTTCATCTAAGAATTTTGATTGTGTAATCTTTATCGCGTTTCTATCATTTCTATTATCTATATTTCCTTCTGACAAATAATATCCCATGAATAAGCAAAAATCTTTACTAGGTATTTTTTGACTTCCAATTTTTATATATTTTTTGTTCTTTCCCACCCATTTAGACGAACAATAGAACTTATTTGATTTTATTCCTAGCTTTTCAAATCCTTTTATAAATTTTGGTTCTAATGTAAATTTATTTTTTTTATGCTCGACATTTTTGTAAGTAAAAAATGTATGATCTTTAGTGCACTTTAACAAAAAAGATTTACTTTTAAATTCTAAAATATTTTCTTCAAATTTATTAAATGTATTAATACATTTTGCCCATTCTAAATTCTTTGTTTCTGGATTAAGAGTTAAAACTTTTTCTCCTATCATTACATCTTTAATATAAATAAACCCCCTCTCTGTATATACTTCTGTGTCATATGAATAACAATTGTAATCTTGTCCTGGATTAGCTTTTTTATTTGTTTTATGGTTAACAACAGGTGGATCATCAAATCGAAATATTTTA
>Ga0310696_10010560_pt1 | contig 10594 bp, 5 predicted proteins | sample AusTroGonzalo_MG_4_FD_203885 | JGI IMG/M metagenome (GOLD analysis project Ga0310696, IMG submission 203885) | Bovine rumen microbial communities from tropical cattle in Woodstock, Queensland, Australia - Gonzalo_02 (v2) (version 2) | ecosystem: Host-associated > Mammals > Digestive system >... | reverse complement strand
TTTACAGGTAACTCATTCACGGATATGAATCTCTGGTGGATACTATATACGGTGGATTGGCTGCTGTTTACGTTTGTGGCGTTGACGGTAGTATATGTGCTTGTCTTCTCCATCGCGTCACTTTTCAGCCATCGCACACTGGTGACGCACTCCAAACATACCAACCGCTTCATCGTGCTCATCACGTCGTATGGCGAGAACACCAGCGTGCTGCAAACCGTTACCACCGTGCTGGGGCAGAACTTCCCGCAGCGTATGTTCGACGTGGTGGTGGTGAGCGACCACCAGAATGAGCTGGTGAATATGCGCTTGGCGCAGTTTCCCATCACGCTGCTCACGCCCAACTTCGATGTAAGCTCAAAGGCCAAGTCACTACAGTATGCCGTGCTCAACCTGCCACAGTTCAAGCTCTACGACGTGGTGGTGGTGCTTGACTCGGACAACGTGGTGAAGCCGGAGTTCCTGCAGCAGCTCAACGATGCGTTCGAGTCAGCCGGCACGAAGGCCATACAGACACATCGCATCGCCAAGAACCGCGACACAGCGGCCGCACGCTTGGATGCCATCTTCGAGGAGATTAACAACAGCATCTTCCGCAAAGGCCACTTGGCTATCGGACTGTCAGCGGCTTTGAACGGTTCGGGCATCGCGTTTGACTTCCAGTGGTTCAAGCGCAGCATCCTGCATGTCAGGCCGGCGGTCGGCGAGGACAAGGAGTTAGAGGCCATGCTCGTCAAGGAAGGCATCTTCATCGACTATTTCGACGACATTCATGTCTACGACGAGAAGACACGCCACACCAAGGACCTCAACCGCCAGCGCGGCCGCTGGGTGCACACCCAGCTCCATGCCCTGATCAACAACCTGCGGTTTCTCCCCTCGTCCTTGGCCAACCACCGTTATGACCAGGCCGACAAGATTGTGCAGTGGATGTTGCTGCCACGCACCATCCTGATTGCTGTCATCGTCATCATGGGGGCAGTGCTGCCGTTCATCTATCTCTCCATCGCCATCAAGTGGTGGGTGGCAGGAGCCTTGATACTGTTTGCCTTCTCCGTTGCCACACCCGACTATCTGGTGGATGAGAACTGGGACCGTGACTTCATGCGCGCGCCGATAGTCACTCTCGGCGCACTGATCAACATCTTCCGCGCCGGAAAGGATGAGGCCCGCGACCGCTTCTTAGGGGTGGGACTGCTGGTAGACAAGATGGCGCATCACAAGAAGAAGCGCAAGAGCCGCAAAAAACGATAACCCTCATGCTACAGGCCGTTCTCAGTATGTTGGAGTGGCTCTTATGGATTGCCATGGTGCCCTCCGCGTTGTATATATTTGTCTTCGCCTTGGGGTCACTGAAGCGGAGGAAGACACCGGCACGTCCTGACGGGGCTGCTCATGGCGACGGGAAGCCCCGGTTTCTCGTGCTTTTCCCGGCATACGGAGAGGACCGGGTCATCTGCCGTTCGGTCGAGACCTTCTTGCAGCAGGACTATCCCGCTGACCGCTATCGTGTGGCTGTCATCAGCGACCATCAGACCGATGCCACCAACGAGCGGTTGTCGCAACTGCCCATCACGCTCCACCAGCCCGTCTTCGACCGGAGTTCCAAGGCCCGTGCCATGCAGTACGCACTGGCTCAGGTGAACGACAGCGACTATGACTATGTGGTGGTGCTCGATGCCGACAACGTGGTCTTGCCCACCTTCCTGCAACAGCTGTCTGCCGCCGTGGCACGCTATCAGGCCGAGGTGGCCAACAGCTCTGGGCGGGTGGCCATTCAGTGCCACCGAACGGCCAAGAATGTGGACAGCGACATCGCCATGCTTGACGGCGCGAGCGAGGAGATCAACAACAGCATCTTCCGCCGTGGCCACAACCGTCTGGGCCTGTCGTCGGCACTCATCGGGTCGGGCATGTGCTTCAGCCTCAGTTGGTTCCGCGAGAATGTGAACCATCTCACCACCGCCGGAGAGGACCGCGAGTTAGAGGCATTGCTGCTGAGACAGAGGATTTTCATACGCTATGAGGAGGACATTCTGGTGATGGACGAGAAGGTAGCCACGGGCGAGAACTTCCAACGGCAGCGTCTGCGCTGGATGTCAGCACAGGTGCAGTGTCTGCTGGCCATGCTGCCCCATCTGCCTGATGCCTTGGTGCATGGCAACATCGACTATGCCGACAAGACGGTTCAGCAGGCGCTTCTGCCACGCAGCATCCTGCTGGTGGGCACCACTGCTGTGGCCTTGCTGGTGACGGTGGTGTCTGTCGCTCACTCCGTCAAGTGGTGGCTGCTGCTGTTGGTCGTAGTGACAGCCGTCTTCGTGGCAACACCGAGCCGTCTGCGCACAAAGACGCTGCTCTCAAAGGCACTGATAGTGCCCCGTTTAGTCGGTCGCATGATGAGCAACATCCTCCACATCGACCGCCGCAACAAGGACTTCATTCACACCACGCACGACCATTCTCTCTCCTGAGATTTTTCATTTTCGGCGATTCATTTGTCATATCTCTGTAAGTCGGTGACTGACAGTGCGTTCCGCTGATGATAAATGCATGATAAATGATAAATGAAACGCCGTTTTTAACGATTCCAGCAAAATTTCCGGCCGTTTTTCGGGCCGTTACGGCTTGTGTGCGGTGCTTCGGCACACGTTGTGCAACGCCTCCGCACAAGTTGTGCAGCGCCTCCGCACAGTTTGTGCAGCCCCCTCCGCACAAGTTGTGCAGGACGGCCTGCACAACTACGGCCGAGGGGAAAGACGACACTTACTCACGGCACAGGCCGCCTCAAAGAGAATGAATCCAGGTGGAGATGTCGCTGAGAACCTCGGGCGAGATGGTCTCTTCGATGGTGGCGGAGAGAGCCGGGTTGCCCGTAGGACTATGATGAAACAGATGGCTGAGGCCGGGATAGACCTTGATGACATTGTGACTGCCTGGGGGCAGACGCTGCTCTAAGGCGGGCACATTGAGGCTGACCGGCACATTGAGGTCACGCTCTCCGCCTAAAGCCATGACGGGGCAACGGGTCTTGCTGACGTATTCGGCCATGTCGAGACTCAGGAAACGGCTGAGCCACGGACTGTCGCCGCTCTTTGAAAGCATGAATTTCCGGGCTTCTTCCACCGACTTGACCATGTCACGCAGAGCACCCTGGGAACGGGCAATGAGGTTGAGCTGTGTCATTAACATGGTGTCAATCCGGCAGGCAGGACCGGAGAGGCTGACAATGAAGTCGGGCACCTGACGACTGCCTAACATATAGGCGACGATGCCTCCCTCGCTATGGCCGAGGATGCCGACATGAGAGAAGGCGTCCAAATGGCGCAAATAGTCGATGCCGGCCTGTGCGTCGGCGGCAAAGTCGTCGACGACGGCAGTGGCATACTGCCCCGTCGAGGCCCCTACCCCACGGTCATCGTAGCGCAGAGAGGCGATGCCGTGGCGTGCAAGATGGTCGGCGAGCACCAGAAAAGGCTTGTGGTGAAACACTTCTTCGTCACGGTTCTGCGCCCCGCTGCCTGTCACCATCAGCACCACGGGCGGGCGCTGCCCCGGCTGGTAGTTCTGCGGCCAGGTGAGGGTACCGGCCAAAGTGACATCCGCTTCGCTGTTGGTGAAGCGCACTTCCTCGGTCGTGTAAGGAAAAGGAGGGAGAGGCTGCTGCGGACGGTTGAAGCGGATTTCACCCGGCTGCATGTCGAGTCTGGTGGCAAAGAGCCGCTGAATGAAGGTGCCGCGCAACATGGCGCTGTCGAGGCGGGCCGTATAGAGCAGACCGAGGTTAGGGACGGTGATATGGATGCTGTCGGCAGAGAGATGGGTGACTTCAACGGCCATGCTGTCGACCCCTTGTTCCAGCACGCCCATAGTGACATGCCGACGGCTTTGGTCGATGTGGAGCGAAATGGTGAGCTGCTGCTGTCCGGCCTTCAAGACGCCATGCCAGGCACCATCGATTGAGAGTGTATCGGTGTGGTGACCACGGTGGGACGACTGTGCCAAGGCTGTCACGGCCACGCCAAAGAGGCAGCAGAGAAAAAGGAATCGCAAGTGTTTCATGGTTGTTGTGTGGGGCGTTAAGTGGAGTTCAGTAGAGCAAAAGCAGGCCGGCAAAGCCGCTCATGACAATCATCTTGATGGGGTTGATCTTAAAGACCAGGGTACCGATGAAGGTTGCTGTGAAGAGGAACACGCTGACCCAGAACTGCCACGCACTCTCCGACGGCGCGGAGAAGTTCTCTCTTGTGCAGAGCAGCAGGGTGGCGGCAGCCAGAAGTCCCACCACGGCGGGGCGCAACCCGGCGAAGACAGCCTGCACAAGGGGGGTCTTCATGTATTTGATGAAAAGCTTTGAAATGAGTATCATCAAGATCAGCGAAGGCAGGACCAAGGCAAAGGTGGCCACACACGAGCCCAGAACGGACATGGATTCGCCATAGCCGGCATTGTGAACGGCGGTGTAGCCGCAATAGGTGGCAGAGTTGATGCCGATAGGCCCCGGGGTCATCTGGCTAACGGCCACGATGTCGGTGAACTCGGAAGTGGACATCCAACTCCAGTGGTGAACAACTTCGCCCTGAATGAGCGACAACATGCCATAGCCGCCACCGAAGCCGAAGAGTCCTATCTGGAAGAACGTGTAGAAGAGCTGAATGAAAATCATTACTCAGTAGGTTTGATTATTGCACCGTAAATCCATCCAGACAGGCCGGCTATCAGGATGACGAGGATGGGCGACACGCCGAACATCCAGATGGCCAGGGCACAAGCAAAGGGAATCCAGCAGTTGGACCAGGTAATCTTGGCCGATTGAGCCAGCTTGAACGTCGGCACGGCAATCAGAGCCACCACGGCAGGACGGATGCCACGGAAGATAGACGCCACGACGGGATTGTCCTGGAAACGGTGGAAGAACATGGCGATGAGCAGGATGATGATGAACGAAGGCAGGGCGGTGCCTAAGGCACAGGTGATGGCTCCGGGAGTCCGGCGCAATTTGTAGCCGATGAAAGTGCTGATATTGATGGCAAACACCCCTGGACAACTCTGTGCAATGGCAATGAGGTCGAGAAAGACTTCCTTGCTCACCCACTTGTGCTTGTCTACCACCTCAGCCTCGATGATGGGAATCATGGCATATCCACCCCCAAGGGTGAACATGCCAATCTTGAAAAAGGTCTTGAAACTTTGCCAGTAAATCATTTGCGGAGTGCTTTACGAATGGGCTTCCACCCACTTGCGGGCATTGACAAATGCCTCTATCCACGGAGTCACCTCGTCGTTGCGTCGGTTCCTCGGATACCAGGCGCACTGCCAGGGGAAGATGGCGCGCTCCAAGTGGGGCATCATGCAGAGGTGACGGCCATCGGCTGAGCAGAGGCCGGCCACGTCGTAATCACTGCCGTTAGGATTGGCGGGATAGCCGTGGTAGTTGTATTTTGCCACGACGTTGTAGTCGCTCTCAGGCTTGGGCAGACTGAACTTGCCCTCACCGTGGGCCACCCACAATCCGAGTTTGCTGCCGCCCAGCGAGCCGAACATGACGCTGTTGTTACGTGGAATGTCAAGACTGATGAACTCGCTCTCAAACTTGTGGCTGTCGTTGTGCAACATGCGTGGACGGAGCCGGTCGTCTGCCGCTTGTCCTTTATCATCCAGAGGCGTCGCCTCGCAAAGTCCCAGTTCCACCATGAGCTGACAGCCGTTGCAGATGCCGAGCGAGAGGGTGTCGTGGCGGGCATAGAACCGGTCGAGAGCCTCCTTGGCCTTGGGGTTGAAGAGGAATGCGCCTGCCCAGCCTTTGGCCGAACCCAGCACATCGCTGTTGGAGAAGCCGCCGCAGAAGACAATCAGATGGATCTCGTCGAGTGTCTCGCGGCCGGTAATGAGGTCGGTCATCATCACGTCTTTCACGTCGAAGCCTGCCAGATAGAGCGACCAGGCCATCTCACGCTCGCCGTTGGTGCCCTTCTCGCGGATGATGGCTGCCTTGGGGCGATTGGCGCCGGCCGGCCGGTCATCGGGATTCAGGCCGTATTGCGACAGTTTGCCGGTGAAGCCCTTCGGCAGCTTGATTTCTAAGGGTTGCTTCTTGTAGTTGTCAAAACGCTCACGGGCCTTGCCGTTGAAGCTTTGTTTGCGGTCGAGCAGGTAACTGGTCTTGTACCACACGTCACGCAGGTGGTCGATGTCGAAGGTGAGGGTCGTTTGTGCCGGGGCGGAGTCGCCACAGGCGGGACAGACAAGCTCAATGGTGCGGCTGTCCTCAACGGGATAGCCGATCTTGGCGAAGCCAATGCCTTGTTCCTCCATGAACTTCTTGAAGTCAATCTTATGCTCATCACTCACCTCGATGACCACGCCGGGGTTCTCGGCGAAGAGAGCCTTTACAATGTCAGGCTCGCCTGTCCCGTCGGATGCCACCAGGTCGTGCAGGTTGATGTGCAGGCCGCCCTTAGTATTGGCGAAACACATCTCAAGCAGACAGGTGATAAGGCCACCGGCCGAGATGTCGTGACCGGCCATCACCCATCCACGGCGGATAAGCTCCTGAACGGTGTTGAAGGCATCGGCAAAGTATTCGGGGTTTGCCACCGTGGGCACATCGTCGCCCACCTTGCCCAGGCTCTGGGCGAAGGCAGAACCGCCAAGCCGCTGCTCACAGAAGGAGAAGTCGATATGATAGAGCGAGGCGCGCTTGTCGTTGACCACCACGGGGCTGACGGTCTTCTTCACGTCATAGACCTCGCCGCCGGCGGATACGATGACCGTTCCCGGCGAAATGATTTTCTCGCCGTTGGGATATTGCTGGGTCAGCGAGAGGGAGTCCTTGCCAGTAGGCACATTGACGTGGAGGGCACAGCAGAAATCGGAGAGTGCCTCTACTGCAGCATACAGACGGGCATCCTCACCTTTCTGCGAACGGCAGGGCCACATCCAGTTGGCGCTCAGCGAAACACTTTCAAGCCCATCGGTCAGCGGTGCCCACACAATATTGGTCAAAGCTTCGGCCACGGAAAGGACACTACCGGCCTTTGGCGAGGCCAGTCCTGCCTGGGGCGCATGGCCAATAGCGGTGGCGATACCTTTCTGTCCGCGATAGTCGAGCGCCACCACGCCACAGTCGCTCAATGGCAGCTGGATTTCGCCCTGGCACTGCTGGCGGGCAATCTTGCCTGTCACACTACGGTCCACCTTGTTGGTGAGCCAGTCTTTGCAGGCCACGGCCTCAAGCTGAAGCACTCTTTCCACCTTGTCCTTCAGGTCCTTAGCGTCTTTGCTGTACTCCACAGGGGCATAGTGACGCTCAACGGTCTCATCACGCATGATGGTCTTGGGCGAGTGGCCGAACATCTGGGCGACATCCAGGTCAAATGGCTTCACACCGTCACCTTGCACAAACGAGAAGTGGGCATCGCCCGTGGTCTCACCAACCACATACATCGGGGCGCGCTCACGCTCGGCAATACGCCGCACATGGTCAAGATGCTTCTCGTCAATGAGCAGGCCCATGCGCTCCTGGCTCTCGTTGGCAATGATTTCCTTCGAGGAGAGGGTCTGGTCGCCGATAGGCAGCTGTGTCATGTCGATACTGCCGCCACAGTCTTCCACCAACTCAGAAAGGCAGTTCAGGTGGCCGGCACTGCCATGGTCATGGATGCTCACCACGGGGTTCACGTCTTCCTCACACAGGGCACGCACCAGGTTATAGGCCCGTTTCTGCATCTCCGGATTGGCACGCTGCACCGCATTCAGCTCGATTCCGTTGGAATAACGGCCCGTGTCAACGGAAGACACGCTGCCGCCGCCCAAGCCGATGCGGTAGTTATCGCCACCCACAACCACAATCTTGTTGCCGGGCTGCGGCTCCTTCTTCAGGCAGTCGCGCTTGGTGCCATATCCAACGCCGCCTGCCAACATAATGACCTTGTCGTAAGCATACTTGGTGTCTGTCGTCGCCTCGCCACAACCATCTGCGTGTTCCTGGTGCTCAAACGTCAGCACCGAACCGCAAATCAACGGCTGTCCGAACTTGTTGCCAAAGTCGCTGGCACCGTTGGAGGCCTTGATGAGTATCTGTTCCGGCGTCTGATACAGCCAGTTACGCACCGGGAGGATGTCCTCCCAGTCACGGGTCTGCTCATCATAGGTCAGACGGGGGTAAGCTGTCATGTAAACCGCCGTTCCGGCTATGGGCCATGAACCGACGCCACCACCCATACGGTCACGGATCTCACCGCCAGTACCCGTGGCGGCACCATTGAATGGCTCAACGGTTGTGGGGAAATTATGTGTCTCGGCCTTTAAGGAGATCACACTCTCAATGTCTTTCACCTGGAACCAGTCACTCGTCGACTGGTCTTTGGGGGCAAACTGCTCCACGACCGGCCCTTGGGCGAAGGCCACATTATCTTTATAAGCCGACAATATCTTGTTGGGATTCTCTTGGGTCGTCCGCTTGATCATCTGGAAGAGACTTGACTCCATCTCTTTGCCGTCGATGACAAAGGTACCGCCAAAAATCTTGTGGCGGCAGTGCTCAGAGTTGATCTGGGCGAAGCCGAAAATCTCAGAGTCGGTCAGGGGGCGCCCGTTCTGCTTCTCCAGTCCATGCAGGTATTCTATTTCCTCAGGCGACAGGGCAAGGCCCTCCTGCTCGTTGTATTCCTCCAGGTTTTCCACATACTTGATAGGCTCCGGCTTGATGTTAATAGTGAAAATGGTCTGGTCGAGTCCGTCGTACTCACGTTGCAGCATAGGGTCGAAATCCTCTGTCGGGAAGTATTCCTCAATGCGGCGCAGGCCAGTAAGACCCATGTTCTGGGTAATCTCTACGGCGTTGGTCGACCAAGGTGTGACCATCTCGCGGCGTGGGCCAATGAAATGTCCGGCAACGGTGTCACCTTCCAGTAAGGTCGCACCGCCATAAAGCCAGCACAGTTTGTTTACTTCGTCGGGGGTGAGCTGATGGTCTGCCTCGGTAGCTATCACGCTCTGTTGTGGGGTCTTGAAGAAATAAATCGTCATACCTTATTAATATATAGAAAAACAAATCGGCTGCAAAGGTACAATAATTATATGAGACAGCAAAAATTTAGAGCAACAAAAAAAGCCTCGCTTCCCAGCGAGACTTTCCTTGCTTAGTTATCAAACTAAATTAATCAACCATAAACCTTAACCATTAAAAATCTTATTGACGGTGCAAAGGTAACACATAGTTTCATAACAATGGTTCAATCATGGTTATTTGATGTTCAAAATGCGTTAATTAACGATATTTGAACCCCAAATCACGCATTTTATACCTTTTCAAGCATTTTTTTCCTTTTTTCTGAGGCCATTTCAAGAAAAAGTTGTACCTTCGCATCACGAAAATTGAACATGAACGCATGAAAATACTTATTATAACTCTCATCGCCTTGGTGCTCGTAGTGCTTTTTGCACTTGGGAGGATGTTTTACAGGCGTAGTGTACGCATCAGAAACCGCCTTCAGATGGACAGAATGTTCACAAATATCAGCCATGAACTGCTCACGCCTCTTACTGTTATCTCGGCTTCCATCGACCGGTTACGATTGCAGGAGCCTCGTTTCAACACCGATTACGCCCTGATGGACCTGAACATACAACGTATGGTACGTCTGCTTCAGGAGATCTTAGAGACCAGCAAATCACAATCGGGCGAACTTAAATTGTTAGTGTCACAGGGCGACGTCATGCGATACATCACCCAGACAGCCCTCTGCTTGGAGCCATTGATGAAGAAAAAACAGCTCGATTTCGTCATCAATTGTGAGCCACAGTCGATGATGGGATGGATTGACACCGATAAGCTGGATAAGATTATATACAATCTGCTCTCCAATTCAGCCAAATACACAGAGACGGGAGGCCGTGTGAAACTGGAGGTTCACACCAACAAAACCTACGACCACATTATTATTAAGGTGTGTGACAATGGCATTGGCATTGCGCCGGAGAAGATGAAGAACCTGTTCCAGCGCTTCAACGATGGTGACTACCGCCGCATGAACGCCATCGGCACAGGTCTCGGACTTGCACTGACACGCGAACTGGTCTACCTGAACGGTGGCAGCATTGACTGCCAGAGCCAGCCAAATCAAGGAACAACTTTCACCGTCGAACTGCCCATCAGCAAGGAGTCGTTCAATCCGTCTCAGATTGACGAGAGCCATCCGATAGACTTGGATGTCTCGCGTACCAATATAATAGATTTAACCGAACTGATGCCCCAACCCACAAATCCACGACCTTTGGAGTTATCTTTGGCTGGCGAAGATGCCTATCGCATCCTGCTCGTTGAGGACAATGAAGAGCTTCTGATGCTCATGCGCACCATGTTGAGCAGCCGCTACAGGATTGTGACGGCCAAAAACGGTCGCGAAGCCCTTAAAGTGGTGCAGTCGGAAGAGTTGGACCTCATTGTGTCGGACGTGATGATGCCTGAGATGGACGGCAACGAATTGACCCGGCGTATCAAGGAGAATCCCGAATGGAGCCACTTGCCCATTATTCTTCTGACGGCCCGGACGCAGGATGAAGACCGGAAGAACTCCATGCGCATTGGTGC
>Ga0310696_10010557_pt1 | contig 10596 bp, 6 predicted proteins | sample AusTroGonzalo_MG_4_FD_203885 | JGI IMG/M metagenome (GOLD analysis project Ga0310696, IMG submission 203885) | Bovine rumen microbial communities from tropical cattle in Woodstock, Queensland, Australia - Gonzalo_02 (v2) (version 2) | ecosystem: Host-associated > Mammals > Digestive system >... | reverse complement strand
ACTATCCTCACGGAGGAGTTTCACATTATCGCGGACACCGTAAATGGTGAGGTCACCAGCCTGGGCCAAAGCCTCATAAATGGTGATCTTCTCATTGCCCACGGTGAACATACCTGGGCGATTCACCTCGCCGAGTACACTGATTTTGTAATTGAACATTCGGACGGTCACCAATGGTCTTTCATTTTCATTGATGTAGGGACGAATCTTACTCAAGACCAACTGTTCACATTCTGACTTTGTCAAGCCACCTACTGTAATGGTGCCCACAACGGGATATTCAATCTGACCGTTATTATCAACCAGATAAGACTGCATCAGCGAATTATTATAGGTGGATTGCGAACTACTGCTCAATACTGTGGGAACAGTCTGGTTGAAGGGAACTGCAGCTTCAGGATTGACCGTGCTGACGGTAATAGACAGAATGTCCTTGGGCATGATCTTGGCATCATAGAGATGACGAGACTGTTTAAAATCGACATCCGGGATATTCTGGAAATAGGTGATTTTCTTTGTGCTGCCGCAACTGCTCAGCATAACCAATAAAACTGAAAGAAATAGAATGCTATACTTTTTCATATTCAAAAAATTGAGAGAAATTTGCACAATTGACATAAATTTTTATTGTATTTGGCGAAAAAATATGGGGATGAATTAGAGACGATGAGGCTATCTCTTTATGCTGTTGTCTTCTTTTTTACCATAATGGGAATTGGCGTAGCGGCCATACTGGCCATAGGTGCCGTAGTGACCGTAGCCATATTTCCCATAGCCGTACTTGCCATAGCCATAGCGGCCGTATTTGCCATAGCGGCCATAACCATAATAGTAGCCATACTTACGCTTCGACATGTCGATGCCGTTGATGACAACGCAGGGGTTGGGCAGCTTTTTCTCCTCGGCCAGACCATTAAGAAGGGCAAAGTTGGACTTCGGTGTATAGTCGGCACGACAGATATAGACTGTCAGGTCAGCCGCGCGACTAATCTGGAGCGTATCACTGACGATGCCCACCGGCGCAGTATCCAAGATAATGTAATCGTATTGCTCGCGCAGGAAAGCCATCACCTGGTCGAAGCTCTGGCGTGCCAAGAGTTCTGTGGGATTGGGCGGCACAGGGCCAGCCAACAACAGGTCAAGGTTTTCGTTTACACCAGAGGGAACAATGACCTGTTGTGCATCGGCGGCTGTGACACTATCCTGGCTCAATAGGTTGGTGATGCCTTCACTCTTCTCTTTAATGCCAAATAAACGGCCTAAAGCAGGCTTACGAACATCGAGACCGCAAAGGATGACCTTCTTGCCAAGGATAGCAAAAGAAACGGCAAGATTAGCAGCATTGAACGTCTTACCTTCTCCTGGCATGGATGACGTGAACAGGATAACCTTCTGATCTTCACTGAGCATAAACTGGATATTGGTACGCATGGAACGGAAGATCTCGTCAATCTGGTGATTACGGTCAGCCTTCACAACGATGCCGGCCGTTCCCTTAACACTCTCGCTGGCTATAGGTACATCGGCCACAATACCCAGTGATGTCAAACGCTCAACATCATCACGGCCACCGATTTTGTAACGGAACAGATGAATCAGAAGGAGTGCCAGTGCAGGTATCAAGAGGCCAACCACGAATGCCAGGAAAAAGATGACAGTCGATCTTGGCTTGACCTTACCCTCAAACAGCGGATCATCGAGCAATTTACCCTTATCGGCAGTTGCTGCAAGAGCAATACTGTTCTCCTCTCGTTTCTGGAGCAGCATCAGATAAAGTCCCGATTTCACATCCTGTTGACGGCCAATCTGGTTAAGTACGCGTTCCTGAATGGGTGTGCTGGAAATACGGCCCTGATACTTGGCATACTCTGACTGGATACCCTGACGGGTGATATCAGCAGACTTGCGGGCCTGCAATAAGGCCGTCTGGATGCTTGACTGGAGTTCGTTGATAGTAGCCGTGATGGTCAGCACCTGTGGGGCCTCTTCCGTGGCAGACTTTAACATACGGTTTCGGTCCTGAACAGCCTTGTTGTAGTTAGCTATCAAAGCAGTAGAAGCTCCATCAGTCAAGCCTACATTCGAAGGGATAATCTGATTCTTATTAGAAGGGTTGGTTACAAACTCACGCAGATAGTCAAGCATCTGAATCTGAGTATTGGCTTCAGACAAACGGGAAGAGTACTCGCTTGACATGGCGACAGACTGTGAGGCATCGAGATTGAGATTAGTTACAGCATTACGACGCTTGTAGTCCTCTAAGGCACCCTCTGTGTTACCCAACTCCGCATTGATTTTAGCCATACGGTCGTTGATAAACTCTTCTGTACGCAAGGCTATCTCGTTCTTGTCTGCATTCGCCTGACGATTGTAACAAAGTGCGATATGACGCAGGAAGTCCATACCTCGTACATAATTCTCGTCCTTCAATGTCAATTCTGCCACAGAAGTCTCCTTGGCTGCCCCTATAGTAAGTGCAGACAAATAACGTGTAGCAATAAGCATAGGCGGAGACAAACGTACTTCGTAAGACTCGTTATCCTTCATCTGATGATTGACATTGGCTGTAAACGTCAAAACTCCATAGTCCGTCTTAAAACTGACTGGTAAAGTCTTGAATTTCTTGGAAAAAGAGACTCCAATAGGCTGCAACTCACCGAACACAAAATAATATCCATCAGAGTAGGACAGTTTCATAGAAATAGTCCTTGCCCCTTTGAGAAGCATTTTATCCAGGCTGTCAAGATGTAACGGATCCAGATCAATATTAAGCGGTTTATCTTCATAAACAAGGGGCTTGATGATCTGACCAAGCGAACGATATTCTACATACAATTTCAAATCTTTCACGACCTCCCGAAGCAAAACCCGGGAACGAAGGATTTTCATCTCATTGTTCAGGCCTGCAGAGTTACTAAGAGAACCAAACTCCTGGGAATTTGATTGAACTTGTGACACATTGGAAATATGACTATTGTCGGCATTGATTAAAATCTGAGCAGACATCTGATAAGTAGGCATCGTATAGCGTAGATAGAGCCAACCACACAACAGACAGATGAGCAGTGACAAGACAAACCATTGCCAATTGAGTACAATGACACTCCAGATATTGGCAAAACTGAAAAACGATAACTTCTCTTCATCCTTAACAAGGATGGTCTCAAGTTCATCAAGACTGATTTTCTTTTCGTCAACCATTTTGTAAATTGATAATTGATAATTGAAAATTGAAAATTATATTAGCCGGCTAAAACAATCATATACACATAACATTGGATTATGCCAAATAACATAATCTAAGCTCGTCACGTCTGATGCAAATATCTGTGAATCAAGACATTACGGAAAATGTGGATACAAAAACGGCGCATCATCGGACAACAAATCCGATAATACGCTGCAAAGTTAGTGATTTTTATTGTAATATGGAAAGAAATTAGCAGAAATTATCATTAAACCAGACATAAATCTGCATAAATCAGACATAATAAGACATAAATCTACATAAATTTGACATGAATAATTCGTCTTTGAAAGATTTATGGAAATTTATATCCAACTTCAATGATGTCGCGCTGACGGTCACTCAGCGTGCCAGTCTTCCACTGGGCTATGCTGCGTTCTGCTTGTGAGAGAAGGGTATCATCATGGAGGAGACGGCCTGCAATCAGCTGCATACGAACACTTAATAGCGTGCCTTCCTTAATTTTAGAGAGAGAACGCATGAAACGGTCTGAAGTATCGGATTGAACTCGACCATTAAGAACCTGTTCCCCCATTAATAAAGCCAAGGAGAGTTCTCCTTCGACGGCAGGTAAATAACCTTTAAGAGCTAATAGGCTCTCATAGAGACGGTGTATTTCCTGATATAACATGTCATATTCGATTGCTTGGCTGACGCGGTCAGGAGCGGCAGTTAGCATTCGAGTAGATAAGCGAATCAGCTCACGGGCATCCTGCTGGAGGTTATGGCTGGGCACAATGTTTTTTGAAATGAGTTCCACCATATCTGGTTTGATACTGACAGCAGCTGCCACTAGATTTGGAATGGATACCAATAATTGTTTCTCGCGCTTACCCTTAACCTTTAATAATGTGCCTTCAACACCGTCGAAAGGACCACCGTGAATCAAGATATGGTCACCCTTATTCAATTGAAGCTCATCAGGGCGAAAATAGGTGACTGACTGTTCATTTTTCTGGGTAACACGAATGAAGTCCTCCATCGACTTGTCTGGAACAATCAACTTCTCCCGGCGTTCTCCATACGGAACAGTCAACCAATAGACGGTTTCTTTGGAATGGACTTTATAGTCAAAAATGTCTTCAGCAGTACCATACACAAAGACCAATTCTGTTACTGCCGGAACTAAGTGGCGTACCTTATGGCCTTTGACAATAGAAACCTTATAGCACATTGGCACATAGCAACGGAAACCTTTGCGGCGCAGACCATCACGCACCGCAATCTCCTTGCGGAACACAGCACGCAAAACATACCAATGTTTATCGGAAGAATGAGTTTGCATATCTTAAAATAAGAGTGCGGCAACTTTGGCTGCCGCACTCTTTCAATTATTTCGGATAAACTTCAGTCGCTTAGATATCGATGATATCCTCTGAATCGTAGTCTCCGTTATCGGTTGAGAGCGTCAGAACAGCGTTCTCCAACTCAATGTCAATCATCTCCAACTCAGGAGACATGTACTCTTTCTTAATCATAATCGTTTATTCGTATTAAAAAATTAAATTACTTAACGAATTTCTTGCCGTTCTTGATGTACAGACCCTTCTGAGCCTCGTTTACACGAATACCCTGCAGGTTGAAAATTGCACCATCCTCTAACTCGGCAGCCTCGATATTCTGAATACCAGTAGCGTCACCATTGACACCAATGAAGTCAGCAAAGCGGGCAGGTGAAGAAGCCTGAATGAATACAGTGTTTGCCTTGAACGTACCAGTCTTGATGCGGAAGAAACCTACAGCACCAGTCTTCTTATTCTTACCAAGCTTGAACTGGAAGGTCAGCTTGCTCACAGGAATCTCAGAGAAGGTTACCTCCAAATCATTCTTAGCATCCAGAGTGTTGATGTCATTAGCAGGAATTGCATACAACTCCTTCTTAACTTCCTTGTTCTTAGAACGGATAATGGCAACAGCATCGTTTCCATAGCTCCAATAGCTACCAACCTTGTAATAGCCATTCTCAACCTCAGCAGGTACCATTTCAATCTGGTTGCCCTTTACATAAGCTGAGAACACTTCAACCTCAGAAGGATCGAACCATGTGCTGTAAGTCATATCGTAATAAGTAGCATAGTAGTAACCATCCTGCTCATTGAAGCCATTGTCACTGAAGGTAAATGTATCCTCAAGAGTGTCATTCAGCTTAGAGTACTTTGCATTAGCGGTGGTATAACCGTCAGCACGCAGCTGGAGCAGAGACTCCTTTGTTACGTAAACCTGCAGTTTCTCCTTTGAGCACCAGAAGAAGTGATCATCGGTAAGACCATACTTTGCAATCTGATCAGTAGTCATGAAATAGCACTCCTCAAGGTTAGAGTTACCACGGAAAGTATATTTATGCAGAGCAGGACCAGGATAGAATACGACACCAGGAATAGACGGATCATATTCAGGCCATTCAGGATTACAATCGTTAAACACGAACTTCTTCAGATTGAGACAGCCCTGAAGGACACAACCACCAAATTGCCATACAGATCCAGGAATGGTAATCTCTTCGATACCAAGTCCCTGAAGGGCATAGTGATTAACTTTTTCCAGCTCAATACCAACTACGTTGTCCTTAGCCTTCCAAGTTACGCTGGGAAGAGTAAACTCAGTTAAACCATCCGGGCAGTAACGAATCTGATCATCTTCAAGTTCAGAGAAGCCCCAGGCAGAAGTAGCCAAATCAATATTATCCTCATCGTTATCAGTGAACCACTGGTTGAGTGTCCAAATCTTAAGGGCTTCCTCGTTCTCAATAGTAGTCACCTTATTAGCGGCGAAGAATGCAGCTTCCTCAATATCCGTAATCTTGTTAGTATACTTGTCCTTCCAATCTGCGTCAGTTGACTCAGGATCGGTTGCTTTCTCCTCCGGGAAGGTAATCTTTGTCAGAGTAGCCTTAATCTCTTCGGGCGCTGTAGGATCTACCAGTTTCTTCTCATTCTTAACATACTGACCGAATGCACGCTCACCAATATGTGTAAGAGCTGCACAATTCTTCAAATTGAGCTCTTTAATGGCAGACTGATTGAATGCATAGTCGTCAATATTAGCAAGCTTAGTCAGCTTATCAAAGTTAACTGTAGCAAGAGCGATGTCACCGTCAAATGCATTTGGAAGAATGGTCGTAGTTTCAGCATTCAGAGTAGCAGTCTTCAGTGAAGGATTGGCAGCGAATGCCAGCTGAGCAATTGCCTTCACCTTTGTATCTGTCAGAGTAACTTCGGGAAGAGCTGTTCCGTAGAAAGCACCAATACCAATACCTGTCAAGAATGCCTTGTTGAGGTCAGCTGTAGCCAGATAATAGTTATTCTCAAATGCCCAAGCACCAATTTCGGCCTTATTAGCACCCTCATCAGTACCAGCATTGATAATAACACCCTCCAAAGAGGCAGTCTTTTCCCAGTTGTTACCACGGATCCACCAGTTCTTAGAACCTGTGGGCAATGAAGCTGTCTTTGCGAATGCATAAGCAGGAATTACCTTGACCTTAGTCTTGGTGAAATCAACAGTACCGGCAACATTAGTGTTTTCAAACACATTATTACCCAGAGTCTTCAAATTAGAATTATCAGCGAGGGTCAGAGCAAATCCATTAACGGAGGTCTTGCCTGCATTTGTGGAAGTAACATAAATCTCAGCAAAAGCATATTCGCCAATTGACTCTACAGTAGCAGGAATATCGATGCCACCGAGTTTGGTCTGATAGAATGCATACTTACCAATTGAAGTAGTTCCCTTAGGCAGACTGAAAGTCTTAAGGTTACCACAAGCATTGAAAGCATTATCAGGAATAAGAGTAATCGTTGTCTTTTCCAGATCAATTGTCGACAGAGCAGTAAAGCTATTGAACTGACCAGCGGCCAACTTCTTAATCGTTTCCGGCAGAGTCAGTGTTGCAAGCGTTGATGCAGATTTTGAGAGGTCGATGATATCATTCACCTCACCATTAGCAGCCGTCAGAGGAGCATCCTTAAGTTCCAATACTTTGAAGACAGGAACAGTTGCACCGAAAGCACTCTTAAGGTTCGTCAGAGAAGTAGCACCATTCAGTTTAACCGTCAGAGGAGCAGCTGCACTAGTCTGGACATCCTCGAAAGCACCTGCTTCAATAGAATTCACTTTGTTTGCAGAAATTTCGATATTATTAATATACTTCTGTCCATCGAATACTGCAGGTACATAAGGAAGATTAGGCACATTAGGATCAACCACCTTATTGGTCTGCCATACCACACTCTTCAAGAAAGCCTTAGCGGGGTCGATAACAGCAAATGCATCAGGCCCGACGTTGTAACACTTAGGACCAACAACAACACCAGTCACATTAGCCTCAAAGAAAGCCTGCTGACCGAAGTCAACAACGTTACCAATAAAGCTGCTGACATCCAATGGATCCCCTAAATCATTAACATTTGCGAAAGCACCCTGCTCGAGAATCAGGTCTTCTGAAGGAAGGGCAATAGATTTAAGTTCCAATGTATAAGCAAAACCCAACTTCAGGGTAATAGGATTACCACCATTGGTTACACCAGAATAATCGAGATTCTTCAGATTGGGGCAAGGAGAAGCCACAGCCTCAAGTTCAGGAATATTATGAGCCTCTTTAACCTTCAACGACTCCATCCCTGCACCAAAGGCAGTGATAGCGTTACCTACCACATTATTCCAGTTGTTATAAACAGTAGCATCATTCTTTGTATCAATACGCATATCAATGATAAGGTTCTTAACGCTACTAATATTCTGGGTATACCCAGCAACAGCAGCAGCCCAAGCGAAATCACTAATCACGCCACCAGATGTTACATTACCAGCCTTAGCAACAGCAACAACAGTATACTCCTTGTCCTTGTTCAGATCATCCTTCAACGTAACTTTGTCCTTAATTGTAATAGTCTCAGGATTTGGATCTGCGACCACACCAACACCACAGAAAGCCACTTGAGCCTTGGCCTCATTTACAACCTGATACCAATATGTACCATCAGTCTTGAGGTCGCCAATAGCAGCAAAAGCATTCATACTACCCGCAGCCAAAAGGCCGAGCAGCATCAATCTAATGTTTTTGAATTTTTTCATTTTTGATTAAAATTTGGTTTATAAATAAATTGTTTATGATTCGTAATCATTAGCGATTCTCCGATCCTCACCGGCCAACCGCCCATAAGAGTAACAGTTTACCTGTCGTTCACCTCCCCTCCCCAAACGCTCTCCGCGGCGGGAGTCATACACATTTTAAAAACATTTTTGTTCATAATTCTTAAGTTTAAATTAATAAATATAATGTTTGATACTCACGTTCAATGCTACGTTTACACGTATAATCCGCCGCAAATTTACGGCAAATTGTTGAAACTTGCAAATTTTTCTTTGACTTTTTTACAAAAAACCATAAAAATTTAGCATTTCAGTTCACAATTCGGCATATTTTGCTTCAAATTACCGCTTTTCCGCATAAATATCAGGCGTTGTAAACAGATGGCCTTCTGTCGCTGCACCTTATTTATAATATATAGAGAAACCCTTTCGGGGAGCACACAACTCGCTATTTCGGTGCAAATATAAAAGGTTTTTGCGAAACAAACAAGATTTTTGGCGATTTTTTTGTTAAAACAACTCAAAAAAGTGCAATTTTCCTGCCTTTGACGATATAAATACCCTTTTGGAGGTGGTGAATGTCGGTATGAGGGGGAAGTCTGCGACCGGATAGGGTGTAGATGCCAGAGGAGGATGAGTCAGACTGGAGAGAGTGGATGGAGGAGGCTGGTGAGGCACGGAATCTGAAGGAAACGGTGCCATCGTCATTCTGGGTGATCTTGGTGATGGATTTCGACAACATCGTATTGCCATCGGCATCTGCGGTGTACATCCGGGCAGCGGGCACAGAGGTGTCTGTCAGCGTACGGTTCATGGTGCCGACGGTGTCAAGCAGACAGGGATAGGGGGCCGTGCTCATCAAACGGCTATGCAACCGGTCTTTGGCGATGTATTGACTCTTTTTTTGGCTTACGCAATAATTATACCAATCCATATAAGTCATATTATCGGCTGCCACGATGCTGTAATAGGGTTTGTCCTGCTCATAGTTGACATAGTTGCCGCGCCAGTGGTCTCTGTCGAACAGCACATGGTAGATGACCAGTCCGCGTCCCGGCAAGCCATAGTCCCAGCCTTCCCACTGGCGGTTCTCCAAGAGATAGAACTCGTCGGCGGTATGTCTGATGAGATAGACCTCACCGCCGTGTGCCACAGGCGCAAGGTCGGTGATCGTGGTGTCGGCGGTCAGTTCCACTGGCACGAGCCACCCCATCAGCATCTTCTCTATAGGGGAAAAGTTGGGCGGGCACCAGCCATAATTGGTAAAAGTGCCGCCGTCCATCAAGTCCCATTCGTCGACAAGGGAAATGGCCGTATTGCTTGAAGAGGTGGGATAGATGTCGGGGAGTCCCAGGCCATGAGAAAACTCATGACAGATAAGGCCAATGCCACAGGAAGTGTTGTTGGTCCACAATTCGCCACTGGCGGTATAGTCGTACAGACTGTAGCCATCGGGCGTCTTGACTATAGAGAAACTGGCGGAATTGGGCCAGATATAGCCACTACCGATGATGGCAGCCTGGTTGCCGGAATAGCCGGCATAGACGAAGACCACGGGCTCGGCCACGCCATCGTTGTCCCAGTCATAGACAGAATAGTCGATGTCGGGATGTGTCTCGACCAGTTTCCGAGCGGCCTCAGAGAAAACATCCTGGCCATAGTTTTTGGAAATGTTGACATTCTGTACACTCTTGCTGACCTTGATTGGTCCATAGACATCGAACTTCAGGTTAAACAATCCTCGAGACTGGTCACGGAAATAGTCGGCCACGCAGCCAGGGCCATTTCTCTGGTTGTAACCAGACTGGTTGAACATGGCATCATAAGTGGCCAGCGGATCCTCGAAGCTGAAATCGCAGTCGGAAAAGGACACGAGGATGACGAGTCGGCGGTAGATGCTGTCGGCATTCCATTCATAGAAGGAATAGGACTTGTCCGGCTGGCCGGCACGGGTCCTTGACATCACCATCGGGGCGGAGGGAACCTGGTCAGGAGGCAACAGACGGAACACGCCCAAGCTGTCGCGGGAATACATGCGTCCTTCAAAATCACGGTAACAGCTGAAATGCTCATCGCCGCTGAGGGTCAGGGTCAGGACTGTGCCGTCGGGCTGTACGTATGTATGCCACTCAATCTTTGCACGGGCAGCGTCGGCACCCAACGAGAGGATACAGAGCAGCGCTGAGATCAAGAACCGACCAAGCGATGGATTATTATTCCTATTTTTCTTTTCAACCACAGATTACACGAATTACTTG
>Ga0310696_10010556_pt1 | contig 10601 bp, 8 predicted proteins | sample AusTroGonzalo_MG_4_FD_203885 | JGI IMG/M metagenome (GOLD analysis project Ga0310696, IMG submission 203885) | Bovine rumen microbial communities from tropical cattle in Woodstock, Queensland, Australia - Gonzalo_02 (v2) (version 2) | ecosystem: Host-associated > Mammals > Digestive system >... | reverse complement strand
GGCGTGCAGGGGGACGACTACCGCGTCCGCATCAAGACATTGCAGGGCTATGTCGATGCCGTCCTCTACCGCGACGTGCTTGAACGCCACGAGGTGCCGAGCGTACAGTCGCTGCGCTACACGCTGGAGTACGTCAAGCACAATTTCGCGCGCAAGATATCGACGCGCGCCATTTCGGGTGTTTTAAGGGGATTGGGATTCTCTGACAACCGCGAGTATGTTTCAGACTATCTCGACTGGCTTGAGCAGGCCTATCTCATCTATCGCGTTCCAATCCGGACGGATTCGCTTTCCGTGCGGCGAATGAATCCCGACAAATTCTACCTTGTCGATACGGGGCTATCCCAGGCGGTGACGCCTAAGAGTGATGCGTCGCGTGGATGGCTTCTGGAAAATCTCGTGTACCTTACCTTGCGTCGTGGCGACAACAAGATCGAGTACTTCAACACGAGGAAGGGCGAAGAGGTTGATTTCCTTGTCACGGACAGGGTGACGAAGAGGCGACGCCTGATCCAAGTGGCGTGGGAGATGTCTGCCCACGACACGGAGACACGAGAACTTTCCGCATTGAAGTCCGCGCGAGACGAAATCAAGGTCAAAGACTGTTCGGTCGTGACCTGGGACGAGGAATGGGAAAGGGATGGAATCAAGGTCGTTCCCGCATGGAAATGGTGTCTTGGAGAAATGTGAACCAATCCACAAGAAAGGAAAACAATGATGACATCAGACAGGATCATTTGTCCACTCGCGCTTGCTGCAGTCGCGGTCTGTGCGAGTGCGTACGCATACGAGGTGAAGCTCAATACTTCGCCGGATCGCGTCAAGACTCCGCTCAGGGTCGATATGGAGCGGATCGGGGCGCAGGAGGTCCGACGGAACCAGGCGCGATACGGAGGTTTCGCATGATTTGATCAATTGAATATATTGCTTTTTGTATTGTAGGCGATTCTGAATGTCTTGAATTTTGGCAAAATTGCTATGTGTGAATATTTTGAATTTTGTCATTTGCGCTTGCGGTAGATTCCGCGATGTGATATAATATCCGCCATGAAACGCAAAATATACTCTAAACTTCTGGAGTGGAAGTCGGTGAGCAACGGACGTTCCGCCGTCATGATAGACGGTGCCCGTCGCGTCGGCAAAAGCTGGATTGCCGAGGAGTTCGCCAGGAACGAATACGAAGACTATCTTCTAATTGACTTTGCAAAGGCGTCGCGAGAAGTAAAGGGATTCTTCATGGACTATCTTGAGGATCTCGACACCTTTTTCATGTATCTGCTGGGTGCGTATCACGTTGACCTGAAGCCGCGCAAGAGCGTAATCATATTCGATGAGGTGCAGCGGTTCCCCCGGGCTCGGGAGGCCATCAAGTACCTTGTCGCCGACGGTCGGTACGACTACATTGAGACTGGATCGCTTATCTCGATTCAGAAGAACGTACGGAACATTGTCATTCCGTCCGAAGAACATCACATCGAGATGTTTCCAATGGATTTTGAGGAGTTCCTTTGGGCTACGGACAACGGTGGTATGATGCCTGTCATCGAACGTTCCTACGGCAAGCCGTGTCAGGTCGGCGCAGGAATGCATCGCAGGATCATGGACGTCTTTCGCCAGTATCTTGTAGTGGGAGGCATGCCACAGGTCGTGTCGGTGTTCGCGCAGACCCGGAACTTGAGAATGGTTGACGCCGAGAAGCGCGACATTCTTGCGCTGTACCGTTCGGACATCTTCAAGTTCGGCGGTGCGGCGAAGCACAGGATTCTTTCGGTGTTCAATTCAATTCCCGGCGCGCTGTCGCGCCATGACCGCCGATTCTCGCCGGGCATGGTCAGGAAGGGTGCGGGAATGCGCAACTTCGAGAGCGTGTTTGAATGGCTCAAGTCGTCCATGATGGTGAACGTGGCCTACAATGCGACCGAGCCAAATGTAGGTCTTGAGATGTCGAGCGATCATTCCTCCTTGAAGTGCTACATGGGGGACACGGGTCTTCTTGTAAGCATGGCGTTCAGCGAAAACGAACTTGTCGCGGGCGACATGCAGCAGCGCCTGCTGACGGGACGACTTGAGGTGAACGCGGGGATGCTCTACGAAAATCTCGTCGCGCAGATGCTTCGTGTGGCCGGGAACCAGTTGTTTTTCTATGCGAACCACGATAGAGATGACAAGGCGAACAGGATGGAGATAGACTTTCTCGTGGCCAAGTCCGTTTTGCAGAGGAGGCACAATGTTTCCGCGATCGAGGTCAAGGGCACAGGTGAATACGAGACCAAGTCGCTTGACAAGTTCATCAAGAAATACGAGAGATATCTGAACGTCCCATACGTGTTACACGACAAGGACTTCAAGAAGTCCGACGGCAAGGTGTATCTCCCGCTCTACATGGCCGGATGCATATCAAGATAATGTTCGGGGACTGTCCCCGCAGATTGGTTATCTTTGGGCACATGGCAAAAATTTTGTGGCAAAACTTTTGCCATGCAACGCGAATTTATGATATACTATGCGCATGAAACTGAACAATCCATTTCTTACGGCGGGCTATGCGGGGCCAGACTACTTCTGCGACCGCGTCGATGAGACAAAAAAACTCGTCACCGCCATAAAGAACGACCGGAACGTGACGTTGATAGCGCCGCGCCGCTATGGCAAGACGGGGCTGATCAGCAATGTGTTCGCCAGGCTTCCTTCCACGTACACAAGCATCTACATAGACATCGGCGGAATTCCTGTCCGCAAACAGGCTGAGGGGAACTTCGACAGTCAGGGCCGCGCTCAAGGATCTCGCGGGCAAGGACATTGTGTGCAGGACTGACGCCGGCTGGATCGTCTATGACCGCCTTTTTGCAGAATACCTGCGCTCAATACAATGAAAGTGTCCGCACCCTCGGCAAGATGTGCTATAACGTGTCCGTCAAAAGGAGAAAAATGACGAATAATCACAAAGTTCTTTTCGCGCTCGCGCTCGCGGCGTCGATGACATGCGGTGCGGCGGAGCCGTTAAGGATCGCGAAGGATGCGATGCCCGAGATCGTGATCCAGGAGGGGTTGCGTCCATTTGTCGCGAAGGCGGCGGAGGACGTCGCCGGAGATTTGGAGAAGATTTTCGGGGTGAGGCCGAAGATTACCGTTGTCGGAAAATATAGCCGTGTAGAACATGTAGAACGTGTAGAAGAGAATGGTAGGGCGGCTTGTCCTCAAGCCGCCGCACGGCGCGTTGAGGACAACGCGCCCTACCAAGCAAACGCCATTGTGCTGATGAAGTGGGGCGAAGGGTGGGAGAACTACGCGATTGAATCGGTGGCGGGCAATGTGCTGAAGATCACGGGGTCGGACGACCGGGGCGTGATGTTTGGGCTCTACCGCTTTGCGTCGGAGTGCCTTGGCGTCGATCCGTTCTACTTCTGGAGCGGACGCGAACCGGAACGCAGGGACGCAATGGAGTGGAAGGACGGTATTTCGATCCGACAGGGCGATCCGTCGTTCAAGTTCCGGGGATGGTTCATCAACGACGAGGACTTTCTCAACGGGTTCCGTCCGAAGGAAAATGGCACGCGCAAGATAGCCTATCCGCGCTACCATGTCGTGTTCGGTCCGTCGCTCGCGGATGCGATATACGAGACCGCCGTCCGCGCAGGTTTCAACATGATGATCTGCGCGAGCTACGTCGATATCCTCAACCCTGACGAGAAGCGGCTCATCGACATAGCCTCCTCGCGAGGACTCTACATCACGACGCACCACCAGGAGCCCGTCGGCGCGGGCGCGCTCATGCTCGATCTGCACTTCCCCGAGATCAAGGGCACGACATATGCGTCGCATCCCGATCTCTGGCGCGCGGCGTGGAAGCGCTACATCGACGAATGGGCGAAGGTGCCGGACGTCGTGTGGCAGCTCGGGCTTCGCGGACGCCGCGACACGCCGTTCTGGGTCGTGCCCGGCGGCGGTTCGACGCACGGCAAGCCGGACGAGGCGGAGGACCGCCGCCGCGCCGGGCTAATCTCGTCCGCCATGCGCGAACAACTCGCGATGATAGAGGCGGCGACGGGACGCAAGCCGGAGCACTACGCGACGCAGCTCTGGTGGGAGGGCGCAGACTTCTACGCGCGCAGGCTCCTCGACATCCCCGAGGGGACGATCGTGATCTTCTCCGACAATTCGGCGGGAATGAAGTTCCAGAGCGACATCGGCGGCGTCAAGTCGCTCGACCCCGCGAAGAAGTTCGGGCTCTACTACCACCTCGCGCTCGTCCACGGAAACCACCGCTGCGAACTCGTGCCGCCGTTGAGGACACACCAGATACTCGGCGACGCATGGCGGAAGGGCGCAAAGGAACTTGTCCTATTCAACGTCTCCAACGTGCGTCCGTTCCTCTACACCATCGAGGCGGCGGGCGAGATGACGCGCGACATTGGCGCGTTTGACGCGGACAAGTTCCGCGACAGGTGGGTGAAGGCGCGGTTTTCTGGTAGGGCGGCCTGTCCTCAGGCCGCCGCACGGCGCGTTGAGGACAACGCGCCCTACCAAGCCGTCGCCAGCGCCATCGACCTCTACTTCGCCGCGTACGAGACGGAATATTCCCGGGATGGTGTCTCGTCCTACGGTTCGCCGCGTGAACGCGCCCCGCTCGCGCTTCTGCACGACGGGATGCTCTGCTCCGGGTTGTACGCGCAGGTCAAGGGTTTTGCCTCCGGTGAGGGGCGCAAGCCGACGCCAATCGTTTCGCAGTACGTGGAGGATCCGGACAGGCTCACGCCGAAGAGCGACAGCCTCCACGACCGGGCGACGCACGACCAGCATCCAAACCTTGTGGACAAGGGGCGTTCGCGTCTCCGCGCGATTTCTCAGGCGGCGGCGTTCGGGCGTTGTACGGAGCAGATCGGACGCGCCTCCGCCGGAATGGACGACGCGCAGAAACGTCAGCTCTTCGAGCGGTTCGGATATCCGGCGGAATTCATGCGCCTCTCTTCGTCGATGTTCGCCGAGATGTCCGCCGCGCGCGAGTCGCTTGGACTTGGGGACAGACCCTGCGCCGTCCGACACGCGAAGGCCGCGCTTGCATTCGGCGAGCAGCGCGACGCGCTCGACAGGCGCTACAACACCGGCAAGTGGAAGCACTGGTACGACCGCGACATCATCTATCCGTGCCGCTCCGTGACGGAAAAGCTCCGCAAGGCGATTGACGAACAGGAAAAGAGGAGGAAGTAGCCAATGGCGCTGTCGGCACTAGATTGGGTCGTGATCGGGGCGTACTTCACGCTCACGATGCTCGTGGGGCTCTTCATGGGGAGGTTCGTGAAGGGGTCGAAGGACTTCTTCTCGGGCGGCAAGAAGGTTCCGTGGTGGATGGGAGCGATCAGCTCGTACATGGCGATGATCAGCTGCTTCGTGTTCATCGCCTACGCGCAGATCGGATACGAGGACGGACTCGTGGGCGTGACGGTGTTCTGGTCAACGGCGTTCGCGGTCCTCGTCGGCACGTTCGTGTTCGCGCGGCGGTGGCAGCGGGCGAACCTTGCGACGCCCATAGAGTACCTTGAGCGCCGCTACGGTCCGGGTGTCAGGCAGTTCCTCTCGTGGTGCGGCGTCGCGTTCCGCGTCCTCGACAACGCTGTGCGTCTCTACACGCTTGGCATCATCGCCTCGCAGTTCCTCGGCGTGTCGCTTCCGGCCGGCATCGCCCTCGGCGCGGCGATCGTGCTCGTCTATACGCTTGCGGGCGGACTCTGGAGCGTGCTCGTCACGGACATCATCCAGTGCGTCGTCCTGATGTCCGTCGCGCTTACGATATTGCCGCTTTCTCTTAACGCCGTTGGCGGTCTCGGCAATCTCTACAACGCGGTGCCGGGGCACTTCTCGCTCTTCAACGGACATCGCGGAACGCTCTGGTTCCTTGCGGCGTACTACCTCATCGTGTTCATCAAGTACAACGGAAGCTGGTCTTTCGTGCAGCGGCTTGCGTCCGTCCCGAACGAGAAGGACGCCATGAAGATGGGGATTCTTTCATCCGCGATCTTCTTCGTCTTCCCGATTCTCGCCGTGCTGCCCGCGATAGCGGCGCGCGTGTACCTTCCGGACCTCCCGCCGGAGATGCACGAGCGGAGCTACGTCGAGATGTGCACGCGGCTGCTGCCGCACGGGATGCTGGGGCTGATGGTGTCCGCGATGATGGCGGCGTCGCTCTCGACGCTCGCGGCGGAGTTCAACGTGACGAGCAGCGTGCTGACGACGGACATCTACCGCCGCATCATCCGCAAGAACGCGGGCGAGCGCGAGACGCTGCTCGTCGCGCGCCTCGCCACAGTCGGCGTCGCGGCGCTCATCGCGTCCGGCGCGCTCTTCGTCTCGCGTCTTGGCGGGGCATTCGAGGCGAACAAGCTCCTGATGGCGCTCTTCGGCGTTCCGATCGTGATTCCGAGTGTGTTCGGCATTTTGTGGAAGCGTCCCAACACGAAAGGTGTGTATCTCTGCATCGCGATGGGCGTCGTATCGGGGATATTGCTGAAGACATGCTGGAAGGATCTTTCATGGGAGGCGGGCACATTCGTTCAGGTGGGCGTGTGCTTCGCCGGGTTCTTCGGCGGCGCGCTCTTCGGCACGGGGAAGAAGGAGCGGGAGTCGAGGGATAATCTTTTCAGGGAGGTTGAATCTCTGCGCGAGGGAGAAACGAGATGATTGAGTATTCATCATTGTATAGTTGGGTGAAGGACCTGCCGATTGTCGATTGGCACAACCACCTCGACATGGCAATGTTTGCGGAGGACAAGCCGCTTGGCTCGTTGTACGAGGTGTGGGTGAAGAGTGACCCGTACAAGCACCGCGCGATGCGCATCTGCGGCGAGCCTGAACGCGTCATTACCGGCGATGCGAACGAGGATGAGAAGTGGGCGGCATGGATGCGCACGTTGCCGAAACTCGTGGGCAACCCGCTCTTTGCCTGGGCCAAGATGGAGATGGGGTTTTTGGGGATCGACGGTGTCGAGAACGTGTCGCTTGCGGAATGGACGCCCTCCAGACTGCTGAAGGCGTTCAACGTCGAGTACTGCGATCCAGGTTACCGCATGGACGTCGGGGCGGCGGCGGACTTCGCCGAGATGGAACGCGTGCACGCGCGCGGCGGACGTGTTCTGGACATTTCGGCGGATGACGTGTCGCGCCTCGAGTCTTGTTTCCCCACGATTCTACCTGTGGTGTCTTTCGCGGCCGCGCATGGCTGGACGATGCTGCTGCACATGGGTGCGCTGCGGGAGACCTCGGATCGGCTTCGCGCGGCTGCGGGGCCCGTGGGCGGTTTCGCCGGAATGCGCGGACCGCTCGATCCGGCTGTCGTGGCAAGATTCCTCGATCGTTTGGAGTCCGCCGGCGCGCTGCCGCGAACGATTTTGATGTCGATTAATCCGGAGGCACATGCGCAGCTTGCGGTGCTGGCCGGTTCATTTGTCGAGGAAGGGATGCCGGGCAAGGTGCAGCTCGGCCCTGCGTGGTGGTGGTGCGACCATGAGGAGGGCATACGCGACGTGCTGGAGAAGAATGCCGCATACGGCGTACTTTCCACATTCATCGGCATGACGACCGACTCGCGCTCTATGCTCTCCCTCGTGCGCCACGACTATTTCCGGCGCATCCTCTGCAAGTGGGTTGCGGAAAAGGTCGCCTCCGGCGCGTTCCCGGATGACGAGGCGCTGCTTCGTCCGCTTCTTGAAAGCATCTGTTACAAAAATGCACATGATATGATTAACCATGTAGATCATGTAGAAACTCTACCCGTTTCTACAAGGCTGGACGATCCTGTTAATCCTGTAAATCCTGTCTAAAAAGAGGACTAGAAAAGATGAACACATATTGCAAAGAAAAGGTTGCCGTCGTGACTGGCGCGGGCGGAACGCTCTGCTCTGCCATCGCAAAGGATCTCGCCATACAGGGCGCGAAGGTGGTGCTTATCGGGCGCACACGCGAGAAGCTGGAGAAGGTGGCAAGGGAGATCGAAGAGGCGCAACGGGCAGGATGCCCGTTGTCCCAGTGCAACGGGCAAGATGCCCGTTGTCCCAGTGTGAGGGTTGAGCCGGGGGACGTCACCGACGAGGGGGCGATGAAGGAGATTGCGGCGCGGGTGTTGTCCGAATGGGGACCATGCCGCTTCCTCATCAATGGCGCGGGTGGCAACAACGTGAAGGCGATGCCCACGCGCCTCCGCTTCAGCGAGAAGGATCTTGAGAATACCAATTCTACACGTTCTACATGTTCTACACGGCTAAAAGATCCCTCGAATCCTGTTAATCCTGTCAAAAAAGAACTTCCCGCCGATCGCGGCTTCTTCGACATCGACATGGAGGCGTTCAAGAGCGTGCTTGAAATCAACACCATCGGCACTGTGATACCAAGCCGCATCTTCGGACTCCAGATGGCAAAGGCCGGCGGCGGCGCGATCCTCAACTTCGCGTCGATGAACACGTACCGCCCGCTTACCCGCGTCGCGCCCTACGCGATGAGCAAGGCGGCGATCGCGAACTGGACGATGTTCTTTGCGCAGTACATGGCGCCCGCGAAGGTGCGCGTGAACGCCGTTGCGCCGGGCTTCATGGTAAACGAACGCTCGCGCGGATACCTCATGACGCCAGACGGGGGACTGTCCCTACGCGGCGAGCAGGTGATGCACCATACCCCGATGGGTCGCTTCGGCGAAGCAGACGACCTCTTGGGTTGCGTCAACTGGCTTCTTGACGATTCGGCGTCCGCATTCGTGACCGGCATCACCGTTCCCGTCGATGGCGGGTTCCTCTCTTCGGCCGGAGTGTAGGTCGCTTGGAGATTTACTGATAACAGCAAAGGAGAACAAAGACATGAAAAATGCTATCAGAAAACAGATGCCTTCATTCATAAGCCTTGTCGCTTTGGCGGCACTGGCGGGTTTGGGGCTGGAGGCGGCCGTGACGCTCGACACGTCGCCCGACCGCGTGAGGACGCCGCTGAAGGTGGATATGACGCGCATCGGGACGCTACGTCCGCGCTCCGTGGGCGAGATTCACGGCTCAAACTGGACGCTTGGCTGCGAGACGCTTGACCGCGACTTCGCGGTTTTCGACGAGTACAAGAGTTTCCTCGCGCCTCTTGGCATTAAGACGATCCGCCTCCAGGCCGGGTGGGCGAAGTGCGAGAAGGAGAAGGGGAAGTACGACTTCGCATGGCTCGACAAGATCATCGACTACGCCTGCGCGCAGGGAATCAACGTCCTCTTGGAGACCGGCTACGGCAATCCCGTGTACAAAGGCGGCGGCGGATGGGACCTTGGCGCGGGTTTCCCAGCCTCCGAGGAAGGGCTGGCTGGCTGGGACCGCTGGGTCGAGGCGATGGCGACGCGCTACAAGGGACGCGTACGCGATTGGGCGATGTGGAACGAACCGGACTGCGGGGGGAAGACGCCGGAGTCGATCGCGGCGTTCAACATCCGCACGGCGAAGATCATCAAGCGCATCATCCCCGATTCCCGCATCGCGGGTCTCTCCCTTGCAGGCAACAACCCCGGTCACCTTGAAAAATGCCTTAAGGCGATGGGCGAGGACGTGAAGCTCTTCGACTGGATCATCTACCACGGTTACGCGCCTGCTCCGGAATCGTCTTATGAGAACGTTGAGAAGCAGAAGGAGGTTCTCGCCAAGTACAACCCGCAGGCGAAGATGCGCCAGGGCGAGAACGGATGTCCGAGCGAGATGGCCACGAAGTTCGCGCTGAGCGGCATTCCCTGGAGCGAGTACTCGCAGGCGAAGTGGGACATGCGGCGGATGCTCGGCGACCTCGGGCACGACGTGGAGTCGAACGTGTTCACGATATGCGACTTCAACCACAGGGGGCGGGAGATCAACCTGAAGGGGCTTCTGCGCATCAACTGGGACAAGGAGGTCATCGCCGTCAAGCGCGCGTACTATGCCGTGCAGAACGTAGTCAGCCTCTTTGACGACACGCTGGAGCGCGTGAAGGATTCCAGGTTCGGCACGAGGGACACGACCCTTTCCACCTACGAGTACAAGAAGTCCGACGGACGTCGGGTTCTCGTCTTCTGGACACATGCGGCCGAGACAAGCAGCAAGCAACCGAAATGGGCGCCGAAGTACATGCGTCCGGGCGACTCGTTCGATACCAGGCCCGCAGTGTTCAAGTACCCTGGCGGACAGCCTTTCAAGGAGCCGGTCTGGATCGACCTTCTCACGGGGCGCATCTACACGCTCCCGAAGAGCAACCAGATCGTCGTCCCCGCCGGTGTCGTCTTCATCGACGTGCCCGTCTATGACTCTCCGTGTGTCCTCACGGAATGCTCTGTGGTGGATGGGTTATGAAACGCTCATAACGTAAATCACAAAAGTGCATCGACTTTGGTGGTTGGCAATCACAAAAGTGCATTGACTTTTGTGGGTGTAGTATGGTATAATTATGCGCGAAAGGTTAGCCATGAAAAGAAATTTCTTGTCCAAGATGATGGAATGGAACCATCGTAAGACGCGCAAGCCCCTTGTGCTGATGGGCGCAAGGCAGGTCGGAAAGACTTGGTTGCTGAATGAGTTTGCACGGACGGCGTATGGTGAAAACGCTGTTTACGTAAATCTCAT
>Ga0310696_10010554_pt1 | contig 10602 bp, 9 predicted proteins | sample AusTroGonzalo_MG_4_FD_203885 | JGI IMG/M metagenome (GOLD analysis project Ga0310696, IMG submission 203885) | Bovine rumen microbial communities from tropical cattle in Woodstock, Queensland, Australia - Gonzalo_02 (v2) (version 2) | ecosystem: Host-associated > Mammals > Digestive system >... | reverse complement strand
GATATCCTATGAGTTATATCCTATCAAACAACATTTGTTTTTACAACAAAAAAACACCCAAATAGGTGTTTTTTGTTAAAAAAATTTTTTCATTATTACTGATCGCGCCAGGTGACTTTTTCAAACAAAGAATTTATTTTTTCTTTCAATTCCGAATCGTTAAAAAATTGTGCCCTGTCCGCGTCAGTCGTTTTCGCGTGTGGCATACCGTGATTTTCGTGTTCACCACAACCACATTTTTCACATTCGCATTCATGATATGGTGTGTATTTTTGAACCGCGAAATTTTTAACCCCTGCATCCGATGCAATTTGTGCGATTTCCAGTAAATCTTCCTTGGTCACAAATTGCGGGTCACATGTTGTGCGCACTTCCAGTCCGCGCCCTGTTGACACCCAATAATTCAAAGATTCAATCATTCTATCGTATGCAATTGCACCAACACCTGTTAAATCTTCGTAACGATTCCGAGTTGCTTTGAAATCAAGCCCGACCCAATCAACTATGTCGGAAACCTTTTTCAATAAATCAGGATAAAAACCGTTTGTATGTAATCCGATCGCAAATCCCAAATCACGAACGCGTCGCATATAATCAATAGTCGCATCCGCTTGCATCAAAGCTTCACCACCGGAAAAAACTATACCCTCTAATTTTCCGACACGATTTTGTATCCATTCGAAAACTTTATCAGGATCGTATTCGCCTTCCATTACCGGTATCAAATGCGGATTTGAACAATACGCACATTTGAACGGACATCCACATAAAAATAATACAGCGGCCAGTTTCCCAGGAAAATCAATAGTAGTAAAGGAAACCAGACCGCCGATTTGAATCTGTTTCATGAAATATGAACCCCAAATATTACGCGGCCATTTTCATCAATTCTGCATGACGTGCGCCAGCAGTCAATGAATTAGCTTCGGTAAATGTTTTGCGTTCACAGAATTCAGCATATTTACCTGTGTTAAAATTGCTGACTGGACGAATATATCCCATTGCACGTGAAAATTTTTCGCATGGTGTTCTTGTTTGTGGGTTCATTTTACTCTCCTTTCTTTTTTTGTTTTTCTTTTTTTATCTTATTTGTGATCACAACATTTACATTGTGAATCATTGCTGTTTGCAGCGATTTCTGCATCACATTTTGGACAGAAATCATGTGCACCCGGCAAATATCCATGTTTCGGACAAATCGAAAATGTTGGTGTCAATGTCATATATGGCACTTTGTAATTTTCAAAAATCGTCCGGACAATCTTTTCAGCCGCTTCACCCGACGACACAGGTTCACCCATATAAAGGTGCAACATTGTGCCACCAGTGTATTTGCGTTGCAATTCTTCCTGATGTTCCAGGGCGACAAATGGATCGTCTGTGAAATACACAGGCAACTGTGTCGAATTTGTATAATATGGCGCATCAGGTGTTCCAGCAGTTATAATATCTGGATAATTCTTTTTATCTGTTTTCGCAAAACGATATGCACAGCCTTCTGCTGGGGTTGCTTCAAGATTATACAGATTTCCTGTCTTTTCTTGGTATTCAACCAAATTAGTACGGATGAAATCCATCACCTCCAAAACTAAGTTTTTACCAAACACTGTCGCGATGTTATCCGTCCCATTTGTGAAATTCATAACCATTTCGTTCGCACCGTTCACACCAATGGTCGAGAAATGATGATCCCAGCTACCCAAGTAACGCTTTGTAAATGGATAAAGTCCGTGTTCCAAATTCTTGGATATAATCTTACGTTTGATTTCCAGCGAATCGCGTGCCAAATCTAACAAGCGTTTCAATTCACGGAACAAACCTTCGCGGTCACCCTTGTGCGTATAGCCTAAACGTGCCAAATTGATTGTGACAACACCAATGGAACCAGTCTTTTCAGCACTTCCAAACAAACCGCCGCCGCGTTTCAACAATTCACGAACGTCCAAACGCAATCTGCAACACATAGAACGAACATCAGTTGGATTCAAATCAGAATTCAAGAAATTCTGGAAATTTGGAATTCCATATTTTGCTGCCAAATCAAACAAAGGTTTGACGTTCGGATGATCCCATGGGAAATCATCTGTTATATTATATGTAGGAATTGGGAAAGTGAACGGACGTCCCAATGCATCACCTTCTGTCATAACTTCGATAAACGCTTTGTTTATCATATCCATTTCTGGCTGTAAATCACCGTATGTGAAATCAGTTTGTTTTTTGCCTACAAATGGATGTTGATCGCGTAAATCTTTTGGACAAGTCCAATCGAAAGTGAAATTGATGAACGGTGTCTGAGTTCCCCAACGACATGGCACAGAACAATTGAACACCAATGTCTGCATAGAATTCTTGACATCTGCATATGATAATTTATCCAAACGAACATATGGAGCCAGATATGTATCAACAGACGAGAACGCCTGGGCACCTGCAAATTCATTCTGCAAAGTCCCAAGGAAATTCACCATATGAGAAACCGCTGTTGCCATATGTCTAGCAGGATCACATTGCAGGTAGCCCTTTACCCCGTTGAATCCTTCATATAACAATTCACGCAAAGACCAACCCGCACAGTAACCGGTCAACCATCCCAAATCATGAATATGAAATGCCGCAGATTTGTGAGCTTCGGCAACTTCTTTTGGATATAAATTCAACCAATATTCCGCAGTCATACGTTCGCTGGTTCTTAAAATCAAACCACCAATTGAATAACCAATATTGGAATTTTCTTTGACGCGCCAGTCAGCTTCGGAAACATAACCATCGATAACTTCCACTGCGTCAACCATAGAATTACGAATCTCTGAACGTTTCTGACGATATATTATATAGCTTTCCGCTGTCTTGTATGCACGCGCGTCCATCAAAGTTTGAATGACTATTTCCTGGATATCTTCCACCCCAGGTGTCTGACCATCATATTTTTTATCCAAACGTTTTAATACATCCTGAGTAATCTTAACAATATCTGCATCAGACACTTCGCGTGTTACATCTACAGCCTTTTTTATTGCTTCAAAAATACGTTTTGCATCAAACGGGACGATTTCACCAGAACGTTTCTTAACCGACTCTAATTTACAAGTCAGAGTTGAAACTACCTGTATTTTTACCTCGTTTTTATCGACCGCCATACTTTAACCCCTTAAATTTGACAAAAACACTATATATAGTATGTTTTTCGTTTCTTAACACACAATATACAGTATTTAAGATCAATTCTCATTATTAAAAAAAATTTTTTTTATTTTTTTTCGCTTGCTTTTTTGTACAGCACTCTGGCTGTGGCTTTGGGACGTTTTTCATATAACCGATTCGCATCGTTTTTGGACACCAAACACTTTTTTGTATTTATTTTTGTAAAAAAATTACAAAAAAATCGATTCGAGTTGTACTAAAAAATCAAAATATAGATAAAAAATCGCCGATTCGAATCAAGATATTGATTTTTTGCTATATCTTGTTGAAATAATGCTGTTTTTATAAAAATAACGAATCAGTACCAAAAAAATGGGGTGACGAGACAACCAAAAGATTCGCGAAAGCCGTCACCCCAAAAATTCTCTCTCACTCTGCTTCCGCATAGAAAATTATATCACAAAAAACACATAATTTTTATAAAAAAAGATGCCGCATAAACGGCATCCAATAAAAAATAACTGTCATTTTTAATTACGACGTCTGTTATATTCGCTATCGTCATAAGAGTTTTCACCAAAAATCCAGATCAAAGCCCAAATCAATGCTGCTAGACCGATGATTGCATATACCAAACGCGTTCCCCATGTCATCGGACCAAAAAGCCAAGCGACTAAATCGAATTTAAAGAATCCGACCAATCCCCAGTTTAACGCCCCAATCAAAGACAAAGGTTTCAATACATAGTGTAAGAATGCTCCCATTTATTTTTTCTCCTGTGGTTAAAATGGTTAAAGTCATTTAAGACAATATACATTATAAGATGATGTCAACAATATTTCCGCAGGAACGAAGTCACAGAAAAACCCCGACTTTCCGTCGGGGTTTTATTTTTGTTCACACACAAATTATTTTTTGCGTGGGAATTTAACTGCTGCCTGAGCCGCCGCCAAACGTGCGATTGGCACACGGAACGGACTGCATGACACAGAATTGAACCCACATTTATGGAAGAATTCAATTGATTCTGGGTCACCACCATGTTCACCGCAAACACCCAAATGGATATTATCACCCTTGGTTGCGCGCGCTTTGGCAACTGCGTCTTTAATCAACAAACCAACACCCAATTGATCAACCGATGCAAACGGATCGGCAACATATACACCGCGCGCACGATATTCGTCCAAAATCTTGCCGGTATCATCACGCGACATACCCAATGTAGTTTGTGTCAAATCGTTTGTTCCAAATTCAAAGAATTCGCAACTTTCAGCAATTTCATTAGCCAAAACCGCTGCACGTGGCAATTCAATCATTGAACCAACTGTATATTCAACGGATTCACCGCTTTCAGCAAACACCGCATGTGCAGTCGCGTCAATTACAGCTTTAACGATATCAACTTCCTTCTTGGAACCAACCAATGGAACTTCGATTTCTGGGAATACGCGCACGCCCATTTTTTTGCATTCGATTGCAGCAAACAAAATAGCGCGTGTTTGCATTTCACAAATTTCAGGATATGTAATTGCCAAACGACAACCACGATGTCCCAACATTGGGTTTTGTTCTTTCAAAGCTTCAGCACGAGCTTTTACGAATTCGATTGGTTTACCAATATGTTCTGCCAATTCTGCCATATCTGCTTCTGTATGTGGCAAGAATTCATGTAGTGGTGGGTCAATCAAACGAACTGTCACTGGCAGGCCATCCATAATCTTGAACAATTCAATAAAGTCAGATTTTTGGTATGGCAACAATTTATCCAGCGCAGCACGTCTGCCTGCTTCATCGTCAGCCAAAATCATTTCACGCATATCTTGGATACGGCTTGGGTCAAAGAACATGTGTTCTGTACGTGCCAAACCGATACCTTCGGCACCGAAATCACGTGCTTGTTTTGCGTCTTTTGGTGTTTCTGCATTTGCTTTGACTGTCAAAGTTTTGATTTCATCAACCCATTTCATCAAAGTTCCGAAATTACCAGTCAATTCCACAGATACTGTTGGAACTGCACCTTCGATAATTTGACCTTTGGCACCATCAATAGAAACCCAATCACCTTCGTGAATTGTCACGCCAGATGTTGTTTTCATTGTTTTTGTTTCATAATCAATTTTGATGTCTGGGGATCCAGAAACACAAGGTGTTCCCATACCACGAGCAACCACAGCAGCATGTGAAGTCATTCCACCACGCGCAGTAATCACACCCTGGGCCGCGTTCATACCTGCGATATCTTCAGGTGATGTTTCAACGCGAATCAACATAACTTTTTTGCCCTCTTTTTTCCAAGCTTCTGCGTCTTCTGCGTTAAACACAGCTTGACCAACCGCAGCACCTGGGGATGCAGGCAATCCAGTTGCAATAACTTTCTTTTCTGCTTTTGGGTCCAGCATTGGATGCAACAAATGATTCAACTGATCTGCACCTACGCGCAAAATAGCTTCTTCTTTGGTCAACAATCCTTCTTCAACCATTTCTACGGCCATACGCACAGCAGCGGCTGCTGTTCTTTTTCCATTACGGCATTGCAACATCCACAATTTTTTATGTTCAATTGTGAATTCCATATCTTGCATATCTTTATAGTGTTGTTCCAATTTGTTACGAACATCAACCAATTCAGCATATACTTCTGGCATAGCTTCTTCCAAAGAAATACGACCAGAATCATCTTTGGCCATCGGCTGTGGTGTACGAATACCAGCCACAACGTCTTCACCCTGAGCATTAATCAAATATTCACCATAGAATTTGTTTTCACCAGTTGCAGGATCACGTGAAAAACATACACCAGTTGCAGAATCATCACCTGAATTACCAAACACCATCGCTTGGACGTTCACAGCAGTTCCCCAATCACCTGGGATGTTATTCAATTTACGGTATGTAATAGCTTTTTTGGACATCCAAGAACCAAACACAGCCCCGATACCCAATTTCAATTGTTCCCATGGATCTTGTGGGAAAACTTTACCAATTTTGACACCAATTTCTTTGAACTTTTCGACCAAATCTTTCAAATCCTCAGCGGTCAATTCAGTATCAACTTTGTAACCTTTGTCTTCCTTCATACGTTCCAATGTATGTTCGAACAAATCAATATCAGCGCCCAACACAACGTCACTAAACATCATGATGAAACGACGATACGAATCGTATGCAAATCTTTCATTATTTGCAGATTTTGCCAATGCTTTCACAGTTTCATCGTTCAACCCCAAATTCAACACTGTGTCCATCATACCAGGCATAGACACACGTGCACCCGAACGAACAGAAACCAACAATGGATTTTCCATATCTGCGAATTTTTTACCCATGATTGATTCTATGTGGGAAATGCCTTCTTTGACTTGGTCCATCAAATCGGATGGATAAGTCTGACCATTTTCATAATAATATCTGCAAACATCGGTTGTCACAGTAAATCCCGCAGGAACCGGCAAACCGACTAAATTCATTTCTGCCAAATTGGCACCTTTGCCCCCTAACAGATTACGCATATCTGCGCGACCTTCGGCGGCACCATTTCCAAATGTGTAAACCCATTTATTAGCCATAATGTCTCCTTTGTGTTTTTCAGCCGCGCGTATTGTGGAAAAAAAGATGTAAAAAAGCAAGGATAAAATCTCTTTTTTTTATCAAAACCTGGGATTTTTGACACAAATATTGACATTTTGTTATAAATCGGCTAACCTTTTGCCGTATAAAAAAAACAGGGATACAAATGCAAAAATTATCACAATCTTTACGAAAACAGGTTCTTGAAAATATGTTTGTAAAAAATTACAAACGTATGTGGCCATATATAAAGCCTTTCTGGTTTCGTGCATTGATGGTTTTATTATTGACGATTCCTATTGGTTCTATGGACGCTGTTATTGCTTGGGCAATAAAACCCTATACAGACGCAGTTATGTTAAAAGAAAATATGGCAGCTGGTTGGTATATCCCATTGGTCATAGTTGGTTTTACAGTTGTTCAGGGGGTTTTAACATATATATTAAATTATTTAAATGTGTGGGTTGGCACAAATATAACCAATTTATTAAAGGCAGATTTGTTTAAAAAATTACTTACATTCGAAACTAATTTCTTTACAACAAAACATTCTGGAGACATATTAGTTAAATTCAGCGGAAACGCTGATACAGCCTGTGCAGGTTTATTAAGCAATATTAAAAACTTCACCAGAAAATTCTTTACAGCCATATCTTTGATATGCGTTTTGTTCTATAATTCATGGCAACTTGCATTGGTATGTGTAGCTATATTGATCTGTGCTATATTACCAATGGCAACATTACAAAAACGTGTAAAACCTGTATTAAATAGATCTATGGTCGCAGGTGCAAATTTAACTACTAAATATAACGAAACTTACAACGGAAACAAAACTATCATTTCATACAATCTTGAAAAATATCAAGAACAAAGATATATGGATGTATTGCATGAAACATTCAGTTTAAGCATGAAATTATTCAAACGTACAAGATGGTTAACACCTGTGATGCATATTATTTTATCTATGGGAATTGCCGCAGCGTTATGGTTTGGCTCTCATCTTATAATGACAGACCAATTAACACCTGGTGGATTTGTATCGTTTTTAACAGCATTAATTTTGTTGTATAATCCTATGAAAACAATCGGTGGCAATTATAATTCTGTATTGGTGTCTTTTTGGGCAATTGAACAAGTCTTTGATATCTTAGACACAAAACCTGTAATCAAAGATTTACCGCATGCCACACAGATGCCAAAACATCACAAAGAAATTCGTTTTGATGATGTATCATTTGAATATGTATCTGATGTTCCTGTATTGAAAAATATAAATCTTACTGTAAAACAAGGTGAAACAATCGCTATTGTTGGAAACTCTGGCGGTGGAAAAACAACGCTCGTGAATTTATTACCACGATTTTATGATGTCACAAATGGTCAAATAACCATAGATGGTACAGACATCCGTAAATTCACATTGAAATCATTACGTCAAAATATCGGGGTAGTATTCCAAGATAACTTCTTGTTTGACGGCACAATACGTGAAAACATAATGCTGGGTAATGAAAAAGCAACCAAAGCACAACTTGAAAAAGCTGTAAAAATGGCTTATCTCGATGACTTCCTTGGCACATTAAAAGATGGTCTGGATACCCAAATTGGTGAACGTGGTGTTTTATTATCAGGGGGCCAAAAACAACGTGTTGCTATTGCCCGTGCATTTTTGAAAAACGCACCCATTTTGGTTCTAGACGAAGCAACATCCGCATTGGATAACAAATCCGAAGCAGTTGTTCAAAAAGCAATCGAAAACCTGATGCATGACAAAACAGTATTTGTTATCGCACACCGTTTATCAACCATCCGCAACGCAACAAACATCATCGTTGTAAACGATGGACAGATTGTTGAATCAGGCACTCACGATGAATTGTTAAAAATTAAAAACGGTGCATACAAAATGCTTTACGATATGCAATTCAAAAAACCTGAAAAGAAACAATAAAAAAACGGGACAATGTCCCGTTTTTATTTGAACATATTCTTATTATTTGCTATTAAATATTTTTTCTGGTGTTGATATGTTACAAATACCGATAATAAAATCTATCAAAGTCCAAATACCTGTCACAACCAATCCGAATACAGTGATAGATAATATAAACATAGCTACACCCGAACCATTTTTACCGGCATAAAATCTGTGCACCCCAAAAATACCCAAAAACCAACATAACAATAAATATATTCCTATAGATTTTGACCAATCGTTTGAAACATATCCACATTTTGGACATTTTTGTGCTTTATCAGAATGTTTGTATCCACATTCACGACAATAAATCATAGCCATTATTTGCTCCTTGTTAGTGTTTTTATAATGGTAATTTTTTTCCTATTTTTTGTCAAATCAAATGACATAGTTAATAAAAATCTTGTATTTAACTATAAATGATACTAGAATAAATCGTCCAATATAAGAATCTATGAAAGGAGAAATTATTATGAAAACAAAATTAGTTTTAACAAGTATTGGCGCAGTTTTATTATCTTTGGCTGGCGCAAACGCTACGGAATATCGTCCATTCGTTGGTTTAACAATGGGTGTGGCAGGATTGGGTTATTCCAGTGAAATTGACGACATCAAAACAATTGATTTTCCATCCGATTTCTTCGCATTTGGAATCGAAGGTGGTGCACGTTTCGGTGGATACAACGACATCTATAACGGTGGTGTATCATTAAATATTGATATGACAGACACTCAAAAAATTCGCAATAAATTTGTAGATACAACTATCGCAAAAATCAACACATTGGCGATGTCCGCAACTTATGACAATTATCTGCGTTTAAGTGGCGATAAAACATCCCGTATTGATTTAGTTCTGGGCGCAGGATTGGGCGCAATGAATTATCATATTGACTATAAAGATGCGGCAACAGACGATACGACAATGTATTCCACAATGTTGGCTTTCAAAGCCGGTTTAGATTTTGAATTGACCAAGAACATAACATTGTCAGCACAAACACGTTTGTTCGTACCAACACGTTCACACTATGCGGTTGACACTCAATATATTGCTGGTGGTGCTGTGAAATATGTATTTTAATAATTAACACAAATAAAAAACGACCCAATTGGGTCGTTTTTTTTTATCTATTTCTTTTATTATGTGTTTCTTCTGACTTATACACAGCCCAAATCATAGCTGCAACCCAACCAAATAACGTATAACCAGTAAATAAATTTAATATAAAAATAGCCAACGTATTTCTGTGTTTGCGTGAATATGCAACAATAGTTGGCATAAAATACGCATAAACAAACAACAATAACAATAAAAATTCCAAAAAACCGGCTCTCATTTTTTCACCTCTTTTTTATAACCGAACAATTTGATTTGGATTATCTTTCATTGAAGATATAATCGCATCAATCTTTGCCTTGTGTTCCATAAACACAGGCTTGTTTTTCGCATCCAAATTATTTATCGCTGGTAATTTCACAGTCATAGGATTCACATGTTTACCATCTTTGATGATTTCATAATGTAAATGAGGTCCTGTGGATACCCCTGTTGAACCAACATAACCTATCGTTTGCCCCTGCTTCACAGTTGTTCCAACATTTACCCCCTTGGCAAATTTTGACATATGAGCATACAAAGTTTCATATGTCCCATTATGGCGAATTTTTACATAATTACCATGTCCACGATTATAACTGCGCGCAACGACACGTCCTGCCCCTGCAGCCGGAATTGGTGTTCCTGTTGACGCCCGGAAATCAACACCTTTGTGTGCACGTGTAAAACCCAACACAGGATGTTTACGCTTGTTCGAAAAACTGGATGTAATTTTTGCGTTGTTTATAGGTGTTCTTTTTAAAGATTTAATTGCACCATTACCATTTTCATCATAATAACCTAC
>Ga0310696_10010552_pt1 | contig 10605 bp, 6 predicted proteins | sample AusTroGonzalo_MG_4_FD_203885 | JGI IMG/M metagenome (GOLD analysis project Ga0310696, IMG submission 203885) | Bovine rumen microbial communities from tropical cattle in Woodstock, Queensland, Australia - Gonzalo_02 (v2) (version 2) | ecosystem: Host-associated > Mammals > Digestive system >... | reverse complement strand
CTCCGCCGCCATTTTCAGCCGCTTGTCGACCAGATAGCGGTGCGGCGTCACGCCGATTTCCTTCTGAAACAGTTTGCGTAGATAATCATAGCTGAAGGGCAAGGACTGCATGTAAGCGTCCAGCTCGTATTTGCTGTCCGCGTAGTTGGCAATGATGTTGTTCTCAATCTGGGCCACAATCGGCGTCAGCGTCACCCCTGTCCGGTACGCCGCCAGGTAGCAGCTGATCAGATCACCGTACAGGGACAGCAGCGCGGCCGCTTCCTTCCGGTCGGAGTAAAACTGGAAATAGGCAGCGCTGAAGGCGTCCAGCAGAAAATGGTTGGAATCATCCGAAACCACACGCGGAGAAGCATATGACAGGGATGGAGAAACCATATTGATATGGATGTTCTGGAATCCGTCTTCGCTGCCGTTGCTGTGGGGAACCATCGGCGGGATAATCACCACATCGCCTTCCTGGTATTCCAGCGTTCCGCTGTCAAAGCTGAAAGCACCCGAGCCGTAGGTACAATAAACAAACTCCCAGCTTTCATGGGCATGCCGGGAAACAGAATAATTCATGGTAAGCTTTCCGACGTAGGTGATATCGTTCACGGCGTCTTCTTCCTTTCCTGCCTGGCTGTGCGCTGCCAAACTGCTGTTGGACAAGCCTGCGGTCCGCGTGCTATACTCAGTTCATCCGATAAACCAGTGTAAAACAGCATGTGGGAGGAGGCCGAATCCGTGTCAGCGCAGCTCATCATCTGCCTGGTCATTTTCGTCTTGACCTGTGCTGGTTACCTGACCGGCGTATGGAGTCTGGCAACCGTCTCCATGGCGTCCGTTGCCGCCCTTACGCTCACCGGCTGCCTCGCCGCGAAAGATGCGCTTGCCTGTTTCTCCAACGGCACCGTTATCATGATCGGTGCCATGAGCGTGGTCGCCGCCGGCTTCAGCCGGACCCGGTTCTGCGCCGGGCTTGCCGCCGGCATCTCGCGCATCGCCAAAGGCAGTCTTTCCGTTGTTTTGCTGCTTTACTGCGCCCTGACCATGCTGCTGGCCCAGTTGATCCAGAGCCCCGTCGTCGTCTTCGGTATGGTAGCGCCCCTCTGCATAGCTTCTGCCGATTCCATAGGCGTTTCCAGGTCGAAGATCGCGCTGGCCCTCGGCGTTGTTGCCATCTCCACCTGCTCCGCCCTGCCCGTCGGCACCGGCGCCACCCAGGCCGCCGAACTCAGCAGCTATATTGCTGCCTACTATGACAACCTGAAGGGGTTCACCGGCACCATGCCCGTCATAAACTTTACAGATCCGATGATTGCCCGTCTTCCCCTGCTGATCTTTGCGGTCCTCTACTGTGCCTTTGTCATGCCCCGTTTTTGTCCCGACCGGCCCGGCCGCGAAACCGACGTGGCCAACCGGCAGGAAAGCACTGCAACGCCGCCCCTCTCCGCCTTTTCCGAAGTTGCCGGCATCGTGATCTTCTTCGCCACCGCCGTCGCCCTGATGCTCCAGACCGGTATTCTCAATTTCCTTGCTGTCTGGCAGATCTGCCTGGTCGGCGCGGTGCTCATGGTCCTCTTCGGTGTTCTCAGGCCTAAAGAAGCCTGTGAGGCGATTCCTCTGAGCATGCTGCTTCTTGTGGTCGGCGCGCTTGCCATGGCCTCTGCCTTCTCTGTCACCGGCGCGGGCGACCTGATCGGCCGTCTTATTGCCGGTCTGGTTTCCTCGGTCAGCAACAATTATCTTGTCGGTTTCGTCTTCTTTCTTTTTCCCTTCCTGCTCTCCCAGTTCATGTCCAACCGCGGCGCCATGCTCATCTTTTTCCCCGTCGCCATCGCCCTCTGTCATCAGATCGGCGGCGATCCCCGCGGCCTCATGATCCTGATCGAGGCAGGTACCCTCACCGCGTTCATGACCCCGATGCCCACCGCCGCCGTCCCCTATATGATGGAGTATGGCGGATACACCCAGAAAGACCTGATCCGCGGCGGCTGGCTCTTTGCGGTCCTCGCCTGTATCATCTCCGTCGGCTGGATCATGACCATCATGCCCGTTCTTTAAAGTTCCGCAGCCCCCTGAAGCTCGGCATAAAGGATCTTTCCTCCCTCGTTCCGGGGGAATTCCGGAATCACCAGAACCCGGAAACCGGTACGTGCTGCCGGAATCTTCCGATTGATAAAGTCCGAAACCGGATCCTTTTCCAGCGCATCTGTGACAAAAACAGTCAGATGATCGTCCGTCCCGATGCTCACGCTGAGAACATTGAGTTCATCCATCACCATACTGTCAATCTCATCCAGGCTGACTCGGTGGCCGCCCATTTTGATATAGCGCTTCAGCCTTCCGGTGATAGTCAGGTATCCATCTTCGTCATATTCGGCGACGTCGCCCGTCCTGAGTTCACCTTTCCATTCGTCCCCCAGCTGCAGATCCTCGCCGCGCTGTGCATATCCCATCGCCACGTTGGAACCGCGGTAAATCAGTTCGCCGCTCTGCCTGGCACCAGTTACGGAACGACCCGCTTCGTCCTGAATCGTAACAGTCCCGCCCGGAATAACAATTCCCACGGAGCCGGGTTTCCGCAGCGTATCCTCCGCCGGCAGCCAGGAAATGGCCGCTGTCGCCTCGCTCTGCCCGTACATGATGATAAAGCGTTTCCCGTTTTCCTCAGCATAGCGGCCGTAGTATTCCTGCAGTTCAAGGCTGAGTTTTCCGCCCGCCTGGCTCATCGTCCGCAGGCTGGGAAAATCCTCCTCAAACAGCCCGATGCGGTGCAGCATCTCATAGGTGTTCGGTACGCCATGGAAGCACGTCACTTTCTCCGCCTCAACCAGATCCCAGAATTCCGGATCCATGATCCCGCTGTGCGTCACAACCATGGTGGCGCCCTGCAGCAGGTTGGCGTGAAGAACGGAAAGCCCATAGGTATACTGCAGCGGCAGGGCGGTGATGGTTTTGTCCGATGCACTGATCTGAAGATATTCCGCAATCGCCGCGGCATTGAAGCGCAGGTTTTCCCGGCTCTGCCGCACGAACTTCGCCGACCCGGTGGATCCGGAAGTCGTAATCAGCAGGCCGAGCTGCGGATGCACCGGAAAAAGTTCCGGATAATTGGTTTTCAGAAGAACATAGTCCCGAATCCCGCAGACTTCCTTCATCGCGGGGTATTCGCCGCGCAGTTCCTCCGGCAGAAGCAGAAGCCCGGGCCGGTATACTTTCATCAGTTCCCTGCGCATATCTGCCGAAAGTTCCGCAGAGAAGGGCAGCACAGGATATCCCCTGTTCATCAGCGCGGCATATCCGGCGATGGCCCCCAGGCTGTTGCGGCAGACAAACATTGTCAGCGGTTTCATCCCGCCATCCCCGTCAAAACTCTTTCTCACCGCGGCTTCCGTATCGTCTGACAAAGAAGCCAGGTCATGATATGTCAGCGTGAACCCGGTATCCGCGATCAGCGCCGGGGAATCGCCATAGCTTTCAAAATCCCAGAGCGTTCCCATGAGCAGGCTCCTTTCTTTCACGTTTTATTTCCTGACTCTTCAATCTTTTTCAGCACAAAATCCAGACCTGTCCGGTAAGAGTTGATCTTCATTGTCTCCCTGCCTTTAAAGGAGATCCGGAAGGTCTCCTCCAGGCGGCAGATCAGGTTCATCTGCGCAATGGAATCCCAGCCATCATCGTGGAATCGGAAACTGACGGGATTGAAATCGATACCGTCAAAGCAGCCGGAAAAGACCTCCCAGTACAGCTCCGCAACCCGTTCCGGGCTGATATTCTGTGCCGCCTCCCCGCCACCGGACTCCGGTTCCGCTTCCTGTGCTTCCTGTTCAGCCGCCATGCGGCTCGGTGCGTACAGCAGTCCCTGGCCTCCCTCATTGGTGATCCTGGCCGGGTTGCCCATCACCGTGGTATTGTCCGCCACGTCGCTAAACACGGCACTGCCGATCGCCACCACGCTGTAATCGCCGATGAGGATTCGGTCCTTCAGCATCGCGCCGCTCCCGATAAACGCGTTCTCCCCGATCACCGTATGGCCGCCGACAAACGCGCCGACCCCGACGCGCGTATGATTCCGGATGATCGCGTCATGGCCGATTGCCGCCCCTTTGGCGGCATAAAAATCATTGCCGATTTTTGCCAGGGAACCGATGAAAACACCGGGACCGATTACCGCGCCTTCTCCAACTTCGGCGTCCGGACTGATATAGGCGGAAGGGTGAACAAGGCGCGCGCCCTGGTAGCCTGCCTCCTTCATCCGCTCGAAAGCTTCCCGGCGGAATTTCGGCTCCCCGATTGTAATCACAAAGCGCGTATCTTCCGGACTGTAGTGCTTGCGGAACGCCTGAAACCCGATCACAGGGCAGCCCAGCAGGCTCTCATTCGCGGCATGGTCGTCGATGAAAACCATCTCCGCCCACTCTCCGGTTTCATCCGCGACGTACTTGAATTCCCGGCCCATCGCCCCGGCTCCGTAAAACGCCAGTATCACTGCTGTTCACTCCTTCGTGTTATCCCGAACGCAGCCGGGGGATCTCCTCCTCACAATAAAAAGCCCCAGGCTTTCTCAATCTCATGATGCAGCAGGCGCAGCTGCGACGTCTGCCGATCTGTCCAGATCTGCTTTCCTTCCGCATCGGCCTCCGCAAGCAGGATTCGCAGCCACCCTTCCTCCTTCACGGTCAGCCGACTAACTTCAGATACCAGCTCAAAAGCCATGCAGCAATGAGAGATATGCCCCTCAAACCGGGAATGCCGGATCCCGGAGGGAACGCATCGGTGCTCCAGCACGCAGGTCATCACCTCCGGGCTTGCCTCCTCCGTTTCCGTGAAGCTTGCCCGGCTGCTTCCGACCCGATCCTCAAAGGGAATGCTGGCAATCACCCGGAATATATCCGTCTTGTCAGCGTCGCGGAGAATTTCGGCAAACTGTCTCGTCCGGAAATCCAACGTCTCCGGAAGCTTCAGCTTGTTGTGCAGACGGACAGCCGTTTCCGCAACGGTCTGCCAGCCCTCCGGCAGTCCTTCCTTCGGAAAACGTTCAATCAGTTCTTCCTGAAAAAGGATATCCCCGCTCAACTCCGCGTGATCCGTCGACTGGGAATCCACAAAAGTACCGTAGCGCCGTGCCTGCTCGAAACGCCCGATATCGTGCAGCAGGCCGAGGAACCAGGCAAAATCCGCATCCTCGTCGCTCATCCCGAGTGCCCTCGCATAGCGGTCACACAGGTCCGCCACGCGAAGCGTGTGCTCCACTTTATGCCGGATCAGAATGTTCTGCATGTCATACTGCTCCGCGTAGCGAAGGAAAACATCCTTCGCCTCATCCCTGTTATACATTTTCCACCCCACTAGCAATCATCACTATCCTCTAAAATAGTTTCCTGTTCATAATCGCCAATATCAGATTCCCGCTGTTGAACAGCGGTGCCAATGCGCTTTTTTCAACCAGTTCATTGATCCCGGCAAGCGGTACCATGGTCTGGACCAGAGGAAGCAGCGCAAACGCCACAAAACACAGAAGGACGCCGCGCAGCAGGCCGAACGCGCCGCCCGCAACGGAGTTCAGCTGCTTGAGCACCGGAAATTTGAACACAACCTTCAGAAAATTCAGTATAAAATGAATCACAATTAACAGTACAACAAAGCACACGATAAAACAGATCACATTCAGGATCGCGCCGACAATGGTCTGGGACACATAGCTTCCGACGTCAGCCGCGGTGCCGAAAACCTTGTTTTCCAGGTTGTTTTGCAAAAGGCTGCTCAGGGGGGCCGGCAGCGAAACCTTGTTCAATATCTCCGTAATCGAATTCTGCGTCAGGGAGGTAACGCTGGCGCCCGCCAGTGTCTGGTCTCCGATTCTGGTAGCCGCGTCCGTATAGGAAGAAAGTGTCCTGAGGATTTCCGGATTACTCTGGACCCACGCTGCCAGTTTCGGACTCAGCCAGAAGCTGAGTCCCAGGGAAAGCAGACACCCGCCCATGGAAGCCACCGAAGAGATGAATCCCCGGTACAGGCCGACCAGCACGCTCAGTCCCAGGATCGCGATAATCACGATATCCACAATGTTCACATCATCACCTCTGAATCGGGTTTACTTTGTTTTCAATTTCCGCGGGCATTTCTGTCTCGCCTCGGTCAGCACCGGATCATGGTCTCCGCCTTCGGCATAGCGTTCGTTGATCTCCCCGATCACTTCTTCGCGCTGCGGAGCGGCGCAAAGCGGACAGGGCTTCAGTTTCCGGTTCTCCTCTTCACCGAGTTCCCCGTATGTCAGGGTGATCACATTTTTCTTTCCTCTGATCTGGCTGCAACGGTCTGTGGTATGATAGTTGCCGTTTTTCTTCTTCACACAATACAAAAGGGTATCTGCCTTCGGGACCGAAATCTGTCTTCCCTGCCAGTCCTCCCAGATGATGATTTTGGTATTCTTCCGGTAGTTGTTCCAGATCCATTTCTGGTTCACGCCCTCCGGCGATGCCTGCCGCTGGACCCGGATACATCCGTGACTCGCCTTGGTCCCGAGTTTCGGCTCGTTGATGCTGTAGTCCCGGAACCGGCCTCCCTGGCTGGAGATGTAAGGCACCTCGTGCAGCAGGTCCCCGTCATTGAAACGGATTGCCATCGGGCACCTCATATTGTCCGAAGAAAACTCGCCGACCTTGCTGATCAGAAGATATTCGCCGGCCCGGGTTTCATTGTAAGGCTGTTTTGCATTGGCCACACCGGTGGAAATCAACAGGGTGGAAAACAGCTTCCCCTCCCGGAAGAGATACAGCCGCTGGGTCAGTTTGTCCACAACCATCCCCATTTCCTGGTTCGGCAGGATCGTTTTCAGGTACGCCGTGGGTACATACCCCTGTACAAACGTGTTCCAGTTCAGGATCGGACTGTCATGGAAGGAGGATGAATGGCATTCGATCAGCGACCATTCCTCCCCTTGTTCCAACACATGCACTCCCTGGCTGATGCAGGTTACCATACCGATCCCGTCACTTGCTTCCGACGGCTGCGAGCGGATAATCACCTGCGTCTTTTCCGCGTTTTTCTTCCCGTTGTCCAGCACCGTAATCGGAGCCGTCAGCGCCTTCCAGACCGCTTCCTCATCTGTAATATCCATCGGCACCGTCCAGGCGTTCAGCGTCTGATCCTCCCCGCGCCGCGCACTGAGATGCAGCGGAGTGAACCCGTTTTCGCTTTTCTCCCGCAGGTAATCCGGCAGCGGTTCTGGCGTCGGTATCGCGTTTGGGTCCTTCTTTTCGAGCACTTCAAGCGTCAGGCTCACCGGCTCGGATACCGTGCCATCCTCCCCGGCCAGCGTCAGTGTCAAGGTATGAGTCCCGGGATTCATTTCCGCCTGGAAGCTGACTTCTCCCTGCCCCGCGGGCAGATTCTCCCAATAGATCGGCTCCGCCATTTCCGCTTCCTGCAGCATCAACGTTCCGGCTTCCGTCGCGAAGAAACCCAACAGAACCGTATCCCCTTCTTCAACCGCCTTTGATCCCGTTTCCGTTTCTGTTTCCGTCTCAATATTCGGAGAAATCAGGCTGGGAATCAGCGTTCCGATGATCACCTTCGTTTCGGCATGTTCCCCGTTCATTTCGGCTGCAAGCATCCATTCGCCTGCCGGCGCGGGCAATCCGGCATCTGTTCCGTTCCAGTACAGAGCGTTATACCCCGCCGCCACCGTCCGGTTCTCCACCACGGTAAAAACCTTTTCCCCGCTTTCATCCGCCAGGAACAGAGAACATGTCCCGTCTGCAGGTGCGCTGATTGTTATGATGGACGGTCTGCCCGGCCGGATCTCCTCCGCCGGTGCCCCCACTGCAAGCGTCATGCCCTCAGCAAAAGCATTCAAAGCCGCAAAGGAAAGAAGAGCAACACAAACGATTATGATAATCTTTTTCATCTGTCTTCCATCCTTTCTCCGAAGGTTCAGGGCAACCGGAAAGCCCCCTTAATATATTCCTCCCATCGCCTGCATCAGCGTTGTCATAGCGCTCATCACAGCTCCCTGGTCCGGACTGTCTCCGCCGATCAACATCCGCAGATAATCCGCCGCATTCCGGATTGCCTGATACTGCGGGAGTCCCGGATCCATACCTGCCAGCTGTGTTTCCGCGCTGTCCAGCAGCTGATTCGCATCCCCGAACTGCTGCGTAGCACCCGGGCCGGCAGCCTGTCCCCGGTTCTCCTCGTTGTGCCAGGTACACACCGTGTTGGCAGATACCGCAGTGCCAAGGTATTCCTCAATCACATCCTGATATTTCGTTCCCAGCAGGTTGTACAGCGGATGCCCCGGCGGAATTGTCACCACGCCTTTCTGCACGGGATTGGGACAATACTGCGAAGCCAGCATACCCGTATCCGCGCAGACCGTCTGTGTGGTGTGCATCTGACAGCTGACCGTCGGCTGCGTTCCGTTGGCCCACCAGTCCGTCACAACACCGTAACCCATCTGGTCGTTCCGGCACGCTTCCGTTGCCAGCTGGCCGCTGACCGCGCACGTCGTTACCTTCACCAGACCGTAGTTGGATGGATCCCCGTCCAGGATATCCTTGTTCTCCAGGCCCTGATGGATCTTGGACATATAAGCCTGCCACAGCGGTGCCGCTGCGCCGGAACCTGTTGACTTGGAGCTCAGGGCCTTGTAGTTGTCGTGGCCGACCCAAAGGGCGGAAGCGTAATATCCCGTGATCCCGGAGAAGAACACACCCTTCTGATCGGAGTTGGTGCCGGTCTTCCCGCCCACGGTCTGTCCCTTGATTTTGGCGGAAGTCCCGGTGCCATGCGCCACCGCGTATTTCAGCATGTCCACAATCATCCAGCTCGTGCTGTCCGAAAAAACCCTCCGCCTGTCCTGGTGCTGATGCCCGTCCCACACAATATTGCCGTCAGAGTCGGAAATACCGAGCACGGAAATCGGCTCCTGATAGACTCCGCCGTTGGCCAGCACGCCGAAGGCAACCGTCATCTGCAGCGGAGTAATGCCGGAGGATCCGAGGGCAAGTCCGAACGGCGTTGCATCGATATGTTCGTCATCGATGCCCATCCGGTGCAGGAAGTCCACACTCCGGTCCACGCCCACCATGGTCATCAGCGTCTGGGCTGCGGAGGTGTTATGTGACTTTGCCATCGCGGTCCGCAGTGTTTCAGGGCCCGTGTAACCGCCGCCGCCGTAGTTCTTCGGCCAGGAATCGTTTCCCTTGGCATCTTTCCAGCCGGAAATCGGTATGGGCATGTTGTAGACCACCGATGCCGGACTCCGGCCCAGCTCCAGCGCAGGTCCGTATACCGAGATCGGTTTGATGGAAGAACCGACAGGCATCTTCATATCTGTCGCACGGTTCAGCGTCTTCTGTGCGGTTACCTCAGTCCGGGAGCCGACAATCGCCTTCAGTTCACCCGTCCGGTAGTCCAGTACCGCACAGGCTGCCTGGGGTTCGATCGTCTCCGTATACGTGCCGTCGGAATTCTTTGTGCGGAAGATCTTGTCCTGCGGATCCCGCAGTGACGGGTATTTGCTCCAGTTCTGCAGCGTGCTTTCAACCGTTTCCTGGATTGCCGGATCGATCGCCAGCTGCACATGATAACCGCCCGTCCGGAACTTATTCTCCATGGCGGCACGGTTCGTCGCGTTGTTCTCCAGGCCGTTCAGTTCCAGCAGGATCTGCACGACTTCCTTCACCGCATATTCAACATAGTGGGGATATTGGTAAAGGCTCTTGCCGGTCGTCGGTCCTTCCGGCAGTACATTAGCCGTCGCAGGATTCAGTGCCTCCTCATACTGTTCCCGGGTGATGAACTGGTTTTCATACATACACCGCAGCACATAGTTCGTCCGGTTGTTGGTCACCGCTTCGAAATCCCTGTCCTCGCTCTTGCGGGTGTAGAGATTCCGCCGCGGATTGTAATAGTACGGGTTGTTTGTCGTTCCGGCCAGCATGGCGCATTCCCGGATCGTCAGATCCCCCAGGTCCTTGCCGAAATAGCCCTGCGCCGCCACCTGCACGCCATAATAGTTCTCTCCCAGATAGATCGTGTTCAGATAGCTTTCAAGGATCTGATCCTTCGTGTAGCGTTTTTCCAGTTGCAGAGATAGATAGGCCTCCTGGATTTTCCGTTTGTAGCTCTGTTCCGAGCTTAGGAGTGTTTTTTTGATCAGCTGCTGCGTGATCGTCGACCCGCCCTGCGTCCCCGAGGAGGTCATGTTGGCGACGAACGCACCAACAATACGCTTCAGGTCAACGCCGTCATGCGAATAAAACCGTGAATCTTCCACCGCAATAAAAGCGTTCCGCAGGTTCCGTGGAATCGCGTCCAGCGAGACCAGCACACGGTTCTCTGTTCCCTTGTATTCCGTGATCAGGTTCTTGTTCCGGTCATATATGAAGGATGTCTGGGCCTGGCTGTCCAGCGCCACCAGGTTCAGTTCCGGCGCGGTATCCACATAGCCCTTCGCGATACCGAGCACCGCTCCGGCAGCCGCCACGCCGGCCAGCAGACCGATTACCAGCAGAACCCGTACCGTGTTGAGCAACACGCTGACGACAAAATTCGGTTTCCGGGTCTCGGGCCGGAAAATACTGCGGGGTTCCGGTTTTTCCTCCGGTTCCTCCC
>Ga0310696_10010550_pt1 | contig 10606 bp, 9 predicted proteins | sample AusTroGonzalo_MG_4_FD_203885 | JGI IMG/M metagenome (GOLD analysis project Ga0310696, IMG submission 203885) | Bovine rumen microbial communities from tropical cattle in Woodstock, Queensland, Australia - Gonzalo_02 (v2) (version 2) | ecosystem: Host-associated > Mammals > Digestive system >... | reverse complement strand
TCAGAAAATGGGATGTCGCACGAGTTGATTCCGCCCTCTTTGTTGTCCACAATTACGTTGAGGGCCAGACGGTCGTAGCGATACAGCTTGCCCTGTTCGGGCAATAGGTAGAATTCTTCCATCCCACTGGCCGCCTTGCCGATGCACCAGCATAGCAACATGTTGAATTTCAGGTTCTTTCGTTTGGAAATCTTATAGATACGGCTCACGTCAAGGGTTTTGGTGAGCGTCACCATAGGCATCGGCGACTTCATCCACATTTCAAAGGCAAACGCCCGTTTGGTCTCCTGGGGTTGTACTTCTTTTTTCATTTTTTAACCTATTTCATTGTTGCTTAACGATATAGATGCAGGTAATCAATGCCTGTTTTGGATGTAATTGATGGCGGCATCCAGCTGGGGCTTGAAGTCGCCATTATGGTTTTTACGAAGCACCTCCAAGTCGGGGGTGATGCCAATGCCTTCGAGCACTTTTCCATTCGTCGCGCACTCGAACGTTGCCGTGTAGATGTAGTGAGGCCCGTTATCATAGTCGCCAAAAGGACCGCCATAGGAGAGGTCAATGTAAGATTCGGATTGCAGGGCACCGGTGGCGCCGAAAGTGCGCTCGCCGACAATATAACTCGTTGGCAATAATGCTTTTATAACTTCAGCTTCCGCCTCGCCCATACTTATAGAATAGAGGTCGCAAATGACAACGTATGGAATGTTTTCCGCGGTGAGGTCGCGGTGGTAGCGGCTTTGCGGTTCGAGGTAATTAGGCGTCCACGCGGAGTATTCCAACCTGCCAGGACCTTCCTTATAACGCGATTTACAAAATTCGGTCTTCTGATTGATAAACGAGCCAACCAAATAGTCAAGATCATCTTGATAACCGCCGGTGTTGCATCTGTTGTCGAGGATGATGCCCGCCAGCTGTTCCCGTGGTGTCTCCTTGATGGCCGTCAACCAATGGTCGATGACGGCTGCAGCCGCGCTGGAAACATCAGAACCGCCCAACGATTCCATGATAGGGGTGATAGCCGCCAACGATTGCCAAAGATATGGGATTTTGCGCCCGTCGGGAAGGATGAAAAGACAATAATGATAGAGCACCTCCTCACCTTCATCTACACCTATTGCCGTTTCGTGTACCTCAAGATTGTATTGCGTGTCCAAATTGTCTAGAAATTCGATGAGATGTTCATACTCATCGTCTATTGACTCGATGCAATAATCTCTTTTCTCCGCTTCTATAGACCCAGGCCTGATTTTAAAAAACTGATCAACATCGTTGGGCGAGGGGAACAGATTTTTCATCTTAATCAACAAGTGATGGTCTTTTAAACCGCCCATCGCACCCACATACAATGCCTCCAATTCCGCAAGGGTCACGTCCTGTCCGGCATTGTGTTTGGCATCCAAAGCCTGGAATTTGGGCATGTATTCGTCGTAAATCGCATCCCAATCCGTCTCATCCACGTCCCAGAACACATAACCCGAGCTGATGCACTTCCACAAGTACTCGAATTGGGTGGAGTAGCTGTCGTAGGCCAAATCGCTGGTCTCGCCGATATAGGGATGATAGTCGGCTTCTTTGCGGCAGCCGCTGAAAGCCAAAACCACCAATGCCAAAATGATGATATATCTTTTCATATTGCTGTTTTTTTCATTTGTAACACACGTCCAACGGTGTCGCTGATATTCCGCATCGCCACCTCCTTGCGCATCGCCTCTTCCAGCGTGATGCCGGCAGGGTTGATGCACTCCACGTAAGCGAAACCGGCCTTCAGCAGCTGATCGCGGTCGCTGATGCGTCCTGCGATCAGACATACAGGTGTATTGCCCGATTGCTCCAAAATGCCCACGGGGAGCTTGCCCATCAGCGTCTGACGGTCGGAAGACCCCTCGCCCGTAATGACCAGGTCGGCACCCTTGACCATCTCATCGAAATGGATAGTCTCGAGCAACAACTGAATGCCGGATTTGCACTCGGCACCCATGTATTGCAGGAAGGCATATCCCAGTCCGCCGGCGGCACCCGCACCCTCCATTTCTGAGCGGTCGTAGCCGAAATGCTTGGCGGAAGCTTCGGCAAACCGCTTGGCTCGGTTGTCCAACAGGAGCACATCTTCCGGAGTGGCACCCTTCTGCGGACCAAACACGTGGGCCGCGCCATTTTCACCGCACAACGGATTCTTCACGTCGGAAGCTATTGTAAAACGGACGTGTTTCAGCTCCGTGATGTCGTCCCACGTGCCATTCTTCGCAAAAGCATCCACCAAAGCGCGGATCATACCCGCGCCGGCGTCACTGGTGGCGCTGCCTCCAAGTCCCACGATGATGTGTTCCGCGCCTTTGCGGACGGCATCCACAACCAACTCGCCTGTACCGTAGCTGGTGGCTATCAATGGATTACGCTCCTCGGTCTTCAGCAAGGGCAGTCCGCTGGCCTGAGCCATTTCGATAACGGCGGTGGAATCTTTCAGCAGGTAGTGTGCCACAACAGGGCGCATCAGCGGATCATTCACCGTAAGCTCTTGAATATCACCGCCAATGGCAGAATGGAAAGCCTCCACAAAGCCCTCGCCGCCATCACTGACGGGCACCTGCACAATCTCGGCATCGGGATAGATGCTTCCAATCCCCTCCGCTGCCGCCTGATTAGCCTCCCGAGAGGTCAGACAACCCTTGAAAGAGTCTATTGCCGCAACAAATTTGCGCTTTGTCATAAAGCCAATATTTTACGCGGCAAAGGTACATAAATTATTATTTGCGCACCCCTTTATCTCCGAATAAACACCACCAACTCCGCATCTGCACCGTCTTTGCCGTATTCGCTCACGAGAATATGGTGCTCGTCGCAGGCAATGCCGAAACAGCGACCGTTTGCGTCCTGTTTTTCGACCTGATTGCCCCAGTAGGTGGCATTGTCGTCGAGGAGTTTCACCTTGTTGCCATTGATGACATACTCCATGTTGACGAACGAGCCTTGCAGCACGAAGAGGTTGTCGATGCGCGGCATATCCTTGATGCCCAGCGCATTGACCTCGTCGATAAGTTGCTGCTTGATGGGCGAGGTGGCGTGTGGCAGTTGGTCGGCGGGCAATTGCCAACGTTTCAGACTGGGGTAATACTGACGAAGCACGCCCTTATACTCTTCACGACTGAGGTTTTGTCCGGTGTTTTTGTTGTACTCTTCTACGAACTGTGCGCAGAATTCCACCATCTCCTCCATGGTGAAGTCGCCAGTGAAGGCACCGTCTTTGTAGCAATAGATGCAGTATTCCTGGTTCTTACTGCCGTCGGCGTTGGTGCCGAGGATTTCCGGTGTGAGCGGCATTCCGCAGCTCTGACAAAATTGTTGTTCTTTTTCCATATTTATGACGTTATTTGTTCTGGACTGCCCCACACTGCGGCTATCGCCTTGTGTGGGGTTATTAGCACTGCGTGCGTTTTGTCCCTTCGGGACTGCTTAAGGAATATCTTTTAGGATTATTCTCTCCGAAAATGCACCAGCGGAGGAGTGGGATGCGGCGTAAACCTTCGTAGAGTAAGGGCGAGAGGGTGAAGACAGCGATAGTGAGGATAATGTACATGGCCACGGGCGGTAGCTGGGTGTAGAAGAACATCATGCTGCCGAGGCTTGCAATAATCAGATAGTGAACGATATAGATGCCGAAGCTGGAACGGGTCATATAGTTGGCGAAAGTGTTGGTGCAGTCGAAACGGGCGTGGAACCAGCCCATCAGAGCGAGGCACATCAGCCAACCGTAGAGGCAGTTGAGCGGACTTCCGAGGTACTCCGGCGAGGTGTTGTTCTCGCCCCAAGTGGTGACGATGAGCGCGATGCCGGAGACAACTGCGCCGGCCATCAGCGGAATCCAGAATTTCTTCACCGTTTCCTGCACCTTGTTGTGCGAGAAGATGAAATAGCCCATTAGGAAGGGGATGAGGTAGAAGAACGGCTTGTAGAGATTGTAGAGCCCGTCGGCCGATTCTGGACGCGGATGGAGGATGAGAGTGCGCTCGCCGAGCCAGAAGAAGACACCCAGAAGGACAATCCACACAATGGCATACTTGCCTTCTGCCATCTTGCCGCACCAATCACGAAGGTGTTCCGTTGCGACCATCTTATGAAACAGTAATAACAACAACGAGAACAGCCACAAATCCTGGATGAACCACAGCGGACCGGTGCCGCTGACCGCCCAGACGAAGAATTTGAGCGGTTGCGGTATATCGGCGAGGACATCGGTGCCGCCCACGTGGGTATTGAAATAACCTGTCATCCAGTGGAATACCAATAAGCCTATAGTGCTGGGTACCAGTAGCTTTAGCGTCCGCGACTTGAACCATTCTTTTCCAGAACGATGATCCAGCGAGTAGCGTGCGCTGATGCCTGCCAGCAGGAACAGTAGCGGCATAAACCACGGGTAGAGGATGTACATCAGCACGTCCTGGTACTGCGGTCCGGCGCCAAATCCGCCCACGCCGCCGAAAACGCCCTTGTTGTTATAAAAATAGATGACGTGGTAGAACAGCACCAGCAATACCGTTACCCAGCGCAAATTGTCAATCCAATGTTTTCTTTTCAGTTCCATCGTTATTTTTCTATATTAGGGCGTACCTCGATCGGGTGCGCGTCGGTTACGAAAATCATTGCATCGTAGAGTGTTGCTGGACAGTCCCAATCGCGGTAAGCCATGGGGAATACGGCCATGAGTGGGCTGTAGCCTTCGCCCACATCGCCCAGCCAAGTGTAATCTGACATCCGAAAGAATAGTTCTGTGCTTTCCGGAATCGTGTTGAAATCGAGCAAGCAGGTTTCATATCCGCATTTTTTGGCGGCTTCGGCCAGCGGGTCGTTGGAAAAGAAGGTGTGGTTTCTACGCTTCGTTTTGTTGGTGAGTTTCGGCAGACTGACCCTCGCTTTGTAGAAGTCGGTGCCGATGGCGAAATAGGCCTCCCCGAGTTCGTCGAACAACAATGCGCCCAAGGCCTTGCCATCCTTGCCGTAGTCGTGTCGACGTTCAATGTGCCCGTTATGTCCTGTGATGAAGATGCAATCATTGCCGCGGGATTCCTCCTGCGCCATGATCCAGTGCGTGTTCACTAACATCAGCGAGTCGCGTAGCACAACTCCCTTCGACATGTCGTCTATGACTTTTCCGATGGCGATGTTTTGGAGCAGCACATCCGCGAAATGTACCGCCTGCACTGTCGAGGAGTCATTCAACTGCAATAATTCCTGCTTTACCTGCTTAATCACTTTCTCTTTTTGGTCGGAAGTGTAAGATGTTGAGAATCCGTCTGTTGACTTGTCCCACAACTTCTCTAGATCCGACGTCGGCAATGCGTATGCCTTTGTGGCTTCCAGCAGATATCGGTAGTTGTACTCGTAGCGCTGCATGTCGAAGCCGTAAAAGCGAAGGTCGTCCCCCTCGGCAGCGGTTTCGTTATACTTCCGCATCCATTCGATGAGGTTCGCCATCTCTTTAGTCCGATAAATGGTGAAGCCGAGGGCTGCAGCAGCTTCCTCCGCAGTGCCTTTCCCTCCATGGATATATCGGTTTACCGCCTCGCAGCAGCCGTAATCGCCCTCCAACGCGAACGCCCGCACGCCGTATTTCTCGACCAGAATCTTGAAAACGTCCAACTTTAGCTGTTGGAACTCTGCATTTCCGTGCGTGGCCTCACCTAACGCAACAATACGCACACCATTACGAACGGTGAGGTCCGAAACGGGTTTGGCATATTTTGCAAATTCTTCAGTGTTAATGGGTTGAACCTTTTTGAAACCGCCGAAATATCCGTTAAAATAGATGATGGCGAAACCGCACCAGATCGCCACAACGAGCAGTGCCAGCAGAATCCAACGGACAGGATGCTTTTTGGTTCCCTTGTTTTTCATATTGCCATTTTTTTCAGGCGGCAAAAGTATACAAAACGAGGTGATGTGTTTTTCATATAACGGAATAATAGTCCGTTTGGACGAAAATTGCGGATATGCAAATTTTTGTTGGAGTGATGTTGAAAAAAACTAATTTTGCATTTTTATTTTATAGCTATCTGATTGACAACAAAGCAACAAAAACCTTATAATAATGATGAATCAACACCAATTACATATCCAAGAAGAGGCTGCCCGCTGCCTGTTCTGCGAGGATGCGCCCTGCACCAAGGCCTGCGGGAAAGGGAATCCCGCGCGCGCCATCCGCGCCATACGGTTCGACAACGCGAAAAATGCCGGAAAGTGGGTCAACGGCTGCACCGACGCCGACCTCGAGCGCGCCGAGCAAGCTTGCATCCACTACGACCGGCCGATCCGCATCCGCGAACTGCTGAAAGCGGCGGAATGCGAATCCGTTGCCTCCCAAGGACAAGCCCCCAGTCTCGCCATCACGTTCTGCGGCATCCCTTGCGAAAATCCGTTCTTCCTCGCCTCGTCAGCCATCTGCACCAACTACGACATGGTGGCCCGCGCTTTGGAGATGGGCTGGGCGGGTGTCTTCTACAAGACCATCTGCATACAGAATATCCACGAAGTGTCGCCCCGTTTCGACGCTATCAAGGAAGGCACCTCATTTGCAGGCTTCCGAAACATGGAGCAGCTGAGCGAGAACCCCTACGAAGTCGATTTTGAGATCCTGAGTCGGTTAAAACAGAATTATCCGACCAAGGTGATTGTGGCCAGTATCATGGGTCAGTTTGAAGAAGATTGGATTGCTTTGGCGAAAATGGCTGAAAATGCCGGCTGTGATGCTGTGGAGCTGAACTTCTCTTGTCCGCAGATGCGTCTGGCGGGTATGGGCAGCGATGTGGGACAGGACACGGAACTCGTGGCCTACTACACTTCTTACGTGAAACACTACGTAAGCATTCCTGTCATTCCCAAAATGACGCCCAACATCACGAACATGAATCGCCCTCTCCTGGCGTCCTATTTTGCTGGTGCCGACGCCATCTCAGCCATCAACACCATCAAGAGCGTGACGATGTCTCCTGAAGCCAAAGTCAGTGATAAATGGACCGTTTCGGGCTATTCAGGGCGTGCTGTGAAGCCTATCGCTCTGCGGTTTATCCTCGAAATGGCACAGAATCCGATTGTGAACATACAGCACAGTTATAAGGAGGTCAATATTGCCACCTCATTTCCGGCAAGTAATACCCGACTGCCGAAAAACGAAAATGTAGAGTTCAGCGGTATCGGCGGCATTGAGACATGGCGTGATGCGTTGGAGTTCATGCAGTTGGGTTGCCGCAACGTGCAGGTTTGCACTGCTGTTATGCAGTATGGTTACCGCATTATCGACGACCTCATCTCCGGAATGCAGACCTATATGCAAGAGCGTGGCATAGAGCATCTTGAGGATATTGTGGGCGAAATGGTGCCGTCGTTTGTGTCGGCCTTGGACCTTGACCGCGGCACGAAAGTTCTGCCGGTTTTCGACCGCAAGAAGTGCATCGGTTGCGGTCGGTGTTACATCTCCTGTCGCGACGGTGGTCATCAGGCCCTCACTTTCGATGCGGAAAACCGCCAGCCACATCTCATAGGCACGAAATGTGTCGGTTGCCACCTGTGCCGACTGGTTTGTCCGGTATCCGCTATCGGAGTGGCGAAAAGGATTGAAAAGCGGGAAAAAGAATTATAGTTCCAGTCGCAGCACCCGAATCGGTCGGCCTGCCCCCTGATACTGCGTCTCGTCGATGCAGGTCTCGCCGGTGGGCACGAAGCCGCACTTTTCCATCACACGGCCAGAAGCGGGGTTGTCGATGAAGTGTCCGCTGACGAGGGATTTGATTTCCGTGGTTTTGCGGATGTGGTCCAGCATTAGCCGCAACGCCTCCGTGCAGATACCCTGGTTCCAGTAAGGCTTGGCCACCCAGTAGCCGCAGATGGGCTCGTTCTCGCGGGCGGGCAGTTTGCAGTCGCACGAAGGACCGTAGCCCATTGCGCCGATAGCCTCGCCGGTGGTTTTCAGCTCAATCGCCCACGTGTTCAGCGCATCGTTGAACACGGTGCGGATAATCTCCAAGCTCTCCTCCACGCTTTGGTGCGGCGCCCAGCCCGCGCGGGGTCCCACCTCCGGGTCGGAGGCGTATTTGTAAAGCGTCTCGGCATCGCTCTCGCGCCACGGACGCAACAGGATTCTTTCGGTTTCCATCATTCAAGAATTTGAGGCGGCAAAAATACAATGTTTTGCGGGACAGAATTTATGTTTTGCGGAAAAAAAGTTGCCTAAATATGAAAAAATGTGTATTTTTGCAATGCGAAACAAGTGATAAGGAATTTATAATAAAAAAATATGAAAAAACATTTCCTTTCTGTCTTGGCATTTTTGGCGTTTTTCTTTTCAGCCAATGCCCAAACCAGTTACGATTTCTTTGCGGTGAGTTCGAGCGGCGACACGCTCTATTACTACTTCGACAACGGTGCCGCTGCTGTCACCTGTCCCGGCGACGTTGATGAGGATGTTTACTGGCCCGACGGCTTCACCCAACCGCAAGGAGCATTGGTCATCGACAACACGGTGACTTACAACGACACTACCTATGCCGTTATTGCCATAGACGATTATGCTTTCTACGGCTGCGATGGCATCACCTCGGTGACCATCCCCAGTTCTGTGACCATCATCAAGGATTGGGCCTTTCGCAATTGCAGCAGCCTGACCTCGATGGACATTCCCGCCAGCGTGGCCGATTTTGGCAGCTACGTATTCACGGGCACAGCGTTGCCAGAGCCTATCTACAAAGACAATGTCTTCGTCTATATGCCGGCAGCTGCAACAGGTGTTTACACCATTTCTGCACAGATTACCAAAATCTGCGGAGGTGCCTTCTACAACTGTGCCAGCCTCACCCAGGTGATTCTCCCCAACTCGGTCACTGAGATTGGTCCCGGTGCCTTTCTTAACTGTGACGGCTTGACACAACCTATCTATAACAACACTCTCTTCGCCCGTCTGCCTTTGACCTACAGCGGCAGCTACACCATTCCCGACGGCATCACGACGGTGTGTGCCTCCTCCTTCAACTATACCTCTGGATTGACCGAACTCATCATGCCCAACAGTGTGACTTCCATGGGGAGCGGTGCTGTGAGTTACTGCACCAGCCTGACGTCGGTCACACTTTCTGATGCCCTCACCGAAATACCTGGATTTGCTTTCATGAGATGTACGGCATTGCCTACCATCACACTCCCTGCTGGCATCAACGGCATTGGCTACTCGGCCTTTTCCTATTGCACCGCTATGGACAGTCTCGTAGTGAAATCCACTACGCCGCCAAGCGTTGGCTATAATGCTTTCCGCAACGTGCCCGACAGTTGTCTCCTCGTTGTTCCTTGCGGTAAGTTGCAGGATTACACCGAAGCATGGGGAAATCATTTTTCCCAGATTGTCGAGGATTGCGGCTCCGGCGATGGTATCGATGACTTGGAACTTCCCCAAGCCCATATTTATGTGGCCGACGGTTGTATAGTAATCGCTCCAGAGGACGGTACTACTGAGATTTCAGCGGATGTCTATGACCTGTCTGGGCGTCGGGTAGCTTCGTTGCAGAATGCCGGCAAAACCCCTGCGCTCCCGAACGGTATCTATTTGGTTCGCATCGGCAACCAAACCGCCCGTAAAGTAGTGGTGAAGCGTTAAGTTGACCATTATTACCTCCATATACAGAAAAAGAGACCCGATTGTGGTCTCTTTTTTTATGGAAAAACATTTTCAGATGCCGCAGTGTTGCATATCCATTACGGAGCGGAAGGAATGTTGGATTCGAAGCGCGTGTTCGCAGGCTGAATTGGGTTTGTGGGCTACTCGTACACCAACTGTCCCGGCAACCGCAATTTCTCCTTATACGGAAACGTCGCCTCGTATGCATCGAATGCTTCGGGGTTTTCATCTGCTACAAAATAACCCTTTGGAGGACAATAAGTTCCTTCATGGTCGCCCCAATAGCCGGGGATGAGTTCTTGTGCGAGGAAGTACGGCACTTCCGACTCCCGCGGCTCTGCGTGATAATGGATGCGGAGCTTGTTAGCGAGGTCGAAGCCGGCGTGTTTGTAGAAGTCGATGTTGCCCTCCATCTGTAGCAGACCGATGCCCATCGCTTTGGCTTTCTCCAGCGCGTATTGCAGCAGTTTCAGTCCGTAGCCTTTACGCTTGTAGTCGGGATGGATGCTGATGGGGCCGAAAGTCCAGGAAGGGAAGACGGTGCCGTCATCAAGGGTGATTTCTGCCTTCGAAAACATCACGTGACCGATGATACTGCCGTTCTCTTCCATCACGAAATCCAGTTCTGGGATAAAATCGGGGTTGTTCCTATATTGATTGAGTACATAATGTTCCGTGCATCCCGGACGATAGACGTTCCAGAACGCCTCGCGCGTGAGGTTTTCCACCTCGCGGTAATCCTTCGGTTGTTCTAATCTGATATTCATTGTTCTGACACAGGGTTTGAGGCGGCAAAAATACAATGTTTTAATGGATGGGGTTTATATTTGGCGGAAAATATGTTTGGAATTTGTCCGCAGCCCCGCGTCTCATCAAATCACAATCATTTTCGAAGGAAGTATGCGATCCAAAACAACGGTGTCGTCTTCAATATGAAAAACGTAATTC
>Ga0310696_10010545_pt1 | contig 10608 bp, 7 predicted proteins | sample AusTroGonzalo_MG_4_FD_203885 | JGI IMG/M metagenome (GOLD analysis project Ga0310696, IMG submission 203885) | Bovine rumen microbial communities from tropical cattle in Woodstock, Queensland, Australia - Gonzalo_02 (v2) (version 2) | ecosystem: Host-associated > Mammals > Digestive system >... | reverse complement strand
CTCTCGCAGAGATCATAGGTTTTTCCAGTGGCCTTAAGGATTTCACACTCGAAGAACGACAGCGTGGAGTAGTCCCAGCAGGTGCCCGAGCGGTTCTGGTCTTTCACGCTGGTGATGGGGTTTTCCTTGATGGTTGTGAACACTGGTTTGTTGGGATTTACGGAGTCTTTCTTCTCCTCGTCGGCTGTGGCAGCCTGTACGCCCATGGCCATCATTGTAACCATGGCTAGCGAAAGTAATTTCTTCATTGTTTTTGAATTATTATGGGTTAGTTTTGATTTTCGGGTGCAAATTTAATGATTTTGGCGAGACTACAAAAGGATTTTATAGTTAAACTTTGCGTAAAAAAAAGAAACAAATCGTAAATAGTAAATTTGCAAATCGCAAATTGTTTGTCATGTCAATAATTCTTTCTACTTTTGCGGCGCAAAAAACGGAAACTAACAAAATACAAAAATGTATAGAACATTTAGTACTCTTTTACTTTGTTTTTACATTTCTCTTTCAGCCGTTCTGGCGCAGACCTTGACTGCCAACGCACCCTCGCAGGTGGCGGTGGGGCAGCAGTTCCGGCTAACCTACACGGTGAACAGCCATGATGTGTCAGGATTCCGCGTGGGTCAGATACCGCAGGATGCCTTCGAGATACTGATGGGTCCCAGCACCAGCACGCAGTCGAGCTTCTCGATGGTCAACGGCAAGACAACACAGTCATCGACCATCACCTACACCTATATCCTTAGTGCGCTGAAGAATGGTTCGTTCACCATTCCCGCCGCAACGATTAACGTCAGTGGACAGCAGGTGAAGAGTAACTCCGTGAAGATTGAGGTCAGCGGTACGGCATCGCAATCTTCTTCAGGAAGCCGCGGCAGTCGTGGGGGAAACAGCCAACAGCCAGAGACACGTCCTCAGGGAACTCCCATCTCTGGCAGCGACCTTTTCATCAAGGTCTCGGCCTCGAAGAAGCGTGTCGTGGAGCAGGAACCGGTGTTGCTTACATATAAAGTATACACCCTTGTGAGTCTTACGCAGCTGGAAGGCAAGATGCCCGACCTGAAAGGCTTCCATACTCAGGAGATTCCCCTGCCGCAGGAGAAGAGCTTCAAGATAGAGCAGTACAACGGCCGCAACTACAAGACTGTTACCTGGAGTCAATATGTGATGTTCCCACAGATGACAGGAACGCTCGAAGTACCGCCGCTGACGTTCAACGGCGTTGTGGTGCAGCAGAACCGTTACGTTGACCCCTTCGAAGCCTTCTTTAATGGTGGTTCGGGCTACGTAGAGGTGAAGAAGCAGATTCAGGCTCCCGGCGTAAAGATAGAGGTAGACCCGCTGCCCTCACGTCCCGACGGATTCTCCGGCGGTGTAGGCCATTTTACGATGAAGGCCGAGATGAACCAGACGCAGCTGAAAGCTAACGACCCGCTGACGTTGAAGGTGACCATCAGCGGAACGGGCAACTTGAAGCTCATCAAGCAGCCCACCGTGAAGTTCCCCAAGGACTTCGACACCTACGACCCCAAGACCACCGACAAGACGCGCCTCACCACCCAAGGCATCGACGGCTCGATTATCTACGAGTATCTCGCCGTACCGCGCCATCAGGGGCAGTTCGACATTCCACCCGTGGAGTTTATCTATTACGACACGCAGCAGAAGCGCTACGTCACACTCACCTCTGAGGCCTTCCATCTTGACGTGGCCAAGGGTGAGGGTGGAGACAGTCACGTTGTCGACTACACCGAGCAAGAGGACATCCAATTGCTTGCCAATGACATACGCCACATACACCTCAAGCCTCAGCCCTCAAATATCAAATCCCAGACTCTCTTTGCCTCCACCACCTACTGGGTGACCCTCGCCGTGATGTTCATCGGCTTCATCTCGCTGATTGTCATCTTCCGTAAGCGGGCCATCGAGAACGCCGACCTTGTCAAGGCACGTGGTAAGCGGGCCAACAAGGTTGCCACGAAGCGACTGAAGAAGGCTGCCAGTCTGATGAAGGAGAACAAGCCCAGCGAGTTCTACGACGAGGCTCTGCGTGCACTATGGGGTTATGTAGGCGACAAGCTCAACATTCCCGTGGAGCAACTTTCGCGCGACAACATCAACGACTGCCTTACCGAGCGCGGCATTGATGCTGCCACCATCGCCCCCTTCCTTGAGGCTATCGACGAGTGCGAGTTTGAGCGCTATGCCCCTGGCGATCCCAAGGGTAACATGAATAAGGTCTATGAACAGGCCATGAAGGGTATCACTTCGCTGAACGAAAAGCTGTAATGACAAAACAAACCTTCTAGTCCCGTCTTTTCTATGAAGCATTTCCGTAAATTGCTTGCTACCCTAGCCCTTGTTTCGGCAATGACTCTGCCAAGCCACGCCGATGACGGTAAGGATTACAGCCTCGTGATGTACACCGCTGATGGTACACGAACGGCATACGCCCTCGGTGACCATCCGCGTCTCACCATTAGCAGCTCCACCTTTACCGTTATCACCAATGCGGAAAAGACCGACTATGCTCTTCCAAACCTGCGTCGCTTTCTTCTGGAAGATTCTGAGGGCGATGCTGTCGAGAACGTCTATTGGCTTGTCATCAGCCTTCGCGACGGCACCATCGAGGGCATCCCTTTCACCGACCGTCCTAAGATTACCATCAATGACGATAAGTTCTCCGTCAAGAGTGCGGCGCACAATGTCGATTATGTCGCTACCAATGTTGGCAGTTTCCGTGTGACTGACCATTTCGATGCCGACTCCTCTGACGTCAACGCCGATACGAATGGTGACGGTTCTGTCGATGTAGCCGATATTTCTGCTGTTATCAGTGTCATGGCTGGAGGGGCTGAAGCCTCATCCACTTCCACCGATGTCAACGGCGACGGCATCGTCGATGTGGCTGATATTGCTGCCATCATCTCAGTAATGGCAGGTAATCCTAAAAAGTAAAACTGTTCTATTGAAAAACAAATATCTATGAAAAGAAAATCCCTGATAGGTTTTTTGCTTATAATTGGCTCTTTGTTCTTCAGCTTCGCAGGAGCGCAGACCAAAACCGATGCCGACAGCTCCTACGTGCAGGGCAATTACCAGAAGGCCATCGAGCAGTACAAGGCGCTGCTCAAGGATGGCTATCAGAGTGCCGACGTCTACTACAACCTCGGCAACGCCTACTACCGCTCGGAGGAAATCACTCAGGCCATCCTGGCCTACGAGCGTGCTTTGTTGCTCTCGCCAGGCGATGCCGACATACGCTTCAACCTGCAGCTGGCCCGAACAAAGACCATCGACAAGATGGTGCCCCAGTCGGAGTTCTTCGTCGTCACGTGGTATCGCTCGCTGGTCAACCAGTTCAGCGTCGACGGCTGGGCCTACATGGCGCTCATGTTGCTTGCCGCCACCATCATCCTTGTCCTGCTCTATCTCTTCTCCACGCCTGTTTGGCTGCGCAAGGTGGGATTCTTCGGTGGCATTCTTGCCCTGCTGCTCTTCGGTCTGGCCAATCTCTTTGCCTGGCAGCAGAAGCAGACACTCACCCATCGTGATGGAGCCATCATCATCCAGTCGGCAGTTCCTGTGAAGAGCACGCCCTCTGCTAACGGCACCGACCTCTTCATCCTTCACGAAGGCACAAAGGTCTTCGTCACCGACGACACCATGCAGGACTGGCGCGAAGTGCGCCTGCCCGACGGAAAGGTAGGCTGGGTAGAGACCACCCAGATAGAGGTTATCTAATCTTAGACATCACCATCGTTATCGACATGATGGCAGTACTGGCTTGGATGATGGTCAGCAACCTTTGTTGGTCATAATCCTGAGCACCATGTCGTCCGTCTTGCACATCGCGTCGGCTCCGATGCTGGTGAGGTTGTGGATGCTCTTGTCAACGCTCTCGTCGACGATGCCCTCATTTTGCGAGACGCACTTGCCTTCCATCGCAAGCAGGGCTGACAGCAGGGCGGTGCTGACGCCACTGGTAATCTTCAAAGAACAGGCAGGCTTCGCCCCGTCGCAAATCATGCCGGTGAGGTTGGCTATCATGTTCTTCACGGAATAGCAGATGTGCTGATAGTCTCCGCCCATCAGATAGGTGATGCCACAGCTGCTTCCTATCGAGGCGACAACACATCCGCAGAGGGCAGAGAGGGTGCCAAGGCTTTGCTTGATGTAGATGGCAGTCAGATGGGAAAGCATGAGGGCACGGATAAGTTCTTCCTCGGTGTTCTCATTCTCCTTGGCATAGACACAAACGGGATTGGTGGCGCAGATGCCTTGGTTGCCGCTACCACTGTTGCTCATCACTGGAATCATGGCACCGCCCATACGTGCGTCGCAGGCCGAGGCGGTGCGTGAGATGATGTGTGAGTAGATGGAGTTGCCGAAGATTCCCTTCGAGAGCGGACGGTCGATGGTCTTGCCGAGGTTGTGACCATAGTTCCCCTTGAGAGACTCACGGGCAGCATTCATGTTATAGGTACGTGCTTCCTCAATGAAACGTATCTCATCGAGCGGTGCCGTGGTGGCGAAATCGTAGACGAGTTGCATGTTCAGTAGAAGACGATTCGTTTCCTCCTTGTTTTCTGTACTGACAGATTCTCCACTTTCCACGAAATGGGTGTGGCTGCCGGCGATGATAGCCGAAGCTTGTCTATCGCCGGCGTAGCAGATGACTTCGGCATAGAGCTTTTCTCTGATGCCTTCCTTCATGGCAATGTGTATGCGGCGTTCAGCAACGTATTGCTTGCCCTGTTCCAGGGTCTCGGGGGTAAGGTCTTTCAAGACTTCGAGCTGATAGGCACTTTTGCCGACGATGGCACCCAAGGCGATGGCAATGGGCAGACCAATCATGCCTGTGCCTGGGATGCCTACCCCCATGGCGTTCTTCAGGATATTGCCACTCAACAGAGCTTCGATTCTGTCGGGGCGGCATCCCAGCCTCTCGGTGGCCTTCGCTGTACAGAGTGCCACACACATCGGTTCCGTACATCCTATGGCCGGAACCACCTCTTCATGCACGAGTGCAATGATTTTCTTTTTGATGTCTTCTGTAATCATTATTCAGAAAAACTGTTCTATTTCTTGATGGGATAGATATATAGCAGTCCCAACATGATGCAGGCAATAATGGCGGGGAAGATGGAGAAGATGGCCCATATCATGCGGTTGACGGCATCGGCATCGGTGATGGTGATGACGGTCTGGCCGTTGGCATCGGTACCAGAGATAAATCCAGCAACGCCAAGCAGCAGGGCGACGAGCGAGCCGCTGATGGCGGTGCCGAACTTCATGGCCATTGTTCCCGAAGAGAAGATGAGACCAGTGGACGACGTACCGTTCTTAGCGGTGGAGTAGTCAGAGACGTCGGCGTACATCGACCAGAGCAGCGGCGAATAGATGCCGATACCGATAGAGGTGAGGATGACGATGGCAACCATCACCCAGATGTAGGCGGCATCCATGGGTACGAAGAAGAACGCAATGGAGGTGACAATGCAGATGACGGCTGCCCAGATGAAGGCCTTGCGCTTGGAACCCACCCACTTGGTGAAGACGGGCGATACACCACCGAAAATCATACACGTCAGTTCGCCGAAGGTCATAAAGACGGTGTAGTTGATGATAAGACCTGAGACGGTCACGTCGCCGTGCATGCAGTATTCGAACATGTAGCCAGCGACGGCATAGCGGAAGCCGTTGAAGAAGTTCATGCACACGCCAATGAGCGTCAGGATAATCCACGGACGGTTACGGAAGAGGTCGCCGAAGGGCTTGAAGGAGAACTTCTCTGCCCGCACAGGCTTGAGGCGTTCTTTCGTGAGCAGTCCGCAGGCTAGCGTACCAGCAGCGGCGATGACACCGAAGAAAGCACCGAGCACGGCATACTGGTGCTGGTCGGTTCCGCCGACCAGTTTCTGCAGATAAGGGAAGCTGAGCAGCGTGATGAAGCCCATGGCGTAGGCACCTACCATGCGGAACGATGAGAACTGGTTTTTCTCGTTGTCATCGTCGGTCATCACGCCTAGAAGTGAGCCGTAGGGCACATTGACGGCGGTGTAGACCACCATCATCAGCAGATAGAGCGTGTAGGCCCAGATGCGCTTGCCCACAGGACCGAATTCAGGCGTGTAGAGCAGCAGGGCGAAGATGAGGCCGAAAGGAATGGCACCGTAGATAAGCCAGGGACGGTAGGTGCCCCAACGCGACTGCGTGCGGTCGGCCAGCGTGCCCATCATAGGGTCGGTGACGACATCGAACATACGTGCAATGAGCATCAACGTTGCCGTGTCGGCCACGGTCAGACCAAAGACGTTGGTGAAAAACAGCGGGAACGCTATCGACATCACCTTCCAAGTGATGCCACCGGCTGCGGCGTCGCCCAGCGCATAGCCGATTTTTTCTTTTAACTTTGCCATCTTATAAATAGTAAATGGTAAATACGTAAATCGTGAATCACATCAAGACTTCGACCGTATGATGGCCTGGGGTGGCGGGAATGGTCGTGTGCTCGATGGTTTTCCCATCGAGGGTAATGCTGCGCACTCCACTTTGACGGCCATCAGGGTTCTTCACGGTGATGTCGAAAGTGGCATCGCGGAGAACACGACGAACGGTGTACTCCTTCAGCGTCTCGGGGATGCAGGGGTCGATTTCCAGACCGTCGTAGGTGGGCCTGATGCCGAGGATGTACTGCGTGATGGTCAGCCAGTTCCAAGCGGCGGTGCCAGTCAGCCATGAGTTCTTGCCCTCACCTGGCTTAGCAGCATCCTTACCGGCCACCATCTGACAGTAGACGTAAGGTTCTATCTTGTGCAGCGTCTGGTCCTTAATCCATGCGGGGCAGATTTTCGTGTAGTGCTCCCAGGCATCGTTGCCGCGACGGGCCACGGTCTCGCCAATGATGACCCATGGGTTGTTATGGCAGAAGATACCGGCGTTTTCCTTGTAGCCGGCAGGGTAGCTGGATATTTCGCCCATCTCCACGTAGTAGCGGGTGAAGGCGGGATTATTGAGCACCATGCCATGCTCGCAGTCCAGGTATTTCTTGCACGAGTCAAGCGCCTTTTCCACCATGCCTTCCTCCATTCCAATGCCGGCCATGGTGCAGAAACCCTGACTCTCGATGAAGATTTTTCCTTCCTCGCACTCCTTGCTTCCAATCTTGTTTCCGTAGAAGTCGTAGGCACGCAGATACCACTCGCCGTCCCAGCCGTGCTTCTTCACAGCCTCCACCATTGCGTCGATGCAGCCCTGTGCACGGTCGGCCTCTTTCGTGTAGGCAGCGGCTCCGTCGTTGTGCCCCCGCTTTGCCATCTCCTGACACAGCTCTACGTACTGCTTTCCAGTCAGCACGAACAAGCCTGCAATCATCAGGCTCTCGGCCTTACTTCCCTCGCTGTTGTTTTCCGTGGTCTGGAAGCTCTCGTTCGGGTCCCAAGAGAAGCAGTTCAGGTTCAGACAGTCGTTCCAGTCGGCACGCCCGATGAGGGGTAGCATGTGCGGCCCGAGATTCTCCACGACGTGGTTGAACGAGATGCGCAGGTGCTCGAAAAGCGTCACCTCTGTGCCCGGCTCGTTGTCCCAGGGCACCATTTCATCGAGAATGGAGAAGTCGCCCGTTTCCTTGATGTAGGCCACGGTGCCGAAGATGAGCCAGCAGGGGTCGTCGTTGAAGCCACCGCCAATGTCGTTGTTGCCACGCTTCGTCAAGGGCTGGTACTGGTGGTAGCAGCCGCCGTCGGGGAACTGTGTCGAGGCAATGTCGATGATGCGCTGGCGGGCACGACTCGGTACTTGGTGTACGAAACCCACGAGATCCTGGTTGGAGTCGCGGAAGCCCATGCCGCGGCCTACGCCACTCTCGAAGAACGATGCCGAGCGCGAGAAGCAGAAGGTAATCATGCACTGGTACTGGTTCCAGATGTTCACCATGCGGTCGAGACGCTCGTCGCCGCTCTTGACGGTGAACTTCGACAGCAGACCGTCCCACATCTGCCGTAGTTCCTCAAAGTCAGCATCAACAGCCTCAACGGTCGAGAACCTCTGGATCACGGCGTGCGCCTTATCCTTATTAATAATGGTATGGTCGAGTTCGCCCAAAGAGGTTATCAATGTTCCCTCCGTGTTCCGGTCGCGCTCGGCGGTTTTCCCGCTGAGGGGTGCGAACTTCTGCTTCTGCTCGTTCTCCTCGTACCCCAGCACGAAGATAAAGTCCTTGCTCTCCCCCGGTTTCAGCTCTACCTCCACATAGTGCGAGGCGATGGGGCTCCAGCCGTGAGCCACGCTGTTGCTGGGTTTCCCGGCGACGACGCATTGCGGAGCCTCGAAGCCGTTATAGAGTCCGATGAACGACTCGCGGTCGGTGTCATAGCCGTTGGCCTTTGCATTGGTCAGCGCATAGAAGGCGTAGTGGTTGCGGCGTTCCTTGTATTCCGTTTTGTGGTAGATAGTAGAGCCGTTCTCTATCTCCACCTCGCCCGTTGACCAGTTTCGCTGGAAGTTCTCCATGTCGGTGGCGGCGTTCCAGAGACACCACTCGGTAAACGAGAAGATTTTCAGCCGCTTCACCTCGTCCGTTGTATTACGAAGCGTCAGCTTCTGCACCTCTGCCCACGTTTTCAGCGGCACGAAGAAGAGCACCGAGGCCTCCACGCCGTTTTTACTTCCCGTGATGCGGGTGTAGTTCATGCCGTGGCGGCACTCGTAGCTGTCGAGTGGCGTCTTGCATGGTTTCCAGCCGGGTGACCAGATAGCCTCGCCATCATTAATATAAAAGTAGCGTCCTCCCGCATCCATCGGAACGCCGTTATAGCGGTAGCGTGTGATACGGCGGAACTTGGCATCCTTGTAGAAGTCATAGCCGCCAGCGGTATTGGAGATGAGCCCGAAGAAGTCCTCGTTGCCTAGATAGTTTATCCACGGGAACGGCGTTGCCGGGTTGGTAATCACATATTCACGATTCTTATCGTCGAAATATCCGAATGTTTTCATATTATTTTCTCGTTTCGTTTTTTCGTTATAGCGTTATATCGTTATCACGACCTATTTCCCTGTCAGCAGGTCTACCAAACCCTTGTCCTTGAACTCATGCTTCTGCTGGTCCCAGAAGCCGAAGTCTGCATCGTAGCACCAAGTAGTCCAGGCGATGTCGAACTCGTCGAACACGGTCAGCATGTCCTTCGTCCACTTGTAGGCCAGCTCGCGGTCTACCGGCTCATAGACACCCCACTCGCCGCAGAACAGCTGCAGGTTGTACTTCTTTGCGGCCTCGATGGCATCCTTGAAGTCGGCGCGAATCCTGTCCACGTTCCACTCCTCGGTCAGGTAGTCTTCCAGTTCCGGCTTCAGTGAGTCGGGTGCGGCTTCGTAATCCTCCTGCGAGACCAAGATGCCAGGATAGTTCACCTTGCCCGTGTAGCGGCCGACGGGTGTCCACCATGCGCCATAGTGTGTCAGAATCATTGGGTTGTAGTAGTGGAACGACAGCACGATGTTCTTGTCGCCCTCGGGCACCTTCAAGTACTTTATCGTTCCATAGCTCTGCCACATGTTGCTGCCGATGACCAGCGTGCGTTGCGGCTCACGTTCGCGCAGGGCCTTGTGAACCTTGGCGATGAGCTGGTTCCACTGCTCATGGTCCTCAGCAACGGGTTCGTTCATGAACTCGTAGGCCACGGAGTCGTTGCTATAGCCCTTCAGCACGTCGCTAAGCTCGTACCACATATTGATAAGTTGCTGCTGCGACTCTTCCGAGGTAAACAGTGTGTTAGCGTCGTCGCCACCCTCGTTCACGGCGTTGAAGTAGTGCGAGCGGATGATGTGCAGGTCGACGATGGCCCTCAGGTGATACTTACCGCACTGGTCGAGTGCGAAGGTCAGCAACTCCCAGGCCTCGGGCAGCTTATTACCTTCTTCGTCCCAGAACTGCACCTCGTCGATGGGGATGCGTACGAAGTCGAAGCCCAGGGAGTCAAGGCGAGCGAAGTCATCCTCCTGGATGTGCAGCCTGCGGGCCTCGCCGCGCTCCTCGCTCTGCGACAGCCAGTGGCTCAGGTTCGTGCCGCGATGGATGCGGAAGTTATTCACTTCGTTTGTTGGCTCACTCTTTGTTGTGCAAGCTGTCAAGGCCAGCACCGTCATGGCTATTACTGCCACAGAATACAGAATCCTTTTCATATTTTTATAAGTTTAACAAAAGATGCTTGCAAAGGTACGCATAATTTTTCATTTCCATGAATTATGTTATGGTTTTTTAGTAATAGAACGCAAAACCGAAAAAATTAGATATTTTTATGAAAAAATAGTATAATAGTAAATAGTCAAATAGTAAAATAATGTACCTTTGCATTCAAATTGTCTAATAGTAAATAGTCAAATAGTAAATAGTCATGGGTTCATTGATAGATATAGACCGCGAGTTGCTACTGTGGTTCAATGGCAGTGAATCGTTGTTCCTCGACGGACTGGTGAAGACGCTGACGACGGCGGTCACGTGGGTGCCGCTCTATGTGTCGCTGCTCTACCTGGTGCTGAAAAACAATGACAATGTGAAGAAGGTGCTGCTCATCGTGGCCTGTGCTGCCCTTTGTGTTTTCCTTGCCGGTT
>Ga0310696_10010540_pt1 | contig 10612 bp, 8 predicted proteins | sample AusTroGonzalo_MG_4_FD_203885 | JGI IMG/M metagenome (GOLD analysis project Ga0310696, IMG submission 203885) | Bovine rumen microbial communities from tropical cattle in Woodstock, Queensland, Australia - Gonzalo_02 (v2) (version 2) | ecosystem: Host-associated > Mammals > Digestive system >... | reverse complement strand
GAGCACGCCCGAAACGGCGGGATAGTAGTCCGGGTGCATCTGCAGCAGCCGGACCAGCGGTCCGGAATCGAGGAACAGAATCCGGCTTTGCTCGATGGAATTTATCATTCGTAAATTTCCATGTAGGCGATATCTTCGCGCATGCCGGCGCGAACCATCTTGAGACGTTCGGCCTTCGGGTAGAAATACCAGATCATCCACTCGCCGCTCATGTCGGTGCGCTTGGTCTTTATCACGTAGGGTTTCTCGCCCTTGTAGTAATCGCGCTTATGCGGAATCATGTGCTCGAACGGACGGTAGGTGTGCACCTCCTCGCCCGCCTGCCTCTCGACAAAGCCGTTGCCGTCCTTGCTCCAGGTAATGGTGATAACGCCGTTATCGTCCTTCACCTTCTCGCAGCTGTCAAAGCCGCTGCCGCACCACAGGTACTTCTTGAACTTGAACTGCTGCTCGGGCATGTTGAACACCTCGGCCTTTCGGGTGTTGCCCTTGTACGTGGGATATTCGCCTTCGAGCTTGTACTTGCCGATATTGTATTCGTAGCAGCCGCGCTGCGCGACCTTCACCTGGCGGTTGAAGACGGCTACTTCAATACTGCAACCTTCCTCGTGGTAAGAAAGCCTCGCATGACCGTTGCTTTCGTGAATCTCGAGGTTGCCCATCTCGATTTCGGAACGCTCCGTGGCGGGGCCGTTCTGGATGATGACGTCGAACCGCTTGGGATTGTTCGGGGATTTCCTCAGGAACACACTGCCCGTGGAGGATGCGTACTCGCCGCTCAGGTCCTTCGCCTCTTGCTGGAAACGGGCCAGCTCGGCGCGCTTCACGTAGACCTTCTTGCCCAGCTTGCATTCGATGGGGACGAAGCGCGGCGGGTCCTTCGGCTTGCGGACTTCCCAGGAGATGTAACGCTTCGTGACCTTCTGTATCTTCTTCTTGCCGTTCTTGCCGACAACTTCGCGGCGTGACTTTTCTTCACGGACGTGCTTGATGGAATCCGGCGGCAGGGGCAACTCCTTGATCCAGTCCGACATGGAAAGCGACCCGATAGGATTAGCCTCGTCAACCTCGTGGTTGACTTTCTTATAAACGGGCAAAGTCTCTTGTCCAAAACAGAAAGCGCATCCAAACACAATCAAAAAAACAAGTAATTTTTTCAAATTCCGCCTCTTATAACAAAAAAAGCACCTCATTTACTCAAAAAAGGTAATATTTTAAACCTACATGGAAACAATATTTTTATAATTCTAATTGAATTTTACAATTGGAGTATTCGTAAAATATCACCCATAAGGAGATCGTGTCATGAAGAAAATTTTCCTAGCATCCTGCATGCTGGCAGCCTCTGTGTTTGCCGCTCCGCAGGCTGCTGCTAATGCAAATGCCGCTCCGGCCAAGGCCGCTCCCGCAGCTGCCCCGGCCGCTGCACCTGCTGCTGCACCTGCAAAGGCTGCCCCTGCCGCTCCGGCTAAGGATGCGAAGGCCGCCCCGGCTGCAGAAGCCGCAAAGCCCGCTGCCGCTCCGGCCGCTGCCCCCGCTGCCGCACCTGCTGCCGCTCCGGCCAAGGCTGAACCTGCCAAGGACGCGAAGGCCGCCCCGGCTGCAGAAGCCGCAAAGCCTGCCGAACAGGCTGCCGCTCCGGCTGCTGCCCCCGCCGCTGCACCGGCTGACACGGCAAAGGCCGCTCCGGCCGAGCAGGCCAAGGCCGAAGAACCGGCACCTGCCGCCGCTCCTGCCGAAGAGGCGAAGGCCGAACCCGCAGCCGAAGTCGCCGCAAAGGACACAGCAAAGGTCTCCGACGAGCAAATCGCCGCAAACACCGACGATCAGGGATTCATTTCGGCCCCGGAACAGAAAGAATCGCAGGACCAGCCCAAGAAGAAAAAACGCCGCAAAAAGAAAAAATTGGTTGAAAACGCCGTTATCTCTACGGACAAGGCCGAATTCGGCATTCTCGCTGACTTCGAATTGAGCGCCGAGAAGGTGTTCTGGAATGGCGAAGACGACCTCAACAACGACAACTTCGAAACCTGGCAGGGCGAAGCCAACTTCGCCATCCTCGCCGAAGGCGAGAACTTCAAGGGCAAGTTGGCCCTGGCCTTCTACCCGGGTGACCTCAGGGACGAAAACTTCGGCGGCAAGGACGCCAAGCAGGAAGCCCTCCGCCGCAACGAGAACGGCAACCTTGACGACTACTTCTCCCTTGACGAGGCCTGGGCCTACCAGAGCACCGACCTGTTCAACTTCAAGGTCGGTCGTTGGGACAATACCGACAAGAACGGTGACTTCTTCGGTGGCTACGTCGACGGCTACCTGACCGGCTTCCTCTCCACGCAGAAGCCCGAGAACCAGTTGCAGTTCGGCATCTCCCCGACGGACAACCTGGACTTCACCCTTGCCCTCATCAGCAAGGCCCAGAACCTGGATAACGGCGACCTCCGTGCCGCATTCAGCTTCCACGGTCTCGAAGGCATCAACGACCTGAAGATCCAGTTGGCATACCGCAGCAACCTCTTCGACGAAGTCTATGACTCCGACTCCAAGATCAAGCACAACGCTTCCTTGAAGGCCAGCCTCCCGATCGTCAAGAACGCTGTGAGCCTCTTCGCCGAAGCCGCTCTGCTTGACATCTCCAGCGACGACGACATGATCATCCCGCTGACGGGTGGTTTCCTGTTCCAGACGAAGGTCGTGGACCGCATCATCATCGAAGCGGAATACATCGGCGACCGCCAGGAACATCCGGACTACTGGAGAGTCAACAACCCGAACCACATCAAGGATGTGCTCGGCGCCCTCTACCTCGAGAAGGCATTCACCGACCGCTTCAGCCTGTCTGCTGGTTTCCACAACTACGGCTGCACGAAGGACTTCGCCCTCTCCGGCAACCTGATCGGCAGAATCAACTAAGCGAGTCTTCCCGAAAGGGAAATAGACAGCAAAAAAGCTCCCGCAAGGGAGCTTTTTTTTATTCGATTTTTGTCCGACGTTCGAAGGAAAACCTGCTAGATTCCCTTCCGGTCCAGATCCATCAGGAGCGCCTGCAAAGATTCCTCGACGGAATCCCTGAAGCTCGCGGCACCCAGGCTGCAGCTCGCCACGACTTCGTCGCCCTTGCAGATTCGAATAACAGAAAAACCATTTTCTTCGGAGAACGTTATATTCAGGCCCTTTTTAAGAACTTTTTCAAGAAGGTCTCGCATTAAAAACTCCTTTTTATTTAGACACAGGGAATCACGACCCTGGGCACCTTTAAACTAGGCTTTTTATTCCAAAAAAACAAGCAAAAAAGTAAATAAAATCTTTTCATGCCCCAAAATTAGCGCATTTGGGGAGCTATATTGTTTTCGATGCTTGATTTTCACCTCCATCCGGCAAGGCTCCCCCACCCAGAAAAGCTTATCGGTGCGTCCAAGGCTGCCGGTTACGGCATTGTCGCCATCGCGTGCGAGCCGTGGGAATGGGAGGTCGTTGCCGCCATGGATACCGACAACAAGGCATTCGGCATCCACCCGATGGTGGCAGCACAAGTTTCTGAAGACGATTTCAAAAAACTCGAGAGCTACCTGCGGGGCAATCCAGTGGCTTCCGTCGGCGAGTGCGGGCTAGACCGGCGCTACCCGGGATACGGCGCAGACGGCATGCAGGAATCGGTATTCATGCGGCAGGTAGAACTGGCGAGGGACCTCCGGCGCGACCTGCAGATCCACTGCGTGGGCGACTACGGCAGAATCGTGGCGTTGCTCAAGGCGGCGCATTTTAAAAACAGGCCGATTTTCCACCGGTTCGGCGGCGACGCGGGCGTTGTGCGGGCGGCGCTCCCGATGGGCGCCATCTTCAGCCTGCACGCAGACAGTTTCAAGAAGAAGTCGACGCTCGCGGCCCTCCCCCTTATCCCGGCGGAGAACGTGCGGTTCGAGACGGACGCCGACGAGACGACGTTCGCAGGAAACGGTTGGGGTGCCGAAAAAGAAGACACTCCGGCGGATTACAGCGTAGAGCAAGTCATCCAGTCGCTCAAGGAGCGCTGGCTTGCCACAAAGTCCCTCTGGGACAATCTCAAAGCTTAGCGGGAGTAATCTCAATAGGAGCAAACGCCCGGAAAGCTTCGAGCGTCTTCTCGGCGTATATGGAAGGCGTACCGGTGCCCAGTTCAATTACGGCCTGCATGGGCGTGCTGCCGAGGATGCGGATGGGGAACGGACAAAGCGAAGTCATCTCCGAAACGACACGCAAGTCGGGCGGCGGGAATTCCGTGAATGTCGCGGCAAGCATGCCCTTGCGCTGCACGAGCCCCTGGATGCGCAGGCGTCCGGCCAACAGGCCGATCTCTGTGACGGCGAGGAGCATCTTCGTTGCCGCAGGCAGCGGGCCGAAGCGGTCCACGAGTTCCTGCGAAATGCTCTCGACTTCGGCCGTAGAGCGTGTGCGGGAAATGCGCTGGTACAGCGAGATGCGCGTGAGGCCGTCCTGGACGTAGTCTTCGGGAAGGTAGGCATCGACACCGAGTTCAACACGAGTCTGTACGGGCTTGTCGAGCGGGCTCCCGCCACGCAGGGCCTCCACGGCCTCCTTGACAAGTCTCACGTAGGTCTCGAAGCCGACTTCGGCGATGAAGCCGTGCTGTTCCTGGCCCAAAAGGTTGCCGGCACCGCGAATCTCGAGGTCGCGCATGGCGAGCTGGTAACCGCTGCCGAGGTCGGAGAACTGCTCGAGCGCCTTGAGGCGGGTCATGGATTCCTGCGAAATCTCGCCGCGAGCGGGGATGACGAGGAACGCCTTCGCGAGCACGCTGCTGCGGCCCACGCGGCCGCGCATCTGGTAAAGCTGGCTGATGCCGAAGTGGTGCGCATTGATGACGATGATGGTGTTCGCGTTCGGGACGTCGAGGCCGGACTCGATGATGCTCGTGCTCACGAGGACATCGAACTTGCGGCTGAGGAAGGCGTCCATCACACGTTCCAGGTCGTGGTCGTCCATCTGGCCGTGCGCGACGGCGATGCGGGCCTGCGGCACGAGCGCCTCGATTTCTTCGGCCAATGTATAAATGGTCTGCACGCGGTCGTTCACGATGAACACCTGGCCGCCGCGGGCCAGCTCGTCTAGAATCGCGTTCTTGATGACCTCGTCGTCGCGCTTCAGCATGACGGTCTCGACGGGCAGGCGGTTCACGGGAGGCGTGTTGATGAGCGAGATGTCGCGGACGCCGGTCATGCTCAGGTGCAGGGAGCGCGGGATCGGGGTGGCGCTCATGCTGAGCGTGTCGACGGCGAGACGCAGTTCGCGGAGCTTTTCCTTCTGCTTCACGCCGAACTTCTGTTCTTCGTCGATGATGAGCAGGCCCAAATCCTTGAACTCGTTCTTGGCCGAGAGCAGCGCATGCGTACCGATGACGATATCGACCTTGCCCTCGCTCACTCGCTTGAGAATTTCCTTCTTTTCCTTGGGGCTCTTGTAGCGGTTCACGAGCGCGATGTTCACGGCCGGGAAGGCGGCGAAGCGGTCGCAGAAATTTTCGTAGTGCTGGGCGGCGAGGATGGTCGTCGGCACGAGCACGGCCACCTGTTTTTTCGCGAGGATGCACTTGAAGGCGGCGCGCATGGCGACTTCCGTCTTGCCAAAACCGACGTCGCCGCAGATGAGGCGGTCCATGGGCTTGCGGGCTTCCATGTCGCGCTTGATGTCGGCAGTGGCCTTGACCTGGTCCGGCGTCGGTTCGTACTCGAAGGCGTCCTCGAATTCCTTCTGGAACTTGCCGTCGGGCGGAAAGCCGAAACCTTCCACGAGCTCGCGGCGTGCATAGAGGTCCACGAGTTCGCGCGCAATCTGCACGACCTTCTGCTTCATGCGCTTTTTCTTGTTTTCCCAGTTCTTGGAACCCAGACGATCAAGCTTGAGCGGGTTGTCCTGCGGGGAGTCGACCTTCTCTATCTTCTGGAGGTCGGCCACGGGGAACTTGAGGCGGTCGCCGCCCTCGTACTCGAGCAGGGCGCAGTCCACCATGCCGCCGTTCACCTCGACGCGGACAAGGCCCAGGTAGCGACCGATGCCGTGGTCCTCGTGGGCGACAAAGTCGCCGCGGTTCAGCGACTCGACCATCAGCGCGCTGGATACGGAGCCGGAAATCTTGCGCTTGCGGACCTTGTTGGGGTGGCGGTTGAAGATGCGGGTCTCGGTGAGGAAGGCGACCTTGTCGTCTTCGAGCCAGAAGCCTTCGGAGATGTTACCGACAAAGTAACCCTCTATCGGCAAGTCCTCGAAATAGTGCTGCAGGCGGGTCAGGCCGCCTTGCGTCGGTGCCACGACGTAGACTCGTCCGCCGCGGGCGTAAAAATTCTCGATTTCCCTCGCGACGGCATCGGTGCCGGTCGAGGAAAAATCCTGCTTTTTGAGGTTGACCTTGTACCAGTTCGAGGCGTCGGTCTCGACGTTGGTCATGTCGAGGCACGGGCGCAAGGCGAAGTTCGCGGAAAGTTCGCCCATCTTGAACCAGAATGCACTAGGCGAAGACACCTGGGATTCGGGGCCGCGTGCGTTCTCGTAGGCGGCCTCGTATGCCAGGTAAAGCTTGCTCGCCGTCTCGGAGAGCACGGAAAGTTCCTCGAACACAAGCGCCGCACCCGGCAAATAGTCCAGAAGGCTCGAGGTAAGCGGCTGGTAGCGATCCCTGCGCCACCAGATATCGTGCACGCCCTCGCCCATCAGGGCGGCTTCCCTCTCGGGAATCGTAAATTCGCCCATCGGGAACAGGTCGACAAACTTCTTCTCTTCTACGGAGCGCTGGCTGAAGATGTCGAAGGAACGGATGGACTCCACCTCGTCGCCAAAGAACTCGATACGGATGGGGTGCGGGTACAGAAGGCAGTTCACGTCGACAATGCAGCCGCGGATGGAGAACTCGCCCACCCCGCTCACCACGGGCTGTTCGACAAAGCCGTGATCCAGGAACCAGGGCCTGAGCTTGGCGGGCTCGATAACGTCGCCCACCTTTATCTTCAATATGCCCTCGAGCACACTGCCCGGCTTCGGGAGCTTGGCAAGCAGAGCATCCAGCGGGCATACCACGACAAGCGGGATGTCCTTGCGGGCGATGTCGCGGAAAAACTTGAGGCGTTCTTCAAGGACGCCTTCGAACGGAATCTTGGACTCGTAGGGTTTGAGGCCTAGCGACGGGAAAAACCGCACGAAATCTTCGCCGACGAGACTTTCCAGGTTTTCTACCCAGACTTCGGCACTGCGGTAGTCCTTCGCGACGACAAGCACCGGCTCGGGACGCTTCAGGAAACGACTCGCGACCGACATGGCCAGCATGGGGACCGTCGCGCCGCAGACATGGAGCGACCCGGAGTCCACGCCGTCGAAAAGCGCAATGGACCCGCTGGCCGCTTCCTGAAGAAATTCCGACAAAGTTTCCATAAAAGACCAAACTAAAAACCGGCCCCGAGACTTCGGAGCCGGTTTTCTGAGCTATGAAGGGCTCGAACCTTCGACCCACGCCTTAAAAGGGCGTTGCTCTACCAACTGAGCTAATAGCCCGAGCGAACCAAATATACTAAAAAACGGCCATTTTGTAAAGGCAGAAGGCAAAAAAATGCATTTTAAGGTCATTCGCTTTTACGGATTTTTCTAGATTTGAAGCATGAACCTGTTGAAAAGAGTTTCGTTTTGCGCCGCGCTCGTGTCTGTAGCACCGGCCTTGAGCCATGCCTATTTTTCACAAGACAATTCCGGCGAAGAAGCATTCTCTTTCGTAAGCACTTTCGACAGCCCCCGCAATGCCGCCTTGGAACATTCCGCAGGCGCCATGCCCAGCACGGATCCCACGGTTTCGCAAATGAACCTGGCTGCACTCCGCATGCAAGAAGGGAAAAAACACGTCGTAGAGGCCCACTGGCAGACCGGCGACTTCGCCGAAAACCAAGGTTCCCTGTTCTACACGACACAATACAAGAATTACGCCATCCAGATTTCGTACAACTGGTACGATGTCGGCGAAATCCAGGGTGTCGATGAATTTGGCGAATACACCAGCGAAAAATACAACCCCTTCGGGCACCTGTTCACGGCAGGAGTCGCCTTCCCGATGAAGCATATCCAGTTCGGTGCCGGGCTCAAGGTGGTTGCCGAAAAACTCGCCGGCGAACGGAATACCGACAGAACCGCCCTCGGTGCCGCATTCGACTGGGGCATTGCTTGGCAAAACAACAGCAACAGTGTAGGCCTTGCACTCGCGGGCAAGGATTTCGGTTCCATGCTGCGCGACTATACCGACGACGGGCAAGACGACTTTTACGCAATGAGCCAAACATTCACTGCGTCCGGATTTTTCAAGCCCAAGAGCATCCGCCGTCTCACCATGTACACAGCAACGGAATTCCCGCGCTTTACGCCTCCAATTTTTGACATCGGTGCCGAATACGCTCTGGGCACAAGTTTTACTGTCCGCGGAGGTTGGACCCGCAGTTGGCTCGACCTAGTACGCGACATCAAGGAACTGGCAGCTTCCAACAGCCGCCCCGACGAAGCCAACACGGCAAGGTTGTTCAGCCTGGGCTTGGGATACACATCCAACCTGTTTGCGCTGGACTACGCATTCTCCTACTTGGCCGAAGGGCTCGGAATGGAGCACCGCATAGGCCTCCGACTGGGGTTCTAGGGATTCCGGCATGCTCCGCCAGTTCGACGTCATCGTCGTGAGCGAACGCTTCGCAAACGGTTCAACAACAACACCGACCCCACCATTTACCGACCCTTCCCTCGGCTGGTTCTTTGTCGACGATATCAACAAGGGCCTAGAAGCCAGCGAGGCCGAATGGATTATCGTGGCAAGCGAACAGGTAAAAGTGACCCGCGAATTCTTGAACAACCTTGCGGAATGTAATGCATCGTTCCCCATGGTCGACGCCCTCGCCCCGCGAATCCGCACAACAAACGGCTTTGTTGGCGCCAAGGTCATCGGGAAAAATGGCGATTTCGTGCAAATTGACGAAAATGCAAGCATCCGCTATGTCGCGGCACCACAGCCGGACATCGCAGCATTTAGCCGCCGCATCGTCCAGCGCACAGGCCGAGTAGACAATTCCCTCCCGGAGGAATTTCAACTCGCGGACTATTCGCTCCGGATGCTCCACGCCGGGGGCCGGATGCTGAACATTCCCTACCTCGTCATCGAGGGTTCACCCGACAACAAGAGCCAAAACACAAAAGAATACAACGCAGGTTGCATCAAGACACTCTACAAGAGTCTCGGTATTTCAGCTGCCGGCAAGTTTGCGCTGAGGCACCCGCAATCATGGATTTCTCTTTTCAGCGGAATCAAGGCGCTGAACGTCAAGAGAAAAGCAGCCATCTCGCTCAGCAAGATGACCGCAGAAATGTTGCACGAAATTCGGGAATAAACTAGCCTTCAAGAGACTTAAGAATTGCACCGCCAACACGACGGGCAAAGGCCTCATTGGAACAATATTCCAAAAGCTTGGCCTTGTTCTCCACATTCACGATATCGCCCCCCGCAAGCACACGGTCCAAAATATCCACATAGGCGGCGACATTCGTTGGCGGGTCCACCAACGGAACAACGCCCTCCAAATTTTCCTTCATAGCCGATGTCGCCGCGGCAATCGAGGGCGTTCCGCACGATAACGCCTCGATGGGAGGCATGCCGAAACCTTCCAGCAGCGAGGGATAAACCAGCAAATCCGCATGGCGGTAAAAATCGCGCAGTTCATGCGCATGGAATTCCGGAAAATGGAAAACATTGGTCAAATGGTCGCGATCAATAATCTGTTCCAACCGCTCGGAAACCTTCCCCACTCGTACAAAAGCCACGTCGGGGCGCAGGCGAGCCATCTCGAAATAAGTCTCGATATTCTTTCGTGGTTCATCCAGGCTCACGTTCAGGCACATCGCCTTGAACCCGCGAATATTGAATTTTTCACGGAACGCTTCGCGGGCAGCAGCATCAATCGGATGCGTGGGGGCACTAAAAAGTTTAGAATCAATAGGGCACCCGATAACCGTCCCTTTGGTCCCCGCCGTGCCGAAATGCGCTTCGGCCTCGTGGCGCGTCCACTGGGAATTGTACACGTAGTAATCCGACTTGACCGTATCGCGAATAAAGAAACGGTTCAACACCTTGAACTTGAGACTATCCGGGTAAAGAGTTTCTGCAAAGGTGTCGTGAACGAACATGACCGCCCTGGCCTTGGGACACGCCGATTTTGCAATAGGGACAAGGAATCCCAGTTCCGGACGGATAAAGAAGACGACATCGGGGCATTCTTGCTTGAGAATTTTCTTGAACGGGCGGCGGAACGTAAAGAATCCTACATGCAAGGACGGAGCCCAGATTTCAAGCCTCGCGCGGGCGGATTTATCACCGAAGAACTTTGGAGTCTTGAGCCAAAGTGTGTCGACATCGAAATCAGGACCGAGAGCCTGCATGATAGAAAGCGCCAGCCGACCGAAGCTGGTACATTCATTCTTGTCACAAACAAGCAAAACCTTCTTTCGACTGTTCATCATCGGCCTCATCCACATTCCAGTTCATCAAACGCAAAACAAAATACAAATATAGAACAGAAACGGGTGTCCGCAATCACAACAAACCAGG
>Ga0310696_10010539_pt1 | contig 10613 bp, 8 predicted proteins | sample AusTroGonzalo_MG_4_FD_203885 | JGI IMG/M metagenome (GOLD analysis project Ga0310696, IMG submission 203885) | Bovine rumen microbial communities from tropical cattle in Woodstock, Queensland, Australia - Gonzalo_02 (v2) (version 2) | ecosystem: Host-associated > Mammals > Digestive system >... | reverse complement strand
CCGGGCGGAAACAAACTGAAGATCCTCGCATTCTCCGCCAACGCCTTCGAGGAAGACAGAGAAAAGTCCCTGAATGCGGGCATGGACGGCCACATCGCGAAGCCGCTGAAAGTGGACGAGCTCTTAAACGAGCTGAAACGATTCGTCGTGTAAATGACCATGGTTCCGGCCGATGGTTCCATGCGGGTGCGGTCGGGCCGCGGCCGATCATCGACGCCGAGGACGTCATCTACGGGCGGAACAGCGACCTCATCCATTCGGTGATGCCCGGCATCACCGGGTTGTGGCAGGTCTCCGGGCGGAACACGCTCATTTATCACCACCGGATCGCCATCAACCGCTGGTATGTCCGCCATCGGTCGGTCCGGCTGGATCTGTGGATCATCTGCCGCACGTTCCGGGCGGTCGCCGGAGGGCGCGGAGCCTTTTGACGCGGAGGATCGTCGTTTATACGGCGCCGCGGTAGCAGATCAGCTTTTTCAGGGCGTGCCAGAACAGCTGTTTGACGAATACGCCCCGTTTCGATGTGGCGGCGATCGCTCCGGCGGGCCACAGCGATCTTTTGATGTTTCTCCAGTATTCGCGGTGGTTCAGGTGCCCGGCGGCGGGGAATACCGGCGTGCACTCTTTCTTGCCGAAGTCCGCGCTCCGCGGCGGGACCTCCAGAAACCGCGCCTCGGCGGGCGTCGGGTAACGCAGGACACGCCTCCAGGTCTTCAGCGCCTTCTGTGTGGCGGCCGTCACTTCGGGCAGGATGCGCGACGGAGCGGTCTCGAAATACTCCTTCACGCCCTCCCACATCGGTTCGTCGCCGTCGCCCGAGACCCGCTCTTCCCAGCCCGGGATCATCGAGTTGCAGCAGTCCGCCGTAAGATAATATTCCGTGCTCGGCAGTTCCGGTTCCAGCACCGCCTCGAGAATGTGGTGATACTCGAGCATGACGTCGATCGCCCTGCCGCCGCCCAGTCCCTCGGCGTCGATCATGATGCCGATGATGTCGTTGAAGTACCAGGGCTTTTCTTTTCGGTAGTTCCAGCGGCCGAAGTAAAGCGCGTCCCACTGCCACTGCCGGCACCCCGTCTGCAGCGATCCCAGCGTCGAACCGAACCATCCGGTATCGACCGCGTGCAGATATCTGAATTTCCCGAACCGCGCGTTCAGGTGTGCCATCCCCTTAGTTCTCTGATCCTGAAAGTGTTCTCTCTGTTTTTCCGAGTAGGGGCAGGAGTGATAGTACAATTCGAAGAAGCTTTCGCGGGTCACCCCGGCGGAACCCAGATCCCGCGGGATCGTTTCCAGCAGGGCGGCCTTGTCCGGATACAGTTCGTCCGGCAGCAGCGCCGCCGCCATCGTCCGGCAGTCGGTGTACGAGAATTCCCGGGTGATGTGGCTGACCGCCAGTTCGGGGTTCTCCGCGAACGTCAGCTTGTCCGCGGCGAAGCGGGAGATCCAGAAGGGAAACGCCGGGATCGGCGATCGGAGGGCGTTTTTATCGAGAAACAGCTCGTAGAGATACTTCAGACGCAGACCGCCGCGGGACATGAAGAGCAGCGCGTCTTCCGCGGGGTCGTAATTGCCGCTTATCCAGTACAGCCGGCAGCAGAACTCGTAGAACAGCGGCCCGAGCAGAAAACCGGCATCGCGTTTGCTTTTTATGGTGCGTTTCATCTGCTCCGCCTCTTGTTCAGATGGTACGCCAGCTTCAATTTGAGTCTGCGCCACCACGGGATCCTGCCATATTCGACGTTGTACTCGGGGCCGTAACTCCGGACTTTTTCGGGCATGCCCCGGCCGTACCGCCATGCGTCGACGACGGAATAGAATTCCAGCTTGTCCCGCTCGAAGACCTCCGCCCCCAGCTGCAGTTTGTCGGGGCGTGCACAAGCCCACAGATACATTTCCGGATGAATCCGCGTGAGGTTCGTGCAGGAGGCGACGGGGATGCCGGGATACTTCCGCAATCTCGTCTTCTCCCGGATGAAGAGCAGTATGTTCTGACGGTACCACGGGCAGATCATGCCGTCGTACCAGAAGCGGTCGCGGATGATGTCCACGGGGACGTATCCCTGCTCCTTGAAGATCATCGCCCAGTACTCGGGGTAGTTCTCATTGACGTGTCCCGTGCCACCCTGATAGGGAAACGCGCCGGAAAACAGCACCACATCCGCCAGAGAGGTCAGCTTGCCGACGAACTCCCGCGCCTTCAACGGCGAGATATGCTCGGCGACTTCGAGGCTCATCGCCAGATCGTAGCGCCGCCCGAAGTCGATGGGGCCGCTCAGATCGGCGGGGTGAAAGCACTCCGCCGGAATCTGCAGATATTCGCGGGGGACGTAGTCGCCATCATACCCGGCGATATCCTTCACGCCGCTCTTTTCGAAGACCGAGAGCCACGTGCCCAGACCGCAGCCGAGATCGATCACGCTGCCGAAGGAGAAGGTCTTCAGCAGAAAGGGGACTATTTCGCCTGCGGAGTTCCTGCTGCCGAGGCATTGCTCCTCATAGAACGCCTTGTCATATGCCATTTACGATACCTGCCGATTTGAGTTTTTCCATCATCTTCCGCTGCTGACGGGCGCAGTGGCGGTTGTAGAGATCCGAGCGCGGCAGCCACACTGCGTCGATGCCGTGCCGCAAAAACGGGACGACGCAGTCCGAATCCCGGTTGTCGCCCAGATGGAGCATCCTTTCGGGCTTGCAGTTCAGCTCCTTCAGCACCCGGTCGTACAGCTGCCCGGAGGCCTTGGAAACGCCGAAATCGCTGCTGCAGAAGACGCGGTCGACGACCACATCGGCGGGGAGACACTTCCTGAGCAATTCCGAAATCTGCCCGCCGCTCCAGTACATGTCGCTCATCGCGATCACCGGGATGCCGTCCCGCCGGGCGCGGCGCACGATGGCGCACACGGCTGGATTTGCATGCAGATGCTCCTCCTCGTAGCGGAGTTCCAGCGCGGCGAGTACTTCCGCAGCATCGCCGGGCAGAGCGAGGATGTTCGCCATGCAGACGAAGATGGCTTCCGCACGGGGTTCGCGACAGCCCTGCACGGCATTTTTCGCGTGGTAGGTCAGGTGGTGTGCGAGAGCCCGCGCCTCGTAGAACGTCCGGGCGGAAATTCCGGGATACCGTGCGGCCTCGATGGCGGCGATCTCCCGGAATCGTTTGAGCTCGGAGTGGACTCCCCGCAGCAGCAGCGTGTCGAAGACGTCCAGCGACAGCACGTCGATCCCGTTCGCCTCCAGCATCGCCACGATCCGGCGCAGCCGCTCCCGGTTGCGCGCTCCATAGGGCAGTATCCTGTCTTTACCGGAGCTGCGGACGCGCCACCGTTCCGAGGTGAGATTGAGACGCATCCGGCGCAGTTCCTGATCTCTGCTCCAGAGCGTCGCCTCCAGCGCAAGTTCGCGGCTGCCGGCTTCACGCAGCAAATCCTGGCACCGGTCGAGCTCGCGCGACACCTCCGCGTACGCTTCGTTCTTTTCGGAAAGCAGCGACTGCAAGGCGCCTTTCTGTTCCTCGACGTCGGAACAGCGCTGGAACGCCGCATCCAGTTCCAGCGACTTCAGTTCTGCAAGTCCCTTTTGCTTCTCCGCGGCGGCGCGCTCCGCCGCCAGCTCTTCGGAGAGCCGCTTCCGGACGCTTTCCAGCTCGCCGATCGCGGTTTTTGCGGCCTCGCACTCCCGAGCGGCGGTCTTGTTCTGCCTCGTCAGCTCGTCGACCTCTTTTTTCATATCCCGGCACTCGTTCTGCCGGAGCTCGCAATCGGAACGCGCCTGTTCCAGCTGCTGCGTCAGCTTCGCGCAGACATCCTTCTGGAACGTTTCGTTGGCGACGCTTCGGTCGAGGGAGGATCTCAGGGCGTCGATGCGGGAGTCCTTTTCGGAAACGATCGACTGCAGATAAGTGATCTGCGTGTCGTTTAATTCGAATTTCTCCGTCAGCTTGGACAGAGAAAGATTGGCTTCCCGGATGTACGCCTGATCGCTGTTCCAGACCACGCCGGCCCGCGCGAGTTCGTCCCTCAGCGACTGTACGAGACACAGGTTTTCGATCCGGTTCAGCTCGAGGGTCGCCAGAAGTTCCCGGTGCGAGTTCAGATCTTCCGCGGCCCTGCTCACGGCTGCGTATTCGCGTTCGCTCAAATTTCCGGTGCAGCACAGGATGCCGATCCCGTAGAAGACCGGGAGCCGCCAGAAGCGCCATGATCCGCTGTTCCCGGCGAGAAAATCCTCCACCGCGGTCAAAACTCCGTTGCGTTCGCCGCCTTCGGATTCCGCGACGCTATAGTCGAAGGGCGGCAGATAGAACTTGTCGGCGTCGGCGTAAGGCGAAACGTTGACGTCTGCCCGGTTGGGGCGGGGATCGCTCACCTGCTTCAGGTCGTAATAGTTGTCGCGCCGCGCCCACGGCCACGAAACATCGTGCATGAAGACGATCTTTATCCCGCTGGCGGCCTTGTTGCGGTCGATGGTCAGGAGATCGCTGAGCACGGTCTCGTAGTTGTGGTCGCCGTCCATAAAGACGATCTCGCCGCGGAATCCCCCGTTCAGGAATTCTTTGGAAGTGCCCCGGAAGAAGGTGAAGCCGTCCTTCGCGGAGGCGCTGAACGGAAACTTCACCTCCGCCGGATCGACGGCGGTAAGTTTTGCGTTGCGGTTCCGGACATATTCCCACAGGGCCGCGGTGTTCACCCCATCTTCGCAGCCGATCTCGATGACGCGGCTCAATTCGACTTCATCCATGATGCGCCCGGCTTCGATGAAGAAGTTCGCCATCGAACAGAGGTTCGACTGGCGCTGGGCGGCGGGGGGCAGGTCGAAGAGCGCCGCGGTCAGGGGTGTGAGTTCGGGAAACGTCATTTGCCGTCTCATGCGGATTTAATCTTTTTTTTTAGCCTGTCGAACCAGAGCTTGCGCTTCAGATATGCCAGCATGGAGTAGGCGCCTCTGGCGAGGTTCCGGTTCGACATCTGATCGATCCTGGAGTTCTGCCAGTTCGTCATCACCGCGAGATTGGCGAGCAATCCCAGATCCTGCGGCGAAGTCCGCAGATAGTGGTTCCTCAGGATCGCGTCATAGCGGATATGTTTGGAGATGCCGGCATTCACGGTGTTGCCGTAGGCGTCTCCGGGGTCGGTTATGGTGTCCCGGTGGTGATAAAGCGCCAGCAGTTCGGGGATCACGCCGATGTCCGCCTTCTTCAGGAAACGGATGTTGAAATCCCAGTCGCCGAGCACGGGCAGCGATTCGTCGTATCCGCCGATCCGGTCGTATATTTCCCGCCTGTACAGAAAGGAGATCGGGGGGAAGCTGTTGGACATCAGCATTTCCATCAGGTATGTCGACTTCAGCCAGGTGTTGAATCCGTATGACGACGTCGTGCGCGGGACGCCGTCCTTTATGACCTCGTTGACGAGCAGCGTGTGGGTGATTACCCCGGCGAAGAGCGGTTCTTCGTCCAGAAACGCCACGGTCTTTTTCAGAAAATCCGGTTCCCAGCTGTCGTCATCGTCGTGGATGACGATATATTCGGATTCGCAGCTGCGGATCCCGGCGTTGCTGGCGGCCTCCATGCCGGTGCTTTTTTCGCGGTGCAGCACCTTGACTTCGACGCCGCGCCCGGCAGCTTCGGCGGCAACGGCGTCGACGCATTCCTTTTCGCCGGCGTCGTTCACGACGACCCAGACGAAATCCCGGAACGACTGCTTGCAGACGCTTTCGAGCGCCCGCCACAACAGGATCGGGCGGTTTTTGGTTCTGGTGATTATGGCGACTTTTCTCATCCCGTCCATCAGACAATTCCCCTGCATGAAAAGTGATTCATCCGAACATTGAAGACTCCATGAACAATATCGTGCGGCTTCAGCGAGGTGACGGCGCGGAAATCCGTGGCCCAGCAGTAGACCGTCTGATCCATGACGTCGGTTCCGGAGCCGATGCCCAGCGTCAAGGTGTACTCGCCGGGGGCAATATCCGGCCAGCTCACGTCGAAGGAAAACTCGAATCCCCCTCTGGCGAGCGCCCGGTCGAGGCAAACGCAGTTGCCGAATATCCGTTTTCCGAAGCGGTCGTTGAAGAAGAAGCCGACGATGGGATGCGGACAATCCTGCCATATTTCGCCCCGCGCAGATATGGTCAGCGTGTCGTCGGCGTCCAGCGAGCTCCGGCTCAGGACGGCGGCGGTGAACTGGCCGGATTTCCCGGTCTTGTGCCGGTCTTCGACGGCCTGCCATTCCGCGGAGAGCTGCTCCGTCCGCGGGAGCGTCTCCGGGCGGTCGTACAGCAGGTGGGTGTAATACTCGATCGCGTCGCGCGGCGCGCCGGAAAACACCGCCTTGCCCCGTTCCAGCACGATAACGCGGTCGCAGAGCGTGGCGACGGCGTTGAGGTCGTGGCTGACCAGCAGCAGCGCGGAGTTCTGTTTTTTTTCACCGAGGTATTTGTAACACTTCTGCTGGAAGAAGACGTCGCCCACTGCCAGCGCCTCGTCGATGAAGAGGATATCAGCGTCGACGTGGGCGATGATCGCGAACGCCAGCCGGACGAACATCCCGCTGGAATATTTCTTCACGGGGTGGTCGATGAAGTCGCCGATATCCGCAAAGGCGATGATCGAATCGGTTTTTTCCCTTATTTCCCGCTGCGACAGCCCGTGCATCAATCCGGCGAGTTCGATGTTTTCGCGACCGGTGAATTCGGTGTTGAAGCCGAAGCCCAGTTCGAGGAGCGCGCTGATCTTGCCGAAGCGGCTCACTTCGCCGGCGGTGGGGGTCAGTGTGCCGCTCAGGAGTTCCAGCAACGTACTTTTGCCCGCGCCGTTTCTGCCGATGATGCCGACGCATTCTCCGCGGCCCAGCTCGATATCCACGCAGGAGAGTGCGGCGAACCGGGTGCAGAAACTCTTTCTCCCAATGAAAAGCATTTGCAGCAGACGCTTGAAGGGCGAGGAGTACAGCATGTATTCCTTGCCAAGTCCATGGGCTTTCAGCAGCACGTCGCGGTCACAGTACATCCGGGAACCCTTTCTTCGTTTTGGCAAAGAAGGCGTATCCGATCAGGAAGCCCGCCGGCCCGAGGATGAAGAGAGTCAGCAGCTTCGCCGGCGGCACCGCTCCGGTGTTCAGGATCGAGTCGCGTATGGCGCAGACGAACGCGGTCAGCGGGTTGAGGTCGATCACGGGAAGCAGGTTTTGCGGGACGATCGAACGCGGGTAGATGATCGGCGTGAGAAAGAACAGCGCCTGCGTAAACAGCGGCAGCAGCATGGGCAGATCGGAGATAAAAACGCTCAGCGAGCTGACCAGAAAGGCGAAGCCGGCGCAGAAGAACAGGTACGAGACGAAAAGCGGCGGCAGTTTCACGATCTCCGCTCCGATGCCGCCGCCGAAGAGCGACGCCGCCAGTACGACGACGAGATAGAGGACGCCGGAAATGGCGGCGCATCCCGTGGTCGCCAGCGGGATCACCTCCAGATCGAAGACCGCCTTCTTGACCAGATTGGCCTGCGACGTGAGCGAATACGCCGAGGCGTTGACGGTCTCGGCGAAGAGGTTGAATACCGCCATGCCGCAGAACATCTCGAGCGCGTAGTCGGAGCCGGACGAAAGGTTTCGGAGATTGAGGATGACGCCGAAAGCGAAATAATAGATGATCAACATGATCGCCGGGGTGATTAGCGGCCACAGCAGATGTAACGCTCCGCCCTTGCCGCGGCTGAGCCACAACCTTGCGGTCATGACTTTCAGCAGTTCCCGGTTTTTCACCAACAACAAAAAAGGCCTGATTATCGCCGTAAACACTCTCGGACTCCTCAAAGGCGCGTTCCGCCGGAGAGAATGCAGGCGGCATCCCATATTTGTTTCTCGAATCCGATATTCGCTGTGATTTCCGGCATAGGTCCTGCTCCAGGATGGTGTGTCGCTTATTATATTGGAATAACAATATCACATCCAGCCGCATTTTCAAGCGGAGAACCGGCATTTTACCCTGATTTACCGAAAAAGAGTTAAATAATTGGACTAAGTCCAATTATGAAGGGGAAAACAGAGAATTTGGGCTCTTCAGGGCCAAGTGCCGAGACCTATACGCAACCTTTTCGTCGAAAAGGGGTTGACTGGCAGATTCGACGAATCCAGAGGAGACACCCTCTTTTGTTCAGCAAAGGGTAATCGGAAGCAGGGGCATAGCCCTTTCTCCGTTTCTCTGCGAGCTCGCTTCACCACGCGTGAGCTCACGGAGATTATGCGCTGAAAAGCATAGGTGCTTTATTTTGTTACAACCGAGACCTGACCTTGAGGCGGAAAAAGCAGGACTTGGTTTTGTATTATGATAAGCATTGGGAGATTATTTTGAACTTGATTCTCCAGGACACGTGACCCAAAAACCGTGATTTGCGTCATTTTATGCGAATAGTCTTGCAAAATAGCGCGGAGAAGGACTAGGTCCTCCTTATCGCGAAAAACGGAGAAAACGGAGAAAGAAACGGGCCATTTTGGGCGATTTTAGGGTCCAAAGAGCCTCTTCGGAGTCTTTGGAGAAAAGATATCATGGTTACACAAATCGCTTGTAATCAGCGCATTGATGATTCGATTGCGGATACAAAAAAGCGCATCCGAAGAGGATGCGCGGAATTTCGATGGTGGTGTTTGCGAAACGATTTCAGCGCCACTCTTTATGAGGGGAGAAACCACTCACCACTCTTTTTTCACGACTTTTTCTGACGATAAAAACCGCAACCTATGCGGCTTTTCTGCCGAAAAAAGAGAATAAATCGTAGAAAAATGAACGGAGATTTCAGCCGGTCGAACGCGCTGTTTTTAATTTTCGCATGGCGCGTCGAATGTTACGCACTCAGGATGTCGATACATTCAACTTTCCGGTTTGCACGTTCGAACCTGAAAACAACTTAAAAAACGCGAATAACACAACATTAAACTTGACTTTTAGACACAAGATGCTATTTTAATATGTGTTATCGGATTGATGACGCCAAATCACGGAGGCTGACATGGCGAAAAAAACTGCAATCGTACTGCCGAAGACGGAAGAGCTCCTGCGTACCTTCGGGGAAAACATCCGTCTGGCGCGTCTGCGCCGAAACATCACGGCGAAACTTGAGGCGGAACGAGCTGGGATCAGTATCGTAACGCTCGCAAAGATCGAGAATGGCGCACCGACCGTGGCGATAGGGCATTATATGCAGGTCCTCCTAACGCTGGGGCTGGAGCGCGACATTCTGAAGGTCGCTGCAGACGACGAACTTGGACGGAAACTTCAGGACATCGGCCTGTCCGTCCGCAGACGCGCATCGAAACGGAGCTGAGCATGAACACAGGCAAGATTATTTACGCTTACTTCGATCATCGGTCCGTACGACAAGCTCCTGTTCTGCTCGGTACGCTCACGGCGCAGCAGGTCCGGGGCAAGGAAGTCTTTTCGTTCGAGTTCAGCAAGGACTGGCTGAGGGAACATCCCGGTCAGGCGCTCGATCCGGATTTGCAGTTGTACGCCGGACCTCAATTCACCTTGAAACCGAACTTCGGACTCTTCATGGATTCCGCGCCGGATCGCTGGGGGCGGAAGCTCATGCAGCGCAGGGAGGCATACCGGGCTCGCCGCGAGGGAGAATCGCCGAGGATTCTGATGGAATCCGATTATCTGCTGGGGGTTCATGATGAAGCCCGCATGGGGGCATTGCGCTTCAAGACGAGTCCCGACGGTCATTTCCTGAACGACGATCAGGCGATGGCGGCTCCGCCGTGGGCTCGTTTGCGCGAACTTGAAGAAGCGAGCAGACACGTCGACGATGACAACACGGATTCCGAACGTGAAAAATGGCTTGCGATGCTGATCGCGCCCGGCTCGTCGTTGGGTGGAGCTCGCCCGAAAGCCTGCATTTCTGCTCAGGATGGATCGCAGTGGATCGCCAAGTTCCCCAGCCACAAGGATACCTCGAATACGTCTGCATGGGAATATGCGGTCATGCGGATGGCGCATGATGCGGGCATAAACGTGCCGAAAATCAAATTGGAGCACTTCTCCCAGTACGGTTCGACCTTCCTGACCAAACGTTTTGACCGAAACGGTTCCGAACGGATTCACTTCGCCTCGGCAATGACGCTGCTTGGCAAAACGGACGGGGCCGACGCCCAGCAGGGCGAAAGCTATCTTGAGCTTGCGGAATTCATCATGCGCTACGGAGCAAGACCGGACGCCGATTTGCGCGAACTCTGGCGGCGCATCGTTTTCTCCATCGCGGTATCCAACACGGACGACCATCTGCGCAACCACGGGTTTCTGCTGGCAGAATCGGGCTGGGAGCTTTCACCAGCCTACGACATCAATCCGAATCCGCAGGGACATGGCCTCTCATTGAACATAACCGACACGGACAACTCCCTTGACTTTGAGCTTGCGATGGAGGTCGCGCCATTCTTCAGAGTTGGCGACTCCGAGGCGAAAAAGATTCTGGATAAGGTCAGTTCCACCGTTGCGAAGTGGCGACGTTACGCAACCGGTGCAGGGATCGGACATGCTGAGCAGGAGGAGATGGAACCCGCATTCCGCGTGCCGGGGCATTAGTCCTTGAATCGTTTTTTGCGAAAAAAATGAAC
>Ga0310696_10010537_pt1 | contig 10614 bp, 8 predicted proteins | sample AusTroGonzalo_MG_4_FD_203885 | JGI IMG/M metagenome (GOLD analysis project Ga0310696, IMG submission 203885) | Bovine rumen microbial communities from tropical cattle in Woodstock, Queensland, Australia - Gonzalo_02 (v2) (version 2) | ecosystem: Host-associated > Mammals > Digestive system >... | reverse complement strand
GAACGCCCTTGTTCTTCGTAATGCTTTATGTCGAAATGTGCCAACACGAGAGGTCTCCCTGTGAGCAAGAAATCGCCTGCACAACTCGAATAGTCGGTAATCAGCAAATCGGCAATCAGCAACAAGTCGGCCATATCGGGATAAGAGGTTACATCTTTATAGTTGAGAGTTGAGAGTTGAGAGTTGGGAGTTGAGAATCCTTTTGACAGGGAATGTGAACGTATTAGGCAAACCCATTTCTCACCGTTAGCCTCCAGATTCGCTATGGACGAAGGAATGTCTATGGCGCACTGCTGGCTGCCCTTTTCGTCTCTATAGGTTGGAGCATATAGCAATATCTTCACGTTGTTGTCAATTCCCAATTGCCGTCTCACCTCGGCAGCCTCGTCGCGATATTTGTCGATGTTCACCAATTTGTCATTTCGGGGCATTCCTTCCACAATGAACTCACCGTTGTAGTGCAGTCCTTGACGTGCTTTCTTTACACCATAGTCCGAGCCGGCCACCATCAAGTTGCAGTGTTCCAGGTCATATCCGCTGAAACGTTCGCTCTTGCTGTTTTCACTAAGATAGCCAATGGCTTTAAGACCACGGTCACCATGCCAGGTCTGTATATAGAAGGTGTCACGGCCTTTGTAATCGCCAAGACGCTTTTGATTGACATAATTCATCACCCACGCATCGGCCCGCGCCTGTGCCTTCAGCGCAATGCGGGGAGTGGGTGGAACGATGGTAACATAGTCGGGCACGTATTGTTTGAACTGGGATTTGACGAGCCAAACGATTTTTATGTCGGGATCCATGCGGTGAAGACACTCACTGATGGCACGAGGATTGTCGGAGTATTGCCCTCTCATCGAGGCGAAGAAGACACTCTTCTCCTTTCGTGGCCTCGTTATATAACAAAGGTACATGTAGCTCTTTCTGACCCACTTTTTGATGACAGCTGTGATACTCATGGTTCAGTCGATGATTTTTGTGTTCTCCTTTTCGCGAAGGAGGGTTGAACTGACCCCCTCGGTGTGGTGCAGATACACCACCTCGGCCCCGAGAGGCTTCAGGTCAATCTCCGTCTGTTTCCAACGTTCGTTGCCTTTCCAGTCATCGCCGATGAAAATGGCATCAAAATGCAGCTGTTGCCAGGCCTCGGTCTTACTCAGCGTGTGACACAGCACCACCTTGTCAACGCAACGCAGTTCGGCAACGATGGCTGCACGGTCGTGCTCATTGACCACAGGAATCTTGTGCTTGTATTCGCTCACTAACTGGTCGGCGTTCACCCCGACAATCAAACTGTCGCAAAGCTCACTTGCCTGATGAAGCAGGTTCAAATGGCCGATATGGAACATGTCGAATGTCCCTTGTGTATATCCAATCTTGTATTTTTTCATTGTGCTTGCTTATATTTGTCAAGTATCTCATCCGGTCTTTTGGGGCGTATCTGGTTCACACCCTTCACCACGCTGTGAGAGGGCACGTCTTTGGTGACAAGGGCACCTGCCGCAATGGTGACATCATCGCCGATGGTGACGGCACCTATCACCGTGGCTTTAGCACATAGGATGCAGTCGTTGCCAAATTTGGCATGACGGCGAAGGTGGTTATGAATAAGTTCCTTGTCGCTCGTCACGGCAGCCATTGCGTTAAAAAAAGGATAGACCTTGCAGTTGTCACCTATCTCTGCCGTGGGACCAAAGCCGACGCAATCCGGATGTCGAATCTGAAAATTCTTGCCGATTTTCACTGTGCAGGGTATGTGCAGCTGATACTTCTCCAACAGTTTGTTCTCCATGCGTTTCGCACGCTTGCGGTTAATGTAGCCGCCCTTTTCATAGATGCGGCGCATCTTCCAGAACTTCCGTTCTACCTTGCGGTCGTAATTGCTGATGCAAAGGAGATCCGACAACCAAATTTTTATGTCTTTGATGATACTCATTATATATTTTCTTTCGTTTTAGCTACTTTTTTATTCTTTTTTCGTTTTATCTTCTTTATCGCAGGCTCTATAATCGTACAAAAATACTGATAAGCCTCAGGACGGAGCAGCAGGGACCATCCGACATAAAGTGCCAAGAAGACAACGAACTTCAGGGCTCCATCAGCAAAGAGCGACAAGTGACAGAGCATCCCGACGCCGTAAGACACAGCGGCAGCGACCAACGAGGCCACCAGCACGGGTAAGGTGTCAAGGAGTTGTCTCTGCCAGCGATAACCGATATGCTTCGACACAAGCCAGATATTGACGAAATAAGAGAACCATGCGTTGAGCACCATACCCACCAGCAGGCCCTTCATGCCAGCAACCAGCAGACCGACAACGACAAAGACGATGCCCATGCCGCGTTTTATGAACGTCCAGATAAACATTGTCTTGCTTTTGCCAATGGCGGCCACCGATTGGTAGTTGATCGACTGCAAGCTGTAGGCAAGTCCAGCGACACACAACACCTGGAAATAAGGCACGCTGTTGAACCATCTTTCTGAGTAGAGCAATACAAACAATGGCTCGGCACAAAGCAACAGTATGAACAACAAGGGGAAGGTGACGTATGATACAGTCAAGGTAATCTTCTTGATCATGTCGCCCAAAGCTGGCTTGTCATCCTGCTTCTCGGCATAAAGCGGGTAGGTCACCTGCGACAGCACTTTCGAGATGCTGGTCGAGGCGAGACGCTCGGTAGAGTTCGCCTTGGAGTAGTAGCCCATAGTGGACGCGTCATAGAACCTACCAATCAGTAATCCCTGTATCTGCTGACCAAACTGATTCAGCAAGTTGGTCAGGAACATATAGAAGCCGAAACTGAAAAGCTCGCGGAAGGACTTCCACGAGAAAATCAACTGGGGACGCCACTTCACATAGAACCAAAATATGAAGGCTGGGATAAGAGCTGTCAAAATGTTTTGAGCAACCAAAGCCCAGACACCAAAACCCTTGTAGGCCATAATGATGGTGACCGTCAACGCAATGAGCGAGGTGAGGATGGTTACGATGGAGAGTACCTTGAAGTTGAGTTTCTTCTGAAGCTGGTTGCGCTGCACGATATTGAAGGCATAGATGAACAGTACCGCCCCCTGTACCCTCAATACATCGCTCAGCAAGGGAATACCGTAGAATCTTGAAATGGCGGGAGCCGACAGGTAGAGTACTGCATACAACACCACCGACAAGCCCATGTTCCAGAAGAAGATGGTCGAATAGTCGGTCTGGGTGGGATTTTTTTTCTGGATAAGAGCGGAACCAAAGCCACCGTCGATGAACGACTCGGCCAGAAGCATGAAAATCATCAACATGCCTATGCAGCCATAGTCATACGGGGTGAGCAGACGCGCCAAGATGATGCCCGAGACGAACTGTATGAGCATCGTCGAGTACCGTTGCAGTGCCGTCCACACCACACCCTTGACGGCCTTCTGTTTTAATCCTTGCTGCATAGTTAGTTTACATAAAATAGTTAACTGTTTGGCTTATATTAGTTTACGCCATTGCAGACGTTTATTCTATTTGAAGCCGCAAAGATAGGGATTTTTTCTTCACCAAGCCCATTCTTTTTCGTCCATTTTTCTATGGATTTTCGGATTCAGGCTTGGGCGTGTTGTAAACCTTGCACAATGCCCTGCCAAATACACATTCCTCAATGAAGTTGAAGCGATGCTTGGTGTTGACAAAATACTCAATCTCATCCTTCGCATTAACGACGGAGGGCAAAATCGGGAATATGGGTTTCTTGCAGGTCTTCATCTTCTCGTCCAAGACATTATAAGCATCATAGTTTGGGAACAAGCCTGGCGAGCCGTACAAGACGCACATGCAGTCGATATTGTCGAAGTCGTTCTCCATGGCATCAATGACTTGACCAAGTTGCTCGGCAGTACCCGTTGCCAACATGTCAATCGGGTTGGCGACAGTAGAGCCGTTGAAGAGCTTGCTCAAAAGTGCATCTGCCTTTGGGCCTTCGAGATGCGGCACTTCCATGCCATTGTTGCAAAGCACGTCGGTGAGCATCACGGCAGGGCCACCAGCATGGGTGATGACGGCCACGTTCTTGCCTTTCACTTCGGGATACATGAAGATACCGCCCACCGTAGTCAGCTCTAAACGGTCTTCACAACGGACGATGCCAGCCTTACGGAACAAATCATTCACAAACTCATCAGAAAGGGGTTCAGTGCCCGTGTGTGCAACGACGGCACGGTTACCCGCAGGGGAACAACCCGACTTGAGGCCTGCAATCCTACAACCCTTGTTGATTAGCGAACGTGCGTGCTTCAACAGCTTCTCGGGGTCGGAAAGCTTTTCCATATAGAATATAATGGCACGGCTACTCTTCTCAGGGTCGAAGGTCTCGTCAAGATGCTCAAATACATCTTCGATGCCCATTTGGTTTGAGTTACCCAAGCTCCATACAGTATTGAATGGCAACCCATTAACCGAACCAAATTCCGACAGCCATCCTTGCACAGAGCCTGAACTTGAGATAAGTTCAACGCCATGCGTATTGGGAATCGGGGTAAATCCAGCAAAAACACCGTAGTAGTTCAAGTTGATGAAGCCGATGCAGTTGGGGCCAATGAGCGAACCGCCCACGCTGTTGATGGTATCTACGATGTGTTTCTCGTATGCAGCACCTTCTTCGTTCAACTCACTGAAACCGGCGGTGAAAATGATGAAGGCTTTCGTGCCTTTCTGCAAGGCCAAGACATCTACCGTAGCGGGGCAATATTTGGCGGCAATGGCCAAAATCGCGCAATCCACCTGCGGCAGGTCTTCGACTTTGGCATAACATTTAACACCTTGAACCTCGGTTTCTTTCGGATTCACTGCATAGAGTTGTCCCTTGAAAGGGCTATTCTTGATGTTCATCAACACTCTTCCGCCTGGTTTATAGATATCAGAGGAAGCTCCCACGATTGCGATACTTTTTGGGTCGAGTAATTCTTTTGCTATCATTGTAATTAATTAAAATTTAGTATTTTACAATTAAAAAACAACTAAAAACCTATCATAAAAAGAGTTGCAAAGATAGGTTTTTTTCACAAATAAATTACGACAATCACTTTATTTTGTAATTTTGCCGCGTTTTTGAGCAAAAGAAAATCTTATCGAAACCCAACCTAACAATAACAAAATAAGAGGATATGTTATTCAATTCATTTGAGTTTCTCATCTTTTTCCCAGTGGTATGCATCATCTACTTCCTGTTGAAGGACAACCGTTGGCGCATACCTTTCCTTCTCGTCGCCAGCTACTATTTCTATATGAACTGGAAGCCCGTCTATGCGGTGCTCATCCTGACTTCAACGGTGACGACCTACCTGTGCGGCTTATTAGTGGAAAAACATGCCGACAATGAACCAAAGAAGAAAACTTTTCTGGTGATAAGTTTGATAATCAATTTCGCCATCTTGTTCTTCTTCAAGTATTTCAACTTTATCAACGAATCGATATTTCACCTACTGGAAATTGCAGGAATACGTTGGACGGTGCCCAACCTCAATGTGCTGCTGCCAGTGGGTATTTCGTTCTACACCTTCCAAGCGGTAGGATATTCCATTGATGTGTACCGAGGCACCATCAAGGCGGAGCGGAATTTCTTGACCTACGCGCTCTTTGTCAGTTTCTTCCCGCAGTTGGTCGCAGGCCCTATCGAACGCGCCAAAAACCTGATTCCCCAGTTCCACGAGGAACATAGTTTCAATGCTCAAGAAGCAATCGAGGGCTTGAAACTGATGATTTGGGGGTTCTTCATGAAACTTTGCGTGGCTGACGTGATTAGCGAGTATGTGAATGCCGTCTTTAACAACATGGCACGTCACAATGGCACCAGTATAGTTGTCGCTATGGTACTTTTCTCCTTCCAGATGTACTGCGATTTTGCGGGCTACAGCAATATCGCCATCGGTGCCGCCCGCGTGATGGGGTTCCGACTCATGGAAAACTTCCGTCGACCTTTCTTTGCCTACAACATCAAGGAGTTTTGGAAGCGGTGGCATATTTCGCTTTCATCGTGGTTTATGGAATACGTCTATATCCCGTTGGGAGGCAATCGGAAGGGTTACGCCCGTAGTCAAGTCAACATGATGATAACCTTCCTCGCCTGCGGTTTGTGGCATGGGGCTGACTGGGCATTCGTCCTCTGGGGCGGACTGCTCGGCGCCTACCAAGTCATTGGTTCAATGTGGAACAAATATGTGCATAAACGAGAATACAAAACCGTCCTCTCCCGAGTATTAGGAACCATCTTCTGTTACTCATTGGGCGTGTTCTCCATGATATTCTTCCGAGCGAACAGTTTGTCTGACGCATTTGCCCTCATAGGAAAGATGCTCACTGACCACGGCCCGCTGTTTGTGGACGAATCGGTTTTTGCCTACGGTCTTGCAGCCTTAGCCATACTGATTCTTAAAGACACCAAAGACGAATTCAACTTGAATATTAATTTCATGCACTCCAAACACACCGTGGTACGCTACCTGTCCACCGCGGCACTCATTGCTTATATATTATTATTCGGCTCATACGCCAAAGGTCAGTTCATCTACTTCCAATTCTAATGATCATGAAAACAGACGGTTTCTGGAAAAAAATACTCATTACTTGTTTAATCCTTGTTGGAATTGACATCACTGTCGGTTTAGTTGCCGACAGCGTGTTGGACATCATGCCGGATTACGGAGGACAGCTCGCAAAAGACAATTATCGACTTCACCGTTTAGAAACGGATGTAGTCATCATTGGTTCGTCACGCGGCTGTCACCATTATGTCACCCAACAACTCGGCGATAGTTTAGATGCTTATTTCGGCCATCACACATCTGTATATAATGCCGCCATTGCAGCCAAGATTGCCAACAGTAATTCATGTGCAGCAGAGGCTATCATTGCTCGGTATCGCCCAAAACTCGTCGTTTTCGACATTGGCGAAGACCTGTTATGTCTTGACGATGTGTCTGATATCGAGTTTTCCGCTCCATTCTATTGGAAAGACACCATTGTGCGTCGATACCTTGACGATATCGGATTCCGTGAGCGCCTGTTTATGAAATCAAGTCTATATCGCTACAATGGCAAACTATTCAACCTCGCTTCCTGCTTTTTAGCTCCAGCTGCTGTTGATGATGGATATGAGCCAAAGTTTGGAACAAACATAGACACTACGGTAGTCAAGGATAAGCCAAAGGTTACAGTGCCAACATCAGAGTTGGACAGCTATACTTTGAACAATTTCGAGACCGCTCTGAAAAAGTATTCATCGGAAAAAGTAACTTTGGTGGTTGTCTGTTCTCCACATTTCCGCCCTAATAACAATAACAAACGATTGGCTGCAATATGCGAGAAATACGACATCCCGTTCCTCGATTTTTACGATATGCCCTATTTCAACAGCCAACCTGAACTTTTCTATGACAGCAGACATTTGAACGACAAAGGCGCGCATATCTATACCGCCATGTTTTTCGAGCAGTTGAAGCGTTTCATGTGAATATCGGATTAAGTCATTAAACTATAATAAATTATGCTATTCAATTCTTTTGAGTTTCTCATTTTCTTCCCGTTAGTATGTCTAGTGTACTATCTGTTGAAAAACAACCGCTGGCGCATACCTTTCCTCCTCGTTGCCAGTTACTATTTCTACATGAACTGGAAGCCTGTTTACGCAGTGCTCATCATGACTTCCACGGTGCTGACTTATTATTGCGGTATATTAGTGGAAAAATATGCTGATGACGAGCCAAAGAAGAAGGCCTTTCTGACGATTAGCCTGGTACTCAATTTCGCCATCCTGTTTGTCTTCAAGTACTTCAACTTTATCAACGATTCGGTATTCAGCCTGTTGGAAATGATGGGGCTACGATGGAACGTGCCTAACCTCAATATACTATTGCCCGTAGGTATCTCGTTCTACACCTTCCAAGCGGTGGGCTATTCCGTCGATGTTTACCGTGGTACCATCAAGCCAGAGCGCAACTTCGTTGTTTACGCACTCTTCGTCAGCTTCTTCCCGCAATTGGTTGCCGGTCCTATTGAACGTGCCAAAAACCTGATTCCCCAGTTCCACGAGGAGCACAGTTTAAAATACGAAGATGTCATAGAAGGCTTGAAATTGATGGTGTGGGGCTACTTTATGAAAGTATGTGTGGCTGACATGATAAGCGAATATGTGGATGCTGTCTATAACAATATTGGCCATCACAATGGCACCAGCATTGGCCTCGCCACCCTGCTTTTCAATTTCCAATCCTATTGCGATTTTGGAGGCTACAGCTTAATTGCCATCGGTGCCGCCCGTGTGATGGGATTCCGACTCATGACAAACTTCCGTCGCCCATATTTCTCACTGAACATCGATGAGTTTTGGAAACGCTGGCACATTTCGCTCTCATCGTGGTTTTTGGACTACGTCTACATCCCATTGGGCGGCAGCCGCGTGAAATATCCTCGTTACCTGTTCAACCTGTTTGTCACCTTCCTCATCTGCGGTTTGTGGCATGGTGCTGATTGGTCGTATGTGGTTTGGGGAGGCGTGTTCGGCTTGTATGTGGTCATTGGCAAAGTGTGGCGCAAATTTGTCCATAAACCTGAATACAAGACTGCGCTTTCCCGCGTATTAAGCACGGTTTTCTGTTTCGCGTTGTTGGTCTTTGTCTCGATCTTCTTCAGGGCGAACACTTTGGCTGACGCCTTCACCGTCATCGGACAAATCGCCACTAATCCCGGTCCATTATTTGTGGTCAAATCGGTTTTTGTTTACGGCTTCACTGCCTTAGCCATCCTGTGCTTTAAGGACACTAAAGACGAATTCAACTGGAAATGTAATTTCATGCACTCCAAACACGTTGCGGTGCGTTATATTTCAACAGTGCTACTCATAGCCTATATTATTTTGTTCGGCTCATTTTCCGGTGGCCAGTTCATTTACTTCCAATTCTGATCAGCATGAAAAAAGATATTACTCGTTTAGTTAAAACATTGCTCATTGCCATAGTGATGCTTATTGCGGTTGATATTACTGTCGGAAAGGTTTCCGACAGACTGATGGACAAATTGCCTGATTTCAGCGGAGATTTGGCCAAAGACAATTATCGCCTTCGCCGTTTGGAAACCGATGTGGTCATCATTGGTTCATCACGCGGTTCTGGCCATTATGTCACCAGTCTACTCAGCGACAGTTTAGATGCTTATTACGGCAAAAACCTATCCATATACAACGCCTCAATTGCAGGCAAGCGAGTCAACAGCAATTCCTGTGCAGCGGAGGTTCTTATTGCTCGTTACCGTCCCCAACTCGTCATTTACGACATATTTGAAAAAATGATATGTGACCCCCGTGTGGACGACATCGAGTTTTCCGCTCCTTATTATTGGAAAGATACCATCGTGCGTCGATACTTGGACGATATCGGATTAAGAGAACGCATTTTGATGAAATCGAGTCTATACCGCTATAATGGCAAGTTGTTCCGGATTGCTTCCACCATTGCCAACCCGGAGGCCCCCAATGATGGATATGAACCCAACTTTGGACACCACAGTGACCTAGCCAAAAACGTAGACAACGATGAGGAAGAGATATCCATGCCAACAGAAGAGTTAGACAGTTATGTCCTGAAACACTTTGAGGATGTTTTGAGAAAATACTCCTCAGAAAAAATTCCTTTAGTTATAGTTTGTTCTCCAAGATTTTGCCCTAAAGACAACAATAAACGGTTGGCTGCGATCTGCGACCAATATGGTGTCCCGTTCCTCGATTTTTACGACACGCCCTATTTCAACGAGCATCCTGAACTATTCCGCGATGGCAAACACATGAACGACGATGGGGCGCATGTTTTTTCCGCCATGTTAATCGAGCGGTTGAAACCTTACTTGTAAGACGCGAGACGCGGGACTGCGAGACACGAGACGAGAGACGCGAGACTCACTCTCCTTCATGCAAATGACTGAAAAAATAGTGTAGCAGCAATTCCCTGTGGGTCTCGCAGCTTACTGCGTTTTCAATGACTACTTGATCTTTTTCTGAAAGGCCGTCAGAGAGATGTCCTCTGTTGTATAATGCCTTCAAATAATGGTTCCTGTAAGGTATGAATGGGAACAACAGCCTTCTTTTATCTTTTTCGACCAATTTGTTGAATTCATCTTCCAATCGTTCATCATCCGCAATGATGCCATTGAATTCGTCTATTTGCTTTGACACAGTCGAATAATCACGAATGCTGACAACAGTCTCATTATTACATTGCTCGTAGGGTATCAGTCCGAAATTAACTTTCTCTTTTTCAACATCCAATTGTAATATCAAGCCATAGTTCCACTTGTTGTCATTACGCTTTTTGGGGTCGTCAAAAAAGAAATTACCTAACCCATAGAAGATAGGCTTGCCCTTATAATGCTCATAACCGGAATAGCAATGCTGGTGATGGTTGACGATGACATCTGCGCCAAAATCGGCAATCATGTGATATTCACGTTTCATCCTTGGTGTAGGCAGCTGATAATGCTCTTTGCCACCGTGAATAATGACGATGATTTTGTCCACCTTCTTGCGCAATTCTTGAATGTCTTCAAAAAGGTTGGGGAAATCCAAGGGATTGGCACCCGCTGATTGCCTTGTCGCA
>Ga0310696_10010535_pt1 | contig 10614 bp, 16 predicted proteins | sample AusTroGonzalo_MG_4_FD_203885 | JGI IMG/M metagenome (GOLD analysis project Ga0310696, IMG submission 203885) | Bovine rumen microbial communities from tropical cattle in Woodstock, Queensland, Australia - Gonzalo_02 (v2) (version 2) | ecosystem: Host-associated > Mammals > Digestive system >... | reverse complement strand
GGTAAGGTGCCGTACATCATCGAAAATACGGTAACGCCGATCGCCAATGGCGGTACAGGCCAGAGCAGCCTCGCAGGTGCGCAGTCTGCGCTTGGCATTACTGCTCTGTCGAACCAGATTGGGACGTTAAATACCAATATTCTTGCTATGAACAAGGTCACAAATAGCAGATTTGCATTTGTTAAAGGAACAGCAGCGGCAACAAGCTATAGCGAAAATACAATTAAATCAGTTCAATTCTCATATACAAATCCGTTCCCAAATAAACCATCAAAACTTGTAGCTATAGCAAATGACACTGGCTTATATTGCGTTATTGCTGCTGTTGTTGGACACACAACAAATGCTATTGAAACAAGGCTTATGTCGTTTGAAACAGCCAGTAATTTCACTATGGAATACATATTCCTTGCGATGGAGTAAATCATGATTTGTCGCATATACTCGCACGGGTGTAAGTTTACAAACATAGAACTTGCACGGGTGTAAGTTTGTGCGAGTTTCGTGCAAGTTAAATCATGATTTAACACATTAACATTTACTCAATATGGTCAAACGAAAGGGAAAACAGATGTACAAATGCAAAGAGTGCGGAAACAAAGAAATACGTTTAATCACAAACAAAAACGGCATAGGTAAATATTTCTGCCCGATGTGCAACTGTTATTTTTTTCCGAATTGGTTAATGAAAGAAAACATAAAAATCTGGAAAGCGAGGAAACACAAATGAAACTTGTTGTTGAAATAGAATATGAGCCTTGCGATGAAGATGAAACGATTGAGCGCACGAAGGAAATTGTAACAGGAAATATTGAAAATTGTCTTGGAAAAGTGCTTTTTGTTGAGAAGTGTAATGAGTAACAATATGGTCAGAGGTAAAACATGGATTATAACGAACTAAAAGTGTTGTTATATTCAAGGAAATCTCATCGAAAAGCACGATGGATTAAGAAGTGGAATAGACACATCAAACGCAAGTATTTAGAAATCGGATTGTTTATACCGTAAGTTGTCTGTGTTATAATGAATTGAGGTGATTTTGATGATTCAAAAGAAGATTATTTGTGACAGATGCAACAAGGTCATATTTGATTCAGAACGCAAATCAGACAGCAAACCATCAGAACTTGTTAATGCTTTGTTTGGCATAAACGATGAGCAATGCATTGGTTATGCAGAAATGAACGTTATCCGTTCTGATGGAACTATCGCACATACTGTTCATCTGTGTGAGAACTGCTATGATATTGCCGTTCAAGCATTAAACAAAAATGACTAATTGGTAACAATATGGTCATCACGGGTGACGGAATAGGTAGACGTAGACAGGCATAGACGTTTGATGCAAGCGTGTACGCATAGCTTGATAGTCGGGTGCATCGGGACGGCTGACAGAAAGCACAACGGGTGATGCTGTTGCTCCCATGTAAGGTGCAAATCCTTACCCCGTGATGTTTCCCAATATGGTCAGACGAAAGGAATCACGATGATAGCAAATATTGTTGGTTGGGTATTATTTCTGATTCTTGAAGCGTATTGGTTACATGGAGAAAAACAGAAAATGTACCTGTATAAACTTTGGTCGGATATTCGCTAAATGGTCAAGAGGTAAAAGTTATGCTTAGAAAACTGTGTGTAAAAATAGCCGAGTATCCAAAACTCGACAAATTGTTTTCTCATTTTCGTTGGTATAATCGCACACACGATTTACTGCTACGGTTATGGGAAGACGAATGTTGATATTCGCAATATGGTCAGATTAACGAAGTGTCGATAATGTAAAAAAAATACCGCCCGGATCACCGGGCGGTTCTGTTTTGACTGTCATGCGACGTATTTCTGGTGGCTCAGTTTAACATCGAAATTCAAGGTTTTCGCGTATCTTAACGTGGTCTGAATCCTCGCGTGACCCAACCATTTCTGGACCTGATCGATTGGCATCCCGCGTTGCAATGCGAGCGATGCTGCTGTGTGCCTGAATACGTGCGGGGTCACTTTGACGGACAATTCACATCGCGAGACTATTTTTGCTATCTCGTTCTCAAGCGATTTCTTTTGCAGGTGGCGAGCCTTACCGCGTAGCGGGACAAAGACGGCAGAGCAGTCATCTGACCGTGACGCGAGATAGGCTTTTAGCGATATCTCTGCTTCAGCATTCAAGAATGTTGTACGTCCTTTGCCACCTTTGCCGCATTCAATGCGGACTGTATGCTCTGCGAAATCAATGTCACGCAAATTCACATCGCATACTTCGCTGACACGAGCAGCTGTCGAATACAGAAAATCGACGAGTGCTTTCTCGCGAAGCGTATGGCACGAATTCCTGACTGTTTCCAGCTCTATCGCTGTCATTGGCAATCTTTCCGGATCATCGACGCGCATAGGTTTGACGTGCCTCATCGGGCTTTTGTAAATAATGTCTTCATCCGCGCACCATTCAAAGAAACTGTTTAACATGATCCTCTTATGGTCAAGAGTACTGTCCATAATGCCATATGTTTTCTTGTACCATCCGAGATACAGACGAACGTCCGCTGGCGTGATCTGATCGACCGGCTTGCGGACGTTTGCGAAGAAATTTCGGAGTGTTGAGTAGTAATTATCCAGAGATCCTTTCTTGACGTTTTCGAGTGACTTTGTCGCGATGTACAGGCGCACCGCTTCCGGAAGGCCGTCCGAAACGATGATGTCTGTCGTCTTGACTGAGATATCATAACCTACTGATGTCCTGTCGAGAGCGATTAAGATATCCTGCAACATGTCTTGGTCCGGCACAACGGACAGCAAATGAGAGGCGAAGTCTGACCTAAAGGTTTCGTAAGACAAAGGTACACATCCTTTCCTTGATTTTTGCGGAAGGATGTGATAACATCTACTAATGGGAGGTGTGCTAGCCCACATCTTCCGCAGGGCGTGAGCGGTGCCAGCCGCAAGCGCTCTTTCTGTTTAATACAACGAATAACCCGGGATAATCTTCCCGGAATAAATATTTTATGAAATAAGGAGAAATAAAGGTATGGATAAATATTTCGCTGTAATTGAAATTCAGGTTAACAATGGAGTTCCTGCCGCACCCGCACCCGTTTTCGTGGACAACGTTGACGCCGCGATTGGCGAAATGTATGTCAAGCTCGGATATGCCTATCAGAATCCGAGAGACTACACCTCTGTTGTTATTCTAGATGAAGCCGGAAATAACATTACATCTACAATGGATATCAAGAACGTGTTCGATAACCGTGAAAACAAAGAGCCTGTCTACACTTTCGTGGAGATCCAGATCAACGATGGTGTTCGCACCGCCGCTCCTGTCAACACTCAGGTTGGCGAAGAAGCGCAGAGCCTGATTATGCAGGCGTATCATAATGCGCTGTCCTATGCGTGGAATGTGAAACGTAATTACACCGAGTGCGTTGTTATTGGCACAAACGCCCTGAACTCCAGAATGGAATGCGTTGACTTTATGCCTGCGCCTGTTCCGAATGAACCCGAAGCCATTCCGGAAGAGCCTGAAGAAGAAGCAGAGCAGTAATCGGTAAAACAAAACATATGAAGACTGTCATAACCGGCAGTCTTCATTTTTTTTATCTATATGTATTTTGTATACTGGATTTTTATACGATCTGCGTCTGCAAAACATGCCGCTGGTTTAATAACTCTATAGGGGACGAGATTTTTATATGGAGGTGAACGGCGTGAAGCGCATTGACCCAAAACAACAGTTCAGTAAATGGCTTGCGAGATACGGCGCGATTATATGGGGCATCTACGCATTCGCCGTTCTCGCGCTTATCGCATATAGGCCGGAGGTCGCGATGGCGTGTGTTTGGCTGACTGTCATTATGACGTGTAATAAAGCACTGGATACTGTAAGCTATACCAAGAATAGCGTGACAGAGAAGATTCTATTAAGCGCAATAGATAAAACTAAAATAGAGCTAGAACTCAAAGGCACCGCCTCGTCAACCGGATCGTCTGACGATTCTGACGACGAAGAAAGCGAGGAAGAAGGATGAATACAGCGATACAAGTCGATCAAATGATCGCAGAATGGAAATCACAAGGACTCAGTAAGCCTGCGATTGTAGTAAATATCGCGAACGCATGTCTTGGATGGAATTATATCTATGGCGACCGTGGCGAGTATTGTACGCCGAGTCACGTCAAAAGCCGTATCAGTTCTCTCGCGAAAAACTATCCCAAACAGTCTGAAAACCTTAAAAAGAAATGCCAGATTACAAACGGAAGTGGCGAATCTTCGTGCAATGGATGCAGGTTCTATCCGAACGGACAAACCCGGGCATATGACTGCCGTGGGTTTACATACTGGTGCTTTCTTAAAGGCGCAGGAATTACCATTGATGGTGGCGGTGCTACTTCCCAATACAACAACAATAACAATTGGGATGAAAAAGGCTTAATCGCCAACATGCCAAAGGACAAGGTATGCTGTGTGTTCAGAAAAGACAGCGGCACCGGGAAGATGGAACATACTCTGCTTTATGACGGAGACGGGCATTATATCCATGATTCAACCTATGTAAAAAAATGTGACGTGAGCCAGTATAAAGCAACTCACTACGCAATCCCGAAAGGATTATATAGCGAACCTACTCCTCCAACGCCTCCAACTCCTACGCCAACACCAGATCCCGGAAAGGCCATCGTAACAGGGAAGAACGTGGCGCTCCGTCAGGGGCCGTCCACAAGCACGTCTGTCATGACACGGATTGCGACCGGTACGGTTGTTAATATCGCCACGATCGAAGGATGGACGTATGTAAAGTTCGACGGTAAATACGGATTCATGATGAACGAATATATCGACGTTCGAGATGATAGCGTCACTGTAACAGGCAGGAATGTAGCTCTGAGAGAAGGCACCAATACATCAAGTAAAGTGTTGACACGAATCAAGACAGGCACCGTCGTACCGAGGGAAACAATTGCTGCCGGATGGGAATACATTGAATTCGGTAACAAAAAAGGTTTTATGATGAAGCAATATCTGAACGAGGGATAATGAAAGAAACATGGAATATAAGCGGGAAGGAGTGAAACAACATGAGTTTAGCGGAAATTATTGCAATTGTTATCAGCGCTTTTATGAGCGTTGTTACCGGCGTTGTGTTGCATATGCTGAAGGGATATATGACAGATCTGAAACAATATCGCAGCGAGCGTGAGACGAAAGAGAGGGCCAAAGATGAACTTGTTCTCGGCATAGCGAGAGTGATGCTTCTCGCGAATTATCATGACTGTGAAGCGAAGGGATTCTATTCGATGGCAGACAGAGAAGTTTACCGGAAGTTATTTGAAGCATATAAAGCTTCCGGCGGAAACGGAATCATTGATCAATTAGCACCCAAACTGAGAGAGATGCCGACGACACTTAAAAAACAAGCCGAATAATATAATCACCGGAAGGAGAAAGGGAATATATGCAGATTGACTTAACACAGATCATTCTGGCGATCATTACGCTGATCGGCGCTGTGATTACAAAATATCTGATTCCGCTTCTGAAGAGCAAGCTCCTGAACGAAGACAGCAAGCTCTCTGAAACACAGCGGAAACTGATCGCTATCGCAATTGAAACGGCTGTCGGCGCGGCAGAACAGATCTACAATTCCGAAGAAGGCGGAAAGAAAAAGGCTTACGTTAAAGCTGTGTTGCAGAGCCAAGGATTCGACGTTGATACTGCGGCCATTGATGCAGCAATTGAAGACGCCGTACTGAAACTACACGCCCAATTGAAATAAAGCTTTATGGAGGTTATGCGCATGGAACTGATTCAAGAATTGATATGGAAATAATTTGGCAAATGATTGGTACGGTAATTTGTTCTGTCGTTGCGTCTGTTGGACTATGCGCGTATATTCTCGATCGACATGACAGGAAGCATAGGGACGACGACAAAGCTGAAATGGTTATGGGGCTTGGGCATGACAGGATCGTAAATATCTGCGAGCAGTCTATCAAGCGCGGATGGATATCAAGCGATGAATACGACAACGTCAAGAACTGGTTGTTCGGACCTTATCAGAAGATGGGCGGTAACGGAAAGGCAAAACGATTGATGGCGATCGTAGATAACCTGCCAATGAAAGTTGTTGAGTATACAGCAGACGGCAAACGAATTGAAAAGCCGATTGAAAAGAAATAAAAAAAATAGGGCGTCACTGGAGAAACGAATCTCTGGTGACGCCCATTTTTTTTGTTTGTAAACGAGTCCATTATAAAAATTATCGGCCAACCGATAAACTTTATGGTGGATTCGTTAAATGAATAAATATACCGCAAGGCTGAATAATTAGTAAATGGTCTGCAAAACCTTTATTCTCCAGTTCGAATCTGGATGGCACCTCTGAAACCCTTATAAATCAAGCGTTCCAGCCGATTGGAATGCTTGATTTTTTACTTGCATAAACGGTAAGACCTTTATCGTTTTCATAAACATAATGCCGCATACATGTCGTCGAAACCGTCGCCGTACAGGTTGATGTAGGTATTGTAAGTTACCTTAACATCGCTGTGGCCGAGCAATTTTGACAAGATCTTGATATCGATCCCTTTATAGTAGCAGTTGGTTGCGAACGTGTGACGGAATACATGTGCGCCCCTGTAAGGGACCTTTGATTCACGGCACATTTTCTTAATCGTACGGATCAACGTCGGATACTCAAGACGTTTTCCGTCGCCGAATACAAACTCGCTGTTCGCTCTCTTCTTGATCATATTCAAGATTGTTGTCGCACGAACATTTAGCGGTATTGTGCGGATGCTTGCGTCTGTCTTTGGCGTGTCCTGAACGTATGCTTTGGATGGCATATGCGGATTAACCACAGTGGCACATACGTGGCATCTATGTTTGTCTATGTCAACTTCGCTCCATCGTAATGCCAGTGCTTCTCCGGATCGCAGTCCGGTTTCGATCATGAATGCAACACATAACACAGCGTTGTTATCCGAATGCGTTTCGATATACTGCTGTATTCGTCTTTGCTCTGGATCGTCATATGCCAGTACTTCCTTTGGCTTTTTGACTGTCTTCTGGCTTGGCATCCCGATCTCATTCGCCGGATTCTCCGGGATCAGTTTGAGCGACACGGCCTTGCGCAATGATGCGCGGATCAACTCCAATTGTTTTTTTATTGTGCTGAAGCTGTATCCTTCATCAGTGATCTGGTTAATATAGAACTGGATATCCAGCGGCGTGATGTTGCATACAGGTTCGCTTCCAATATCATACCGCCCAAGAGATTCATTGGACTGGACAAGGCGGTCATATGTGCCTTGCTTAACCTCGTTCTTTTTGAACATGTCGAGCCACAGTGAGATGTACTGATAGAGGTTAATATTCTTATCCATAATGGCAGCTCCTTTTGTGTTGGAGCCTTGCGGTATACTAAAGTTGTCAAGGTTCGGACCATCTACATGTTGAGTATAAATATCTTTTCTTTGCATGTCAACGCCTCGCTTTCACAGGCGTTGATAGCGCACGTTCTGTGGTCCAGCCACGATTTAACCTTCGCCACAATGTATCGCGATGCACACCAAGCTCTTTGGCCCACGCATACAAAGATTTAGTTTCGCCGTTGTATGTGATATTCAACGGATCCCATGTGCCATACCTCGAAGTTTTTAACGCCTTCTCGACACCCCATCCAATACGGAGCCTGCTAAAAAATGTATTTTTGTTTATGCCGTATTGTTCATAGCATTCTGCGGCTGTCATTTGTTTCCCGTCAATATCATATATTGTGTTATTTCTTCTGTTCCGTTGCTGTTCTGATCTGGTTGCCCATCTGCAATTATCAGGGGAATAGTTGCCGTCATTGTCAATACGGTCAATTGTTAGTTCGCTTGTGTACCCATTGGATAAAGACCATATACAGAAATTATCAAAAGAATCTTTCCATTGGTCGCATATAGTAATGCCGCGACCGCCATAGTAAACATATTCGCGACATAATTTATTATAACATCGTTTTCTCATTCCAGACCAAATATTATATAATCTTGGTTGATCCTTTTTTGAATACATATTCCCTCCAAAAATAATTCAGCCCCACGCAACTCAATGCGTGGGGCATTTTTTGTTTGTCAGTCGAAGCAATCGCCTGCGTGGTTAATCATCACATCAATGCCTAATGCCGTCAGGTAGTCGCCGATTGAATATAACTCTTGCAGAACGATATTCGGTATTGGAATAAATGTTGGCATCGGGGTCGGAGACTCTGTTGGCTTCGGCGTATGCGTTGGCGTTGCCGTCGGTGTCACTTCGACAGTTTGCGTCGGGGTGCTTGTCGCAACCGGAGTGTTCGATACGGTCCCAGTGGCAGTTGCATCTGGCGTTTGAGTTGCCGTTGACGTCTCCGTTGGCTTGGGCGTATACGTCGGCGTTGGCTTTGCCGTAGGCGTACTTGTATTTTCCGGTGTATGCGTAGGGGTTTGTGTAGCAGTCGGCGATGGAGACGGAGTCGGCGTAACCGGCGGCGGCATCGTAAACACGTAATACGGTGTAAACGTAGGAGCCGGTGTTGGCGTAGTAGTCACTGTTACTGTCGCTGTAGCGATAGGTGTTGGAGTACTTGTCGGCGTCTGTGTATCTGTCGGTCGTTCTGTCGGCGTTGGAGACGGAGACGCAGATGGTGTGGATGTTTGCTCCGGCGTGACTGTTGGCGTCTGCGTTGATGTTTCTGTCGGCTCCGGTGTTTCCGTAGGTGGATTGGTTGGAGTGGGTGACGGCGTTTGGGTGGCAGTAGGCGTTTCTGTAGGAGTCGGTGACGGTGTAATCGTTGGCGTTGGTGTCGCGGTCGGAGTAGGCGTAGGGGTCGGAGTAATTACAACCGGAGGACTTGGCGGAGTCGGAGAAACTGTCGGAGCTGGCGTCAGAACAATATTCGGCCAGTTGACAGATACGTCCTGACCAGCTTGCAGGTTAATCGTTACAGTCCAGTCGTTCTGGCCAGTAACATTGCCATCTGAAGTGACTTCGCCGAGATAGTATTTGGCGTCAGCATTTTCGGTGATCTCGTGAATGCCGGGGAGCAAGTCTGATATTTCTACGTACTCGCCAGCGACAAGCGGATAACCAACGCCGTCAACGAACAGAACAAACGTCGGTGCAGACGTATAAGGGATTCCGGTATGATACCATATCTGCCCTTTGTTCGACGTCGTCCAATACATGCGCTCGCCGATCTTAATATCAGACCAGCTCATGACATCGATAAAGTTTTGCGAGTAACGCCACAAAAGATCCTGATCGCCTTCGATTGCGCTGTGGATCTCAGAGTCTGTTAACTGATATCGTGGACGATAGATAACTGTTGGCAATGTACCGCCGGTAGCGCCGCTCTTGATCTCATCCATACGGTAGGGGATTCCGTCTGCTCCGACCCAGATAACCCAGTGGTCTGCGTCGCCACACTTATTCGAGCGATGTCCCTCGCGAGACAAGATGCCTTCAGGGTTCGTGATCGGATCGCGCTTCCAGTAGCCGCCGCCTGCTTTGAACGTTATGCCGTCCATGTAGTCACAACGTACATGCCATATATCACCGACCAATTGCTTCGTGACGGTAATTGATCCGGTAGCGGGAGAAAGATCTGTCGGCGTTGCCGAATCCTCGAGCGATGCCGGAGACAGGCATAACGCCGATATGATCGTAATGAGCATCACGACAAACATAGCATATATAATTTTTCTTCTCATGATATGTCACCTTAGTTCAAACACGTTTGTTCCAGATATTAATGGCGTCTTCCTTCTCCGGACGACCGCCGCCTTGTGCGCCACAACCACCGTCAAGATAATTACAACGAACGATCCAGTTATATCCGCCATCGTGCAGGCCGTGCATTACCCACTGCCTGACACATTCTGGCTTTTTGCCGCAAAACGGGCATGGTTTTGTTCCGTCCATTTGCGCCCTCCAATACATTCCATAATTCGCTTATATTGTGAAGTTTTGTTGTCTTTAAACCACATCATCTGAACTGTTCAGCCAATCGAACATGGCTTGTATTTCTTTTTCATCATCAAGCCGAAAACCGATAGTTTCGGTTGGCGTTTTGTCGAATGTTGCCATCCAAATTTGCCCATCTCTTGTATCCAATGAGAACCGAACATACTTTGGTTTTCTTCCTTTTTGCCATTTTTCTTTCGGTTCAAGACAATCATCAATCATTCTTTTCCAACTGTATTTCTCCATGATGGTTTTATACAGTTCACAAAACTTTTCAATATCCATATCATTCCTCACTTAAGGCGTTAATTGTTGATCAACATATTGCGAAGTTTCATTCAGCTAACTTCCCGTCTGCACAGAACCAGTCTCCGTTTACTTTTTTACTTCCAAGTGGTTCATATCCGACTGCAAGTATGTCGCAGTATAATTCTCCGTTTAGTTCTTTGACGCAGTATTTGCAATCCTTACACCTGACTACCATAACGTATCCGGCTTCCTTTATGATCTCTATCATGCTTTTTGGTTTCTGCTCGTCCATTCACTTCACCGACCTTCCTGCCGTTCTGCTTCATCGAAAACTGCTCTGATGTCATCTGTAAGTAATCCACGATAAAGCAACTCTTTTTTCAACCATTCAT
>Ga0310696_10010534_pt1 | contig 10614 bp, 8 predicted proteins | sample AusTroGonzalo_MG_4_FD_203885 | JGI IMG/M metagenome (GOLD analysis project Ga0310696, IMG submission 203885) | Bovine rumen microbial communities from tropical cattle in Woodstock, Queensland, Australia - Gonzalo_02 (v2) (version 2) | ecosystem: Host-associated > Mammals > Digestive system >... | reverse complement strand
TCAGCGGGGATTCCCGGTCGCCCTGCCCCGGTACCTTGTGGTGAATTCCCCGGCACAGGCCGCACAGCCGGCATTCCTCCACCTGCTTTTCAAACAGTTCCCAGGTAATGTTTTCCACCGTGCCCGCCCCCTGTCAGCTTTCCACCGCGTTTTCACGGGTAATGTTCCGCAGCCACTTCCGGCTCCGGTAATGCCCGATGACCCACGGCCATTTCACAAACTCGTCCGTGCACATCAGGAAATAAACCCACATGGGCGGCAGCTTCAGCACCGCCGCCGTCAGGAAGCCCAGCGGCACGGCGTACGCCCACATATCGATGGTGTCGCAGATAAACCCGAACCGGCTGTCGCCTCCCGCCCGGAAGACGCCGGCGATCAGCGTGGTGTTCACCGCCTGCCCCATGACGTAATAGGTGTTGATCCACAGCATGCCCCGCAGATAGCCCTTCCCGGTTTCCGTCAGGTTCGCGAAGCTCAGCACAAAGGGCATGGCCGCCAGCACGATCAGCCCGCCGATCACCCCGGAGATCACCGTCAGCTTCATCAGTACCCTGGCGCTTTTCTCCGCCTTTTCCAGGCTGCCTTTCCCCATCTGCTGGCCCAGCAGGATCCCGCCGCCGGTGGCTACGCCGAAGCACAGCGCGGTGCCGAAGTTCCGGACCAGGGAGGTAAAGGAGTTCGCCGCCACCATGTCCGTGCCCAGGAACTGCCCGATAATCACGGAATACATGGAGAACGCCAGGCCCCAGGAGACGTCGTTGAGCGTGGCCGGCATCGCCATCCGCAGAAAGTCGCGGAAAAGCACCTTGCTCCGGATGAACATCAGCGACAGCTTCAGCTTCGCGTCCTTGCTCCGGGCGGAAACCGCCAGCGCCATGATCAGCTCAACCACCCGGGAAATGCTGGTGGCCAGGGCCACGCCCGCGGCGCCCCGCAGCGGCGGCTCAAAGGGCCCGAAAATGAACAGCGCGTTCAGCAGGATATTCAGGGTAAACGCCACCGTATTGAGGGTGGTGGTGATCCCCACCCGGCCGATGGACCGGAGGGTGGACATGAACATCTCGATCAGGCCCCAGCACAGGTACGCCGCGGATACGTTGCGCAGATACTGGGCACCGATGGTAATCAGTTCCGGGTCCGGCGTGAAAATCCGCATCATGAATTCCGGCACAGTCAGCGCTGCCGTCATGAAAAGCAAGCTGACGCCGACGGAGAAGCGCATGGCGATGCCCTGCACCGCGTCCACCGCCCGCAGGTCGCCTTTTCCGTAATACTGGGCGCTCAGCATGGTCACGCCCGTCCCCAGGCCGCTGAGGATCATAAACAGGATATTCGCGTACTGGGTCGCGAGGGAAACCGCGGAAATGTGGGCCTGCCCGATGTAGTTGAGCATGATCACGTCCGCGGAATTCACCGCCGCGCTCAGCAGGTTCTGCAGAACGATCGGGATTGTCAGCCTGACCAGCGCGCCGCAGGTGCTGCGTTCATCCCGTTTGATTCCGAACATTTGCCTCTTCTCCAATCCTGTTCTCAGTTTCCGCTCTTCAGGGCGCGGATCTCCTCCGCCAGGCGCATGAATTCCGCCTGCAGTTCCTCCGGCCGGTCGCCCTTGCGGGGTGCTGACATTCTCGCGGTGAGCACGGCCATTTCCATCTCCAGCCGGCTGATGGCAAGCTTCCGGTCCTCCGCGGAGGTATCCTTCACCGCCGGCTTTTCCATCTCTTCCCATCCGCCTTCATAGGTAACCAGCTTTTTCTTCTCAAAGCGGATAATCCGGGTCGCTGTCTTCCGGATGAATTCCTCGTCATGGCTGACGAACAGCAGCGTCCCGCCGTAGCCGGCCAGCAGCTTTTCCAGTTCTTCCATGGTGAACAGGTCCAGGTGGTTCGTAGGTTCGTCCAGCACCAGCGTATTGCAGTCCATCAGCAGCAGCCTGCCCAGCGCCGTCTTGGCCCGCTCGCCGCCGGAAAGCAGCTTCACCCGTTTGAACACGTTGTCTCCCGCGATGCCCAGGCAGGCCATCACCGTCCGGGCGAAATGCTCAGGATGCACCGAATCCCGCAGGATGTTCTCCAGCACCGTCGCTTCCGGATCCAGGGTGCTTTCGTGGTGCTGGTCAAACCAGCCCGGCCGCGCCGCCGGATTGAACCGGACGGTGCCCCGGAATTCCACCGCGTCCCCCGCGCATTCCTCCAGCGTCCGCAGCAGCGTCGTCTTGCCGCATCCGTTCGGGCCGATCAGGGCGGTCCGGCTCCCGGCGGGCAGCACGAATCCCGTGTCCTCCAGCAGCGTTTCGCCGCCTGCCCGCAGCATCCCGCACCGGAAGGTCAGCGCGTCCCGCGCCTCCACCGGATGGCTGACGCCCAGCTTCATTTTGATTTCCGGCAGCGCCCGGGGCTTTTCCTTGACTTCCAGCTGCTCCATCCTGTTCTGGATCGTCCGCTTGGCATGGCTGATCTGGAGCACCGCGTCCGTCCATTCCCGCTTGTGCAGCCGGGCTTCGCTGTTTCCCATGCGGCCGGGCGCCTTTTTCACCTGGGAGGCCCGTTCCGCCATCTTCTGGGCGGATTCCTTCAGCCGCTTCTGTTCCGTCCTGTACTGTTCATACTCGAAGGACGCGCGTTCCCGCTGCCGCTCCCGCTCCGCCATGAAGCTGTCGTACCCGCCGGGGAAATCCGTGATGCCGCCGTCCTCCAGGTACCAGATCCGGGTGCACAGGGACCGCAGCAAGGCCCGGTCGTGGGATACCAGCAACAGCGCCCCGTCAAACCCCGCCAGCTTTTTCCGCAGCAGTGCCTGCCCTTCCCGGTCCAGGTCCGTGGTGGGTTCGTCCGCCAGCAGCAGCCCCGGCCGCGCCGACAACGCGCCGGATATCCGGTTGCGGGTCTGCTCCCCGCCGGAGAGTCCTTCCCGGGTTTCCCGGGTCTGGAACAGAGCCCGGGTCTGGGCGTCGCTGCCCGCGTCCGCATCCCCGTGCTGGCGGATCATCGCCGAGGGCGCCAGCCGGCGCACGGTGCCTTCCTCCGGCATAAGTTCCCCGGAGAGCACCCGCAGCAGCGTCGTCTTGCCCGCGCCGTTCTCTCCGATCAGGCCGATTTTCTCTCCCTCATATACCGCCAGCCGGTCCACGGACAGCAGCTGCCGGTCTCCATAGGAAAAACGAAGGTCTTTCGCCTCCAGAATACATTTTGCCATCAAAAAAACTCCTCTCATGCCGCGGAGGAGGTGAATCGAGCAACAGAAAAAAAGCGTCTGGCTTTTGCTTCACGCAACCTCCAAACGGCAGTGCAAAATCTCCCGGCAATCTGCTGCCGGGGCCTGTCCCGCCGAATGTCAGCCGTGAATTCTCATCAGTCCGCAAAAACCATCCTTTCGTATTCCTGCACAAAGCATAATCCGATCCGCGCCGTTTGTCAACAGAAAACTCCCCGGAAGCGGACAGCCCGCTTCCGGGGAGGCGGCAGTTCTTTTTACTTTTTAAAGCGCAGCACGTTCCAGGATTCCTTTCGGAGCGTCGCGGTCAGCACGCCCTTTTCCAGGGACGCCTTTCCGTTCGCCCGGGGCACGAGAACCTCCGGGTGGTCAAAGCTGTTGAAATCCTCCGCGCTCCGGGCGTACATCTCCAGATGCTCCTCAAAGCGCCAGCCCTCAAAGCCCCGTACGTCCAGCTTCAGCTCCTGGTCTTCCTCCCGGTCCGCGTTGATCACGAACACCGTCAGCTCTCCGGCTTCCTCGTCCAGCGCCGCGGCGGCCTGCACGGTCTGCACGCCGGTGAACCCGCCGTACTGGTTCATATCGTCAATGGCGTAGCCCGGCACGTCATAGCAGTCGCAGGCAATCTCGCACACCAGGGAATCCCCTTTGGCCCACCGGATCATCTGGGAGAAGGGATAGTAGGCCGCGCCTTTCCACACGTGCTCCCGGTCCGTGGCGCACAGGGCCCCCAGGCCGCCTGTGGCGCAGCCGATTTTCACCCGGTCCGCGTGGTGCAGCATTACCAGCATGGTGGACGCCAGCCCCAGCGTCTGCAGCATCTCGTTCCCCCGCGGCGGCATCCGCCGGGTGGACCAGTCGTCCGGGTCGTGCTTTACATACTTCCGCCCCGGAACAAACACGCCGAACATCTCCGCGTTCTGCCGCCCGGCCAGGCCGAAATGCGCCTCGCCCTTCGGCCGGATCATGCCGGCGTACTCGTCCAGCGCCAGCATCATGGTTTTCTTTGAGCGCAGCTTCGTCTTCACATAGTCGCACAGGGCGATTTCCGTGCGGATATAGTCCTCGTACGCCTGGTATCCCGCCAGCAGCGCCTCAGGCATCTCCGGCGGCGCGGAATGGTAATGGTGCAGCGAAATATAGTCCACCGCGCTGTAGCATTCCTCCAGCACTTCCCGGTCCCAGTCCGGGTAATGGCTCAGGAAGGGGGAGCTGGAAACGCAGGCGATCGTCTCGATGGAGGGATCCACCCATTTCATGGCTTTGCTCGTTTCATGGGCCAGCACCCCGTATCCCCGGGGATTTTTCTCCCAGGAAGCGATCTGCCAGGGGCCGTCCATCTCGTTCCCCAGGCACCAGGTTTTCACCCCGTAGGGCGCCGCGTGCCCGTTTTTCTTCCGCAGGTCTGACCACCAGGTGCCGCCCTCGAAGTTGGTATACTCAACACAGTCCGCCGCGTCCTGCAGCGTCCCGGTTCCCAGGTTGACGGTATAGATCGCTTCCGTGCCGGCCTTTTCCGCCCACTGCAGGTATTCGTCGTGCCCCACGTCGTTGGGGATGTACTGGAACCAGGCCATATCCAGATGGGCCTTCCGCTGTTCCATCGGCCCGATGGAGTCCTTCCACTGCCAGCCGGATACAAAGTTGCCGCCCGGCAGCCGCACCGCGGGCAGCCCCGCTTCCTTCAGCGCCCCGTAGAAATCCTTCCGCATGCCCTGTTCGTCCGCGTCCGGATGCTTCGGGTTGTACATGCTGCCGTTGACCATGGAGCCGATCGGTTCAAGAAAAGCGCCGAAGAGCCTGCCGGAAATGGCGCCGATCCGGAAATCCGGATGCAGCGTAATGCTCGCTTTTTTCACGTCTTTCCCCTCCGTATTCCTGTTTTCTCTGCCCATAGCATAACCGCGGCCTTCCGCCGCGTCAAGGGGCCCGGCCTGTTTTTCACTTGTGCTTTTGCCCGGGAGAGGATACAATAGAAGCACAACAGCATCCGGGCACGGAGGAAAACCGCATGAATGATGAAAACCTGATCTGGGAGGAGATCTCCACAGAGCATATTATCCGGGACGAATGGATCGATTTCCGCAGGTCCGCCTTCCGCTTTCCGGACGGCCGGGTGTTCCAGCCCTATTACAGCTACACCCGCCGGGATTACGCGGTCGTCGTCGCGTGGGACGGGGATGGCAAGCTCATCTGCGTCCGCCAGTTCCGCCAGGGCATCATGCAGGTGACCACCGAATTCCCCGCCGGCGCGATTGAGAAAAAGGACGGGCAGGATCCCGCCCAGGCGGCGCTGGAAGCGGCGAAACGGGAGCTTCGGGAGGAAACCGGCTACGTTTCGGACTGCTGGCGTCCCCTGCTGACCATCCCTTCCAACGCCACGATTTCGGACAACTATGCCTGGCTCTTTGCCGCCGAAAACTGCCGCCCCGCCGCGGAGCAGGAGCTCGACGAGATGGAGCTGCTCCGGGTCGTGAAGCATACCCCCGGGGAGATCGACGCCCTGATCGCCTCCGGCGGCTTCCAGCAGTCGGTGCACGCGCTGGCCTGGCTGCTGGCCGGAAAAAAATAATGCCCGGAGCGGAACTTTTTCAGCAACCCACCGTCTGACACAGTGAAGGAAGAAACCCGACCGACATAAAAGGAGGATCCCGCAATGAAGCATTTCCGCATTTTTGCCGCAGTCCTGTTCCTGGCGCTGCTGCTTACCGCCGCCGCCTGTGCCGCGGAACTCACCCCCCTCCCCATTCCCGAAGACGAGCGCGCCACGCTGGACGGGATTTACTACATGGCTCTGAAAGATACCGACAAGGTGAAGACCGACGGATATTTCACCGCCGAGCTGTACCTGGCGGACCGCTATGACAGCGAAGCCGTCCAGGCCCTCGCTCCCGGAGATACCATCCAGGTCAACGGCAAAACCGTCACCGTAACGGAGATTGTCCCCCAGGAGGAAGACATCGCCATCGCCCTGGAGATCAGATTTAAAGAGGAATGCTACGATTACATCGTCCTCCGGCCCACCATGTATCCTTACTACACCGCCGTCGTGGACGACTGGGTTCCGGTGACCCGCGTCGGTTCCCTGAAGGTTACCACCCCGCTGCGGGAAGATTTCACGGCCACCCTGTACTTTGAGGACATCAGCACCCGGGATTTCCTGGATACCATCACGGAGTACGACTTCACCCAGTACAACACCTGGGGCACCGTGGATAACAGCGTGCTGACTTCCGTATCCTACAGCGACTATCCCACAGGCCCCGCGGAGGAAGCGGATGCCGCCGCGGGTGAGATGCCGGTCTGGAAGTTCTTCCATGCCCTGTCTCCGGAAGGCCTGGATACCGCCGTCATTACCTGTTACCAGACGGATTGCGAAGTCGGCCCCGTACCCCGCGAAGTTCCGGAATCGGAGCTGGAGGAAATCCGGGCTCTGGCCCTGAACGGGATCGTCACCGAAGTCGCCGACTACACTTCCGTGACCGGCGGAACTTGGCTTTACACCTTCACCTCGCCGGAAGGAGAGCATCTGCTGACCGTGGAACTCTGGAAGGGCATGCTCGTCAGCCCCTACGGCATGTACGCCTGGCGCTGACACTGCCGGATACGCATAAAGAAAAACCGCCTTCCGGCGGTTTTTCTTTATGCGGCAGGTTCGCCGCGTCAATCGTCCAGTCCGTAGATCTTGCAGTTGGATTTGCCGCTTTTCTTCACGTCCAGCAGCGCGGTATCCGCGTCCTTGAGGATATCCGGGCCGGGGTTCGGCCGGTTCCAGAAGGCCGCGCCGACGCTGATGGTGATCGGCGGCGTATCTTCCGTGCCCTTCGACAGTTTCGCGTTGATGGAGGCGGCCATTTCCCGGACCCTGTCCGCCTGATCGATCCCGGCGTCCGCCATGATGATTCCGATCTCGTCGCCGCCGATCCGGCAGATCATATCGTTCTCCCGCAGGGAGTGTTTCAGGGCGTCCGTCACCCGGTTCAGCACCCGGTCTCCCATATCGTGGCCGTACTCGTCGTTAAAGTGTTTGAAATCGTCCACGTCCACCATCAGGATGCCCACGGTGCTTTTGCTGCTCTGGCTGTAGGCCTTGTCAAAGGCCGCCCGGTTATACAGGCCGGTCAGCGCGTCGTGGGATGCCGCGTAGGACAGCGCCTCCGCCTTTACCTTGTTGTCCTGCAGCACGTCATTGTACACATGGGCCAGATGGCGCATTTCCGAGCATCCGCGCTCGGGAATCCGCTCCCGGCTGTCCAGCATTTTCGTGCTCCGGATAATCGGCTGCAGCACCATCATCCGGTTCGCCACCAGGGCAAAAAACGCCACAACGATGAACAGGATGATCAGCAGCCGCTGCCGGTTAACGACGTTCTTCAGCGCCTCGGACGCTGAGGCTGACTGCTCGGACGCTCGTTCCGACACAAACCGGTGGCTTTCGTCCACCGCGTTGGTCAGCTGGGTTTTCAGGGCGGCGTATTCCGGCGTGCTCAGCATGGCGGCGGCCTTTGCCACCTTCTCCTCCGCGGAAAGGGCCGCGTCTTCCTCCGAAAGCTTGACGGCCTGAAGCATTTCGGGAAGCGCGCTTTCCGGCATGGGCAGTGTGGCCGCCTTCAGGCGCATGGCCGTCCACTCCGTGGTCCGCAGCGCGTCGAAGGCGCTGATGGCCTGTGCCAGGTACGGATCCTCCTCCAGCCGTTTCCGGGAAAACATCCCCGTCTCGCCGAATTCGGCATTCAGCGCGTTCCGCTGTCCGATGTAGCTGTGTACATTACCGATCTCGCCTGATTCCACGAAAGCCTGGGCGCTGGCGGACATGCCGGTGGAAATGCCCTCCATCATACCGGTGGCGTTCTGGGACATCAGGGATTCGGAAATCACCTCATCCATCACATGGTAGTTCTTGTTGGTCTGAACATTGTTTATGATCATCAGAATTCCCACAACAATCCCGATGAACACCAACAGGATGTTCAGCAGATTCAGGCTGACGCCCCTGGTTCTTTTCTCTTTTCGGGCATCCGTTTCAGTCATGTTATTTCTCCTCTGCGGGGTAGGGATTATCATCCTCGTATACGGTTATCATTCCAAAGGCGGAATAATATAGTATTGTACACGAAACGAAGGATTTTTGCACGTTTTTCTTTTTTGGCTTTATTCTTCTTTTCCGAATTCGTTGAACCAGGCCCGTTCCGCAAAGCCTTTTTTCTTCCGCGGCCCCGGCTTTTCCGCGGCGATACCGACGGGCAGCAGGCAGACCAGCTCATAGCCTTCCGGTACGCCGAGGATTTTCGCCATCTTATCCCCGATCCTGTCTTCGTCTGTGATATGCCCTTCATACCAGCAGCTGCTGTAGCCCAGCGCTTCCGCCGCGAGAAGCATGTTTTCGATCGCCGCCGAATAGTCCTGCACCGCGAAGCAGCGGTCCCGGTAGGCGTTGATCCGCTGCGTCAGCACGCAGATCGCCGCCGGCGCGGTTTCCGCCACAGGCGGATCGATCACGGCGCGCAGCTTCGCCAGCAGCTCCGGGCTGTCCACGGCGATGAGGCTCGCAGTCTGCTTATTGCAGCCGGAAGGCGCGTCCAGTCCGGCCTGCAGGATGATCCGGAGATCGTCCCGCGGGACAGGAACAGGCAGATACTTTCCGCGGTAGCTGCGCCTCCCGGAGATCACCTCCAGTGCCGGCCCCGCTTTCTCCCGTTCATGCGTCCGTTTTTCCGTTTCGGAATATGCTCCCATTCCGTTCATCTCCTTCCGTCTGGAACCGATATGCGCCGGGCCGCCCGGAGCCGTTTCCGGGGCCGCCTCAGGGCCGCTGCCCAAGATGGAAATAAGCCGGCGGAATATGGCAGTACCCGTCCGGATGCTTGTCCAGGTATTTCTGGTGGTATTCCTCGGCGGGGCAGAAATTCCGCAGCGGTTCCAGCTCCACCGCCAGCTTCGCCCCCGCCTTCTGTTCCTCTTCTTCGTACACCTGCCGGATTTCCGGAAGCTGATCCTCGCCGGTATAGTAGATGCCGGTCCGGTACTGGATGCCGGTATCGTGTCCCTGCCTGTTGACCGACAGCGGGTCAATCACCGTAAAGTAGGCTTCCAGCAGCTTCCGCAGGGAAATAACCTGCTCGTCGTATACAATTTTCACCGTCTCCGCGTGCCCGCTGTTCCGGCATACTTCCTCATAGGTCACCGGCCGGTCCGGCCCGTTGGCATACCCGGTTTCCGTTTCCGCCACGCCGTCAAACTGGTCAAAAAACTTCTGGCATCCCCAGAAACAGCCTCCCGCCAGGTAAATTGTCTTCATGTCTGTTCCTCCGCTCGTTTTCTGTTTCTTTCTGCTGCAGATCATACCACAGGGAAGCGGAAAATCAAAATCCTGTTTTTCCGGATATCCGGTTTCCACCGGCAAACCGTATCCGCGCTCTTTCCCTTTTCCCCGGGATATGGTATAATTTTACATATATTCCGTATGCGGCTCGTTTTGCAGTTTCAGACCGGTATCGCCCGGAGGTATCCATGACGCTTGATTATTTTACTTTCTATTCGGAAGCCAATATCGTCTGCATCCTGATTCTGGCCGTGATGCTTGTCAATGACTGGCTTCACAGCGCTCAGCAGGAAAAGCAGATCTGGCTGAACCGGACCCTTGCCGCCCATATCCTGTATTTCATCTCCGACATCGGCTGGGCGGCGGTCATCAGCGGCCATCTGCCGCAGAACCGCGCTTCGTCCTGCCTGTTCAACCTGGCGAACTTCATCCTTCTGGGCACCCTCGCCTACCTGTGGTTCATGTACATGGCCGCGTCTGAGGATTTACCCTTCCGTACCAGCCGGAAAAAACGGCTTCTGTGCCTGCTTCCCCTGGTCGTTACCACCCTGGCCATGATCATCGCCTACGCGGCGGCTCCCCAGTTCTGGATCAGTGACACGGGAGAACTGAACAAACTGTACTACGCGATGATGATCGCGGCACCCGTGACCTACCTGCTGTCGGCCTTCGTGATCTCCATGTCCAAAGCCCGGAAGGCGGAATCCGCGGATGACCGGAGGCTGTTCCTGCTGATCGGCATCTATCCCCTCAGCGTCATCGTTTTCGGGCTGGTCCAGACTTCCGTTGTGAACGCGCCCCTCTTCTGCTTCGGCTGCACCCTGATGATGCTGGTTTTCTATATTGTGCAGATGCAGACCCTGGTGTCGGTGGACTCGCTGACCCGGCTGAACAACCGGGGGCAGATCACCCGGTACATGAATCAGATCCACTACCGGGATAACGTCCCCACCTACGTCATGATGGTTGATGTCGACGGGTTCAAGCAGATCAACGATACCTACGGCCACGCGGAGGGTGACCGGGCGCTCATCCTGGTTTCGGAAGTGCTCAAGCAGACTTGTGACCATTTCGAGACC
>Ga0310696_10010533_pt1 | contig 10614 bp, 3 predicted proteins | sample AusTroGonzalo_MG_4_FD_203885 | JGI IMG/M metagenome (GOLD analysis project Ga0310696, IMG submission 203885) | Bovine rumen microbial communities from tropical cattle in Woodstock, Queensland, Australia - Gonzalo_02 (v2) (version 2) | ecosystem: Host-associated > Mammals > Digestive system >... | reverse complement strand
TGGTCCGCATCAACCGCCAGCTCCAGCTCGCGAAGGAACGCGCAGTCTCCGCCGAAAACGCCAAGAGCTATTTCTTCTCCTGCATCGGCCACGACATCCGCACCCCGCTGAACTCCATCCTCGGCTACACCGAGCTCCTGAAGAAGGGGATCCCGGACGAGAAGGAACGCAACGGAGCGTACGACGCGATCGCCATGAGCGGCCGCACCCTGCTGCAGTTCGTGACCGACATGATCGACCTGGGAAAACTCGAGACCGACGCGCTCGTGATCGAGCCGGTCCTCGCGGACATGATCGACCTGGCGGCCAAGGCGCTCCAGTCGTTCGAGATCGCAGTCGCCGGCAAGCCCGTGAAACTCGTCGGGGACTGGGACGGGAACATGCCGTACGTGGTCGTCGACCCGAAACGCACATGGCAGATCCTCTTCAATCTGCTCGACAACGCCGTGAAGTTCACCGAAGAGGGCGAGATCACCCTGAAGATGGCGTTCGAGCCCGAGGGGACCGGCGGCACGCTGCGGATCGTCGTCTCCGACACCGGGACCGGAATGGACCCGGAGACGCGCGAGAACGTGCTGAAGACCCACGCGATGATCTCGAAGGAAGGCATGCACGGATTCGGCTCCGGGCTCGGCCTCACCATCACGCGTCACCTGATCGACCGCATGCACGGCACGCTCACGCTCACCTCGGAACGCGGCAAAGGCACGGCGTTCGAGATCGCCATCCCGGTGGAGAAGGCCTCCGACCGGCAGACCACGTTCCCGCGCCCCGGCAGTCTGATCGATTTCCGCGGCAAGACGCGCGGAGAACTGCGCGTGCTGATCGTGGACGACGTGCCGCTGAACATCTCCGTCCTGCGGACCATGCTCCGCAAAAACGGCGTGTCCGACATCGTGACCTCGACCAACGGCAAGGACGCCCTGGAGAAGATCCGCGTCGACGTGAAGAAATTCGACCTGATCCTGACCGACCTGTGGATGCCCGAGATGGACGGCCGCAAGATGCTGCAGGAACTCCGCGCCGATCCGCAGTTCCGCTCGCTCAACGTCATCGCCATCACGGCCGACGTCGACGCCCGCGACGAATGTATGGAGCTCGGGTTCAGCGACGTGATCTTCAAACCCGTCACCCTGAACAAGATCGTGAATTTCCTCCCGCCCGGGAAGTGACGCTCCGGCGTCCGCCAGGAACAGGTGAACCGCGCCATAATCGCCAAGAAACAAGGAATGCCCCGGACCACGCAAACCATCGTATACCGTTCCACGAGCATGGAAACGCTCGCCGACCGCCTGATCGACACGATCGCGGAGGAACAGCGCGCACACGGTCTCTTCCACCGAACCCCGGTCATCGTGCCGAACAAGAGCATGGAGCGGTACCTGACCATCCGGTTCGCCGCGCGGAAGGGGATCGAATCCGGCATCACGTTCCCGTTCCTGATGTCGATGTTCGGCGGCGACGGCGCGCCGGAGATCGACGCGGAGACCATCCGCTGGCGCATCTATCGCATCCTGCCGGAGCTGAAGGGGATCGCGGCGTTCTCCGCGCTGAACGAATGGCTGAAGGACGATCCCCTGCGGCGTTATGAACTCGCGGGCGTCTTCGGCGAGCTATACAACAAGTATCTGCTGTACCGCCCGGACTGGATCAACGCATGGGAACGCGGCGTCACGCCCGACGACCTGCGCGGCGTCCCCGACGAACGACTTCAGGGCGAACTCTGGAGCAGGATCGCCGGAGACGACTGGCACGGACGGCATTTCGCGGCCGTGGTCGGCGGGGACGGCTTCCCGGCCGCCGGAGGGGAGCCGGACGACGGGACCGGAGCCGTGCGGCTCTTCGGTTTTTCTTCGCTCGCTCCCTCGGTCCTGCATTGTCTCGAGCGCATCGGGCGGACGCGCCCGGTGGAACTCTACCAGCTGGTCCCGAGCGTGCAGTTCTACGGCGACAGCAAGCCCGCGAAGGCCGAGCTGAACGATTTCGTGCGGCAGTACATGAAGCGCGACGCGCAGGACGCGGAACTGCAGGAGGCGTTCGGCGCGTATTATTTCCGGCACCATCCTCTCGTCGCGTCGTTCGCAGCGCAGAGCAGCGTCCTCCTGAACGCCACGATCGACTGGGAGGAGGGCCCGACGCCGGAGGAGTCCGCCCCCGGAACGCCCGACACCGTCCTGCGCGCTCTGCAGGCGGCGATCCGCGAGGACCGGAACGAAGCGGACGGTCAGGCCGACCCGGACTTTCATCAGTGCCGTTCGGTCCAGATCCGCGACTGCTACTCGGAGTTCCGCGAAGTCGAGGCGGCGCACAATTTCGTCCTGCACTGCATGGAGGAGCTCCCCGGCCTCACGCTGAACGACATTTTCATCATGACCCCGGAGCCCGGCAAATACGCTCCGCTCGTCGACGCGGTGTTCAACCGGTCCGGCGAGGGCGCCCGCCTGCGCGTGTCCGTGGCGGACCGTTCGGAGGCGGCGGAACTCCCCGCCTACCGGACGTTCCTGAAGGCGCTGTCGCTGTACAAGGGAGATTTCACCGCCCCGGACGTCTTCGGCATCCTCCAGGACGCTGCGGTGCGGCACGCGCTCGGCTTCACGGCGGACGACTGCGAATACCTCATGGAACGCTGCATGAACGCCGGGGTCCGCTGGGGCTGGGACGCCGCCGACCACGCGAAGGACGGCGGAGCGGCGTTCCCCGAAAACACCTGGCTGGCGGGCTTCGACCGGATGCTGCTGAATTACGCGGTCGAAACCGATCCCGCCGAACCCTTCGCCCCGGACAGAGAAGGCGCGGGCATCTTCGCCGTGCCCGGATTCGAGGGGCAGAGCCGGGCGGTCCTGCTGGGCAAGTTCGCGGCGTTCGTCGGGACCCTGCGTGAAACGGCCGCGACGATGAAACGGCGCGAGCTCCGGGGGGAGTCGTTCGCCGTCTGGAAAGACACGCTGAACGCCCTCGCGCAGAAGCTCTCCGGCGCGGATTCCCCGCTGCAGATGCTGGTGCTGACGCTGCTGAAAAACTGGGAGTCGGTCCTGACTTCCGCCGGAGTCGCGGACGACGCGCTCCTGACCAGCGCCGTCGTGCTGAAGGAACTCTCCGGTTTCGCCGAACGCCAGACCGATTCCGCCCGCGGATTCCTCCGCGGCGCCATCACATTCTGCGGGCTCCGCCCCATGCGAAGCATCCCGGCGCGCGTGATCGTGCTGCTCGGCATGGATCATCAGGCGTTCCCGGTCCAGGACGACGTGCTGTCGTTCGACCTGACCAGGGTCCGTCCGCGCGCGGGCGACCCCGGCCGCAGGCAGGAGTCCCGCCAGCTCTTCCTGGACGTGCTGATGTCCGCCCGCGACCGGCTGTTCCTGAGCTACACCGGACGGGACCAGCACGACGGGAAGAAGTATCCGCCGTCCTCCTGCGTGGACGAGCTCCGCACGTGCCTGCGCGCGCAGTTCGGGGCGGATTCCTTCGTCGACATTCAGGAGCCGCTTCAGGCGTTCTCGCCCGGGCTCTTCGTACCCGATACGCCGAACCAGTCCTACTCGCAGACGCTTCGGAACGCGGCCGAACTCATCCGCGCGGGCGGGTCCGACGGGACGGCGGCACCGGTCTTCGAGCTGAAGACCGACGCGGAGGCTCCGGCCGCGGACGACGTGCGGATCACGCCCGAAGACCTCTCGTGGTTCCTCCTCAACCCGGTGGAAAAGTTCCTCTCCGGGCGGCTGGACGCGGCCGTCTCCGTGCGCGAGTGCATAACCCCCGAGGACGCGGAGGCGTTCCAGGCGCCTCCGTGGCTCGAAAACAATGTGAAGGACGATTTGTACCGGCGGTGTCTGCGGACGGCCGGGACCGGACGCGAGGAGTTGAAACGAAACGCCCTGCGCCTGCTTCAGGCGGACGGCGTCCTGCCGCCGGTCATGACCGCCGACGAATGGACCGGATGGGATGCCGTGGCGGCCGTCGCCGACCGGATCGCCGCGTATGAAGCGGATTCGGAGCCCGTGCGGCTGCCCCCGGCAGAACCGCTGACCGTCGCTTCCGGCGGCAGCGTCGGGACCGTCACGCTGGACGTGCCGCCGGTCGAAGTGAGACGCCCGGCCGGTGGCGACGCGCCCTACCGGCTCTATATTCCCCAGATGGTGCGGAACCTGAATGCCGCGACCGTGATCCACGCGATCGTGCGGCATCTCTCCGCCAACCTGACCGCCCCCACGCGGACATCCATCGTGTCCGGGGAGACCGTCGCGACCGCCGACCCCATGGACGCCGGGACCGCGCGGCAGAGATTGAACGGTCTCCTGACGCTGTACTGGCTCGGCATGCGGACGCCGCTCAAATTCTTCCCGAAAACCGCCTGGGCGCTGCACGGCAAACGCGACTGGCGGAACGACTGGTACGGAGGCTGGAACATGGACGGCGAGGCCGGCAAGTTCGCGCGCTTCTTCGGTCCCGACCTCGATGACGACGACGTCCGGGAGCTGGAGGAACTCGCGGACACGGTCTTCGGCGCGGCGGAATTCCGCGAAGACGCGGAAGAAGGGAGCGCGCAGTCATGAGCGGGACCGTCTATCCCGTCACGCCGGGGCGTTACCTGATCGAGGCGAGCGCCGGGACCGGCAAGACCTACACCATCACGCATCTCGTGCGCGCGCTGATCCTGACCGGGATGCCCGTCCGGCGCATCCTCGTGACCACGTTCACGAAGGCCGCCGCCGCCGAACTGAAGGACCGCATCCTGGAGCTGCTGAACGCCACGCTGGCGGAAGAGACCGACGTGCGGCGGAGGGTGCTGCTGATGCTCGCCGTGAGCTCCATCGACGAAATGACGGTCGGGACCATTCACAGTTTCTGCCAGAAGATGCTGCGGGAATTCGCGCTGGAGTCCGGCGGCGGATTCGAAACCGAGCTCATCCCGGACGATTCGGCCTACGTGGAACGCCTCGCCCGGCGGTTCTACCGGAGCCGCCCGTCCGACGGGGACGGCCCCGCGGACGACTACGCGACGCTCCGGGAAGCGGCCGGCCAGTTCGCGTCGCAGGACGTCGACCGCATCGTGACCGACGACGAGGCCGTCCGGCGCGAATACGAGTATTTCCGCGAACACTTCCGCGAGGAGAAGGAACGCGACGGCGTACTGTCGTTCGACGACCTCGTCCGGCTGTTCCACGACGCGCTGGAACGCCCCGGCGGGGACGCCCTGGCGGCGAAGGTGCGCGAACGGTACGGCGCGGTCTTCGTGGACGAATTTCAGGACACCGACCGGCTGCAGTACGGCATCTTCGACGCGTGTTTCCCGGTCGGCGGCGACACCGTGTTCTATATGATCGGCGACCCCAAGCAGGCGATCTACGGATTCCGCGGGGCCGACGTGAACGCCTATCTCGAGGCGAAAAAGACCGTGCCCCCGGAACGGAGCTTCACGCTGAGCGCGAACTACCGCAGTTCGCCCGCCATGATCCGCGCCGTGAACCTCATTTTCAGCGACGGCGACACGACCCCGGGCCACCTGACCCCCGGCGTCTTCCTGCAGTGGCCCTCCGGCCGCAACTTCGAAACGATCCCGGCAGACGATGGGATCCCGTTCGTCTCGGTCGAGCCCGGCAACGGCGCTGCGCGGTTCCCGGCCAACGACGGCGTGGCGCTCCGCCTGCGGCACTACCGGATGAAGAAGGCCGACGCCGACAAGCGCATTTACCGCGACGTGGTCGACGAGATCCGGTGGCTGCTGTCGAAGTCCTGCACATTCGAGGTCGCCGCGAAGGGCGGCGGCGCGCCATCGCCCGTGAAAGCGTCCGACATCGCCATCCTGGTCCAGCGGAAATCCGAGGCGGCCGCGTTCGTGCGGATGCTGAACGACGCCGGGATCGCCGCCTCCGCCTGCAAGGCGGGCAAGATCTACGACATGCAGGAGGCCCAGGTCATGCTGCTGCTCCTGCGGGCGATCCTTCATCCCGAGACCCGGTGGGTGCGCGGGCTGCTGCTGTCGCCGTTCTTCCGCACGCACTGGCGCGAATTCGCGGCCGACGACGCCGTCACGGAACCGCTGCGGGACCTCCTCGCACAATGCGGTGACGTCTGGACCCGGTCCGGGCTTCCGGCGGCGTTCCTGAGGTTCCTGGACGCGACGGTCGGCGACAAGCCGTCGCCCCGCGCGAACATCCTCGCCGGAGCCGGGGGCGAACGCGCCATCACGAATTATCTCCAGCTCATGGAGCTGCTGGGCCGGAAAGAATCCTCGGACCATCTCCTGCCCGAAGACGTGCTCGACTATCTGAACCTCGCCGTCAACGGCCGGACCGCCGGCGCGGACGCGGTCGCCTCCGCCGACGACCTCGGCGACGACAATCCCGACCAGCTCCGCCTGGACCGCGATTCGGCATCGGTGCAGGTCATGACCATGTTCGCGGCCAAGGGGCTCGAATTCCCGATCGTCTTCATCCCGTTCCCGGGCTACGGCGACTGGACGAACCTGCTCCGAAAAGGCGATCCGGTCGTGAAGAAGGAACGCGGCGTCGTCACGGTCGACTTCACCCGCAAGGACGCTGAGATCAAGCTGAGCGCCCAGGAGGAGGAGTTCCGCAACCGGTTGCGGCTGCTGTACGTGGCCCTGACGCGCGCGACCCAGCTGACCTACCTGTACACGCAGTCGAAAATGCCTTCCGACCGATCGAGCAATTTCGTGAAGTCCGTGCAGGGCGCGATCATGGTCGACCGCGCGGACGGGCACCTGCTGGAACGCTGGAATACCGGTTATTTCGCCTCCACCCGGGACATCCTGCCCACGCCGACGGCCAAATGGTGCGAGCCGCTCCTGAGCGATCCCGACAACACGGCGGAACGGAAATGGGACGTTTTCGCGACGGCCCCGGACCGGACCGGCGCGGACCTCGCGCCCCGCAAGAACGACGATACGCAGGGACAGCCCCTCGCGGCGCGCCCCCTGCCCCGGGTCCCGGATACCTGGCGCATGATGAGTTTCACCTCGTTCGAACGTCTCTACAGCGACCTCGAAAACGAGGACGAACGCGAGCCGGAGACGTCGGCGGATTACCGCGACCCGGACGCCGTCCGGATCGTGACGGCGGACGAGGCAGCTCCGGCCGGAAACCGGTTCCGGGCGTTCCCGCACGGCGCACGCGCCGGCACGCTCGTGCACGAGATGCTGGAACGTTTCACCGCCGAATTCGGGCTCTTCGCGGAGGCGCGCGAATCCGAACGCTCCCGCACGATCAACCCGATTCTGACCGCCGCCCTGGACGGCGCGGGCTACGACTCCCGGGACCTGCTGGACCCGCTGTTCGACGGCATGGCGTACGCGCTGAGGACGCCCCTGCCCGGGTTCGACGACGGGTTCCGCCTGTGCGACCTGAAGCCCGGAGACGGCACGGCGGAACTGGAGTTCTTCCTGAACGCCCCGGACAGTCTCGACCTCGGCCGGATCACGGCGATCCTGGAGTCGACGGCCACGGACGCCGCGCGGCGGATCGTAACGCCGTTCCCCGGCGGATTCGACCGCAACGGCGTGCTGAACGGCCTCATCGACCTCGTGTTCGAGCACGGCGGCCGGTATTATATCGTGGACTGGAAGACCAACTGGCTCGGCGAGACCGACGCCGATTACGCGCCCGACCGGATCGCCCGGGCTATGGGCGAGAACATGTACGTCCTGCAATCCTATCTTTACGCGGCGGCCCTGCTGAAGATGTTCCGCGCCCGGGGCCTCGATTACCGCACGCATTTCGGCGGCGTATATTACCTCTTCCTGCGCGGACTCGGCGGCGGCGCGAACGGCATCTGGCACGACGTCCCGCCGGAGCCCTGCCTGAACGCCCTGCTGGGACTCTTCGAGAAAGGCGGCACCCCATGACCACAGTTGACACATTTCTGAACGCGCTCCGCGACAACGGCCGCCTCCTCGACATCGACGTGGCGTTCGCGGGTTTCGTCGGTCGTCTGTCGGAGGGTGACCCGGCCCTCGCGCTCCTCGCAGCCATCGTGTCGAACGCATTCTCGCGCCACAACGAGATCGCCGTCCCCTTCGAACGGATCGCGACCCTCGACGCGCTCGCGGAGTATCTGGGGCGGCCGGCCGGCGAACTGCCCGTGAACGCCGAATCCTGGCCCCCGGAACCCGGTTCGAAGCTCTTCGCCGACGGCAGCGCCGCGGCCGCCGGACGCGCCCCCGCTCCGGTCGCGCCGCTCGTGCTCGCGAACGGCCTGCTTTACCTCGGGCGGTCGTTCCAGAACGAACTCTTCCTCCGGGACGATCTCCTCGCCCGCACGGCCCCGGCGGATGCGGGAGAAACGGCCGCAAACGCCCCGGAGATCGACTTCTCCGCCGTGACCGGCCTGGCGCTCGGGGAAGAACAGATGGCCGCCGTGAAGGCCGCCATGCGCTCGCGATTCCTCGTCATCAGCGGCGGCCCCGGCACCGGCAAGACCACCATCGTCTCCGTGATCCTCGCGCTCCGAAAAGAGTCCCCCGGCGAGATCATCCTCTGCGCCCCGACCGGCAAGGCCCAGATGCGCATGAAGCAATCCCTCGACGCCCAGGCCGCGAACCTCCTCGACCCGGCACGCAGGGACGAGCTCGCGCGCATCCAGTCATCCACCATTCACAGGCTCCTCGCGTGGGACGCCCGGAGCGCGTCGTTCCGGTTCCGCCGCGACAATCCCCTGCCCTACAAGCTCGTGATCGTGGACGAATGCTCCATGATCCCGCTCTCGCTCATGACCGCGCTCCTCCGCGCGGTCCGTCCCGACGCGACCGTGATCCTGCTCGGCGACCGGCGGCAGCTGTCCTCGGTGGAACCCGGCTCCGTCTTCGGCGATTTCTGCGACGTGCTGCGCGATACGGCGCGGTTCCCGGACTGTCTGGCGGAGCTCACTGTGAGCCGGAGATTCCGCGAGGACGGCGGCATCCGGCGGTTGAAGGAAGCCATCGACGACGGCCTCGCCGAAAAAGCCTGGAGCATCCTGAAAAACGCGGACGACGATTCGGACGTCCGGCTGCTCCCGATCCCCGGGAAGGGCGAACTCGACCCCCTGCTGCGTGCGGCGTGCGCGGGCTCCTGGCTCGCGAACGGCGGTTCGGCCCCGGTCCGTTACTGCGACGAAGACTCTCTCGACGACGCCTGGGCGCGGTTCGAACGCTTCCGCATCCTCACGCCGTTCAACGGCGGGGCATTCGGGGTGGAACGTCTCAATCTTCACGCGCAGGCCATGCTCGGATTCAACGGCGCGCAGCGTCAGGCCGGGGAAGCCTTCCTGGTCCTCGCGACCGATTACGCGTCCGGCGTGTTCAACGGCGACGTCGGGCTCCTGTGGTTCGCGGACGAATCCGGCCGCCCCGTGACGCGTTCCGAGGCCGAAACCATGCGGGACCGCCGGCTCCTGGTCTTCTTTCCCCCCGGCGGCGGCTGGCGCGGCATCCCGCGCGACGCCCTGCCCGACAACGCCCCGGCGTACGCCTTCACGGTCCACAAGTCGCAGGGCAGCGATTACGACCGCGTGCTGATGTTCCTGCCGCCCGGCGCGAACGGCCCCAGCGCCATCCTCTCCCGCGAAATCCTCTACACCGGGGTCACGCGCGCGAAAACCCGCGTCGAACTTGCCGCGGACGAAGAGGCGTTCCGCCAGGCAGTCGCCAACCGCACGGAACGCATCTCCGATCTGCCGCGCCTGTGCGCCGTCCGCCGCTGAGGGGCGGGCGACCGGCGTTACCTACCAATATTCCGTGCGGGAACGCCGAAAAAACGCGTTTTTGTGCGGCCTTTCCGCTTGACTTTTCCGCGGAAAAGGATTATACTACATACATTATCCGCTTTTTACCCCAACAACCCCCAAAAGGTATCACCATGAAAAGCCTGAAACTCCTCGCATCGGCCGTCTCGCTCGCGCTCGTCTGCGTCTCCTGCGTCTGCGGCGGCTCCAACGCCTCCACCCGCAAAGCATTCCCCGACAACGCGTTCAAGGAGGTCCCGCGCGAATACTTCAACGTCTGCGACAAGGGCGGCGTCGTGAAGTCCTTCCAGTACACCACGCGCGACAACCAGACCCCGGGCAGCAAGGAGTTCGAGAAATCCGCGCTCGTCTACCTCCCCTACGGCTACGACGAGAAGGACGCGTCCACGTGCTATAACGTGCTGTACCTCATGCACGGCGGCGGCGATTCCCCGGCGTGGTACCTCGGCGGCGAGGGACAGAACACCCGCCTGAAAAACATCATCGACCACCTGATCGCCAACGGTGAGATGAAGCCGCTCATCATCTGTGCGCTCTCCTATTACACCGACTACAGCAACGACGCCACGAAGAACTGCATCGACTATCATTTCGAACTCGACAAGGACGTGATCCCGGTCTTCGAGAAACAGTATCACACCTACGCGAAGGGCGACGTCTCGCAGAAGTCCCTCGACGATTCCCGCTGGCACCGCGCGTTCGGCGGCTTCTCCATGGGCGCCTGCGCCACCTGGTCCGTCTTCGAATTCTGCCTCGGCGAAATGGGCTACTTCATCCCCATGAGCGGCGACTGCTGGGCGAAAGGCCGCGGCAACTCCGTCGAATCCGCCAAACACCTCGCCGAAACCGTCGCGAAAAACGGCAAGACCGCGA
>Ga0310696_10010532_pt1 | contig 10614 bp, 20 predicted proteins | sample AusTroGonzalo_MG_4_FD_203885 | JGI IMG/M metagenome (GOLD analysis project Ga0310696, IMG submission 203885) | Bovine rumen microbial communities from tropical cattle in Woodstock, Queensland, Australia - Gonzalo_02 (v2) (version 2) | ecosystem: Host-associated > Mammals > Digestive system >... | reverse complement strand
ACGGCAAAGAAAATGTGGGAGAACGGAGAACCCGACTTCACCACACGCATCAGGCTGTCAACTGTCGCTTGCCAAAAAGCCCTGATAGGTCAAAGGTAATCCAATGAATACCCTAGAACAAAGATGCATCAACTACATGAAGGCTTATAAAGCACCCAGAGAGGAATTCTACCAACACCTCTGGGATGCCGTCGTATGCCCCAAGGGTTTGGCCAAGAAAGTCCTTGAACATGCAGGATGCAACTTCGACAAGATTTGGACACTCAATGCCCGCCTTTCCTATAACCCATTATTGGATAAGGAGGTATTGACCATAGATTGGCTAACCGTTGCCTGCTACCTTAAAGAAAAACAACTCATTACCCTCCGTAATACCGCAGAGGCAAAAGACAGGGTAAACCAGTACCTAGATTCAATCCCATGAAAAAACTCGTAGTCAATACAATAGCATGGATTCTCATGATAACAGACTGGGGTACATTCCTCATCTGCCTCTATCTCATGATGACTGACCAGAAAGATTCAGCAGGCCTTCCAGCTACCATCTGTGCAGTATCAGCCTTCCTCTCGTTGGTATTCATCGTCGTCGATGTATGCATCATAGAAGAAGGCGGCACTAAACCCCTATGATAAAATCCCCCGAGATTAACTCTCAGGGGATTCAATGTCATTTCTTCAATACATGCTTCAATGTCTTGGTAATACTCTCTATCTTCTCCAACATGTCATTTATGGCTACCATCACGTTAGTAGAGGTAATGCTACACTTCTCCACAAAATCCCTGTCCAACTTCCTTACTCCCCCAAAGTTGTAATAGTTCGGGAAGTAAAAACGGCTGCACGTAGGATTCTCCCACCCTAGGGAAAGGAAAGACCTCACTTCCTTGAACTCACCCTTCTTGTTATACTCGATTGAAACACAGAGGTAACCGTACTTCATATACAGGTAGTGAACACCCTTGCATAACCCGTCCTCGATATACCCCTGCTTCTTCAAATACTTTCGGAACGCAATGATTTCCTTCTCTGTCGGCTTAACCATACAAGGCCTCCAAACATTCGTCAATGCCATCACCACCCCCTACATAGGAACCAGCTTTACAGTCAAACATTCCCCAGTGGTCCTCCTGTCGTATCAGCTTGATATGAGGGTCGGGTAAACTCACTATCCTGCCAGTGCTTGAAACCGTTATCTTGGACTCGTCGAATTCGACACCCAAGACCTTCAAACACTCGATTACACTCTGCTTCAAATCTACCATTTGGAAACCTCCATTGTTTTAACTAGGTATATTTACAATATAACAAATCTCCCCCAGTCTGTCAATAGGGCAATAAAGAAAATTAAAAAAAAAATTTTCCACTTTCGGGGGGCAGCTCCGCTGCCCCCCATGTTTCCACGAAAATCAAAAATTATTTTGACCCCCAGAAAAATCAAAAAATTTTTGAACTGGGTTGAAAACCCCCTCTTTTAAAATTGGCGAAAAAACGCAAATTTCAAGGGTGGTTTTTACCCAGTGCGAGACGTTCTTAGTACGTATGGGCGGCTCGGCGCTGTCATAAAATGAAACATTTCGGGACTGATTTAATTATGTATATATTTCGAAAGGGCTGAAAAAGAAGGGGTGAAACCTAACCCGTGTTCGTCTGCACAGGTTATCAACAGGTTGTCTACAGGGTTTCGACGGCGGGTTCACACCAGGTTCACACGGGGGTTTCACCACAGGGTTTCAACCTGATTTCAACCCCCATTTCAACCCTGTTTCAACCAGTTATCAACAGTGATTTCAGGCGCCCGAGATTTTCAACTTGGGTTATGACGATTCGATTGAAGCTGGGTTTGAACCCAGGTTAATAACCCAAGTTGGAAATAATAGTTGTAAAAAGATGATTACAAACCTGTTGATAGATTGTTGAAAACATGGTTGAAAATCTAGGGTTGAAACCCTGTTGAAAACCTGTTGAAAACCCCTGATAAAGATATCAACAAGATATCAACAGTGTGAATAGATTGTCGATAGGGTGGTATGGTGGCCTGCGTGCGGAGCTGGTCAGGGGTGATAACCCAAGTTGGAAATCTAGGTATGTAAAAGAAAGTAAACAGAAAGGGGACGCCTTTTCAGGCGCCCCCTTGATGATATGAACGAACACTAAATGTATTTAAGCCACGAGTTCTTGGAACAGGGACTTGGAAACTTCCTTTGGAGCAGCTAGTCTATCTACCACTTCGAAGGAATCATGGTCGGGCAGCAGGATAGCGAACTCGCCCGATTCGTGGAAATAGAGCCAAGCATCCAAGTTCAGGAAGAACAGGGTGCAGTAGACTTGGTTCTTGACCTTGTTGGGGTCATTGGAGACATTGAGAACTTCCATATCCTTCGCCACAGGGTCTTCATCATCCACGAAGATAGCGCTCGGGGTGAAGAAGATTTTATGACCCAATACAGAATGGGTTTCGCCCATAGTGATGAACCTATTGGCGGGGCCGATGATTGTCTCATTGGCGTTACAGACAAGCAGGTTCCAGATATGGTTCATATTGGTGGACGAAACCACGTCTGTGCAGGGCTTATAAATCCCGTGGGAGACGACCCATTTGGCTGTCATGAGAGATTTCTTTGTGATGTTCTCTCGGGAGAGTATATGGGCGGTCAGGTTAAGTATGTCGAGCATATTGGCGACACCTACTGCCAGGTAATCGGACTTGGCTTCGGTAAGTTTCTCGGAGCTGTAGGCGGAATCCATGTCAACCGATTGGGGTACAGTGATGTGTCCCTTATGGAACTCAACTGAATCCCGTTTGATTTCCTGAAAGATGTTGATGTTGTCATGGAATCCCGTAGCAACGATGTTAGCCACCTTGTATGCATCGATGATGTTGGGAGTCTTTTGGGAAAGGAGTTGATGGACAATGTTACAGACCGCCTGCAAGTTTTGGGTCGCAGAGCGAAGGCCGCTGAGCGTGAGCTGCTCAGAGATGTAATCCATTGCATCGTTCCTGTCTTCGGCGAGCATGGTCTTGACAAGTGTTTCGGACTTTGGTTTCGGTTTCTGTGTGAACATCGGGTGTCCTCCTTATACTACAAATATACATAATTAAATCGTCGGTGGCAAAAAAATCATAAAAAATTTTTAAGAAAAATGAAAAATTAAAAATTAAAAATTAAAAAATTATTTCAGTTTGGAAACGAGGTTCACGGCAAACTTTTCGATGTCCATGAATCGCCTGTTGATGGCTTCGGCTGTCCGCATGGTGATGCTAGCGGAGGTTGTGAACCTGATGTGACCCTTGGGCTTGGTGAGGTAGGCAACGGTTCGCAACGAGGTGTCTATGACGATGGGTTCGCCATTGGGTTCGAAGGGGGAGAGTTCGATGCGTCTGCTCCCGCCTATCTTACGGACGATGGATGCGGCCCTGTTGGCAACTTGGTCGAAGTAGGTGGTTGAGCCGTCCTGTTCCATTCGCTTTGCTGCGTCGTTGAGTTGTGCTGCGATGAATGCTGGTGTTTCGTTCATGATGATATCCTCGTTGTTTCAATGCTTGGGTTCGGGCAGGGTTTGCCAACCCGTAATATAAATATAGTTAATTAAAAGCAAGATGGGTAGGGGTTGTTTGTGTAAAGTTTTGTTTACATAGAGGGGAAGTGGGTATAGGGTGGTATGGGGTCACCGGGAGATGAATCGCAGGGGTGATAACCCAAGTTGGAAATGTTTTTGTGAAATGGTGAAAAAGCCTGTAACAGGCTTATTACTTCTTGGACTGGAAGTGGAGATGTTCATTGGGGGAGAACTGGTTCTCCCAACGGATAGAGTAATCCTTGGGGAGTGTCTTTTCTAGGATAGAGACTACTTCCCTTCTTTTGTAGTAGGAGATATCGACCATGCTGATATCGACGGCTTTCCCAACCCTGTGTTTGGACCATTGGTCATGTCTATCGAAGGAATCATGGGCGGAGATGATTGTGGGAGTGAAGTCGGGTCCGAACTGGCTTTTGAACACCTTGATAACGTATACTAGGCCAGCTTCTAGCTGAGGAGTCAGCTCCATGACTACATAACCTTTTTGGAATGTGTTCTCCATTATGTAGTCATGGTTGGAGCCAGTTTGGACGGGGACATCGTAATCATCATTGGATTGAGCAGTCTTGTACTCCTCTGAGGGCTGATAGTATTCAGCGGTGTTATGTTTCTCAGGCACATAGGGGTCGAACACGAGCTTGACACCTACGATGAGCATGATGATAATCATGATGAGACCGAGAATGATTTTGATTAGGTTTACAAGGCATCCCATAATGGGCCTCCAATTGGATTAGATTTCACGAGTGGCAGCGACTTTCCAAGCGAGGAGATTCGGGTAGAGCTTACGGGCCTCTTCCTTCGCCTTGGTATCGTAGAGCTTGAAGTTAGCGATAACGAATTCGGCTTCGTTGAAGTCATCCTGCGGCAGCAGGTGGAACGGCTTGGCCGAGCAGGTCTTGAAGGTGCCAGGGCAGGGAGCAGCTTTGCAGCATCTTGTGAACCAGATGTTGTCCTTGTTGTGGCGGGACTCGTTGGTTCCTTTGCAGAATGTGTTGAACTGACTGACGGCCTGACCGTAGGACGGTGCCAGAATGATTCCGTTGACGACGATGATGCGCTTATCCATGATTAGTCCTCCTTGAGGTTGATGTTGAGGTATGTGGTGAACTGAGTGTTGTTGACCCTGAATATAGTAGAGTGGAACGAGGAGGGAATCAGGTTATTGCATTTGAGGTCTGCAACGATGTATTCGACCATGTTGCTAATCAAATCTGTTTCAAGCGGCTGATTCTTCTTTCCTTTTCGTTTGAACGTGATGCCGAGGGTCAGGATAGCGTGGTTGACCTTGTGTTTGACCTTACCGACGGAGTAGATGTGGTCCGAGAATTTGGTTTGCAAATCGGTTCGAACGAGGGCGCAAACCTTGTTGAACTCAATTGGTTCAATCCCTGTTTTAGCCTTAGTGGTAATCATGTGTGGTTCCTCCTAGATGTTTCGGTTGCCTGCAACTGTGGTAAGGTCGGTGATTGTTTTCCGAGTGTTCAGGGTATAGAGGAACAGGGAGAAGTAGAGCTTGATGGCCTTTAACAGCTTTTGCTCATCATAACGCACGGTCTTTTTGTCAAATGTGATTACGTGGCCGAATACAACCTTGCGCCTGTCAATAACGCCAATGGAGAGTTCACCCTTGTAGTATTCTGCGGCGAACAACTTGACACCATTGTAGTCAGCAAGCATCAATTCATCCCTGTTCTCACAGTCTTCCAACTTGGAGATGCTCAACTGAAAACGATACTGGGTTTTGTAGATATAGGTAATCCCGTCACGGAGAGCTTTGGAGATTTCTTCGCTAAAGATTACCTTGTTGGACTTGCAGAAGGATTCGATTTCTTTCGAGAACTCGGATACGAACTTTGCATTCCATTGTTTCTCTGTCAGTTTCTTTGCCATAGGGTTCCTCAAAAATTATAAAATTTTTTGTTTACAGAAAAAAATATAGAAAATTAAATCTAAAAGCGGGTCAGAAAAAATGTAAAATTTTATTTCCAGTCCCTGATTTTGAAGTAGTTGATAGTGTTTACGAAGGCCTCGGTCACACGGTGGTTATCCACCTTGTCGAACCCCGGCTGGCCGAGGTTGTAGAGGCACAGGGCGGAGTCCCAGAGGCCTTCAACGATGAGCGGCCCATAGTTCTCCCAGCACTTGCGGTAGATGGCCAGTTCATCACCTCGTCCTGCCCAACGGCCTTCGTCGTTCAGCCATTCTTCCACCTGAGCCTTAACGTCTTCCAGCTCGACGGTCTCAATCAGGATGCTGCCGCTTCGTCTGGCAAGCTCGTCGAGAAGGTCGGCGGTTGGAACCTGTCGGAGCTTGTACTCCTTGTTAGGGTCATGGATGTAGGTATGTCTTTTCACTGGGTTCCCTCCCTGGGTTGAATCTATGTCTTTAATATACCTAATTAAAAGGTGGGTGTCAATAGGAGTTGGCAACTTTTTGTGTAAAAATTAGTTTACACCCCCTGTGAAGGACGGCGGGCTTCCAGGGCAGGGGTGATAACCCAAGTTGAACATTTTTGGGAGAAAAAAAGAAAGACCCCCGTCAGGCTAGAAACAACGGAGGTATTGGAGTCTATGACCACAACAAAACGCCTGACGGGGGAGGAGAAAAAGGTTAGTTAAATTCAGGGAACAGTTCAAGCTGGTCGGAGTTTCGTTTCACCTTGGGCTTAACCTGTTTCTTTTTGGCTTTCTTCTTTCGGGTCTTGCCAGCGAGGGTTTTAAGCCTGTTGACAACTTCCTTACGGGTAACGCCTTTGAGGGAAGCATTGATAGCATCACGGTCTTCGACAGAGGTTCTGCGAACTGTGACACGAACCTTGGTGGTTTCAGTCGGTTGGTAGGTGACTGTGGAAATCTTGGGGTTCGGGCGGCGACCACGAGCCAGATAGTATTCGGCGAACGTGGTTTTGCCGTACATGGTGTCCACTTCTACATCACGAGTCTTGATGTTGAAACCTTCTTCACGCAGGTTGAAGATACAGGCGGAGAGGCGGGTGATGTGGAGTTTGGTGAACGCATCAAGGGAAGTGATTTTTCCGTTCTTCTTGATGTATTGCAGGACTCTGTTCTTTTGGTTGTTTCTGTGTTCGGCACTCATGGTTATTTCCCCTTTCTTTCTAATTCAATTTCTTTAAGAGTTTCTTCAATGGCTTCAATAATGATGAAGTCGCAGATAGCGAAGCCGAAAGAGTTTTCGTCACGGATTGCGAGGTGTCCATCATCGTAGACTTCAATGGGAGCAACCCCATCTTCGTCATCGTCAGGTGTACGCCACGCATCAATAGTCCAACATCCTGCTTCGTCATCGTGGTAATCGTGACGGACTTCGGTGTAGAACGGATTTCCTTCGCCTTGCGATTGCTTGTACCACTTGTACATAAGGTCAACACAATCATTGACGAAACGCCTTGCACCACTAATGGGAGTTCCGATGAAGCGGAGTGCTTCGAGTTTGAGCAGGGTTTCAAGATGTTTGTTGATGAACTCTTTGTCAATCCCGTTTTCAAGGAGGGTTGCAACGAGTTCCTTTTTCGTGACTACCACCGTGTTGTACTTGGCTATGACAGAGGCATAGACAATATCGTCAAAGCCGTTATCGATGAAGTCGGTAATGGTCTCTTTCGAAACATGGGGGTTCTTTCTGAGGAATGGGTTGATTTTCGTTTTAAGAAAATCCATAAGTGTTTTTGGTGTTGTTGCCATGATTGACTCCGTTTTGTTGTTTCTGTTTATAATATAGATAATTAAATCATAATTGTCAAGAGAAAAAATAAAAAATTTTTAAACTTCTGGCGGGTTGAGGTATTTAAGTTCGGCAATAACCTCGTTGTTTCCAATCATTCTTAATTGGATTATTTCAACCGCTTGGATTCGGAGGATTTTTTCCTCGTTTTCGTCATGGCGTTTGCTTTCCCTTTCACGCTCCATAGGACTCAAATAATGAGGGGCATCGTAAGGGGCGAGCAGGTTTGGGTTCCAGTCAGAAAAACGAACAGACCAGAAACGGCCTCGGGAGCTGTCCGAGCGGTTGAGGAACGGGGTTTCGTAAAACAGACCTTTCCAAATGTCATCGTTCTTCTCGAAGTGAACAAAGACGGTTCCTTGTTCTTTTCTGTTGATGGTGATGTCCTGTTGCGGTTTGGGCATCACCACCTTGTTTACTGTTTTATGATTGCTTACAACTGTTGTGTTAAACATTATAACCTCAAAAAAGAAAGATTTTTTAGTCTTCGCCCCAACCCTGATTTCTGTCATCGAGGGCGATACCCGCCTGTTCGTACTTCATGGGGTGTTCTGTGATTTTCATGGGGTACTTCAAGATTTCGGGGGAGTTGTAGTTTCCATCCTGATAGGGTGAAACATTCGGGTCTTCGGGGGTGTAATACTTTTCGATAGCATTTCCACGAGCCTTGTCAACCATGTTGGAATCTTTCTCTTTGAACCCCTCGGGAAGCAACCCGTTCCAACGGGCGAGTTCGAGGTAGGCATCATGCTTCTTGCCATTCTCGTCAAAGAAGTTGCCGTACCCATCGTATTCACGGCCACGCTTGTTGTTATCAACATAGAAGTAACCGCCCCCAAATTCCTTGGGGATAAGAAGATAGGCCTTGGTAGTGCAGTGCTTTTGCGGTCTAATGCCCTCGTCAAGCAGTGCATTTTTAGTGTCGGCGCAACGCCAAGAGAATTGTCCCATGATTATGTCTCCTTAAATTGAATTAGATTGTGAAAGAGTTGATGTGGAAAACATCTTTGCGTTCATTTATGAGAACATTGCAAAGATTAACATATTCGGGAACAGTCACCATGACCGTGATGATAGAGCCGTCAGCAAGCCCCTGTTCAAGCATGGTTAGGAACTTCTTGTTACGGTTCCAATTCTTGATGACCTTGCTATCCCACGAGATGTTGTCATCGGTGTTGTGACGGAACTCAATCGTGATGCTTTCGGGGCCGAATTTTGTCATGCAGGCGAAGGTCTGTTCAATTTCAGTCATGATTTCGCTAGCGGCTTCCTTGCGGTCTTTGGTAGGGTTCCAAAACGAGGGTGCAATCAAGTCATCATCGCAGTGGTCTGTGGTGTAGCAAACGGCCTGATAGTAGGTAGTCTTTTTCTTTGCCATATAGGTCTCCGTTGTTTATGATATAAATATACCTAATTAAAACAGGAATGTCAAGGGATTTCCTGTAAAGTTTTGGTTACGATGGGTTAATTCATTCGTTTCTCGGTGTCTTGTGCATCTTCGCCGAAATACATAGTGCCGAGCCATCGTGCGGTTTCCCACGCATCCATTACGAACAGGTTGTAATTCCCATCGTTTGTATCGTCGGCGGGGTCAACAAAGCCGTCAAACTCAGGGATATAACGAGCGGTCGTAATATGGTTTGGCCCGATGGTTACTTCCTTGGTGTAGGTTGCCTTTTTCTCGCCTGCATCGTCGGTGTAGTCCATAGTTCCAGACTTGTCTTTGGCGGTGTAGTCAACGCCCATCTTGTTCAAGTAGGATATGAGTTCGTCAAATTGGTTGCGTTCGGTGTCCATTAGAGGCTCCTTTGTTTCTTCCTTTATAATATACCTAATTAAATTGGTTTCGTCAATAGAGTTTCCAACATTTTTTGTGTAAAGTTTTCGTTACAACCACTGGCGGAAACCGTCGGGGACAGCTGCAGTCGAGGCTAGGGTGATAACCTAAGTTGGAAATCCAGGTGAAATAAATGGAAACCCCCTTTCGGGGGCGAGGGTTATTGGTTAACTATTACTGGTGTCAACATTGAGGGTCAGAACCGTGGTTGCTTCATGGAGGGTGTCGATGGAGCAGATTTCGAGTTCTAACATATCGTCGTGCATTTCATCACGAGTGCCACGGTAGATTTCCGTGTCTGTGTTGATGTCGTAGAGTGCCACCTGTTGGTCGTCAGCGTCGGCGAACAAATCGAGGAAGTCATTGATGGTAAGGTTCATGGGTTGTCTCCTTTTTGTTAAACGGTAAATTCTTCGATTTCGAGTTTCACTTCTTCATCGGCTTCGTTGCAGAAGTTATTGCCATACATACAGCCGTCGATAGTAAAGTCATCAGCATCATCGGGGAAGGTGTCAGTCAAGATGTCGAAGATGCACTTTGCGGCTTTTTCACGGGTATCGAACACTTCCGTGATAATATCATGTTCGTGTTCGTAAGGGTGAAAGTGAAAGCCAGAAACGACAAAAATCTTTTTCTTTTTCTTTTCAGCCATGTTAATCCTGCTTTTCGTTGCTCACGATTTCGACAAATTCGGACCTATCGTCAAGTTCTCGTTTGCCCATGTTTCGGAAAATCTCTTCGGCTTCCTCTTTGGTTTTAGCCTTGATGTAGATTTCGTTGCGGTAGGTGATGCGGAAAGTGGGGCAACCCTCGTTGAGACCATCGACAACATTGCCGTCAATAATGTCTGCGAGTTCCTTTGCATCTTCGTCAGTCGGAAGCCATACTTCGATATGCAGGATAGTCTTGTAGGAGTCGTCGCAGATTTCATCTTCGAACTCTGCACGGATTTCGTACTCGTGGTAGGTGTCGGGGTGTTCCTCGTCGAACTCCTCGCATTCTTCATCCCACTTGTAATACTTGGACAGCAATTCCTTGATGTCATCCTTGTACTGTTCGGTGTTCTCGTTTGTGAGAAGCCCGTTCATGTTGAGCCAATCTTCATCGCCATGAAAACTCATAGTATATCTCCTGTTGTTTCTATTCTAAATATACCTAATTAAAAGAGATTTGTCAAGGAATTTTTTGTAAAGTTTTTTAAACAACCTTGTAAAGGTCGATGTAGTTGTCGCATCCATCGAGATTCTTGCGGTCGATGGACTTCTTTACATACCACTTTTGCTTGCCAACCATAACAGGGCGGCAACCCTGAATGGGAGCATAGTCAGGGTCAGAGGAAGACAGGGAAGCACCCATGCCTTTCTTGAAATACTTTACGATGCTTTTGGCATCTTTGTCCATCAGTTCCTTGATGTCTTCTGGGTCATTGTAGTAAGCGATGTGTCGAACCATAA
>Ga0310696_10010530_pt1 | contig 10617 bp, 8 predicted proteins | sample AusTroGonzalo_MG_4_FD_203885 | JGI IMG/M metagenome (GOLD analysis project Ga0310696, IMG submission 203885) | Bovine rumen microbial communities from tropical cattle in Woodstock, Queensland, Australia - Gonzalo_02 (v2) (version 2) | ecosystem: Host-associated > Mammals > Digestive system >... | reverse complement strand
CATGTTTGAGGCGCCCCCGCTCATCTCCAGAAGCGGTTCTGCGAACACGGCGAACGTCACCGCCAGCAGGATGCTGATGACCACTGTCATCATGACGGCCTGGGAAGCCACTGCGTTGGCCGCCTTGCGGTCCATGGCGCCTATCCTCCTGGCCAGAGCCTGGGAGGCACCGACGCCGATACCGTTTCCGAAACCGATCATGAGGAAGAACAGCGGGAACGCGACGTTCACCGCGGCCTGCGCCTCCACCCCCAGCGAGGTGAGCCATACCGTGTCCACCATGTTGTTGATGCTCTGGATGAGGTTGGCGATCATCACGGGCACGGCCATCGCTATGAGGGCCTTCTTCGGATTGCCCAGGAGGATCTCGACATCCCTGGTGGTGCTCTCGGTCTCGGACATATCGATTTCCTTATACGGACGTTCTAATAAACTTTTAGCACCCCAATGTGCCAGGGCCGTACTTTTTATCCGACTATGTCCATCCTCGGACCGGAACAGACCGGATGATGATACACCTTGGCTGATCTATGATGAGCCCTATGAGTTCTGACGGTGTTCCGCTCTCAATCGGCGGAGTAGTCGGACATGCCCACGTAGCTGATGAGGTCCGACAGCTTCATGCCGTTCTCCCATCTCATTATGAAGTTCCCGTTCGGGGACGTCTCGAACTTGGGGATGCGGCGGAACAGGATGGCGTTCCTGCCCTTGAAGGAATGGTCGGTCGGGATGGTGAAGATCCTCCACGGGTCCCCGCGGAAGGACTTGAGCCGGTAGGCGTACAGGGGCACCAGATGGGATTGCGTGCATTCGTCCAGCATGTCGTTGGCCTGATCGATGAGGCGGGCGTTCTTGCTGAAGTGGATGACGTCGTCCGAGGAGCTCTTGACCTCGATTGGGAACGAGAAGTCCCATCTGAGAGCCACCAGGTCTATCCCCAGCGATCCCGCCGCACGCGTAACGAGGAACGGATTGTCGAGCATGCTCAGATATGCGTTCTTCTCCAGGGGGCTGCATGTCTTGACCATCTTGTTGATGACCTTCTCATCGCCCGATAGCAATCCCTTCAGTTCTCTCTCGTACGGCTCTCCAGGTGCTGCCATGTTACATCCCGTTCATTCCACCGCATGGAGAGTATATAAAGCTAAGAAGGGGGTGGCCGAAAACACCGAAAGTGGAAAAAAACCGGCACCGGCGATGCGTCTGGACACCGCCGGGCCGTATGATAATGATGGTTTTGAGCGGATCTCAGGGAGAGAGTCTGCTGGGGTCCCTCGGGAAGAGGATGGCCTCCCTGATGTTGGGAAGGTCCAGCATCTTGACCAGGAGCCTCTCGATTCCGATACCCCATCCGCCGTGGGGAGGCATGCCGTACCTGAACGCGTCCAGGTAGAACCCGAAGTCCTCGGGGTCCAGGCCCTTCTTCTCCATCCTGGAGACGAGCCTGTCGTACCTGTGCTCCCTCTGGCCTCCGGAGGAGATCTCCTGGCCCTTGTAGTCGAGGTCGAACGCGAAAGAGTACTCCGTGCCGTCCTTCTCCATGATGTAGAAGGGCTTGGCCTCCTCGGGATACTCGACGATGAAGTACATCTCCTTGCCCTGCGACGCCATGTAGTCGCCGACGATCTTCTCGCCCTCGGTGCCGAGGTCGTCCCCGTCCTTGAGCGGTAGGCCGCCGTCGTTGACGATCTTCAGGCACTCGCTGTAGGTGAGCCTGGGGTACGGGCGTGCGGGGACGGATATCTCCTTGCCGATGAGCTGGAGCTGCTTCTGTCCCTTCTCCTTCAGACCGGTGATCACGTGGTCGATGATGACCTCGATCATGTCCAGGACGTCGTCCATGCTCTGGATCCATGCCATCTCCCCGTCGAAGGATATGAACTCCGTGACGTGGCGGTTGGTGTTGGACTGCTCCGCGCGGAACGCCGGGGCGATCTCGAAGACCCTGTCCAGCCCGGTGGACATGAGGACCTGCTTGTACAGCTGGGGGGACTGGGAGAGGAACGCGTCCTTGTCGAAGTACTTGATCTTGAACAGCTCGGCCCCGCCCTCCGCTCCTGCGGCGGAGATCTTGGGGGTGTTGACCTGAGTGAAGCCGTTCTCCCTGACGGCCTCCTCGATGAGGGCGATCATCATGGATTTAAGCTCGAAGATCGCCTTGATCTCGGGCTTCCTGAGGTCCATGTACCTGTTGTTGAGACGGGTGTCCATCTCGACGTTGACCTTGTCTATGACTCCCATGGGCAGCGGCACGCCGGCCTCGCTGTGGAGGGCGTACGAGGAAGGGATGACCTCCAGGCCGAGGGCGGTCTGGTTGCTCTCCTTGACCTCTCCGGTGACCGATATGACGGACTCCCTGGACAGGGTCGTGAGCTTCTCGAAGAGCTCGGGATCGATCTTCTTCTTGGGCATGGTGACCTGGATGACCCCGTGCCTGTCGCGGAGCTGGAGGAAGGCTATGCCTCCCATGTTCCTGATGTCCTGGACCCATCCGCTTATGGTGACCTCTCCGTCACCCACCGCTATGTTGCTGGAATCTCTGAAAGCTGTCATGATGTTCAACCCGATTTGTTCCTCGTTTATTGCATTTACTTCTTCTTCGCCTGGTTGGCCACGGCGTTCATCTTGGCGTTGACCGCATCCTGGTCGCCGAGATATCTCTTGGATATGACCTTGAAGTCCCTGTCGAACTCGTATACCAGTGGGACTCCGGTGGGGATGTTGACCCCCACGATCTCCTCGTCGGAGATGTCCTCGAAGTACTTGACCAGGGCGCGTAGGGAGTTTCCGTGGGCTGCGATGATGATCCTGTCCCCCGAGAGCATCCTGGGCCTGATAACGTCGTTGAAGAACGGTACCGCCCTGGCGACGGTGTCCTTGAGGCTCTCCGTCAGCGGGAGGCAGTCCTTGGGGACGCCCCTGTACTGCTCCTGGAGGGCGGGGTTCCTCTGGTCGTCCTCCGCCAGAGTCGGCGGGGGTATGTCGTAGGACCTCCTCCATTTCTTGACCTGGTTCTCCCCGTACTTCTCGGCGGTCTCCGCCTTGTTGAGCCCCTGGAGTGCCCCGTAGTGCCTCTCGTTGAGCTTCCATGACTTGATGACGGGCAGCCACTCGCGGTCCATCTCCTCCAATGCGAGGTTCAGCGTGTGGATGGCCCTCTTCAGGTACGACGTGTAGCAGACGTCGAAGTCGAATCCCTCCTCCCTGAGGAGCTTCCCAGCCGCTCTGGCCTCCGCCCTTCCGGTGTCGGAGAGGTCGACGTCGGTCCAGCCGGTGAAAAGGTTCTGCTTGTTCCATTCGCTCTCCCCGTGGCGGAGGAGCACCAAGGTCATTTTGTCGGTCATGATGGATGGCTATCGGACGTCTCGTTTATATCATTTGGCGATAGGACCCCTCTTTTCCCTTAATCTAATTTTTATATGTAACCAGCCATCAGCCAAACAATACAGGTTGTTAATCATGTCTGCAGAAAAAGTCACTGTTTCTATCATCAAGGCTGATGTGGGATCGGTCGTTGGACACGCCAGGCCCCACCCCTCGATGCTCGACGCTGCCAAGAACGTCCTCAAGGACGCCCAGAAGGCCGGGACCATAGAGGACTTCTATGTGACCCGCGTCGGCGACGACATAAACCTCTACATGACGCACTACAAGGGCGAGAACAACAAGGACGTCCACGGAGCCGCCTGGGAGTGCTTCCAGCAGGCCACCAAGATCGCCAAGAAGATGAAGCTCTACGCCGCAGGACAGGACATCCTCACCGATGCCTTCTCCGGCAACGTCAAGGGAGCCGGACCCGGTTCCGCCGAGATGACGTTCGAGGAGAGGGGATCCGAGCCCCTGCTGTTCTTCATGGCGGACAAGACGGAGCCCTCCGCATACACACTCCCCCTCACCAGGATCTTCATGGACCCCTTCACCACCACCGGCCTCGTCATCGACAAGAGGGCCAAGCAGGGATTCGACTTCGAGATCCAGGACGTCATGGACAACAAGAAGGTCGTCATGTCCGCACCTGAGGAGTCATGGAGCATCCTCTCCCTCCTCGGAGACACATCCAGATACGCCATCAAGAGGATCAACTCCAGGGCCGGCATCGGACCCGCGGCGGTCGTATCCACAGACAAGCTCAACATGACCGCGGGAAGGTACGTCGGAAAGGACGACCCCGTCTGCATCTGCAGGTGCCAGAGCGGTCTGCCCTCCGTCGGAGAGTACACCCAGCCCTTCATCAACAACACCATGCTCGTAGCAGGATGGATGAGGGGATCGCACATCGGTGCGTTCTACCCCTGCTCCCCCGAGGACTCCGACCCCACCTACTACGACGGACCCCCAAGAATCTGCTGTCTGGGATTCCAGCTCAACAACGGAAAGCTCCAGGGACTCGAGCCCTACGGAGCCAAGAACGGAGAGCACATCCCGGTCGACTTCTTCGGAACCTCCACCTTCGACGAGGCCCGCAAGAACGCCATCAGGGCCAGCAAGTTCATGAGGTCCCAGGGGCCCTTCGTGCCCTCGATCCTCGGTGCAGAGGAGATGGAGTACACCTCAAGGCCCGACGTCCTCAAGGAGCTGACCAGCAGGTTCGTCTCCCTCGACGAGAAGCCCAAGAAGGCCGCCTGCAAGTCGTCTTCCAAGAAGAAGAAGCCGGAAGTCGAGTGAAACCATGAGCAAAGGCCCCGCAGTCATCATCAACTTCAAGGTCTACTCGGAGATCGAGGGAGTGAAATCCTTCGAGCTGTCCGAGATCTGCGACAAGATAGCGGATGAGACCGGGGCCAATCTCATGGTCTGTCCCCCCATGGTGGAGCTCTCGTATGTGGCCGACCAGGTCAGCATACCGGTGTTCTCCCAGAACGTGGACCCCAGGAAACCCGGGTCCGGGACAGGCTACACCACCCCTTCCCTCGTGAAGGCCACGGGTGCCGCGGGCACCCTCATAAACCATTCGGAGCACAAGCAGCCCGCCGAGGACGTGGGCGCCTGCGTCCAGATGTGCAAGGACCTCGAGCTCGTGACGTGCGTATGCGCGGACACGGTGGACATAGCGAAGGACCTTGCCAGATTCTCACCCGATTACATAGCCGTGGAGCCTCCCGAGCTCATAGGCGGGGACATTTCGGTCACCACCGCCAACCCGGGAATCGTCTCCGGAACGGTCGAGGCCGTCAAATCCGTCGACAGCGGCATCAAGGTGCTCTGCGGTGCCGGAGTCAAGAACGGCAACGACGTGAAGACCGCCGTGGACCTCGGCGCGGAGGGCGTCCTCCTCGCTTCGGGCGTCGTCAAGGCGAAGGATCCCGAGTCGGTCATCAGGGACCTGATTAGGTACATCTGACCATTCTCTTTTTTTACCAGTACGACAACTAGGTCGCATGAGGTCCGCAGCAGCCGTTCTGATGCTATTCGCAGCATGTTTCTCGCTGTGCATAGTCGGCACTCCTGCGGACGCAGCCGACCTCGGGCTGAGGCTCGAGGAGGTCAACGCGCTGAACCCCGACGAGGGCGTCTCGATCCGCAACTACGGGTCCACGGACATAGACCTGCAGGAATACACCATATGCGAGGACATCTCCAGGGATCCCTCGTACAGCATCAGGATAGAGGGGCCCCTCATCATCCACCCCGGGGAGACGGTCACGCTGATCAACGATTCGGATTCGGATTCCGGATTCGGATGGCGCCACACCACCTATGTGAGCGGCGACGGCCTGGTCTCTTTCCAGAGGTATTTCGCGCTCAACAACAGCGGGGACGACGTGTACCTGTTCCACGGCGATACGCTCGTCGACGTCCTGCTGTACGGCAACGTGAAGGCCGAAGGGCAATCCCTGTGGGAGGGCCCAACCTTCAGCATGGCCAAGGGGACCTTCGCGATCAAGAAGAGCTCCGGAGTGGGCTCGGCATCCTGTTGGTTCAACTACAAGAGCGGGAACACCAACCTGTTCTTCGATCCTGATTATACGATAGATGCGACCGTGACCCCGTTCCTCTTCCCGGATTCGGGCGGGATCCCCATCTACAGGGCCCTCGAGGACGCGAGGGGCTCCGTATCCGTCTCTATATACCTCCTGACCTCCGACAACGTCTGCGCCCTGCTCTCCGACCTCGCATCGAAGGGCGTACGCGTCACCATCCTAGTGGAGAGGGCGCCCGAGGGGCAGTACGACCCCACACTGGACGCGAAGAGGATGAAGACCATGTCCGACTCCGGCGTGGAGGTGCTGATGATAGGCGGCGTGTCCGGGGACAGGTACGCCTACCTGCACAGCAAGTACTGCATCATAGACAATGAGAGAGTCATCGTCACCAGCGAGAACTGGACCCATGACAACATGTGCGGGCACACATCCGATTCCTCCGAAGGGGCCCAGGGCAACCGCGGCTGGGGAGTCATCGTGGACAGCAGGGAATACGCCGCATACATGCAGGAGGTCTTCGACAACGACACCGACATGAGCTACGGGGATGTCGCCCTGTACACCGAGATAGCCCCTCATGCCAAGGGCTCGTCGCTGACGTACACCTCGCCCAAGGAACATCCCACTTACAGATCGTACGATGTCCAGATCACGCCTGTCCTATCCCCGGACAGCTCCCTCGATGCTCAGCTGTACTACATCGGAAGCTCCTCCGAGCGCATCCACGTCCAGCAGCAGAACCTGGGGAACGACATATTCACCCAGGACGGGACCGTATTCGACGTCATGTCCGAGAAGGCGTCCCGCGGCGTGGACTGCAGGTTCATGCTGGGCACCAACAGCGACGCCTCCCTTGTGGCGAAGATCAACCAGTACACCGATGTCAAGGCGGCCTCCATGGGGGATCCGTATCTCCACAACAAGGGGCTGATCTGCGACGACACCGTCCTGGTGGGCTCCGTCAACTGGACCACCACATCCTTCCAGAAGGACAGGGAGGCCATGGTGGCGATACACTCGGCCGAGGTGTGCGGCTTCTACGAGGATGCATTCATCAGCGATTTCAGGTCATGGTACACGTACGAGGGCCTGACTGTATTCTTCACAGAGATCGAGGAGACCTATCCTTCCCCGCAGGAGATAGTCGTCTCCGTAGGTCTGGACCAGAAGGGGGAGTTCTCATACACATGGAATCTGGACGGAGCCGAGAAGAGCACATCCGTCCCGCGCACCGTGCTCTCCCCCGCCGCAGGCGACCATCTGCTCACGGTCACGGTCACGGACTCCTCCGGGAACACCGGTACGGCTACGGCCAAATTCGCGGTGGACGGAGGCGGGTCAGCATTCGACTTCGGATCGCTGAAGGAGATTCTCTTATATCTCCTGCCTCTGATAGTCATCGCGATTGCGGCCATCGTTCTGGCCCGCAGAATGCACAGGGGAGGCTCGAGGCATTGATCGTATGCAGGAACATGAAGTCATCCGATACCCTGCAGGTATACGCATTGGTCAACAGCAACCTCGACGGATCGTTCTCCCTGGAGGTCATCGAGTACTTCCTGTCCTTCTGGCCCGAGGGGCAGTACGTGGCGGTCGACCTGTTCGGCAATATTGTAGGCGTCCTCTGCGGAACCCGCATGGCCAACGGGCGCGCGTCCATCTCCCTTTTCGCGGTGGATGCCAAGTACAGGGGCCAGGGCATCGGCAGGAGGCTCCTGGACTCGTTCAAGACCAAATGCTACATGGAGGGCTACAGGGAGATCCAGCTGGAGCTCCGCATCACCAACTCCGTCGCCCACAAGTTCTACGTCAAGAACGGATTCGAGATCGTCGAGAAGGTGTACAACCTCTACGGCGAGAACGAGCACGGCTACCGCATGGTGGCCAAGCTCAAGGATATCAGTCACGTTTCATCGTGACCAGGGCGTACACCGTCACGGCCAGCACGCCTATGATCGCCGCGATCAGATAGTAGTCTATGTCGGAGATGTCGGTGTTGATGACTATCGGCGGCTGTGGAGGCTCCGGCCTCTCGGTCATGTAGGTGTAGATGTAGAACTCGTTGTAGGAGCCGGCCGTGAACCTGAGCTCCGGCTCGTATTCCGCGGTGGCCACCAGCTCGTACTTGTTGTCCTTCTCGTTGAACACGCACAATGCGGTGCAGACGTTGCTGTCCGTGGGGACCGTTACGTCCACCGTGCACAGCCACAGCAGGTCCATGTCTATGCCCTTGATGTCCAGCCTGTACATGGCCTCGTAATCCTTCGGCGGCTCCCTCTCCTCGATGGACAGCATGACCTCGGTGCAGTAGATGCGCTGGGAGCCCTGTATTGACACCTCGATGGCGCAGTCGTTCTCCAGGAACATGGCGGACATGCTCTCCACCGGGTTGGGCTTCGACTGCTCCAGCACTATGGCCGACCTCTGGGATATCACGTTCAGGGACGGCATCGCGGAGTCGAACCTGACGTAGTCGGCCAGCACCCCGATGCCCTCGATCTCCCCGTCGATGGCGGATCCCATGCGGCACTGGATGATAGAATTGTTGATCATCTGGCCGTACGCGTACAGATTCCCTTTGAGGATGAAGTCGTCCGCGTTGTACAGCGTGCCTCCCTTGGAGACGGTGAACATGCCGTCCGCCTCCACGATGAAATTGGTCGACAGCGAGAGCACGTCACCCACGCCGAGCTCCCCGTAGGACTTGGACTTCCAGATGCCCTTCTCGCCGTACGCGCTGATGATGGAGGGCTTGGTGGTGATCTTGTCCAGGAGCGGGTTGTAGTACGGCGATATTCCGATCCTGTAGTTGTCGAAGTGGTACGCGTAGCTCCTCTGGTCGGCCAGGAACGCGGAGTCGTTGTACACGTCCGTGTTCGGGGCGTTGATCTGGATCTGATGGATGTAGGACTCCGATACCGTATCGCCGTTGCACAGTACCCTGGGCATGTTGAGTATGCCTGCCCCCATGATGCAGTTGGCGACATTCGCATCCGAGGAGATGTTGACCTCCACATCGCCGGTTACCATGGATGTGGACATGTTGGCCAGGTTCATACCGGTGTTATGCTCCGTGTTGGCGCCGATGCAGAAGTAGTCGATGGTGCCGGAGCGGATGTCGTAGCTCAGGGACCCGATCCTCGATGCCACGTTCGACATGTATCCCACGTGGCCGCCCCTCATCTCCACGCGGACGTTGGAGTACTTCCCGTTGTCGCCTGTTGTGAGGAGCCTGTCGATGGACATCCCCTGCCCTATCTTCAGATTGAAGTTCGTGACCGAAAGCATGATTGCGGTAGGGTTCACCTGGTCTATGCTGCCGCCCCTCAGATCCAGAGAGGCGTTGCGTATCGGGGTCGACATGACCTCGTAGGACGTCCCCAGCTGGTCCCTCATATCGTCCGAGACCGTTATCATGGACAGCGAGCGTATGCTTCCGCTGACCATCACGAACTCCATGGACATCCCTGCGATCATCGACGGCCTGGTATCCGCCCTGAGCAAAGTGAGGCCCTTGACGTTGGCGCCGTCGAACACGATCTTCAGCGAGTTCCCGGCCTGGGAGATGTCCCTGAGCACCAGATCGGTGTTGGGCGAGAAGGATTCCTCGAACCATTCCGAGGGATGCTCCTCGGTGACCTCGTACGGGCCGTACGCCTTGAACGTGATCTTGGAGTACCCCTTGTCGTCGGAGGTCAGGATGATGTCCGCGTCCGGATAGGTCTCCCAGGGCTCGGGAGGCGGGGATGGGGCGGAATCGAGGCTGACGGAGACCACCGCGAACGCTAGCAGTACCAGCAGTTCGAACGAAATGAAAGCGGCGGCCGTCCTGTTCATCGCGGTAAAATCTTATGATTGATATATGACGGTTTGCGAGCGATGCTCATGTAAAGTGGAAAGAAAGGGGGCGTTGGCCCCCTTGAAACCGTTTCAGGAGAACATGGAGTCGTCCATGTGCTCCGTCTCGAAGTAGTAGCTGGAGCGTTCCTTCTGAGCGGACGAGACGTCCTTGGACAGACCCTTGTTGTAGGAACCGTAGCGCTCCTTGATCTGCTCCTCGACGCTGCGGGACCTTCTCAGGGCGCGGTCTATGTGGTCGCCGGTGATGAGCTTGGCTCCCTCGAGGACGGCTATGTCCCCGGCGGACCTTATGAGCCCTCCCAGCTCCCTCAGCCTCAGGGTGAGCGCGTTGTTCTGGTTGTCCAGCTTGGCGCGCCTCTTTCCCTCGGCGATGATCTTCTCGACCGCCTCGATGCTGACATGCGGGATGTGCCCGTCGATCTGGACCTCCTGGGCCACGAACTGCGCGTATCTGGCGCGGTTGTGCGGGGTGTCGGGCATCGCGATGTCAACGAGGACCTCGTAACCGTTACCGATGATCCTGGACCTCAGCGGGGACAGGATGTTCTCCAGATCCTGGATGTTGCATGCCGCGACCAGTATGAAGTCGCAGGGCACGGCATCCACCTTGACGCTGGCTCCGGCGGACTGGGGGTTCCTTCCCGTGATGGGGAAGACCTTGTCCTGCATTGCGGTGAGGATGTACCTCTGGAGCTCCTTCAGGTGGGAGATCTCGTCTATGAACAGCACTCCCTCGTGGGCCTCGTGTATGGCACCGGCGACGATCCTCTCGTACGCGGGGGACCCGAGCTTCTCGTGTCCTCCGTACGGGTCGTGGCGGACATCTCCCAGG
>Ga0310696_10010529_pt1 | contig 10617 bp, 8 predicted proteins | sample AusTroGonzalo_MG_4_FD_203885 | JGI IMG/M metagenome (GOLD analysis project Ga0310696, IMG submission 203885) | Bovine rumen microbial communities from tropical cattle in Woodstock, Queensland, Australia - Gonzalo_02 (v2) (version 2) | ecosystem: Host-associated > Mammals > Digestive system >... | reverse complement strand
TGAGATGAGTGCGCTGAAAAAACAGCTTGACGATGTGCAGACTGCATCGCCCGTTGCATCTCAGGTAGAGCATATGCCTGCAGTCAATTCTCAGTTGCCAGCAGTCTCACCTATTACCCCTCAGTTTTCACCCCTCAACTCGGCTGTTGACGCTGAGGCCGAGGAGTATATCGAACCCGAGAAAGAACTTGAGAGCCTGAATCTCAATGACTTAGGTAAGCAGATGCTGGAGAAAGCCCTTGAGCGCAATCATGGTAATCGTAAAAAGGCAGCTCAGGAACTGGGTATTAGTGACCGAACCCTCTATCGCAGATTGAAACAGTATGGCTTGGATCAATAGAAAATTGAAATACGTAATTGCTGCTGTGTTTGCAGTGACAATCAGCGCTTGCTCCGTGAGCTACAAGTTCAACGGTGCCAGTATCGACTATTCGGAGACCAAGACCATTCAGATTGCTGAGTTCCCTATTCGCAGTAGTTATGTGTGGGGACCTATGGGACCGATGTTTAATAATCAACTTAAGGATCAGTTTGCCAACCATACTCGTCTGGAGCAGGTTAAACGCAATGGTGACCTTAAGATTGAAGGAGAGATTACACGTTACGAACAGCGCAATAAGAGCGTAAGTGCCGAGGGGTATTCGGCTATGACCGAGCTTACCATGACTGTCAACGTGCGTTTTACGAATAACAAGAACCACAATGAGGATTTTGAGCAGCAGTTCTCTGCATCGGCAAGTTACGAAACAACTCAATCGCTCAATAGCGTTCAGGAGGAGTTAGTAACACAGATGGTGAAGGACCTCTGCGACCAGATTTTTAATAAGACCGTAGCTAACTGGTAAACCGCTTATGGATAGAATAACGGAACTGATAAAACATCCGGAAAGGATGGATCGTGACTCGCTCTATGAGTTGCGCTCTCTGCTGGCACTCTATCCTTATTTCCAAACGGCCCGTTTGCTGATGCTGCAGAATCTGTATCTGTTGCATGACGCAACCTTCGATGAGGAACTTCGTCGTGCATCTGCCTATATTACCGACCGTCGTGTGTTGTTTAAGATGATTGAAGGTCGTCATTACGAATATCGCTCAATGATGACTCAGAAACAGACGGTTAAACCCAAGGCGGTTGAAAACGAAGATCGTACATCGACGCTTATTGACAATTTCCTCGATCAGATTCCTAAAGATTATGAGGAGGAGGTTGAGCGTAAATCCAAGCGTAAACCAACTCCCGCTGATGCTGCAGTTGACTATGTTAGTTACCTGCTGGAGGTTGAACCAGATGGTGGTCAGGAAATGCCAGGCGAGGTGCCACAGATGCCTGGGCAGGATCTTATTGATTCGTTCATAAATGATGACAAAGGTAAGTTCGTTCTCAACGACATACCTGAGTATCGTCCTGAACCTCAGCCAGAACCCGAAAATAGCGAAATTGAGGTTGGTGGAGAGTTTTTTACTGAAACTTTGGCACGAATTTATATCAAACAGGGTAGATATTCGAAAGCTTTAGAAATTATTCAGCGATTAAGTTTGGATAATCCGAAAAAAAATGCTTACTTTGCAGATCAAATACGTTTCTTAGAGAAATTAGTGATAAATAACAATAAAAAAAATAAATAAAAAAATGTACACACTATTTGTAATTCTTATCGTGATTGCAGCACTGCTCATGATTGGCATTGTGCTCATTCAGGAGTCAAAGGGAGGCGGTCTGGCTTCTCAGTTCTCAGGTTATAACCAGATTGGCGGTGTTCGTAAGACTACCGACTTCATCGAGAAGGCTACTTGGTTCCTCGCTGGTTTCATGGTAGTCGTCAGCGTATGCTGCGCTTACGTAGCTCCTCAGGCTGGTGGTGAGAGTTCAGTCATGGAGAACTATCAGGCTCCTGCAACCAATCCTAACAACCTTCCTGGTTTCGGTGCTAGTCAGCAGCAGAAGGATGCTGCTCCTGCAACTCCTGCAACCGAGGCTCCCGCTGCTCCAGCAGAGAAGAACTAATTCTTCTTTTCTATAGAGAAAAACAAGCCCCGCCAATTATGGTGGGGCTTTGTTTTTATCCTATTGTAATCGTATATTTCGCCATGAACGATGCGCCCGGCTGCAGGTGATTCATCAGCGGCTTGTCCTTGAACTCACCCTTAAATCCACGTGGGTCGCCCAGTCCGTACCAAGGCTCGATGCACACAAATGGTGCCTGCTTGTCAAATGGACTCCAGAAGGCTATCACAGGGCACTTATAGTCAACCGTCACCGCAGGCTCGCCATTCTTATCCATCAGCATCGCACGGCGTGTCTGGCACTTGTGAATCTTCACAGAGTCGTCGCGGAACAGGTTGTTACCTATCTCCATGATGCCCATATCAGCCTCCAGGGGTATCTCGGTCATCTCATGACTACCGTCTATGTAGCTCTTCAGTGCATCCATAGGCTCCTCGTTGTCCAGTTTGATGATACCGTCCAGCTTGCCGCTTGGCATGTTGAATGCAGGATGTCCGCCTATCTGGAAATGAATCTCCTTGTTGTCTGTGTTCTCCACGTGCCAGATGACGTGTACTTTGTTTTCCTCCAGCCGGTAGGTAATCGCCAGGTTAAACTTGTACGGATACACCTTCAGCGTCTCCTCGCTGTCGTGCAGCGCCATCGTCACCTTCTCCGGTGTCTGTCGCACCAGTGTAAACATCGTGTCGCGTGCAAATCCGTGTCGTGGCAGGTGGTACTCCTTGCCGTCCACCGTATACGTATCGTTGTTCACGCTGCATACTATCGGGAAGAGTATCGGCGAGTGTCTGGGCCACTTCTCTCCAGCCTGCCACATATACTCCCTTCCGTTATTATCCATCACACTCTGGAGCTCCGCTCCCATCTCTGCCACCTTTATTGTCAGCAGTTCGTTTTTAAGTTCTACCATAGTTGTAATAGTTTTTTTATGTGATATTATTGTTTAAAGCCGTACTTAACGGTTTCGCCATCGGTCTTTAGAATGTCGGCGAATTGTTGGGGGGTAATGGTAACGGGGCCCTTCATGAACTCGGGGACGTTATAACACTTCATGAACTGACGGTGATAATCAGGATTGCTACAGGGCAGTTCGAAAGGTTTAGTACAACGTCCCTTACTATCGATATGAGCAAAGAAGGGACGGGTGTAGTTGCCATCGTAACGACGCGAGCTGAATACAACCCAGCGGCCATTGCTGCTCCATGAGTGGTAGCTCTCGGTATCAGGCGAGTTGAGCGCATGGAGTGATGAGGCTTTATCGGTGCGGAGGTCGAGCATCCAGAGGTCGGCATCGCGATGCCAGATGTGGAACACGCCATACTCTGCGAGGGTGAACATCAGGAAGCGACCATCGGGCGATATGCGCGGCAGAGTGGCGCTCTTATCCCTGGCGGCTGCATCGAACACCAGTTCACGGGGGGCAAACTCGCCTGTCTGTGGGTTGAAACGCTTGCAGTAGATGTTGTACTTGATGGTGTTAGAGCGCAGGATTACCTCTAAGCCTCGGTCGCTAATAGAGTCGGGAAACTCGAAGTGGGCGCTGCAGTAATAGAGTTCAGTACCATCGGGACTCCAGGTGGGGAACACCTCAAACTCAGCAGGATCATTCTCGATGTTGATGACGCGATTGCGCTCTACATCGTAGGCGATGAGGTCGCTGGCGGTATCGAAAACCTCAATCTTATTGGGATCGATGGTGTGGAAGGTCTGGTGTGTTGAGTTGGTGGAATAGACGATGAGGGGCAGCGTGGGGTGCCAGGCGGGATAGACGCCGGCCGAGAGCAGCGAGTCGTGCTTCATGTTGATTTTTCGCAGCTTGCCATCGTAGGCAATCACGGTGCCGCCAAGGTTCTGACGGGCGTGGAACTGCATGCGCTGTGGGTCATACTGCTGATAGCTGTGGCAGTTGATACACTGACCTGAGAGCTCAGTGCTGCAGAGCATATTATCGTAGATGACGCTCTCGGAGAAATTCTCGAGGCAGCGCTGCGATATGGTGAGCTCCTCGTAAGAGACATACGAGGGTGAGATGAGTCGGTAAGAGAGGTAGGGGTCGATAGAATCGCTGGATACGTAGATCTTAAATGGCTTGAAGCGGGTCCACTCGCCATCGGCCTTGATGAAGACTTCGACCTTGATGGCCTTGCCCACAGCATCGGCCACGAGTGCACGCCAGTCGTGCGGATCAATCTGAATCTGATGGCCACACACCACTATCTGCTCATTGGCTGTGGTGAAGCGGGCAATGATGGGGAGAGCGGCTGTACTGTCGCTCTGAAAATTAAGCGGAGCGATGTTGACAGGTACGGTGACGCCGCAGTAGTCAGGATAAATGGCGGGCAGCTGGCTACTCTTCTTATACTCTGAAGGAATGTCGTTGATACAGGCTGTCAACAGCAAAACGAGGAGTAACGATAGTGATATGTTGCGCATAGTGAAAAATCAAAAATAGGTGATATCTTTAAGGAAATAATACTCGTAGAAATAGGTGTGGCCGAACATGGGGTAGAGGGCTGCACGAACCTTCTCGATGGGCTGTCCGTCTAGCTGCTGCAGCTGCTGCATGAACTGCTGATATGAGGCCTTGACATCGGCACGGAAAGGCACCGTGTTGACGAGGCTGAGGTGCTGCATGTTGCCAAACAGATAGGCGGCCTCCTGGAAGATGCGTGGCACCTTGTCATGCGGATGTAGGCGGCCATATTGCGCAAAGCGAGGCCAGAAATTATTGGGATCACGAGTCCACATGGCTGCCAGCACAGCATTCTCCTGAAAGTAAGGATCATCAGAGTCAATCTCTGCCAGCAGGTTCATGATATATTTCTCTACATAACCCTGATCGCTACCCAGGCGGTTGTCATAGTGCATCATGTGGACGATGGGGGCCGTCTCGGGCACTTGGGCTATCTGGTCGGGGTGGTCAATAAGATTCTGGAAGTGGTTGGCCCAGCTGTCAAAGAAGGTGGTAGCACGGAGCTGGTTGAGGAACTTGCGTGCGGCATTCAGCTCGCCATTGAGCAGGGCGCAACGTGCCAGATACTGCAACAGCTCAGGGCGCCAGCCATACTCTACGCCATCCTCCATACACAGACGGTGACAATCGTTGGTCAGTCCGAAGTTGTAATACATCAGATGGCCGATGATATGATAGGTGTAGACAGGCAGCTGCGTGGCATACTGCTTAGATCCCTTGGGGAAGTTATACATCTCGTTGACCTGAAGGCCCATACGACTGAGTGCCAGATTGTGCATGATAACAATGGAGCGTGTAGGTTCGGTCTTCTGGCGGCTACCTTCGTCGATGACTCCCTGCCAGTCGAGGCGCTCAATGCAATGCTGCATGTGGAGCTCATGACGGAAATTCTCGTCGCTATACCAGAAGAACACTACCTGCCCTACGATGATGCCGGCAAGCACACCGTTCCACAATAGCATTTTCTTCTTGAAACGCTCTGGCAGCGATAGACCCCAGCAGAGTACCATGAGCATGAAGAACAGTAACAGCAGTCCATAAGGAATATAATAGAGCGGAAACTCCTGGCGCAGGATAAACACCGGTAGGGCGGTGGTCCATGCATCGGCCAGGGCTGTCTGGTAATATACGTAGCGATAGAACAGCAAGGGTACGGCTGCGATGCAAAGCAGCGCTACTGCAGAAAACACGATGCTCGTTGTGCGATTACCTTGCAGGCGCCATGACCATAGGGCCATGAGTAATACTGCTGCCAGCCCATAGGCTCCCAATAGTGGATAGGTAATGACTGCGGTAGCTACCATATAAACCCAACGGAAACGCTGAGGCAGCACACGGAACAGCCACAGGAGTGCCAACACCGCTGAGGTGCCGATGACGGGTGCATAGAAGTAGCCTCGAAGCTTCATCATATAATGCCAGTAGCCCAGATCCATATTGGCAATAACAATCAATGCAGCAGGAATGAGTAGTACCGTATTGTATTGGTTGGAGATGCGGAACGTGCGTTTGGTGAGCCACATCATCAACGCCACCCAAAGACTGTAGATGATGGCACCGAGCCATGGGTAATGGAAAAACTGCGTAAAATAGCTGGCTATGTAAGAGAGGAAACCTCCGGAGGTAACCATCATCTGCTTGAAAAACAGTGGGGTGGTAAGGAAGAGGTTGTATTGCTGAATCTTCCATAGAAGGTCGGATTCAAAGACCATCAGTGCAACGGCAAGAACCAACGGACCTGCCAGCAATGATGCAATAGGTAGATATTTTTTCATCGTAATTTTTATAATTTGAGTGCAAAGGTACTAAAAAATAATTGATAAATGTCAACTGATAATGGATAATTCAAAAAATTGTTGTATCTTTGCACGAAATTAAAACATTTAATTCGATAAACTAACGTATGATAAGGAAATTTTTGTTATGTATGGTGTGTGGGGCATTCACTATGGCGAGTGCTCAGAAAACACCCGTGTGGAAAGATGCTGGCATAAACCAGCAGAATCGTGAAACTAGACATGCCCACTTCTTCGGTTTTGAGAATGCTGAGAAGGCTAAGGGCGACAAGAAAGCATCAAGTCGTTATCTCTCGATGGAGGGAAAATGGAAGTTCAACTTCGTGAAGAACCATCAGGATGCACCTAAGGGATTCTATGCTCTGAAGTACGATGACTCGAAGTGGGTTGACTTCCCCGTGCCAGGACTCTTTGAGATAGAGGGCTACGGCGACAAGATCTACAAGAATGTGGGTTACTCATGGAACACCACCTTCAAGAATGATCCTCCATACATCGGCGAGACCAACAACTACACAGGCTCGTACAGAAAAACCTTCGAACTGCCTACTGACTGGAAGGGACAGGAGGTATATTTCTACGTAGGAAGTGCTACCAGCAACCTGAGTGTATGGGTTAACGGCAAGTACGTAGGCTACAGCGAGGACTCGAAGGTGGCTGCCGAGTTTAACATCACCAAATATCTGAAGCCAGGCAAGAACCTGATAGCCATGCAGATTATGCGCTGGTGTGATGGTAGCTATCTGGAAGACCAGGACTTCTGGCGCTTCACCGGTATCGCCCGCGAGGTATATCTGTATGCTACGCCAAAGGTGCATATCCAGGATGTTTTTGTGAAGCAGGACTACCAGCAGGGAAAGGGCGTGCTGAATGTCGATGTGAAGTTGGCTGGCGGCAAGGCTCCAGTAGAAGCTAAGCTGTATGATGCCGACGGCAAACTGGTGGCTGAGGGACTGAATACTACTGTTGAGAATGCCAAGGCATGGACAGCCGAGACACCTTATTTATATACCCTTGAGGTGGCTGTAAAGAAAGGTGCTGAGACCACAGAGGTCATCAAGCAGAAGGTGGGCTTCCGCCATATTGAGATTAAGGGCGGACAGCTGTTGGTGAACGGACAGCCTATTCTGATTAAGGGTGCCGACCGCCACGAGTTGGATCCTGATGGTGGTTACATTGTCAGCGTTGAGCGCATGATTCAGGACATCAAGATTATGAAGCAGCTGAACATCAATGCCGTACGTACCTGTCACTATCCTGATGATCCACGTTGGTATGATCTCTGCGACGAGTATGGTATCTACCTGACTGCCGAGAGTAATCTGGAGAGTCATGGTATGGGCTATCGCGAACAGACACTGGCTAAGAACCCAGCCTTTGCTAAGGCTCACATTGAGCGTCAGGAGGGTAACGTGATGACTTATAAGAATCACCCCAGTATCATCGTATGGAGCTTGGGTAACGAGGCTGGTTACGGTGAGAACTTTGAGAAGGCTTACGACTGGGTGAAGGCTTACGATGCCACTCGTCCCTGCCAGTTTGAGCAGGCACGTCAGAATGGTAAGACCGATATCTTCTGCCCTATGTACTATGGCTACGAGGACTGCGAGAAATATTCAAAGGGTGACAACCCACGTCCATTGATACAATGTGAGTATGCCCACGCTATGGGTAACTCGATGGGTGGATTCAAGGAGTATTGGGACATCATCCGTAAGTACCCTAAGTATCAGGGTGGATACATCTGGGACTTTGTGGACCAGGGCTTGCGCGATAAGAGTAAGATTACCGGTAAGGAAATCTTTACCTATGGAGGCGACTACGGACGTTATCCTGCTACCGACCATAACTTCAACTGTAATGGTATCATCGCACCTGATCGCCGTTTGAACCCACATGCCTACGAGGTTCAGTATTACTATCAGAACGTCTGGGTAACAGAGAAGAACCTGAAGGAAGGTAAGTTCGAGATTTATAACGAGAACTTCTTCAAGACTCTCGACGACCTGGAGCTGGAGTGGTTCGTTGGTGGTGCTGCTATGGGTGGACATCACCATGGCGGTAATCGTCCTGCAGGTCTGACATTCGGACACGGCGGTAAGGTCGACATCAGCGGTATCGCTCCTCAGCAGCGCAAGGAGATTGTGTGCGAGGATATGCAGAAGATTATCACCAAAATGATGGGACACCATGGTGATCAGGAACTGTTTGTAGTCTTCCAGTTCAAGTCAAAGGAGGCTCAGCCACTCATCGAGAAGGGACAGGTCATGGCCCGTCAGCAGTTTGTGCTGAATCCCTATCAGTTCCCAGAGTTGAAGGCTGAGAAGGCACAGGTTGAGAAAGAGGAGACTGAGAGCTACGTGAAGTTGGATGCTGCCGGCACCACACTCACCATCGGTAAGTGGACCGGATGGATTGACTATCTGGATGTTGACGGCAAGGAGATGCTGGTTGACCACCAGTCAATCGTGCCTGAGTTCTGGCGTGCCCCAACCGATAACGATTATGGCGCTGGTCTGCAGCATCGTTTCGGTGTGTGGAAGAACCCACAGATGAAACTGAAGGAGTGCAAGGTTGATGGCAACTCCGTTACTTCGACCTTCGAGATGCCTGATGTGAAGGCTACACTCGTGATGACTTACACGCTGACTGCCGAGGGCGAAGTGATTGTCCGTCAGCAGCTCAAGGCCGACAAGGATGCTAAGGTGAGCGGCTTGTTCCGTTATGGTATGCAACTCCAGATGCCAAAGGAGTTCGATGCTGTGAGCTACTACGGACGTGGTCCTGTTGAGAACTACATCGATCGTAATTCGAGCGAGTTTATCGGCGTCTACGAGAACAAGGTGGCTGATGAGTACTATCCATACGTACGTCCACAGGAGTCGGGTAACCATACCGATGTGCGCTGGTTCCGTGTGGTGAATGCGGCAGGCAACGGACTGGAGTTCTATAGCAACGCTCCTATGGAGGCAAGTGCCCTGAACTACCTGACTGAGGATCTGGACGATGGTGCTACCAAGGATAAGGTTATCGGTCGTCACTCAGGCGATCTGATAGAGCGCCCATTGACACAGGTGCACATCCAGCAGCGCCAGATGGGACTGGGTTGTGTGAACTCATGGGGAGCATGGCCACGTGCTGAATATCAGATGCCATATAAGGACTATGATTTTACATTCGCGATTCGTCCTATAAAATAATTTGCGCGTAATATAGACGCTATTTATAGCAAAATGTAACCATCTGAGGCTTGATTTCGGTCAAAAAGTCTGCCTCAGATGGTTATTTTATGAATTTTTAGCCAAAAAGGCTTGGTGGGTATATGATAAATTGTTACCTTTGCATCGTTAAAAAGAGATGGATTGACATGAAGATGAGAGAAAAAGTAACAATTTTGCTGATGGCCCTGATGATGGGTCCTATTGTCAGCTATGCAGAAGAGAATCAAGTCACCAGCGAGTGTGATACCACTTATATCAAACTTGACGAGAACCGTGTGCCTATCACACATGTGAATCTGACATACGATGAGCTCGTAGAGAAGGTTGGTGAACTTGAGACTATTCTTGAGACCGACGATTTCCAGCTTTATGCTGTAGGTGATTACACCTACAAGGTAGTTGATGGTATCGTTATCTCTATGGCTATTCAGATTCCTGACGATAACAACGATAAGGTTGTTTACAACCAGATTCTGAATACGCTTGCTAAGAGCAACTCGCTGAAGGATACTCACAATACCGGTGGTAATAACTACCAGTATGCGAACTTCCAGATTCAGTTTGATGACTTTGAGGGTTACGAGAAATTAACCTTCTCAGTACTTGAGTAAGCTTAGGTAATACCCCAGACGGTATAATTTGAAAACCAACAGATAAGGGCGGGATCCACAGAGGTTCCGCCTTTCTATTTGTCCGAATAGCTGGTGCCAGAGGCGGATGAGCCACAGAATGGCAGGGATGTGTATACCCGAAACCAATGTGAGTAGGCGTGAATAGCCACGCAGGTCGCTGCGGAATGCATAGAGGGTGCGCAGACCTTCTTCGGTCTTCGCTACAAAATCGGCATTCGGTTCGAAGGTACAAAATCCCAAGGGGTTGTCTATGTGGGTGATGGGGATGCGGTTCTGGCGTAGTGTCTTGCCAAGCAGCACATCCTCGTAGCCATAATGACGCAGGCGCTCATCGAATGGATGGTTGACTATCAGCTCGCGACTTATCAGCAGATTGGCTGTATGCAGATGTTGGTATGGTCTCTTCTTACGCTCTTGAGCTGTATGGTGTGGTTCCTCAGCTTTTTCGTAGCGATAGCGCAGCAACTGCCTCTGCTTGTCGTTCTCGGCT
>Ga0310696_10010528_pt1 | contig 10618 bp, 5 predicted proteins | sample AusTroGonzalo_MG_4_FD_203885 | JGI IMG/M metagenome (GOLD analysis project Ga0310696, IMG submission 203885) | Bovine rumen microbial communities from tropical cattle in Woodstock, Queensland, Australia - Gonzalo_02 (v2) (version 2) | ecosystem: Host-associated > Mammals > Digestive system >... | reverse complement strand
TCGGCGAGGCGTCAAAAAGCCTTTCCGTCATATTAAAGCAGGGCTTTGCCCCACCTGAGCAATATCAGAGAAAGGGTAAACAAGGTCCTTGGACAGACATTTATGCTCTCGGCGCTACAATATATTATGCCGCCGGCGGCAAAATTATAGATGATGCAATGAGTCGTTTTGAAGACGACAGCATTGATGAAAACGGCATATCCGCCGAGCTTCTCGGCGTTCTTATAAAAATGCTTGCGGTACATCGGGAAAACCGTTACCAAAGCATATTTGAGTTAAAACGGGATATAACGGAGCTTACTAAAGCGGCAACACCGATTGTTATCAAAAAAGAGCCGGAAATGCCGAAGGAAAACCCGACTCCGATTGCAGACAACGCTGATAGCGGAGCATCTGAGGATATCCCCGCTCCCGATTACAGCGAAGATGAAAAAAAAGCTTACAAGCCGCGCAATATTACCAAAATCGCAGGCATATCTGCCGCTTGTATCGGCATACTGTTTGCTCTTTTTATAGGCATAAAAGCCTTAAAAAAAGATACACATGACGGCAATAAAACGGTGGCTTCTGATGTTGAAATAGAAAATACTGACGTTAAAATAGAAGAGCCAGAAGTTGAAATAGAATATCCAATAGTAATTAACAAAGCATATAATGACGCATTTAGCTTTTACGAGGGTTTTGCATGCGTTAAAAAGGATGACAAAGAGGGATTTATAGATAAATCGGGCAATGAGGTTATTCCTTGTATTTACGATAGTACGGGAAGCTTTTTCGAAGGCTTGGCAAACGTTAAAATGAGTGGAAAGTATGGCTTTATCGATAAATCAGGCAATGTGGTTATTCCTTGCATTTATGACATTGCAGGGGTCTTTAGTGAGGACTTGGCACTCGTTAAAAAAAATGGAAAATATGGCTTTATCGATAAATCAGGCAGTGTGGTTATTCCTTGTATTTATGATGAAGCATATAGCTTTAATGAAGGCTTGGCACGCGTTAAAAAAAATGGAAAATATGGCTTTATCGATAAATCAGGCAGTGTGGTTATTCCTTGTATTTATAGTGACGCACGGAGCTTTTACGAGGGCTTGGCAAGCGTTAAAAAAAATGGGAAATATGGATCTATCGATAAATCAGGCAATGTGGTTATTCCTTGTATTTATGATTATGTATCGGACTTTCAAGAAGGCTTGGCACTCGTCAAAATGAGTGGAAAACTTGGATTTATCAATAAATCAGGCAATGTGGTTATTCCTTGTATTTATGATGGTACATGGTCCTTTTCCGAAGGCTTGGTATTCATAGTAAAAAATGGAAAATATGGCTTTATCGATAAATCAGGCAATGAGGCGATTCCTTGCATCTATGATTGGGCATGGTCCTTTTCCGAAGGTTTGACAAGGGTTCAAAAGGGTGAAAAATATGGCTTTATTGATAAATCGGGCAATGTGGTTATTCCTTGTATTTATGATTATGTATCGGACTTTCAAGAAGGCTTGGCTGCTGTCAAAAAAGACGGAATATGGAGCTATATCGATACAGACGGAAAAGAAATTTTGAGATTTGAGGAATCAAACTAAAACCACACAGGTGAATAAAAATGAAAAATAAGACTACAAAATACATAGCGGCAATATTTTCAGACATAATTATTATCGCGGCACTAAACGCGGTGATATATGGCATATTCGTTTTTACGGCGGTCAACCCCCTATTGATTTGGCTGGTCGCCGCAATAACCGCAATCTTATATTTTACCGTGTTCCTGCTCCTGCCGATTTCGGCAACACCGGGAATGTTGATGTTTGGATTGAAAAAATCCGCCCCCAAAAAAGAGCTTTTTCCTTGCGTATTCAAAAAGGGCTCCGGCGGAAAGACGAAATGCTATCTCATACCTGAGGACGGACTGGTTTTTGGGCGTGACCCGTATATGTGCGGAGTGTTATTCGCACCGAGAGAGCCTGCCGTAAGCAGATGCCATTGCAGTATCAAGTATAATCAGCAGACCGAAGCCTTCCTTTTGGAGGATCTCGGCTCGTCCTATGGGACATTTACGATTGACGGAAAAAAGATAAAACCAAGCAGCTTTGCAGCACTTAAAAACGGAGATAAGTTTTATGTAGGAGCCGACAAAAACGAGTTTTATGTCGGGTTTCAGAAGGAGTTACAATGATAACGATAAACGGAAGACGACTGTGCGAGCACTGTTTCGGCATAGTTTCGGAACACGAAACGCGGTGCACACATTGCTCGGGCAGAAGTAACAGGGATAAATACCCTACCGCATTGGGCGAGGGTGAAGTGCTTGCAGGAAAATATATAACGGGTAAGGTTTTAGGCAAAGGCGGCTTTGGTATAACATACCTTTGCTACGACATTACAAAGGATTGCAGGGTTGCAATAAAGGAATATCTGCCCGACGCTTATTCCTACCGCGCAACCGGCAGAAAAACCGTTTCTGTTGCAAGAATCGGAGATGAACAACAGTATAAAACAGGCGCAGAAAAGTTCTATGATGAGGCAAAGCTTTTATCACAGTTTGCAGGCGCCGAAGGCATTGTAGAAGTTAAAGAGTTTTTCAGGGAAAACAACACGGTATATTTCGTTATGGAATATCTCAGCGGCGTTGACCTTAAAAAATATCTTTTGAATAAAGGAAGAATGAACGAGGATCAGGCCGTTTCAATCGCTATCAAGGTCCTCAAAAGTCTCAGAATCCTGCACGGCAGGAATGTATTGCACCGCGATATATCACCGGATAACATATTTATCTGCGATACCGGTAACGTGAAGCTTATCGACTTCGGTGCATCGAGAATATCAATGAGCGGCGGAAGCCAAAGTTCGCTTTCCGTCATATTAAAACCCGGATTTGCGCCTCTTGAACAGTACCAGTCCAACGGCAATCAGGGCGCTTGGTCCGATATTTATGCGCTTGGCGCAACATTATATTATGCATTGAAGATGAAAACAGTCAATGACTCGGTATCGAGACTCAATGACGAATACATAGATTTTAGCGGAATATCGCCGAAATTTGCGGCTGTGTTGGAAAAAATGCTTAAAATGCGGATAAATGAAAGATTTCAGTCTGCTGATGAGCTTATAAATCTGCTGACCGCAATGCGGAATGCGACTCCGACTCCGACTCCGGCTACGGTTTCGGCTCCGACTGCGGCACCTGCGGCGGGTGTAAGACCCGGGTATTGGCAAGCACCTCCCCCCATGCCGAATCCTGTCAAAAACGGAGCCGCTGTACCAAAATCGGCCCGCAAAAAACCCCCAAAGCCGATGCCTGTTCCAAAGCAGAATATCGCCGGTTCCGCTCCGAAAGCAAAAAGCAAGCTTAGCACGCCTATTTTGGTTATTTTATTGATATGCCTTGTATTGGGAATCGCTGTTTTGGTAATGGCTGTTTTTTCTCAATTCAACAAGCCTGCTGTTTCAGATAATACGGACGATTTTGGAGACGATGTATTAGTTGATTTTATAAATTTATAAAAAGGGAGATTTACTATGACTAATTTGAACGGTAAACAAAGATGTGAACACTGTTTTTCTGAAATGAAAAAGAATACGGCAATATGCAGCTACTGTATGGGCGCAAACGCCGGTGCTGATGAGTCTGCTTTGAAGGAAGGCTCTGTCCTTATGGGCAAATATGTCGTAGGTATGTTTTTATTCAAAGATGACCTATGCAATTATTATATGGGCTTTGATATGGAACGCAATTCGAGAATTTCGATCCGTGAGCTGTTTGTGGACGGCTTGATGAAAAGAGATGACAAAGGTCTGGCGGTTTCTATGGCGTCATTTGAGAACTCGGACAAAAGTCTTTTTAACGAGAAAAAATCCGATTTCTGCAAGGATGCGCAAATCTCCGTAAACTTTAATGATTGCAAAAATGTTTGTCTGGTGCGCGATTTGTTCGACGCAAACAATACCTCCTACGCTGTCTGCGATTTTCCCGAAAACGGCATGACTCTCAAAAGCTACCTTCAAAAACTTGGCAGACGCCCGGACGAAAAGCAGATATTGAAGATTATGAGAGGTATAATCAAGGCTTTGGAATCAATACACGACTTGGATTATATTCACGGCAATCTGCGCCCGGAAACTATTATAATAGACGGCGCCGATATCTCGCTTATGTGGCTGCACAACAGTGAGTTCGGGCACGCGTCGCATACCGGTCCGATGAAAATAATGAACGCTTTTGCGCCGCCGGAACAGTATAAAAAGGGTAATTATATCGGCGCATGGACCGATATTTATGCGCTTGGCTGTGTGATAGCTTATATGACCTCGGGCAATTATCCGCAGGATTCGCTGTCAAGGCTTATGAACGGCACTGACTTGCAAATAAACGGTATTTCTGTCAAATTTAACGAGATATTGCTGAAAATGACCGAACTGTCCACAAATGAGCGGTATGAAAACCTTGATGCTTTGTGCGTTGATCTGACGGAAAGCAAAGTACTGCGCCTCGGAACAAACAAAAAATCGGTCACCGAGCCAAAAAAGAAGAGTCATAAAGTGCTTATTATCTCAATAATTGCCGCTTTGGTTCTTTGCATAGGCGCCGCCGCTACATGGTATTTTGTATTTTTCAATGGCGATGCTCCGAAGAGTAACAAGAAAAAGTCCACAAAAAGCACCGAAACCGCATCTGAACCCGATTCGGACAAAGCAGATGACAAAGGTGACGACAAGGCTGATGACAAAGGCGAAGACAAGGGCGAAGATAAGGGCGAAGATAAGGCTGATGACAAGGATGACGATTCCAAAAAAGCACCTGATGATGAGCCTGACGACAATGAAAAGCCCGACAGCGACAGAAATAGCTTCAACGGTTTTTCTTCAGAGCAATGGTACAACAATGTCATGGCAGAAAGCAGCGGTAAAGCCGTTTTCGGAAATAAAAAATATAAAAAGAGCGAAATATTAGCGGTTGAATTTTGCGACAGTACTGATGATATGACGAAAAAACACTGGGATATTTCAGCAGATAACGATGAGACGGTGATGGCTTGGGTTGAAGAGTACGAATCTGGCTATAAGCTTTACATCGGTGCAGAAGGCGGAATAAACGCAGGCGACTCCTTAAAATCATTTTTCATCGATTACGAAAATCTTGAGGAGATAGAATTCAACGACGCGTTGCATACCGAATATACAAAAGACATGTCTTGTATGTTCAAGAATTGCCGCGCCTTGAAGAAGCTCGATTTGTCCGGATTCCGCACAATTATGGTTTCAGATATGTCAAATATGTTTGAAAATTGCGAAAGTCTGAAAAAAATCAAATTTGGAGATTCATTTAATACAAGCACCGTTACAACTATGGCGCATATGTTCGATTGCTGTAAGAAACTTGAAAGCATAGATCTTTCCGGATTCTTCACAGAAAATGTGACGGATATGTCATATATGTTCTATCTCTGCAAAAATTTGAAATCGCTGGATCTTTCAGCGTTCTCTACGAGCAAATGCAAGGATATGTCACATATGTTTACAAAATGCTCCGCTTTGAAATCCCTGGACTTCGGGCAAGCTGTTGTTTCCCCCAATACAAATATTGACAAAATATTCGATGGCTGTGGCAAGCTTGACGACTTAAAGGCAGACTCCGAGGTTATCAAGGACGCGTACAAAAAGGCTTCCAGATGATTTTAAGAATTGTAAAAAAATCCGCCCGAAGGCGGATTTTTTTATTGCATATAATTCATATAATCGGTGCAGGCATAGTGTGCCGCTTCCTTCAGCTTTGCCATATCGCTTGCCGATAATGTGCTTCTTTGGTACTTATTCTCCGTTGCCGGAGTGCCTGTCAGCATTTCGTACCACACAAGCCCCGCAAGCACCCGTCCGACATTATTTGTCAGGTGACAAACATTATCCCTGTAAACGCCTCGCGTTTCGGGAGCGTTCAGGTCGCCGTTCCTATCCTCATATTCGGGAAAGCCGTAATATCTTACAAGATAATCTACCGCAACGGCAACGGGTATATACGCCTTTTCGCCGTCCGGACGGACTTCGGTCGAGAAAATATCCGCGCCTATCTGCTCATTCGGCAAAAGTGCCGCAAGATACGCTCCTCTTGCGTCAGGAGTCCCGTCTGCGAACATTCCGTCATTCACATTGGCCGCAAGCTCATTTACGGGCGACCATGTGGCGTTTACAAGCCTTTTTGCATCAGGCTTTATTTCCGCAATACCGTCTCTTAATGTTGTCCAATACTTCTCCGTTTCTGCGCTGTCAACGCCCCAAAGCCCTTCGTCATAGGAATTGTAGTGCGTCGTCCCCTGGAGTGTTATATAGTCCCAATCATATTTTGCGACCATATTTTTAAGTGTTTCAAAGTCATGAACAGTTCCAAGACGCTCAAATTTTGACGCACCCTCACAGTCAATTCTGTAGGTTGTATCCTCAAGCCACGCATTATAGTGGCTTCCGAGCGGTCTGCCAGCAACATAGGCACTATATGACCTTATATCAACGCCGTCCACCGCCGCAATCTCCCTCAGCCGCCTTACCGAATCGTCGGAAAAGCTGTTGCCTATAGCAAGAACATATATCGGCTCGCCGTAAAAATACTTTGAATTTACCAGCTTTACGCCCTTTGCTTTCAAATATTCAATCTGGTCTTTAAAGATTTCAAGCTGCAAGTCGCCCTTGTCTTCGGGATAATATGTCATCAAGAGCTTTTCGTTTTCATTTTCCTTGAATGCCTTTTCAAAGTCATTATAGTAAAGCGCAAAATCGCCTTCTTTTTCGGTGATTTCATCATCAAATTCAAAGCTGATATTATCGGCATCTTTACTGTCCGCATACTCAACATTTGAATAGAGATTTTTGAGCGTATTATACGCTTTTTCATCGGTAATATTTGCGCTTATACCTTCAGATTGCAAATATTCCACAATCTTCTTTGTTGCGGTGAGATTTTCGTCGTCCTTTGATGTGTCTATCCGCAAAAGTGCCTGTTTTTCTGCCTTCTCCGTTGTGAAATAGAATTCATAACGGAAATCGCCAAGCGTTACAAACGCGCTTCCTTCGCCGTTTTCCGAAAGCTCTACCTGCTCGATCTGTGCATTTTCGTTATTTACCGTAACCACGGGAGCTTCTGCCGTTCCGTAAGGAAGCACGAACTTATAATAGAATTTCGACGGCTCAAAATCCGTTATCGGCGCATCGTTTATCTTTACCGTTGTGATATACCCGTCAAGGTTTGCTTCGCAAATTTCTGCCGCTGCCTGATCGGGAACGACATTTGCGTAGATATATCTTACGCCGTTTTCGGTGAATGGCTTTACTATTTCTTTGCGGTTTCCGTAGCTTTGCGTAAGCTCGGCATATTCCCAATCATAAGGCATTTCAACCTTTACCGTTATGGGATAATCGAACATATCAAGCCCTGCAAATTTGCCCTCCGTCAAATCGGTGTCGATTTTGCTTATGCTGTCGGTAACCTCTACAGTGATTTTGGCTTCGGCGGGATAATTTTTGGCTTCAACACCCGTTATGGCGTCAAATTCCTGCGTATATTGCATTATTTCGTCGAACTTTCCGTTCCAGATTTCGCCTGACTCGATCCTGTCATACATTGCGGAAAGCAACAGCTCCACCCTACTTTGTGCAGTTGTATTGCCATTTGCGCCCGACTCCGCGATATTGTGGAAAAGATACACAAGCATACCGTTTTCCTCTATCGCCCTGTCCATTTCGCCTATCCAATACTGCGCCGTATGATTCTTTTCGGTATTGGTATAATCACCGCTTGATGTGCCCATAAGGCTCTTTACGCTGTAGATATTCTGCGGCGGAAGCGTATCGACCGAGCCGCCTGTGTTACGCATCGCTATATAATGCTCTTTAATCATTTCCATAGCGGCATCGCTGACCTGTTTTTTACCTTCAGGATATAATGTGCCCGGCTTTATGAAGGCGAGCAGTCGCTCATCGGGGAACATTCCGTTTATCCTCGCGCGCTCGTCTGCAATATCCTTTGTAAGATGCCCTGCGTCATAAGAAAATTCCGTGCCGTCGGAAAGCACGCCTTTTTCCTCATCGTCCGTTTCGCCGAGATAGCGGTGACCGTGCGAGTGTACGGCAAAATTCATTCTGCCGTTTGAATTTTTCAAAATAACCTGCCATTTTTCAAAGTTATCAGGCTCGTTTACATTGTATTCGGGGTCTATCGACCTGCCGATTATAGCGACCGAGGCATTTACATTGTACTTGGGGAGCACCGTATTGAGCCAATTTCCCGTTGCCTTGCCGCCGTCGTCGTGGATAAAGGCAATCGCCGCCTTTGCGCCGTTTTTGACCTTCATCGCGCTTGCCGAAAGGGTGTCGCCCAATTTTGCGGAATTTTGCAGAATTACCGCCATTTCCGAGCGCTTTGCCTTATTTTTGGGGTTGAAATTATAGTTTTCATCGCCCTTTAATATGCTGTCTGCAAAGCAGTACAAAACGCCGTCCTTCGCCCAATCGGATACGGCTTCCAAATCCATAGGCGGTTGCATTTCCTCAAGGTCAACAAGCTTTTTTGTATCAATTCCTCTGTATTTTGCATAATTTGCGATTATTACCGCAAGCTGCTCTCTTGTTATCTCCGCGTCGGGCGCAAATTCGGTATCGGAAATGCCGTTTACTATCCCTTTGCCCTGCGCCCAAACAACCGCTTTGGTATAGTACGCATCATTCGGAACATCCTCGAAAACCAAATCGTTCATAAATGCAGGCTCGCCGTCAAGTCTGTATAAGACAGAAACGAACATAGCCCTTGTGACATTTGCATCGGGCGCAAATTCTGTTTCCGAAACGCCCGACATCAACCCTTTTTCACTGACCGCATCGGCATAGCCGTAATACCACGAATCCTTCGGAACATCGCTGAATTTTTTTGCCGACACATTTCCTGCCGCCGATATCAGCATAACAGCCGAAACGGCAATGCTTACCAATTTTTTTAACATCTCTCTGCCTCCTTAGTATCTACATATTCTAACCATTCAAGCAGCATATCTGACCATTTTGCGACATGCTTTTCCTCCCTGCTTTCGCCTCTTGCAAGCCCGAGTCCGTGAGCACCTTCGGGGAAAATGTGAAGCTCCGTGCCTATCTCCTTATCCCTCAACGCACTGGCATACATAAAGCTGTTTTTAACATTCACTCCGCTGTCGGAAAATGTATGCCAGATAAATGCGGGCGGTGTTTTTTGCGATACAAGCAAATGCGGAGATAAGTCTTCGCATAAATCGGGATACTTCTCGCCAAGCAGGTTCTTGCCTGAGCCGATATGCGTTATACCTTTGCCGAAAAGTGTTATTACGGGATAGCACAAAATCTGAAAATTCGGGATAAAATCCTCTTTATCTATTTCGTCAATATTTTCAAAGTCGATCGGCTCGAAATATGTTGAGCAAAGCGCCGCCAAATGTCCGCCCGCCGACGAGCCCATAACGGCTATCTTATTTTTGTCGATTCCGTACTTTCCGGCAAAATGTCTTACCGTTCGGATCGCCCTTCTTGCGTCCAAGAGCGGCAACGGAAACCGGTGCTGCGCTACGCGGTAAGCCACATCAAATGCGATATAGCCGTTTTCCGCAAGAAATTTCGCATAGCCCTCGCCTTCATGCGGTGCGCGTATCCAGTAGCCTCCGCCTGCGAATACTAAAATCGCCATATCCGACTTTTTTTCCTCGGGTATGTATGCCGTTATCGTCGGCGTTTCTTCACAAAGTCCGGGCGTTTCTTCCCATAAATCCCATTTTTCGCAAAACATATTATAAAAATCTCCTTTTTTATGTGTAGTCATACTCTAATTATATAGGAACAGCCGAACCATGTCAACATTTAATTTTTTTATTTCCAAATATCCTTGACAATACGCCCCTAAAAGAATAAAATATTACTGTATGCAAAAATAGGAGTGATGTAACAAATGATAATTACAAAAGCACCTAAGGGTACCGAGGATTTATTGCCAAAGGACAGCTATCGCTGGCAGTTTTTGGAGGAAAAATTCCAAAGTATCGCAAAGCTTTACGGATATAAGGAAATCCGCGTTCCCACATTTGAGCATACCGAGCTTTTTGAGCGCGGTGTGGGCGACACTACGGATGTTGTGGAAAAGCAGATGTACACCTTTTTGGATAAGGGCGGCAGAAGTGTGACTTTGCGACCTGAGGGTACCGCTTCGGTTGCGAGAAGCTTTCTTGAAAACAACCTTTATGCAGACGCTCTGCCCCTTAAAATGTGGTATGAGCTACCCTGCTTCCGCTATGAAAACAAGCAAAAGGGCAGGCTTCGTGAATTTCATCAGTTCGGCGTTGAGGCTTTTGGTGCAAAAGGTCCTGAAATAGATGCGGAAATCGTTTCCTTTGCTTTGGAATTTTTAAAGAGCGCAGGACTTACCGATATGTCGGTAAATGTGAACAGCATCGGCTGTCCCGAATGCCGCGCAAAATATAACGAGGCACTGAAAAGCTTTTTAAAGCCGCACCTTTCCGAGCTATGCGACACCTGCAAATCGCGCTTTGACAGAAACCCATTGCGTATTTTGGACTGCAAGTCGCCCATTTGCGACAAAATTGCGGCTGACGCGCCGAGG
>Ga0310696_10010527_pt1 | contig 10619 bp, 4 predicted proteins | sample AusTroGonzalo_MG_4_FD_203885 | JGI IMG/M metagenome (GOLD analysis project Ga0310696, IMG submission 203885) | Bovine rumen microbial communities from tropical cattle in Woodstock, Queensland, Australia - Gonzalo_02 (v2) (version 2) | ecosystem: Host-associated > Mammals > Digestive system >... | reverse complement strand
CTGCAAGGCGCCGCGGGGCTCCTCCGCCGACTACAACTACGTGGTCAGGATGAAGCTCAAGTTCCCCGCCGGCGCGACCGGCCCCTTTTTCATCACCGGCAACGATCTCGACCACGCCATGGGCGAGTACGGCTACTACATCGAGGAAGGCAAACTTAGGCTCGACACCAGGAACTGCGGCAACAATCCCCTCTACGAGGCGGCCGCGCCTCTGGGCGAATGGGTGGACGTGGCCTACACCTACAACGGCGATCCCCTGAACTGCCGTCTGCTCTCACTGACTTTCGGGGAGGAGACCGTGGAGTGCAGCGAGCCCATAACCTTCACAAGAGGCTTCGACTTCTTTGAGGAATTCCGCATTTATGTTTTCGGCAACGACGCGAAAGACCCCTTCTATATCGACGATCTTTCTATAGGCTTGGAACCGAAGGACGCCTCGAAACCAGGCGTCATGGACATCCGCGCGAAAGCCAACCCCATCCCCTACACGGATAGCTCCACCGTGGTGAACATCCTGAACGCCGGCGGCCGCGCCTTCACCTACACCGCCGAAGTGACAAAGGGCGACAGATGGCTCACGCTGAGCAAATATTCCGGCACGGTTGGCAGTTCCGATTCCCTGACGGTCAGCGCCGACCGCGCGAAGCTGGGCTACGGCTTCCACCGCGCCGTGATCAAATTCACGAGCAGCGAGGGCGAAGTCAAAAAACTTACCATAGGCGTACAATCAGGAAGCCCGGAGGAAGGCTACGTCCTCTACGCCTCGGACCTCGACAGCCTAATACTCTCCGAGATAACGGACGAGGGAGTGACAGATGAACTCAGCGAGCAGGATCCCTGCTGGGACCGCGGAACGCTGCACAACTGCGCCGCCGTAGCGGTGGATCCCAAGGACAGCGGCAAAAAATGCGTTCAGATGATCAACGCCAACGACTGGAGCAAATACTGCGGCTACATATTGAACGTCAACTCCCCCGCCGAGGCAGCCTCGGATTACGACATCGTCATCAGCATGCAAATGCTCGTCCCAGACACCTACGTCGATCTGCCGGAGGACGAATACGAGCACCCCTATTCCGCCTTCTTCATCAGCCAGGACAACGACCACCGCCAGAACGAGCTCTATCTCTACCTGGATGAGAACGGCGGGACCATGAATGTCTTCGCGGATCTCCAGGACATCCACAACACCAACTGGTGGTATGAGAACCTGGAAGGCTCCGCGCCCGTTCCCAACAACGAGTGGTTCGCCTACTACACCCGCTTCAACTGCAAGCTCGTGGATTTCATGTACAAGCGCTTCTACGCTTTCACCTTTGGGGAAAACGAGTACCACCTGGAAGGCGAGGATCAAATGGTCGACTATCCCAGAGGCATCAGCGAAGAGGTGCTCCTCAACGAAGCCATGCCGACGATCAAGTTCTTCTCCTACCGCGACGACGCCAACATCCTCATGAAAGACATAACCGTCGCCCTCGTTCCGCATGACTCCATTCCGGAGCCGGCGCTCATGGGGCTTCTGGCTCTGCTCTCGCTCTGTCTTAAGAGACGCTGAAGCCCGCGAACTGAAAACGCCCAAAAAGATCCCCGGAGAGCGCTTCGGGGATCTTTTTTGCGTTTCAAGGGGCATATCAGGCATTTAGCCAAAGGCGGCTCCGGGGCCGGTGTTAAAATTATTAATTAATACATTGTTTTCCGCATAAAGCGTTAAATTTTATGCTCCAATGTTAACAGCCCCCTTGATTTTTATTATTTGATATGGTACAATGTTCCCGATAAAAAAATAGAATTGATATTTGAAAAAGTAAAAAGTTTTCAAAATCAATTTGTCCTTAGGTTCCCCCCTAGTCTCGGTCGACATCTCTACTTATCTCAGTGCATCCTTCAAACCGAGACATTCCCCCCGAGAGGAGGCGCAAGCCTTCTCTCTTTTTTTTACGCAAAAAAAGAGCCCGCCTTCCGGCGGGCTCCCTTCAAGACGCGAAGCGGGATCAATAGTTTTCCGCCCTGAGCTTGAAATAGGACTGCGGATGGGCGCAGACCGGGCAGACTTCCGGAGCCTGCTTGCCGAAGTGCAGATGGCCGCAGTTGGCGCATTCCCAGACCATGTCGCCGTCCTTGGAGAAGACCAGGCCGCCCTTGACGTTGGCCAGGAGCTTGCGGTAGCGTTCCTCGTGGGCTTTCTCGATCGCCGCCACGCCCTCGAAGAGCTTGGCGATGGACTCGAAGCCTTCTTCCCTGGCTTCCTTGGCGAAAGTGGGATACATGTCGGTCCATTCCTCGTTCTCGCCTTCCGCGGCGGCCAGAAGGTTCTCCTCCGTGGGGCCGATGCCGTTGTTCAAAAGCTTGAACCAGAGCTTGGCGTGTTCCTTTTCGTTCTCAGCCGTTTCCAGGAACAGCTTGGCGATCTGCTCGTAGCCGTCCTTTTTGGCCTTGGAGGCGAAGTAGGTGTACTTGTTGCGGGCCATCGATTCGCCGCCGAAAGCGGCCTTCAGGTTGGCCTCGGTTTTGGTGCCTTTAAGATCCATAGCGTTACTCCTTTTTAATAGTTCTGTATTGGTTTTGGAATTGTCTTCAGTTTCCACGGGCTCGAAATCCGCGGCGCCGTGCTTGCAGAGCGGACAGATGAAATCGGGAGGCAGCTCCTCGCCTTCGTAGACGTAGCCGCAGATCTTGCAGCGCCAGGCTTTCTTTCCGCTCTTGGGAGCGGCCGCCGGCTTGGGTTTCAGATTGGCGTGGTAATAAGCGTAAGTGAGGGGCGCCTCATTTGAAAGCTCGCCGCTCTCATCCACCTCGGCGATGAACATGAGGTGCGTGCCCAGATCGATCTCCTGTTTTACGCGGCAGCTTAGGAAAGCGTTGGCGTTCTGGGCGAGATAAACGAGGCCGTTCTTCGCCCTTGCCGTTTTCAGGCCGTCGAACTTGTCTGCGTCTTTGCTGGATTGGAAGCCGAATCTCTTGATGAGACCGAAATCGGCGGTGGTGTCCAGCATGCTCACGGTGAAGGCTTTCGTCCTGCTTATGGAGCCGGTGGTGTAGTTCAGCTTGTTGACTGTGAGGGAGACCATCACGGGCGTGACCGTCACCTGGCAGACAGTGTTGACCACGCAGCCCACGTCGCGGCCCGTTTCGTCTTTCGCCGCGGCGACGAAAAGACCGTAGGTGATCTTAGTCAAGGGATCCTGAGCCATGCTTATTCCTCGTGTCGGCAGTTAGGACAGACAAAGTAAACTTTCATCTCGTAATCGCTCACCTCGGTGCCCAGCTTGGCCTCCAGGGCCTCCTTCGTCTGAAGGGAGGGCACGTCGTAGACTTTCCCGCAATCCAGGCACACCAGATGGTCGTGGGGCTCCAGGAAGCCGTCGTAGCGGTCGGGAGCGTCCTCCATGGGCAGGCGGCGGATCTTTTTCTCCTCGCAGAGCAGCTTGAGATTGCGGTAGACCGTCCCAAGGGCCAGGGCGGGCACCCGCTTTCTGGCCATCAGGAGGATCTCGTCCGCCGTGGGATGGGTCCTGACTTTCCTCAGGACGTCCAAAATAACTTCTTTCTGTCTGCTCATAAAATAGGAATGATTATCATTTCTATGATATAGAAACGGAGGAACAAAGTCAAGGCGTCGGAGCCTTTCCCGAAGGATCTGTCACTTCTCGTAGATCTCGATCTCGGCCACGTGGCCGGCCGGATTGTCCGTGTTTTTCGTGATGGTGATCATGACGTAGCGGCCCTTCTTGGGCTCGAAGGTCAGCTCGTCGCCTTCCTTCACCGCCAGGCATTCCTTCCTGCCGCCTATCTCCTCCCAGACCTGCATGTCGTTGGAGACCTTGTAGTCATAGTCGTAGCAACGCTTGCCGTCGTGGAAGAAGTAGGTGTGGATCTTGGAGAATTCCGTCTCCTCGCCCAGGTCTATGACCGCCCACTGGGGATGCGGCGGCGCGCCGCTCCACATGGAGACCGCGCAGTCCGTTTCGCCGTCGACCAGCTGCGATTCCGTCGGGTTTTCCGAAGGCGAGGTGAAGACCGGGCGGTTGTAGGCCAGGTCGCCCACTTTGCCGTGGGCTCTCGGGATGCCCTGGTGCCAGCAGTCCCTTTCTCCCAGCAGCGTACATTCGTAGAAACGGGAGACCGGGCCCTCGAAGGTGACTTTCACTTTCTTGACCTGGACGGACTTGAAGGTGCAGACGAAGAGGCCGCCGTGGATGGGCAGGGCGGGCGCGGCGGAATCGCCGACCAGCATGGTCTCGCCGTCGGCCTTGGTGACGTATACTTTGGCCTTGGCCTCCGCCACGTCGCGGCAGGTCAGCTTCACGCAGTAGGCCTGGGTCGGCTCCTCCAGCTCGCACTCGAACCAGGGCTCCTTGTCGTCCGGCGCCGGGCGCCAGAATTTCGGCGTGCTCTCGGAGTTGATGCCGTCGTTGATGGCCTTGTGGTCGCATTTGTCCGCGGTGCTGGAAGCCAGGACCGGCAGGAAGGTCATCAGGCCTTCCTGGCTCTTGAGCTGCTGGTCCCTGATCTGGCGTTCCTCGAAGTTCTGCAGCTTCTTTTCAGGGAAGCATTCCCAGAGCGCCGCGAAGGGATTCTCTTTCCTCCATTCGTCGAAGCGGCGGGCGTATTCCTTCACGTACCATCTGACCTTGGAGTTGTAAGTCTCGACGGGCTCGTCGGAGCGCTTGTAATACATCATCACCTCTTTCGTTTCCAGCGGTATCTCGACCTGGTTGTCCTTGCCGATGGGAACTTCCCTGCCGTCGACGGAGACCGTCGCCCGCAAGGCGTAGTAAGGGACCTTGATGAAAACTTTCCTGGGCTTGCCCCAGACGCCGCCCTGCTTGTCCAGGTTCAGCTCGACCTTAAGGCCTTCCCTCACGCCCTTGGCCACCAGGTCCACGTTGCCGAACTGGGTGTTGAAGCGCCTGGCCACGATCTCCTTCCCGGGCATGGTCCAGAGGGGCGCCACCGCGGAGAGCAGATAAAGGTTGCTGCACTCGTCCTCCCTGACCAGCATGTTGCGGATCAAAGAGACGTATTTCACGTGGCCCCAGCCGTGGGGCGTGAAGTTGCCGCCGAAGTCCCGGTTGTTCCAGGGATCAAGGCAGAACTCGAAGAAGGCGTGGGTGGAGGAAGTGTGGAGCAGAACGCCGTAGAGGTCCTTGATGACGTTCTCGTCGCGGCCCATGTAAAGGTCCGCCATGCTGGCCTTCATGGTGTTGTAGTGGTGGAGGCAGTTGCAGCCCAGGGCGTTGAACATGATGAGGCCCTCGTCGCTCCAGTCCACGTTCCTGATGTAGTCGATGGTCTTTTTGACACGCTCGTCGTGGCTTCCCATGACGAAGGTGGGATAGCTGGCCTCCATGTTGCCCCAGTGCGCGCCGCTCTTGCCCGTGTCGATGCCCGGCGGAATGAAGCCGTTGGTGGCGATGGCGGCGTTGACGTGGTACATCATGTTGGAGATGAAGCCGTCGGCGTAGGCGCGGTACTTTTTCGCTTCCTCTTCCTGGCCCAGTTCCCTGGCGCAGGAGGCCATCATCTCGAAGGCTTTGGCGTTGTAAAAATTGTGGGCGGTGTAGTGGCCGGTGATGCCCTCGTTGTCATAGGGGCCCATGGCCGGCATCAGACGCAGCGGATCGTTGGCGATGATGTTGGTGACGTAGTTGAAGTTGTTGACGAGCCTGGGCCACATCCTGTCCAGGTATTCCCTGTCCTTCGTTTTGTAGTACCACATCAGGACGGCGTAGGGGCCGATGTTTTCCTGGTCGTTGAAGAAACGGCCGTCCTTGTGCTGCGTCTTCTCGTAATAGTTGGCCACGTGCTTCCCTTCTTCCGGGAAACCCGCGAAGAGCCAGGACCAGGAGAAATACATGGAGTCCCTGGGGAAGAAGCCGGTGTACTGCATCTCGTTGACGCCCTGGGAATAGTAGCCGTCGCCCTGGTCGTCGCGGGCGATGGCCATGTTGATAAGACTGGTCCAGAAGGTCGCCTCGACTTTCTCCTCCGGGATCTTCAGTTCCACGGCCCTGTTGAGAAGCTTGTCCCAGTCCGCCTTCGTTTCCCTAAGCTTGCTGTCGAAGAAAGTCGGGTCCTTGACGAATTCCAAAAGCGTGGCCGCGGCGTTCCAGTTGGTGGGATTGTTGGGCATCAGGAAGGTCAGGCTCCTGTTTTCCCCGGGGGCCAGGTCGATGGAATAATCGGCCAGGCAGACGGGCGTGGTCTCGGTCACGGCGTACTGTGAACCCCTGAAGCCGCCCTCGTAGGGATTGTCGATGGTGGCGGAAAGTTTCCGCGAGGGCTCGTTGGGAACGATGGCCATGATCTCGTCGTTGCGCATGATGGCGTCGCCCCGGAACTCGTAGGAAGACTCGCGCTGGAAAGCGTAGGATCTGTGGGCCTCGACCCTGGGCGTCAGGCCGCGGTGGCGGATGCCGGCGGCGAAGAAAGCCGTGCCCTTGGTGTTGGAGACGTTCTCCATGGTCACCCTGACCAGGGCGTAAAGCGGGCTCCTGGGCACGCCCCTTTCCTGGGTGAAGGCGAACATCTTGAAGGAATAGCGGATCCCCAGCTTCTCCAGCTTGTAATTGACAATGGGGTAAATGTTGTCTTCCAGATAACGGTTGCGGTTGTGCGTCGGCTCAAGCTCCGGGCCGTAGAGGAACATCAGTTCCGCCGCCCTGTTGTAGAGGTAGCCCTCCGCCGTAACCATGAAGCCTTTTGGAGCGTCCATCACGCCCAGCTGGTCGGTGGGGCGGCTGTAGTAGCAGAAGGGTTTCTCAAGGTCGATCTCCGGGGAGACCATGGGGTGTTCGCTGGCGGCGGCGCAGACGGTCAGGACTAGGGTGGCGAGGATAAGAAGCGATCTCATTATGTTTCCGTTATCTTGAAGCGTCCCTTCGGGCGGCAAGTTTGCCGTGAAGGAAACGCAATGTTACAAATAAAAAAAACTGTTGGTTATTATATCAAAAAACGGAATTGCGAACAAGCGCTTTTTCGGCTCTACCCTAAAAAAATCAGGCTCCCCGAAAGGAGAGCCTGACAAAACGCGGATCCGCTGGGCAAACTCAGTAGATCTCGATCTCCGCCGCGTGGCCGCCTTCGTTGACCGTGTTCTTCTCGATTACGAGCATGACGTAGCGGGCAGGCTCCTTGGCGAAGTTGGTATCGCCGCCTTCCTTGCAGTAGTTGCTGCAGAGGTCGTCCATTCTCCCGACTTCCTTCCACTCTGAGAGGTCTTTCGAGATCCAGCAGGAGTAGCCGTAGTGGCGGTGGTCGTGGGAGTAGAGGTAAGTCTTGATCTTGGAGATCTCCTCAACCTTGCCGAGGTCGACTATGGCCCACTGGGGATGCGGCGGCGCGCCGCTCCAGTAGTTGGGTTCGCTGGTCGTCTCGCCGTCCACCAGGAAGGTTCCCACGTAGCCTTTTTCGTGCGGGGAGGTGAAGACCGGGCGTCCGTAGGCAAGGTTGCCGCCCTTCTTGTCCCCTCTCAGGCCGCCCCGCTGCCAGATGTCGGAGGGAGCAAGCAGCTGGCATTCCGAAACGGTGAAGCCGCCGCCCTCGAAAACGACCTTGACCTTCTTCACCATCATTTCCGGGAAGAGGCAGACGTAGAGGTCGCTCCTCACGGGAACGGCGGTCTTTTCGGTGGATCCGACCAAAACTTCCTCGTCGTCCTCGTTAGTGACGAAAACTTTCACGGCGGGCTTGTCGAGGCCGCGGCCGAAGATCCTCACGCAGCCGGCCAAAGCCGCCGCCTTCAGCTCGCACTCGATGCTGGAGGTCTCGTCCCCGGGCGCCGGACGCCAGGCCCTGGCCTGGTTGGCGTCGGTGACGCCGTCGTTGACGGTCTTGGCTTCGGTGCCGTTGGCGCTGGAGGAGGCGGTGACGGGCTGGAAGGTCATGCTGCCTTCCTTTTCTTTCATAGAGGCGTTCTTCTGCTGGCGTCTGGGCATCTTCTCCAATTCCTTTTCAGGGAAGCATTCCCAGTTCGCTTCCGTCATATGCTCCTTCTTCCATTCCGCGAAGCGCCTGGCGTATTCCTTTATGTACCAAGCGACGGTGCTCTCGTAATCCTGGTAAGGGCCTTCCGGACGGTCAAAGGTCAGAACTACTTCCTTCACGTCGAGGGGAACTTCCACCTGGCCGTCCGAAATTTCCGCGGGCTTGCCGTCCACCTCCGCTTTCGCGTTCAGGGCGTAGTAAGGAACTTTCACAAAGACCTTATTGGGCTTGCCCCAGGCGCCGCCGTTCTGCTCGATGGCGACACTTATCTTCATGCCTTCCTCGGTGCCCTTGACGACGAGGTCCACGTTGCCGAAGAGCGTCAGGAAGCGCTTGGCCGTGATCTCTTTTCCGGGCAGCGTCCAGGTGGGCGCCGTGGCGGAGAGTAAGAAGAGGTTGCTGTTCTCGTCTTCCCTGACCATCATGCTCCTGACGAGGGAGAGATACTTCACGGCGCCCCAGCCGTGGGGCGTCACGTTGTGCATGAAGTCGCGGTTCTGCCAGGGATTCAGGCAGAACTCGAAGAGCGCGTGAGTGGAGGAAGTATGCAGCAATACTCCGTAGAGGTCTTTTATGACGTTCTCGTCGCGGCCCAGATAGAGGTCCGCCATGCTGGCCTTCATGGTGTTGTAGTGATGCAGGCAGTCCCAGCCCAGGGCGCGGAACATGATGAGGCCCTCGTCGCTCCAGTCGTTTTCCCTGATGTAGTCGATGGTCTTCCTGACGCGCTCATCCTTGGAGCCAAGGATGAAGGTCGGATAGCTCGTCTCCATGTTGCCCCAGTGGGCGCCGGACTTTCCGGTGTCCAGGCCGGGCGGGATGTAGCCTTCCTTTTCATAGGCCGCGTTCAGATACTTCATCAGGTTGGCGTAGAATTCCTCGTAGTAAGCGCGGAAATTTTTCGACTCCTCCTCGTAGCCCAATTCCTTGGCGGCCTCGGAGAGATACTCGAAGGCTTTGGCGTTGTAGAAATTGTGGGCGGTGTAGTGGCCGGTGATGCCCTCGTTGTCGTAGGGGCCCATTTTCGGCATGAGCTTAAGGGGATCGTTGGCGATGATGTTGGTGGTGTAGGTGTAGTTCTTCATCAGGACAGGCCACATCTCTTTTAAGTAATCGATATCCTTGGTCTTCCTGTACCACATAAGGATGGCATAAGAGCAGATGTTCTCCTGATCGATGTAGAAGCTGCCGTTCTCCTGCAGGTAGTGCTTGTACTGGTTGACGACCTTCCTTCCCTCATCCGGCATGCCGGCGAAGTACCAGGCCCAGGTGAAATACATCATGTCCCGGGGCACGAACATGTAGTACTGCATCTCGTTGACGCCCTGGTAATAGGTGCCGTCGCCCTGGTCGTCCCTTGAAATGGCCATGTTCATGAGGCTGGTGTAGAAGGCGTTTTCGACTTTCTTCTCGGGGAGCCTCAGCTCCACGGCCTTGTTCAGCAGCTTGTCCCAGTCTTCCTTCGCTTCCGCGAGCTTTTTGTCGAAGACCGCGGGATCGAGGTAGGCTTCCAGTTCGCCGATCTCCTCCGGGGAAGTCGGCATGTTGGGGTATAGCAAGACTACGCTCTTGCTCTCCCCGGGGGCGAGGGCTATTTCATAGCGGGCGGGGCACCAGGGGGTGGTCTCCAGGACCGCCTCCTCGTAGCCGCGGAAAGCGCCTTTGTAGATAGTGTCGATGGTGGACGTGATATATCTTTCGGGAACGTCCTGGTAGAGCGCGATCACCTCGTCGTCCCTCAAAGCGGCGTTGCCCCTGAACTCATAGAGGGAGCCACGGCTGAAGGGATAGGCGGAATGGATGTCGATGCGCCTGGTCAAACCTTTGTAGCGCGTGCCGACGCCGAAGTAGGCCGTGTTGTCGCTGCCGCTCACGTTCTCCATGGTCACCTTGACGAGGCAGTAGAGCGGGCTTCTGGGGACGCCGCGTTCTTTCGTGAAGGCGAACATCTTGAAAGTGTATTTCACGCCCAGCTTCGTCATGTCGTAGCTCATGATGGGATACTTGTCGTCCTCAAAAACTCTGTTGCGGTTGTGCGTAGGCTCGTACTCCGGTCCGTACATGAACATCAGTTCGGAAGACCTGTTGTAGAGATAGCCCTCCGCGGTCACCATGAAGGCGTAGGGGGCGTCCCAGACGCCCAGCTGGTCGGTGGGCCGGCTGTAGTAGCAGAAAGGCTTGGCCTCGTCCAGTTCCGGCGAGACCATGGGGAAAGTGAAAGCCTGCGCGAGGGCGGCGCAAAGCAGAACGAAGAGCGGGAACGATAACTTATTCATATATCCTTAAGGTTTATTTTGTTGCTTGCAATTTTTCTTTGGCGGCCGCCAAAACCATGTCGACGGTCACGGCCTTCATGCAGCGGTGGTCGCTCTCGCAGACCCGCCGGCAGTGTTTGCGGCAGTCGTGCTCCCCTCTCAGGAGCACGCTGTTGGTGCCGATGGGCGCGGTCCTCAGCCAGTTGGTTGGTCCGAAGATCGCGACGACCGGGATCTTCGCCGCGGCGCCCAGATGCATGGTGCCGGTGTCGTTGGTGACAAGTATCAAAGCTTTTTCCAGCAGCGCCGCCAGCTCGAAGAGCGTGGTCTGGCCGGAAAGGTCATGGCACCAGGAAGCCGCGCCCTCGTCCTTTCCGC
>Ga0310696_10010526_pt1 | contig 10619 bp, 8 predicted proteins | sample AusTroGonzalo_MG_4_FD_203885 | JGI IMG/M metagenome (GOLD analysis project Ga0310696, IMG submission 203885) | Bovine rumen microbial communities from tropical cattle in Woodstock, Queensland, Australia - Gonzalo_02 (v2) (version 2) | ecosystem: Host-associated > Mammals > Digestive system >... | reverse complement strand
AGAAATTGAATTCAAACAAATAAATACGTATTTAACATGTTAACACTCAAACTTATTAATGAGGAAACTGAACGCGTGATCCGTGGTTTGGAGAAGAAGCATTTCCCCAACGCCAAGGAAGCCATCGATGAAGTATTGGCTGTAGATAAGAAGCGCCGTGAGGCTCAGCAGGAACTCGACAAGTGTCTGAATGAGCAGAAACAACTGTCGGGTCAGATCGGCCGACTGATGAAAGAAGGCAAAAAAGACGAGGCCGAGCAGGTGAAGGCTCAGGTGGCTGACCTGAAAGAGAAGTCTAAGCAGATGGATGAAACAATGGCCAAGGCACAGGAGGAGATGACTCAGATGCTCTGCCAGATTCCTAACATTCCTTATGACGAAGTGCCAGAGGGTAAGGCAGCCGAAGACAACCACGTGGTGAAGTCGAACCTGAAGGAATGCACAGAGAATGATACCGTAGGCAACTGGGACGTGAATCCTAAGTTGGGTATTGAGAATCCCCTGCCCCACTGGGAGCTCGCCAAGAAATATAATCTGATTGACTTCGATCTGGGCGTAAAGATCACTGGTGCTGGTTTCCCCGTGTATATCGGCAAGGGAGCCCGTCTGCAGCGCGCCCTTATCAACTTCTTCCTCGATGAGGCCCGCAAGAGTGGTTACACAGAGATTATGCCACCAACAGTAGTGAATGCCGCTTCTGGTTACGGCACAGGTCAGTTGCCTGATAAGGAAGGTCAGATGTACCACTGCGAGGTGGATGACTTTTACCTGATTCCTACGGCTGAGGTTCCTGTGACGAATATCTATCGTGACGTGATTCTCGACGAGAAGGATCTGCCTATCAAAAACTGTGCTTACACGGAGTGTTTCCGTCGTGAGGCTGGTTCATATGGTAAGGATGTTCGTGGTTTGAACCGTCTGCATGAGTTCTCAAAGATTGAGATTGTCCGCATCGACAAACCCGAGCACTCAAAGGAGAGTCATAAGGAGATGCTGGAGCACGTAGAGGGTCTGCTGAAGAAGCTGGAACTGCCCTACCGCATCCTGTTGCTTTGTGGTGGTGACCAGAGCTTCACAAGTTCTATCTGCTACGACTTTGAGGTCTATTCAGAGGCCCAGGGTCGTTGGCTGGAGGTTTCTTCAGTATCCAACTTCGACACCTATCAGGCCAACCGTCTGAAGTGCCGTTATCGTAATGCTGCCACCAAGAAGACGGAACTCTGTCACACGCTGAATGGTTCGGCTCTGGCATTGCCCCGTATTGTGGCTGCCCTGTTGGAGAACAACCAAACCGAGAACGGCATCAAGATTCCTGCTGCCCTCGTACCCTATATGGGATGTGATATCATTGACTAAACAACGCTAAACAAATATTATGAACAAGATTGTAAGAAAAGAGCAGTTCTCTGAGAAGGTTTTCCTTTTTGAGATCGAGGCTCCACTGATTGCCAAGAGCCGTAAGGCTGGTAACTTCGTCATCGTACGCGTAGGTAAGAAAGGTGAGCGTATGCCGCTGACCATCGCTGGCGCTGACATCGAGAAAGGTACGATCACACTGGTGGTCCAGATGGTAGGTCTTTCTTCTAAGAAACTCTGCGCCCTGAATGCAGGTGACTATGTAACCGACGTGGTAGGTCCTCTGGGTAATCCCACAAAGATTGAGAACTATGGTACGGTCGTCTGTGCCGGTGGTGGTCTGGGTGTTGCCCCGATGCTGCCTATCATCCAGGCACTGAAGGCTGCGGGCAACCGCATCCTGAGTGTGATGGCTGGTCGTTCGAAGGATCTCATCATCCTTGAAGATAAGGTTCGTGAGAGTTCTGACGAGGTGATCATCATGACGGATGACGGAAGCTACGGCGAGAAGGGTGTGGTGACCGTTGGTATCGAGAAGTTCATCGAACAGGAGCACGTTGACAAGGTGTTTGCCATCGGACCTCCAATCATGATGAAGTTCTCTAACCTCACTGCCCAGAAACATAATATCCCCTGCGAGGTATCACTGAACACCATCATGGTGGATGGTACAGGTATGTGTGGTGCCTGCCGACTCACCATTGGAGGTAAAACGAAGTTCGTCTGCATCGATGGTCCTGAGTTTGATGGCGCCCTCGTTGACTGGGACGAGATGTTCAAGCGTATGGGTACCTTCAAGCGCGAAGAGCAGGAGGAGTTGGCCCACTACGAAGAGCATCTGGACTCTATCGACTCCGATATTTCAGTCAAGGCCTCTAAGGCTACTGATGTGGTGATGGATGCCGCTCCTACCAATGATAGTATCGAGGTTCTCACTGATCGCAACGCCCCATGGCGTAAGGAGTTGCAGCAGAGCATGAAACCCAAGGAGCGCACTCAGATTGAGCGTGTCGTCATGCCTGAGCTCGACCCCGTGTATCGTGCTACCACCCGTACGGAGGAAGTGAATATCGGACTCACCAAGGAGATGGCGATGACAGAGGCCAAGCGTTGTCTCGACTGCGCAAAGCCCAGCTGCGTAGAGGGTTGTCCTGTGAATATCAACATTCCTTCATTCATCAAGAATATCGAGCGCGGTCAGTTCCTGGCTGCTGCAAAGGTGCTGAAGAACACCTCTGCCCTCCCTGCTGTCTGTGGTCGTGTTTGTCCGCAGGAGAAGCAGTGTGAGAGCAAGTGTATCCATCTGAAGATGAACGAGCCCGCTGTGGCTATCGGTTATCTGGAGCGTTTCGCAGCTGACTTCGAGCGCGAGAGCGGAAATATCTCTCTGCCAGAGATCGCACCTTCTAATGGCATCAAGATTGCCGTCGTAGGTTCTGGTCCTGCCGGACTGAGCTTCGCTGGCGATATGGTGAAGAAGGGTTACGATGTGTATGTATTCGAGGCACTGCACGAGATTGGTGGTGTACTGAAATACGGTATCCCCGAGTTCCGTCTGCCTAACAAGATTGTGGATGTGGAAATCGAGAACCTCGCTAAGATGGGTGTTCACTTCCAGACCGACGTTATCGTTGGTAAGACTATCAGCGTCGAACAGCTGGAGGCCCAGGGCTTCAAGGGTATCTTCGTAGGCTCTGGTGCTGGTCTGCCTAACTTCATGAATATCCCTGGTGAGAACAGCATCAACATCATGTCTTCTAACGAGTATCTGACCCGTGTGAACCTGATGGATGCCGCTAATCCTACGACTGACACCCCGATGAACCCAGCTAAGAGCGTACTCGTAGTAGGTGGTGGTAATACCGCTATGGACTCTTGTCGTACAGCCAAGCGTCTGGGTGCTGAGGTAACGTTGGTTTATCGTCGTTCTGAGGTGGAGATGCCTGCTCGTCTGGAGGAGGTGAAGCACGCCAAGGAAGAAGGTATCAACTTCCTCACGCTCCATAATCCGATCGAGTACATCGCCGATGAGACGGGTGCCGTGAAACAGGCCGTTCTGCAGGTGATGGAGCTGGGTGAGCCCGATGCATCAGGTCGTCGCAGTCCTGTTCCTGTGGAGGGTAAGACCGTCACACTCGATGTCGATCAGGTCATCGTGGCTGTAGGTGTATCCCCCAACCCACTCGTACCGAAGTCAATCCCAGGACTTGAGCTTGGTCGCAAGAACACGATTGCCGTCAGTGAGGAGATGCAGTCTTCTCGCAGCGAGATCTTCGCCGGTGGTGACATCGTGCGTGGTGGTGCTACCGTGATCCTCGCCATGGGTGATGGTCGTCGTGCTGCCCTGAATATGGACAAGCATCTGCGTGGAGAACAATAATCAATCGATAGAGTGCCGTCGCCTTGAACACCGTTTGAAAGAGCGGTTCGTCAAGGCGATGGCTGCTTATCATCTGATAGAAGATGATGACAAAATACTCGTGGGGCTCTCTGGTGGAAAGGACTCGCTCCTGCTGACAGAACTTCTGGCCAAGCGTGCCCAGATCCAACACCCGCGATTCACCGTCGAGGCGATTCACGTGCGGATGGAGAATATCCATTACGAGACCGACACCAGTTATCTGCAACAGTTCTGCGACAATCTGGGTGTCCCCCTCCACGTGAAAACGACCAATTTTGTCATTTCGAGCGAAGTCGAGAAATCTCCTGAGATCTCTCCATGCGCTCCGCTTAGTCGAGATAACAAAAGGGACCGGAGGCGTCAGAAACAGCCTTGCTTCCTTTGCTCCTGGAACCGTCGCAAACAGCTCTTTAACCTCGCTCAGGAACTGGGCTGTAACAAGATTGCCTTAGGCCACCATCAGGATGATATCATCCACACGGCGTTGATGAATCTCACTTTTCAGTCCCACTTCGCCACTATGCCCGTCAAACTGAAGATGCGCAAGATGCCGCTGACGATCATCCGTCCGCTCTGCCTGATACCAGAGCATGACATCAAAACCTACGCAGAGATGCAGGGTTATGAGAAACAGCAGAAACTTTGTCCCTACGAGACAAGCTCACATCGTACGGACATGAAACAGATCTATGAGAGCCTTGAGGCACTGAACCCCGAAGTGCGGTATAACATCTGGGGCGCACTCGAGGCCGATAACAAACTGATTGAAGAATAAGATGATGTGTAGAAAGATTGTCATACTTGCCATGGTGCTGTTGCTGCCACTCTCCATGAGTGCGCAGAAACGGAAGAAGCGTGCGGCGAAGAAGCCTGTGGTGGAAGTGCCACAGGAGGATCCCCGCATCACCAGCATGCGTGAGATGACACAACAGATCATCATCATCGACAGTATCGTAGCCGACAAGGACCAACTGCTCTCTGAACTGCGCCTCTCTGACGAGACAGGCCGTATTGTCAGCAGCAGGGATTTCTTGGGTAAAGGTGACAGCACCACTGTCTTCATCAACGAGATGGGCAACAAAGCCTATCTCAGTCAGCCCGATGACAGTCTGCACCAACAGCTCTGCACCAGTGACCTGCTGGGAGGTGAGTGGAGCAAGCCCCAATCACTCCAAGGCATCAGCGAAGGTATCTCGGAATCAGCCTATCCCTTTATGATGGCAGATGGTCTCACCTTCTATTTTGCAGGAAAGGGCGAAGAGAGCATCGGGGGCTACGATATCTTCATGACCCGTTACGACGCCCGTAGCAACAGCTTCCTGAAACCGGAGAATATCGGTATGCCATTCAACTCTGAGGCCAACGACTATCTGTTTGCTATCGACGAATACGCCCATATCGGCTACTTCGTCAGCGATCGTCGTCAGCCTGAGGGTAAGGCCTGCCTCTATATCTTCATTCCTAAGGAGAGCCGAAAGACCTACGATCCCATCGTCTATACACAAGCGGAGATTCGCGGCTTTGCTGACATCAGCAGCATCGCCGACACCTGGGGCAACGGTGAGGAACGTAGTGCTGCCTTAGCCCGATACAACGCTATCAGCATCAATCGTCTGAAAAGCACGAACACCAGTTCGCAGCCCCAAAACGACGATATTGCCATTGAGGAACTCGTCATCAACGATGCCCTCACCTACTCCAGTGCCAAGGACTTCCGTTCTCGCGAGGCCGCCGTACTCTACCAGCAGCTCATCGAGGCCCGTCAGCAACGCTGTACGCTGAATGGCCAACTTGAGAAGTCTCGCAACTATTACTCCAAGGCCACTGGTGCCGAGAAACAGTCTCTCAGCCGTGAGATCCTTCAGGCAGAGACAGAAGTCATACAACTCAACAGCCGTATTCATACGCTTGAGAAAGAGACACGAAATGCTGAAATCAAAGTTATCAACTAATATAATACAAGTCTATGAGTAAGAGAAATTTTCCAGAATCAGAACTGATTATCAATGCCGATGGTTCATGTTTCCATCTGCATCTGAAGCCGGAACAGCTGGCCGACAGGATTATCCTCGTTGGCGATCCGGCACGTGTTAACACCGTTGCAGACCACTTCGACTCGAAAGAGTGCGAGGTTAGCAGCCGTGAGTTCCACACCATTACGGGTATGTATAAAGGTAAGCGCATCACCTGTCAGAGTCATGGTATCGGTTGTGACAACATCGACATCGTGGTCAACGAACTCGATACGCTGGCCAATATCGACTATAACACCCGTGAGGAAAAAGACGAGCACCGCACCCTGACGATGGTACGTATCGGTACCTGTGGCGGACTTCAGCCCTTCACACCAACGGGCTGTTTCGTGGCTTCCGTGAAGAGCATCGGCTACGACGGTCTGCTCAACTACTATGCAGGACGTAATGTGGTCTGCGACACGGAGATGGAGAAGGCCTTCAGAGAGCACATGGAGTGGAATCCCATTTTAGGTTTCCCCTATGTCTCCATTGCCGACGAGGAACTCATCAACCAGGTTGCACAAGATGATATGGTTCGCGGCTATACCATCTCCTGCGGCGGTTTCTATGGTCCACAGGGACGAGAACTCCGTGCTGATATCGTCGATCCCAAGGTTGAAAAGATCGAGTCCTTCGAGTACGACGGGATGAGGATCTGTAACTTCGAGATGGAGTCTTCTGCTGTGGCAGGCCTCGCCTCTCTCTTAGGCCATCGCGCCATGACCTGTTGTATGGTCATCGCCAACCGCTACGCTAAGAAGATGAATACCGAGTATAAGAACTCTATCGACACCCTCATCGAAAAAGTATTAGATAGAATATGATTGTTATGATTGTTAGTATCGTATTTGCCGTTATGTTTCTCGTCCTTGCCGTCATCTTTCTGATGGGCAAGGGCGATATGCTCATTGCAGGCTACAATACCGCCAGCGAAGAAGAACGCAAGACTATCGATATCAAGCGACTAAGAATTGTCATGGCCGTCCTGATGGTGGTAACCGCCGTCTTTTGCACCATTCCGCCTCTCCTCGGCAATGATAAGAATTCAATATTGGTGGCTGCCGCCATCTTCGTTGCCATTACCATTGTCGGTGTCATCATAGCCAATACTTGGGCCAAGAAGAAATGACGATCTGCGCACTGGCTACGGCTCCAGGTGGAGCACTCGGCATCATCAGAATCTCAGGTCCTCAGGCACTTGAGATTCTTTCTCGTGTCTTCACCAAAGACCTCTCAAAGGCAGAGCCTAACACCATTCACTATGGTCATATCAAGGATGGCGCAGAGATCATCGACGAGGTGATGGTAAGTATCTTCCGAGCCCCCCGCTCTTATACAGGCGAAGACAGTGCGGAGATCTCCTGTCATGGTTCGCGCTATATTCTCAACAAGGTCTTAGAACTCCTGGTCCAAAACGGTTGTCGGATGGCAGGACCGGGTGAGTTTACCCAGCGAGCCTATCTCAATGGCAAGATGGACCTCTCACAGGCCGAAGCCGTAGCCGACCTGATAGCATCCTCCAACAAAGCCACCCACGACATCGCACTGAATCAGCTACGTGGACACTTTTCCTCGGAGCTCTCACGCCTTCGCGAACAGCTCCTCAAACTCACCTCACTCTTAGAACTCGAACTCGACTTCTCCGACCACGAAGACTTGGAATTTGCCGACCGGAGTGAGCTTCTGACGCTTGCGAACGAAATTGACAACCGTGTCACACATCTCGCCAAAAGTTTCGAAGCCGGACAGGCCCTCAAAAACGGTATCCCCGTCGCCATCATCGGTAAGACCAACGTGGGTAAATCCACCCTCCTCAACCGTCTGCTGAAAGACGACCGTGCCATCGTGAGCGACATTCATGGTACCACCCGCGACACCATTGAGGACACCATCGACATCCACGGTGTCACCTTCCGTTTCATCGATACCGCAGGCATCCGACAGACCTCCGATGAAATCGAGCAAATCGGAATCAACCGCACCTACGCCGCCATCGAAAAGGCCCGTATCGTACTTTGGCTGATTGATGCAGAGCCTTCAACGGAAGACATTAATGCATTAATACAACGCACTGAAAACAAAAAACTTATCATTTTAAAGAATAAATCGGATAAGACAGATAACAATCGTTACAATTTGTTAAATCTACCATTTATTGCTATCAGTGCGAAGTTTGGCACTGGAATAGAGGCATTAGAGCAAGCGATCTACGAGGCTGCCGACATTCCCACCTTACAAGATCGTGATGTCATCGTCACCAATGCCCGTCATTACGAAGCCCTCACCCTTGCCCATTCACATCTCCAACGCGTGATCGACGGCTTACAACAACAAGTAAGCGGAGACCTCCTTTCCGAAGATCTCCGCCTGACCCTTGATACCCTTTCAGAAATCACTGGCGGTCAAATCACCCCCAACGAAGTCTTAGGAAATATCTTTAAACACTTCTGCGTGGGCAAGTGAATCCATTTAATACTTCAAACCCATATTGTAAAGGATAAAACTGTAGATGTCAGCCTGCTCCTCCAGCACCTTGGCAAGCGGCTTGCCTCCACCATGACCTGCCTTGGTGTCGATACGGATAAGGACGGGGTTCGGTCCTGCTTGACAATCCTGCAGCGTGGCAGCAAACTTAAACGAATGGGCAGGAACCACGCGATCATCATGATCTGCAGTCGTCACAAGCGTTGCCGGATAGGCGGTGCCAGGTTTCAGGTTATGCAGCGGTGAATAACCCTTCAGATACTCGAACATCTCCTTGGAGTCATCACTGGTGCCGTAGTCGCTGGCCCAGTTCCAGCCGATGGTGAACTTATGATAGCGCAGCATATCCATCACACCCACCTGTGGAATTGCCACCTTGAAGAGGTCAGGACGCTGTGTCATACAGGCACCCACCAGCAAACCACCGTTAGAGCCGCCCACGATCGCCAGTTTCTCCTTATTGGTATAGCCCTCACGGATCAGATACTCAGCCGCACCGATAAAGTCATCGAACACGTTCTGCTTCTGCATCTTCGTACCAGCCTGATGCCATTCCTCACCATATTCATTACCACCACGCAGGTTCACCTGGGCATAGATGCCGCCTTTCTCAAGGAATGGGATGCGATTGGCAGAGAAATAAGGCGGCAGTGAGATGTTGAAACCACCGTAGCCATAGAGATACACGGGGTTCTTGCCATTGCGCTTCAACCCTTTCTTATACGTGATAAACATCGGGACACGCGTACCGTCCTTACTCTCGAAGAACAACTGACGACTCTCATAGTCCTGCAAACGGAACTTCACACTGGGCTGTGTATAGATCGTACTCTTGTTGGTAGCCATATCGTAGCGATACACGGTGCCAGGCTGTGTGAACGAGGTGAAGGTGTAGAAACACTCAGGCTCTTTCTCATCACCCGTAAAATCGACACTACCCACCGTCGGCAGTTTCACCTCATGGCGCAGTTTCCCGTCGAGGTCATAGACGAACGCATGATCACAGGCATCCTGCGAATACGTCAACACCAGTTGGCGCCCAATCACAGAAACCCCACTCAGCACGTTCTGTTGCTCCGGCACCAGCACCTGCCAGTCGTTCACACCAGGGTTATGGATGTCGGCTGTCACGATACGGCCATTTGGTGCATCGAAGTTGGTGTAGAGATACAGGCAGTCGCCCTCGGCATAGAGCGGCGCATACTGATAGTCCATATTGTTCGTCATCTGGATAAACACGGCATCCTTCTTCCGCAGGTCTCTCACATAGAGATTGTTGCCCGCACCGGCACCTGACTCAGAGAGATACATCAGCGTCTCTTCCTCATTCACATCGATGCTGTAGAAACGCATCGGTTCTGCAGGGTTCTGATAGAACAACACATCCTCGCTCTGGGGCGTACCGATCTTATGATAGTAGATCTTCATACCCGCATTCACATTCGAGAACTCCTTACCCTCCGTCGGTCTGTCGTAGGCACTGTAGTAGAAACCGTCGCCCAGCCAGGAAGCCCCCGAGAACTTCGCCCACTCAATATGGTCGTTGGTCAGTTCACCCGTCTGCAGGTCGATCACGAAAAACTCCTGCCAGTCGGAGCCGTTTCTGGAGATGGCATACGCAGCCCAGCGCCCGTTGTGCGAGAAACTCAGCACCTTCAGCGCCACCGTACCGTCGCTGCTCAGTGTGTTGGGATCCAGAAACACGCGTGCCTCACCGTCGAGTTGATCCTTCACGTAGATCACGCTCTGGTTCTGCAAGCCGTTGTTACAAGAGAAATACCACTTGCCGTGATGCTTTCTGGGGGCACCGACCTTCTCGTAACTCGACAACTCGGTGAGACGCTTCAGCAACTTCTCCCTGAAGGGAATCTTCTGCAGATACGCGTTCGTCACTTTGTTTTCAGCCTCTACCCAAGCCGTTGTCTGCGCACTGGTGTCGTTCTCCAGCCATCTGTAGGGGTCGCTCACCTTCACACCGAAGTATTCATCCACGGTGCCGTCTTTCTCAGCCTTGGGGTACTGCAGCCCCTGGGCCTGCATCATCGAAGTGGCCATCATTGCCATACTTATCAATACGATTTTCTTCATGTTTATATGAAATATTAGTTAGAAATCAAAATCTTCTTCAGGAAATCAGGATCGTAGAAGTGGGTGTAATCAAAGGCATACCCCAAGGTAGGTTCAACGCCCGGATCATTATTGACGAAATCCTTATAGGTGGAACGGTCGCGATAGGTTGAGATGGCGAAATTCTGCCCATCGGCTGTCTGCATCACCTGAATACAACAGGCTCCCCCACCCGAACGCTGACCCATGATGGGGAATCCGTAATCCTTCATCAGTGTTGTAAACTGATTAGCACA
>Ga0310696_10010525_pt1 | contig 10620 bp, 6 predicted proteins | sample AusTroGonzalo_MG_4_FD_203885 | JGI IMG/M metagenome (GOLD analysis project Ga0310696, IMG submission 203885) | Bovine rumen microbial communities from tropical cattle in Woodstock, Queensland, Australia - Gonzalo_02 (v2) (version 2) | ecosystem: Host-associated > Mammals > Digestive system >... | reverse complement strand
AGGGCGTAACGCATGTTCTGCACCGGTTCCAGGCCCTCGATGTCGTTGAAGAACCAACCGCAACTGGTAAAGCTGAACAGGCAGAACTTCTGGATTTCCAAAAGCCGCACCGCACGGGCTCTGTCGTCGGCGTTGTCCGGATTTTTCAGCACGCTGTTGAGGAACGCCTGCAGGCGGGAATCGTTTTCGGGTTCCACCAGGGCGGTCACGTAGTCGTTGCGGGCATCCCAGGGGCTCACGTCGCTGAGCTTCTCGAATTCCCGCACAAAGATTTCGTCGGCCAGAGATTTCAAATGGTTAAAGGCATCACGCAGGGGGCCACGCCATTTCTGGTTCCAGTCGGGCCCGCCGCCGGTAGAGCAGCCGCAGTCCCTGTACCAGCGGCCCACCCCGTGGGCGCAACTCCAGGCACAGCCTTCGCTGTGGAAGTTCTTCAGCAGCACCTCGTGCTTGGGCGGGAACTTTTCCAGGTACCAGCCGTAGTTGACGGGGACCATGTTGTTCTCGGGAGCAAAACGGTTGAACAGGTAGGCGGCACACATGTCGCCAAAGGGCTCGTGGTGGCCGTAAGATTCGCCGTCGGTACCGATGCTCACCAACTGGGGGTCTTCGCGATTGGGGTCCCAGGCGTCCTGGATACGCTTGCCAAAAACGCCGGCGTCACGCAGCAGGTGTTCAAAGCCCACGGCACTGCTAAGCCACGGGTTGTAGAAGAACACGTCCAGGTAGCCGTCGCAAACCAGGTTGCCCTTCTCGTCCCTGGGGTAAATGCGGTAGGGGCGGGTAGTGTCGATGTCGGTATTGCTGCAGCCTTCCCATTCCTCGGCGCCCAACTCCCGGAAGGAATCCGCCTGGGTGGGGGAGAGGATGGTAAACTTGATTCCCGCCTTGATCAGTTCCACCACCGTGGGCAGGTTGATGGCGGTTTCCGCAAGCCACATGGCCTCGGGCATGCGGCCAAAGTGGAACTTGAAATCCTCGATGCCCCAGCGGATCTGGGTCCTTTTGTCCTCTTCCGAGGCCAGGGGCATAATGATGTGGTTGTACACCTGGGCTATGGCGTTGCCGTGGCCGTTCAGGCGTTCTGCACTCCTCTTGTCCGCTTCCTGGATACGCTTGTAGGTATCGGGGGTATAGGTCCGAATCCAGCCCATTAGGGTGGGACCCATATTAAAGCTCATGTAGTCGTAGTTGTTTACGATATCCTGGATACGCCCGTGGGGGCTTAGAATGCGGCTGGCGGCGTTGGGGGAGTAGCACTGGCTGGCAATGCGGTCATTCCAGTCGTGGAAGGGCCTTGCGCTGGGCTGGTTCTCTATGACGCCGGTCCAGGGGTTTTCCCTGGGGGGCTGGTAAAAATGTCCGTGAATCGTAAAATACAGGGGGTGCTTGTCGCTCATGCGGGGAAATATAGAAAACTCTTTCCCCTGACCCTCAAAACCTTTTTTATATCTTTTCCACCATGCGTTATAGTGATATTTCTTCTTTCCAGAGCGGTGTCGCCGTCCCCCTGTTCAGCCTCCAAAGCAAGAACAGTATCGGCATTGGCGAATACCTGGACCTGATCCCCTTTGCCCATTGGGCACAGTTGTGCGATTTTAACGTTATCCAGTTGTTGCCGGTAAACGACACCGGTGCCGAGGCCAGCCCTTACAGTGCCCGCAGTGCCTTTGCCCTGAACCCGGTGTTCATCAACATCCAGTCGGTACAGGGTTCCTCGGAATTCGAAGAGGAAATTGCCGCCGCCAAGGACAAGTTCGACGAGCAGGACCGCATCGACTACTACAAGATTTCCACTTGGAAACGCACGGTCCTCCGCAAGATTTTTGACAACCGTTACGACCAGCTCCGCAAGGACAAGGTGCTGCACCACTGGATAGACCAGAACCGTTGGGCCAAGGCGTATTGCGCCTACAGCACCCTCAAGGCGCAGAACGGCGAAAGCAGCTGGAAGGACTGGAAGAGTTTCCGTGACCCCAGCGACGCCGACATCGAAAAAATCTGGAGCAAGTACAAGAAAGACGTGATGTACCAGGCCTGGATGCAGTTCGTGGCCGAGACGCAGTTCTGTGCCGCGGTGGCGGAAGTCTCCAAGATGGGGCTCCACATCAAGGGCGACATTCCCATCCTCATCAACGAGGACAGTGCCGACGTGTGGGCCAACCGCAAGTATTTCTCCTTGGGGGACCGTGCAGGTGCCCCTCCTGACATGTTCAGTTATGGCGGTCAGAACTGGGGATTCCCCACCTACCGCTGGGACGTTATCGAACAGGATGGTTTTGCCTGGTGGAAAGACCGCCTGGCCCAGGCAAGCAAGTTCTACCACGCCTACCGCATAGACCACGTGCTGGGATTTTTCCGCATCTGGTCCATTCCCGAAACCGAGGTGACGGGAATCCTGGGCCGTTTCCAGCCTTGCATCCCGCTGACCCTGGAGCGCTTGCAGGCCGCAGGCTTCATGAAGGAATCCTTGGAATACCTGCGCAAGCCCAACTACTCCGTAGATCAGTTGCGGCAGTTCCTCGGGGCCGAAACGGAAAGGCTTTTGCCCGTCTGCTTCAAGACGCTTTACGGCACCAACGACCGTTACATCCTGAAGGATGAATTCCTTTCGGAAAAGGCCATCCTTGGTTTGAAGGAACCGCAAGAGGTCAAGGACAACCTGCTGAAAGTTTATTGGAACCGCGTGTTCATTCCTACCGGCGACGAGAACACCTTCTACCCCTATTGGTATTGGTACAACCAGCCGGTGCTTTTCACCCTGCCCGAAAACGAGCAGAAGAAACTCCACGAGGTTATCGGCGAGAATGAGGCCGCCCAGAATGGACTCTGGGAACAGAACGCCACCAAACTCCTGTCGGTGCTGGCCAAGGAAACGGACATGCTGGTCTGTGCCGAGGACTTGGGTGCCGTACCCAAGTGTGTGCCTACGGTGCTGAACAAGTTGAACATTTTGTCGCTGCGTATTGAACGCTGGGCCCGCAACTGGGACGCCCCCTATTCGCCTTACTACGACATGGCGGAATACCCCAGGCTCTCGGTTTGCACCACCAGTTGCCACGACACTTCCACCCTGCGGGGGCTTTGGAAAGAAGCCGACTTTGACAAGGCACTTTACTGGTCCCATGCGGGTCTGCCCGGCAACGCTCCCGAGGAATTGACGCCCTCTGCAGTGCGCAACATCCTTGCCCACGTGTTTAGCGCCAACAGCCTGTTCTGCATTTTGCCGGCGCAGGATTACTTTGCCCTATCGCCTGCCCTGTCCGAATGCGACCCCGACGAAGAACGGGTGAACATCCCTGGTACCGTGGGTGGCAAGAACTGGACCTACCGCCTGCCCTGTTCGGTGGAGGAACTGACCAAGAACAACTTCCTCTGTTCCGAAATCCGCAAGTTGGTGGACGCCCGCAAACGCCGCCCCATGTGGAAGATCTAACCCAATGTGAAATGTGGAATGTGAAATTTGTAATTACACATTCCACACTACACATTACACATCGAATATGTATTCACCTTCTTGGGTTAAAGACGCGATTTTTTATCAAATATTCCCCGACCGGTTCTGCCGTTCGGAGCGTTACAAGGCCGTAGGCAAGTTCGTGCCTTGGGGCAGCAGGCCCACCCGTGAGAACATGTTCGGTGGGAACCTGGCCGGCATCGAAGACCATCTGGACTACATCAAGTCCCTGGGCGTAACGGCCCTCTACCTTTGCCCCATCTTCAAGAGCAATTCCAACCACCGCTACCATACGGTGGACTACTTCGAAATCGACCCGGTGCTGGGTACCATGGAGGACTTTGACCGCCTGGTCAAAAAAGTCCACAAGTTGGGAATGCGACTTATTCTGGACGGTGTGTTCAACCATTGCTCCCGTGGGTTCTTCCAGTTCAACAGCCTTATGGAACTGGGGGAGAACTCGCCCTATGTGGACTGGTTCCACGTCAAGGGCTGGCCCCTCAACGCCTACTCGGGCAAACCCAATTACGAATGCTGGTGGAACTACCCCGCACTGCCCAAGTTCAATACGGGCTGTCAGGAAGTCCGGGACCACCTCTTTTCCGTCGCCGAATTCTGGACCCGCCGCGGCATAGACGGCTGGCGTCTGGACGTGCCCAACGAAATCGACGACGATTCCTTCTGGCAAGAATTCCGCCGCCGGGTCAAGGCCATCAACAAGGACGCCTACATCGTGGGCGAAATCTGGGACGCGCCCGAACGCTGGCTGCAAGGCGACCAGTTCGACGGCGTCATGAACTACCTTTTCCGCAAGGCGGTCATGAAGTTCCTCTTCGACGACCAGTCCATTTCCGTCGGGGAATTCTGCGACCGCCTTCGTGCCGCATTCCCCCAAGGCCGTGGCGACACCCCCATGAACCTGCTGGGGAGCCACGACACCACCCGACTCATGTCCCAGACCCGCACCAGTTGGGAACGGATCCGCCTGGCCCTCACCCTGATGTTCTTTATGCCCGGCGCCCCCTGCGTCTACTACGGCGAGGAACTGGGAATGAAGGGCGGCAAGGACCCCGACAACCGCCGGAGTCTCCCTTGGGAAAAACTTCCCGAAATGCAGAAGGAACCTGTCTTTGCGTTGGTCAGGGAACTCACCGAAATGCGGCAGAAGAATGCGGTCTTGCGGGACGGAAGCATGGACATTGCCTGCACCGCCGACGGCTTTACCGTGGTCCGCACCCTGGGCAAAAAGGCGATGACCCTCTCCGTGACAACCTCTGCCGACCAACCCTCTTTCGAGATACAATAAAGGGGGAGGTCTCCAAATCCCGACAAGCGTGGGCCTAAAACAGGTCGCTGTGCGACCCCGTCCTGGCTAAAGTCAAAATTAGTGAATCGCCAGAAATCTTGTATATCAGCAGCCAATCCGGCTGGATATGGCATTCACGAAAGCTTTCCCATTCGCCTGCAAGTGCATGGTCGCGGTGTTTTTCGCTTAGTTTTTCCCCTGATGCCAAAACATTGACAACTTCTTCCAAGAGTGCGATGATTAGTCCCTTCTTTTTTGCCAGTTTAAGATCTTTTCGAAATCTCGAGGTGGTCCTGATTTCCATTATTCGTCCAAAATGTCCTTGATCATCGCTTTCGCATTTTTGTAAGACTTGACCTTGCGTTTGCCCGAGGCGATTTCGTTTGCTTCTTCCATGGCGGCAAGGGTTTCGGCGTTGGGCGCGTCGAGGGCTATCTCGAACGGAATCTTGCGGAGCCGAATGGCCTGTTTCAAGAATACAGTAATGGCAGTGCTCATATTCATTCCCAGTTCGTTGAACAGGTTTTCGGCCTGGGCTTTGAGTTTCGAGTCGATTCTTGCGCTGATGGTATTCATTGTTGTTTCCATAATGTGCTCCATTTTACTAAAAATTATATAAATTTTAGTAAAATAGCAATACACTGTATTGTAAATTGTGTCATCACTCATTTAACCTCCCATAAACGTAAAAAGCCGTATTTCCATAGCCCGCAACCTGAAATGGCTGCTGTGGGATATAGAAATACGGCTTTTCGGGGGCAATATACAAAAAGGCGCAGTGAAAACCCCGTCTTTTACTTTCCGTATCCGGTCTATTTTTCTATCTTTGACCCGCAACTTAGCGTATTAATGCCTTACTAAGGGATTACAAATGAACAAACACAAATTTGGAATGCGAGAATTCATCATTCTTCTCGTTATTGCACTTTCGGCCTATACTGTGTGGCCCTCTATCCAGGTTCACTCCAGGAAGGGTGAAGAAAAGAAGACCTTCCTCAAGGAAAATCCGAAGCTGGGCGCCAAGTCCATCAATTTCGGTCTGGACCTGGCCGGTGGTACCAGCATTACGCTGGAAATCGACAAGTCCGGCCTGAAGCCCAACGAGGACATCAAGGACGTCCAGGCCCAGTCCCTGGAAATCATCCGTAACCGTGTGGACCAATACGGTCTTTCTGAACCCCAGATTTCCCCCAGCGGCGACGACCGCATTCTGGTGGAACTGGCCGGTGTGGACGACTCCACCGCCAAGGCCCTGGTGGGTTCTACCGCCAAGCTGGAATTCAAGATTTTGGCCGAATCCGAAAAGTTCACCCAGGTAATTACCCTGATTGACCAGTACCTGACCCGTCAGACTACCGACATCGTGGCCGATTCCGCTGCTGCTGACTCTACCGCTGCCAAGGATTCTACCGTGGCCGCCGCTACCGCTGCCGACAGCGCCAAGCCCGCCAAGGATTCCGTGCAACTGTCCGACGAAGAACTTCTGGGTGGCAAGGCTCCCGCTGCAACGGAAACTGCCGCTAACGCTGCCGCCACCGATTCTGCCAAGGAAGCCGCCCCTGCCGAGGCTGAACCTGCTAGCGAGGTCGGAACTGCCCTTAGCGCTTATTACATGAACTTTGGCAACGGCGGATTCATCGCCGAAGAGAACGTGGAAAAGGTCAAGAGGCTCCTGGAATCCGAAGGGGTCCAGAAGTTGATTCCCCGCGATGTGGCTTTTGCCTTTGGCAGTGGCCTGGAAGCGGTCCAGCGTGATTCCAAGATCAAGGCCAAGCGCCTTTACCTGCTCCGCCGCCGTGCTGAAATGGGCGGTGACGACATTGCCGACGCCCGCCCCTACCGTGTGGGTGACGGTACCAACGCCGGTGAAGTGGCTGTGAGCCTCAAGTTCTCTGGCATTGGCCCCAAGAAGTTCTCTGCTGTGACTGCCGCCAACATCGGCAAGCAGATGGCTATCGTTCTTGACAACCAGGTGATTTCTGCCCCTGTGATTCGTGACCGTATCCCCAACGGCGAAGCCCAGATTACCGGTCTTGATGACATGGCCGAAGCCAACCGTCTGGCCGTGGTGCTCCGTGCCGGTGCCCTCAAGGCTCCTATGAAGATTATCGAAAGCCGTAGCGTGGGTGCCACTCTGGGTGAAGAAAACATCATCCAGGGCTTTGGTTCCGGTGCCATCGGTCTTATCCTCTGCTTGGTGTTCATGGTTGCTTACTACCGCCTGGGTGGTCTTATCGCTAGCTTCGGTATGATCATCAACACCTTGGTGACTGCCGCCGTGATGTCCGTGTTCAACGCCACCTTGACCCTCCCCGGTATTGCCGGCTTTATCTTGGTGGTGGGTATGTCCCTGGACGCCAACGTGATTATTTACGAACGTATCCGTGAAGAACTGAAGAACGGCCTTACCGCCCGCGCCGCCGTGGCCAAGGGTTACGAACGTGCCTTCAGCGCCATCTTGGACTCCAACTTGACCACCGTGCTTACCGGCCTTATCCTTTACAAGATTGGTACCGGTTCCGTGAAGGGTTTCGGTCTGACGCTGACCATCGGTATTTTGACCTCCCTGTTCTGCGCCATCACGGTGACCCGCGCTATCCTCGACTGGAAACTGGCCAAGCGTGACGCTACTACTCTTTCTATCGGTAACGGTTTCAAGGCTATCAACGAGGCCAACCTCCAGATCATCCCCAACCGCCGCCGCTTTGGTGCCATCTCTGCAATCCTTATCATTGCCTCCATCGCTTGCATTGCCGTGAAGGGCTTCGATTTCAGTATCGACTTCACCGGTGGTCAGGTCTATACGGTGCAGTATCAGGATGACGCCAAGCACGAGAAGGATTTGAGCAACGCCCTTTCCTCTGCTGGTATCTCTGGCGCCAAGGTCCGCACTCTGGGCGGTACCTCTGCTAACTCCTACCAGGTTAGCATGCGTGCCTCCGACGACGCTCAGTTTGAACTCAAGATGAAGCAGGCCTTTGAAAAGGCCGGTCAGAAGTGTGAAATTGTGGCCACGGACAACGTGGGTCCCACCATCGGTAAGGAACTCCGCTTCAACGCTATTTTGTCTGTGATTCTCGCCTGGCTCGGCATCTTGCTCTATGTGTGGTTCCGGTTCGGCAAGTTCGGTCTCGGCTTTGGCGTGGCCGCTGTGGCTGGCCTGGTGCACGATACCATCATTACCCTCGGCTTCATCTCGGCATTCAGTCTGTCCTTCGACGGTGCCTTGATTGCCTCCTTGCTGACCATGATTGGTTACTCCGTGAACGACACCATCGTGAACTTCGACCGTATTCGTGAAAACACGGCAGTGTTCGGCTCCGGCAACTTCGGCGAGACTATCAACAAGTCCCTGAACCAGTGCTTTAGCCGTACCATGGTGACATCCCTCACCACCTTGTTCGTGTGCGTGATCCTCGCCGTGAAGGGCGGTTCCTCCATCCGCGACTTCGGTCTGGTGCAGTGCTTCGGTATCCTTATCGGTACCTACTCCTCCGTGTGCTTCTGCTCTCCCATCGTTCTATGGTGGAGCAAGAAGTTCAAGAAGGGTGTGTAATACCTAAGTGTCATCCTGAGCGGAGCGCCAATGGCGCGAAGTCGAAGGATCTAGAAAAGCCTCGGCAATGCCGGGGCTTCCTTTTTTTCTGTATGAGGGGAAATCTACCTATTCTTTATTCTTGACGCAGCGTATGGAAAAGCCGTTGTCCTTTTCTGCATAATCGGTGTGCGCTTCGTCGGTATCGTAGCGAAGGGTATACTTGGTCGCATTTTCCTGCTTGTACTTCGTTGTAACATCCTCGGAGGCTGTCCAAAATTCCGCGATGGTGTCATTATTATAGTATTGATTGGTGGGGTTTGAGTATCGATCGCATTGCCGACGGCCCGCAGGGAGCGCGGCGAAGGAATAGTCGTCGGTACCGCTGCCTTTGAAATGCCCAAAGTTCCTCCAACCGTAAGGGGATTCATCGTGGGTGAGAGTGTCTTTAAGTTTTATACCGGCCTCATTTTGACGGTCGTATGTCGTATCGTTGCCGTCAACAGCCACGAATAGCGCCTTCACTTCGTCTACGTTTGGCAAATGCCAGCCTTTGGGGCATACCCCACGGACAGGGGCGGTGGGTTGACAGATCTTGCCAAGACCGCAACCGCTACCGTTTTCATCCCACACGCCTGCGCTGTCTATGGCGGCACTCCATAGGTAGAGGCGTCCATAATGGGAGCAATAGGCCGGATCGTTGTTGAAGCAGAAACTGCTGGAATCCAATGTATCCGTAGGCTGTAGATAGCGGTAGTTCAGATTCTCTGCCATCCACACCTCGGAATAGTGAACTTTCCGTTCGTCATCGTCGATTTCGATAGTGGTGGTGGCATAGACCTTGCCGTCGCGCAAGTCCGTAAGAGTGTTGTTTTCCGGATCGTATTCGCTTTCATCGGGGCCGCTGGGTGGAGGTTCCTCGCTGCTGGACGATTCTTCGCTGCTGGATGACTCTTCTTCGGAGGAACTTTCCGGTTCTTCGCTGCTGGATGACTCTTCTTCGGAGGAACTTTCTGGTTCTTCGCTGCTAGAGGATTCTTCTTCCTCGCTGCTGCTGGAATCAAATTCTGGCTCTTCGGGGAGCCATTCGCCAAAGGCGCAGATATAGTTCTTTCCCTGTACGCTGACTATTTCCCCATCCATGGATCTGGTGCAGTTGGGCAGGTCGTCAAGGGATTCGTATTTGTTTGATTCGGTTGTAGAACTGCCACTATCGTCACCACAGGCCGTAAAGAATGTGGCGAAAACCGCCACAACGGCAAAAGAAAGATTTCTCCACATTGTTTGCATAGGCCCTCCCCTTGGGTTCTCTTTTGAATATACACTCTATTATTTGGATGTGCAAGTGTTTTACAACCCCTGACCCCTGGATTCTAGCCCCTTTTACTATATTTACCCCGTTCGATAAAGGGGGCGCCTATGCTCAAGTATTACAAGATCGAATCGGGTCGTCTGGTGGTGGCTCCGAACGAGGAAGCCGCAGACATCGTGATTATGGGTTCCCTCAGCCAGGAACAGCGTAGCGTCCTGGTCAAGGAATACGAGATTACCGAACATACCATCGCCTCCGCATTCGACTCCGACGAGCTTTCCCGTATTGAGTACGACGACGACTTTACCACGATAGTGTTTAAGAAACCCAAGAACTATTCCGCGGCGGACAACTTCCAGTTCCGGGTGGAATCCTTCGGTATCTTTATCTTCAAGGACTGGGTCCTGCTCCTGACGGACTCCGACATCCCGGTGATGGACGAGAAGCGTTTCTCCAAAATCGACAGCCTGAATACCTTTGTGCTTAGGGTGCTGAGCTACGCCATCTACCACTTTAACGAACACTTGAAGATTATCAACCGCATCAACGACGACTTGGAACTGCGGCTGAACACCTCCATGGAAAACAAGTACCTGCTTTCCATGTTCAGCCTGAACAAGGGCTTGATTTACTACGTGAGCGCCTTGAACAGCAACGATACGCTTTTGAAGAAACTCCAGATGGGCCGCAGCCTCAACTGGACCGAGGCCGAACGGGAACTGCTGGAAGACATCCAGATCGAGAACGGCCAGAGTCTACAACAGGCCAACATCTACGCCAACATTTTGACATCCATGATGGATGCCCGCGCAAGTGTCATCAACAACAACTTGAACCAGTTGATGAAGAACTTGACCATCGTGACGATTTCCATATCGCTCCCGACGTTCTTCGCCAGCTTGTTCGGTATGAACGTGAAACTCCCCTTCGGCATGAACGGGGATGCGATTACCGGTTCGACGATGGCCTTCTGGGGCATTATCGCCGTCTGTATCCTGTCCGTGGTATTG
>Ga0310696_10010523_pt1 | contig 10621 bp, 13 predicted proteins | sample AusTroGonzalo_MG_4_FD_203885 | JGI IMG/M metagenome (GOLD analysis project Ga0310696, IMG submission 203885) | Bovine rumen microbial communities from tropical cattle in Woodstock, Queensland, Australia - Gonzalo_02 (v2) (version 2) | ecosystem: Host-associated > Mammals > Digestive system >... | reverse complement strand
TTCACTCGATTCGTCAGCCGGCGAATATATCCGTCCTTCACTTGAGAAGATGAAGCAGTTCATGAATGACGGCTGTGTTAATCTTGATGCCTGTGATGCTATCGAAAACAACTACGATGCCGTGATCCTTCGCTTTTTTGAAGGTGACATTCCCATGATGACCGCTTCCGGTGATACAGTTTCCGGAACGGGCAAACGTGAGAGCAGATCAGAGGCTTTCATTGCCAATCCTTTTTCTTATACTTTTGTTCCGATGCCAATGTCTGATGACGGCGCCATATTCCTTGATATGTCGAATCTGCAGTTCTCGGTTAACAAAGACAGCAAGAATCTGATAATAGCTAATGAGTTTATGAGGTTCCTGATCACTTCAGAAGAGTTGAACAACATGGCTCAGAAGAAGGGCCTGATGTCACCGACAAAAGACCTGTCTTTCAACAGCATGTATGCTGCATTCGGAGCTGTTCCTGAAGACCACATCCTCTCACCTGAAGAAATCGGTTTAACTGATGATGCAGTAAAACAGATGAGAAAGGCTGTTTACGCAGTCGGAACGGGTACAATGACAATAGACGAAGCCGTGGCCGGTTATGGTACATATGAGTAGTTCGGAGGTAATCAGTATGTCAAAGGTATTAGTTGCTTATTTCAGTGCAAGCGGAGTAACCGCAAAGGTTGCAGGTAATCTCGCTAAAGCAGTTGGTGCAGATCTTTACGAGATTGCTCCCGAAGTGCCATACACAAAAGCAGATTTAAACTGGATGAATAAGAAGTCCAGAAGTTCAGTCGAGATGGGTGACAGGTCATCAAGACCTGCCATTGCTGCTAAGGTTGATAACATGGAGCAGTATGATACTGTTTTCGTAGGATTCCCTGTATGGTGGTACAGAGAACCGTCTATCATTGATACCTTTATGGAGAGTTATGATTTCAGCGGCAAGACTGTTGTTCCGTTCGCAACATCAGGCGGATCAGGTCTTGGTGATTCCTACAAGAACATGCAGGAATTAGCTCTTGGTGCAACAGTAAAAGACGGTAAGAAATTCTCGCCTTCAGCATCAGAAGCAAGCCTCAAAGAGTGGGCTGAACAGTTTATTTAAACTCGGAGGATAAAATGGTCCCTTCCGCTTCAGTGCGTTCAGCAAACGCTTTATTTAAGAAAGGATTTACGTTATTAACGCATGCATAAGATGGCTTTTCAATCTGACAAAACTCCGCAAACTCGGAAATGTAGAGATACCGTTTTTCTCCTACAATGTGGTCAATGAGAGGAGGCAAGTATGGAATGGATAGCAGCTATGCAGGAAGCGATCGCCTATATGGAGGATCATCTTCTTGAAGAGATCAACTATGAAGACGTGGCAAGGCACGTGCACACCTCAAGCTATGAATTTCATAGGACGTTCAGTTGTCTTACAGGCATGACAGCCAACGCATATATCCGTAACCGCAGACTCTCTTTGGCAGGCAAAGAGATCATCGAGACGAATGGCAGGATAACGGATATTGCTCTTAAGTACGGTTATGAGACTTCCGAGAGCTTCACAAAAGCATTCACGAGGTTTCACGGTGTAAGTCCTAAGACAGCCAGAGAAGAAACTGCAAAGCTCACTCTTTTTAATCCTCTCTCAATCAAGATTACTGTCGATGGAGGCAAAAGTATGGATTACAAGATTGTACAGACAGATCAGAAGAAGTTTATCGCTCTGACCAGAAGTTTCAGCAACGAGATAATCAATGATGATGACAACCACGAGATCCCTGATTTCTGGGGCGAATGCAACAGCAATAATATGCTTGCACCGATTTGGATGTTAAGGGAAGACGGCAAGCGTGATCTCTACGGATTATGCTCACAGACCAAGAAGGGTTCTGACACTTTTGAGTATGGTATCGGAATCTTAGTAGATGATGATACTGCAGAGTTTGACCTTGCTGAACTTGAGAAGAAGGGGTTTAAGTTGTGGACTGTCAATCCCGCGACCTATGTGGTGTTCGACTGCATCGGTACTGACGGCGACTGCATAGGTGAGATGTGGTCCAAGTTCTTCAAGGAGTTCCTGCCCCAGATGGGATATGAAGCAGGCGAAGAAGCCGACTATGAACTTTACTATGAGAACGGCCCCGAGAATTTGTTCTGCGAACTCTGGATCCCGATCAAGAAGGCCTGAATCCTATTCTGAACGGTCACTTAAGCTGCCTCTGTTGAGGCAGCTTTATTTTTGGTCAGAATATGAAATAAACGCCCAAAACTATAATAAAAATAAAAGGCATTTGATATAATGGAGGCGTTGTATGGGATTGTTTTCGGCTGAATAGATGCCGGAAACTTATAGGGATCAGGAGTTTTCAAATGAAGATATGGGGATGGGATAAGAAGCCCAGCACATCGAAGGGACGTCTGAAGGCAGGCGATCTCTTTTGTCTTCCTTACGATGAACAGACATATTGTTTCGGTTGAGAAATATGCTGACATATTAAAGTGATTTACGGGAGGAATGGTATGTCGCAAATCAAGACACTATTAGATGAACTTAAAACCAGAGAACAGGTTATTTTTCCTGAAGGATTTGCCAAATCAGGATTAACAGCAAAGGATGTTACCGCAATCGGGAAAGAGCTTAAGATCAAGTTCCCGGCTTCGTATAAGGAATTCCTGCGCACATATCAGGTGCCGTCTTCCAAGGTGTATATTTGCTTATGTGGAGATACTTATACTAATTCGTTTGGAATTTCTTTCGATAGGAAAAAGAACAAGTATGTAGATTCTGAAGCAGACGAGATAATAGTTGAACTTGATTGGATCAATTATGATGTCTCAACCGTGGAAGCTTTTATAAAGAGTTTCCATGAGATCAATGACGGTACTTCAGCATGGGCTAAGGCAGGCTTCATTCTGTTAGGAGATTTCAGAGGATATAAGGTTTTCCTGGATACCAAAGAAGATATTGTATATTCGATCTACCATGAAGACCTGTACGAGAGCGAAGATTACGACGATCCGAAGGCTGCCCGTGAATGCATGGAAGAGAATGCTCATGAACTCTGCGACAATTTTGAGCAGTTCCTGAAATTAATATGCACTGGTAAGCCTTTCGATGAAGACGATCACGTATTCCTTGGGGAGGAACAGGCTGAGGAACAGTCTGCCGAAGCACAGGAAGATCTCACCTCTTGCATAATCAGGGCAGGAGAAGCCAGTGATACTCCGATCAAGAACCGTGACAAGATCGGAGGCTTCCCTACTTATATTCCGGAAGAGATTCCTGTGGCTGATGGTAATAACGGATACTTCCTTATGGAACTGTATAACCATGGCTATGCCGATCCTGATATCATCTGTTGGCAGCTATACTGCATGGAGACGAGCGCGGTGCAGATCTCACATGTTGTCGAGATCCGTAAAGGTGCAAAGCTTTACGATGATTCCAGTAAACTGATAAAGAAACGCAGATGGCTTCATGAATTCCCGCTGATCCTTGAGCCCTGCGATCCCAAGAAGATCGATGAGACTGTATCAGCTATTGGCGGCAAGGTTCCAAAGCTTGCCAAAAATGCATTTAAGAGAAAACAGATCACATACTTAGGCACGATCAGGGAATCATTGGTTCCTGATAATGAGCTCAATATCGATCCTGAATGGATCATTGCTTTTGGGTTTGATAAAGACGGGAAACTTCATGTTGAAGTCTTTTGCTGATAAGGAGGATACCTATGAGAATCGACGATGATTTTAATACTATGATCGAGTGGGGTGAGGAGGAAAACCAACCTGATTTTGTCGAGTTTTTAAAGCACTTCCGTGATTCATATAAAGAAAAGAAGCCGGTGATCATTGAGCAGGACGGAGTTGAGACAGAAGTAGTGATGAGTAGTCCGGTCCTGAGTTTTAAAAAGCCTTTCCCGGATTTTGATATCTCTTTCATATACTTTAAGGATGAAAAGAAGAAAAAATTAGCTTCGTTCAGCTGGGACTATACATATATGCACATGATAAAAAAGATAGGCGAGAACAAGTTCCACATCACTGCTGAGGAGAGTCCGGAAGCTACGATCTGGTTCAAATAAGGTTCATGAATAGTTGAGAAAGGAGTTACCATGGGAAGACAGTTAGCATTTTGGAAGTATGAAGATGGAGTCTATCTGAATAATCAGGAAGTATATCAAAAGTCATGTGGTAATGGTGAAACAGTAACAGGTCTTGTTGAACTTCCCATAGAAGCTATATTAGGTAGAGCAAAGAAAGTATTCAGAGAATACGAGAGATTTGATGACTACAATTACGGCGGACTGGAAGGTTCATTCACTATCTATACACAACCGCAGTCTGTTGTTTTCGATTGCAGCTTCAGAATGTCCGAGAATGAGTTGAATAAGATAATCGATTTGATGGCAGAGTTTGGATGCCCATATTATGATCCTCAGATAGAAGTGCGATTTGACGGGATGTAAAAAGGGGATGAATTTATCGATTTTGTTGAAAAAGAATTCCCATATAGCCAGTCAGCATAACAAAAGATAAAAGTACTATGAGCGGATATATGGTTTTCTGGTCTCAGGACCACGTTAAGAAACTTAAGGCAGCCGGAGATAACGGTCCGATTAAGGTGGTCTATGGAGGCCGTCATTCCAAAGAGCCATCTTTAAAGAAGATCAAGGTCGGCGATGTTATTTTCCCCGTGGCTTTGGAAAAAGAAAAACTGGTTGTAATGGCCAGGCTCAAAGTTGAGAGACTTGAGAACGCTTTTGAATATCAGTTAAGAGAAGTCGGAATGCCTTGTGCTGCAGTTATTCCTGAAGGAACCATGACGATCTCAGACGGTCCCTTCACTGAAAAAGACGGCAGATTCATCGCATACCATGATGGTGCCGGATACTTATCAAATACGGTTATTCCTGAAGGCATTACCCGCACGATCGACCTGGATACCCTGACACGCAAAGAATGTGCGTATCACCAGATTCCGATCACATGTTGTTCTGAGATCGCTGCTGTTGGATGCGGCTCAACGATAGAGGCGAGACTCATTCCTGAAGAGAAGGTTCCGCTACTGTTATTCGGCAACACCCAGTCATCATTAAAAGGTTTGGGAAATGGCAGAAGCGGGAAGATAACTTCAGTGTCGTTATCGGGTTTTGTACGTAAGATGAGTCCTGAGACATTCGAGATATTTGAGAGACTGTTTAAGGACAAATAAGATATGGAATACCGCGAAGCTAACAGCGAAGAACACGAGATCATTTGCAAACAGATCAGGAGCAAATCCATCCTGTATGTCTGCGTAATGTCTCCGATTATTCCGGTGCTTATTCTTGCCGCTTTTCTTTCTGTAAGAATGATGTTAAGAGACAGATATGACCAGACAGTTCTTATGGTTTCAGCTTTGTCAGTCATTTTGCTTTTCACTGCAGTAGCAGTTGGCATTATCGATTTGATGGCAGGGTTTATTAAACGAATCAATTGCATTAATAAACATAAGTACATGGTTGCTGATTGCAGTGTGGCAGGCAGAGACCAAAGAATCAGTCCGAAGCACATACACAGTTATATAACGGTTGGTTTTCCTGATGGAAATACTATTAAAGTAGAAGTGACTGCGAAAGTTTATTGCCTGGCTGAGACCGGAAAGCCGTCGCTGCTTTTGAAGTACGACGAACCGGAAGGTAAGAAGAAAAAGCTTCCTTTTGAAGTCGCCGTTTTATGATCCGGAGGTTTATATGGATAATGAGCTTTGTTTAATCGATGAGCGAATCCAACGTATCGTAAAGAAGATGGAAGGTTTTGCTGGAAAGCAATTCACTTTTGAATGCGGTGAATTCCCGCCGGTTTGGGATAAACCTTATCCTGTTGAAAAAGTCGAGGCTTTCGAAAAGGAGAAGGGCATTATTCTTCCTTTGGAATACAAGAGATTCATTACTACATTTGCAGGCAGCGGTACTCAGCCGTTCTATGGTCTTATGCCACTTTTTGACAGCGAAGATGAACCTGATGTGGGCAAGAAATTTCTATACACGATTAGAAAGCCTCTTAATGTATATATTCTCTCGAAAGAAGAATATGCGCAGATCTACATTGACAGAACTGTTAATGTTGACCAGGGTTACGTGATGCTGACACACGAAGGTGATGCTATGTACAGCATCCTCGTTGTAAATACTGATGACCCTGAAACTTATGGCACCGTATGGTTCTATGACTTAGCTGATGATGCAGGTATCTATCCGCTTAAAAATCCTGCCAATGACAAACCGATGGGGTTCCTGGATTGGTTTGAGTATTATGTGGATAAGACTCTTGCAATGGATGAAGATGATTATTTCAGTTACGCTGAATTAGCATGGGAGTTTCAATGATTTAGTTTAGGGTACCATATGAAAATAATACGTCTTAACGAAGAAATCTTTTGTGTTGAATTAGTTGACGGTAACGAGGTTATCGATTCATATAAGCTGGAAGAACCTGACTGCGGTTATGGTGGAAATGATGTTTTCGAAGCACCTGCAGGAAACATGTTTGCAATGTGCTTTTATTCCGGTGAGAGTGATAACGCATTCATTATCTTCAGCGTTACTGACAACAAGTTGAACGCGCTGATTAATGAGGATTACTCATATGGTGAAGCGACATATATGTGGAGTCCGGACAGCCGATATTTTTATCGTCTTGTAGATTCTTATGAGCGTTATGACGCTTCTGATGATGGCATTTATCCCGTGGGAAGAGCAGACGTATACGGTGTGCTAACTAATGAGAAGAAGTCTGTAGATCTTACTTTTGATTTCACGGGTTGTGATATGGAACAGATTGACTTTTTTGAGATGCGTCTGATACAGGATAATGAAAAAGTGTGTGTCAGTCTGAATGGAAAAACAGTTGAGCTTTGAGCTTAAGGAGGGAACGGATGGATTACAAAACAGACAGGTTGATTCTTCATTTTGTTACTGAGGACGATTTGAATGAGGTCATGAGGACATGGCCGTCTGATCACCATCCTATTTCCGAAGAAGAGGCGAATGGTGCGATTTCCTATATGCGCAGCAATTACGATAGAAATACCAATGGCTGTATCTATCATCTTTGCCTTGCGGCTTACAGTACCGAGAATCCGCAGACCATCATGGGCTGGTGCGGTCTGGACGGAAGCAAAAGCCACACGGAACCTGAAATATTCATTCTGCTTGATGAAGAATACAGGAATAAAGGTTACGGTACTGAGTGTGTAAAGGAATTGCTGAGGATTGCTGTGGAGGACTTCTCCCTTCAAAGTGTCCACGGCGGATGTGACAAAGGCAATATCGCTTCGTCCCGTGCTATGGAAAAAGGCGGGATGATCCGGTACGGCACGGAAGAAAACGGTGATCCGCTGTTCAGGTTTGTTGTTAAGTGAGAAGACGGTTCGTACAGAAAACTAATTTAGGGGGCTATATGAATGTGTAATAGATTAGATGAATTAATTAGTTCGGCAAATGGTATTGAATTCAAAGAAACGATGCCGGAAGACTTCGAAAAGCTTAAGAAACTGTATAACGGAAAGATTCCGGACACTCTATCAGATTATCTGAAGAAACATATGCCTGCGGATGACGTAAGGCTTCATGCGGGCAAGGCGTTTGTTTATTATGGAATTGAACGGATAATCGAAGAAAATACTGACGCTATTCCGGGGTGCAATTTGCATCCTATGGGACTTTATACGTTTGCTTCTTTGGAGAATGGTGACAGTATCTGTTTTGATTCGAATGATCCCGCGTTTCCTGTTTACCGGTGTTCGCATAGTTTATTAGAAGACGGTGATGAGATATTAACTGATAATGGCGAGACGAAAATACCTTTTGAGTACGAAAACATCTTGAAAGTTTCGCAGTGTCTCGGCAGTTCATTTGATGAGTTTGTAATGAATATGATCAAATGGAAAAAAGAGGATGATCTGAATAAGCTGATCAATGGTGCTTGCAGTGAAAAGCAATATGCTAAGGTTGTTGAAGCGTATGAAGCTAACCCGGATGTTGAATTGGGAATTTATATGGAGAATAGAGTTATAGCTGCATATAACAATCTGGATAAATATGATGAGGCGTTGGAAGTGCTTGAACGGTTCAAATATCGTTTTGAAAACAGAAAGCGCATTTGGTATTACTTCGCAGGTTATGCCTATGTTGGCAAGGAAGATTGCGAGAAGGCAGAAGAATGTATAAAAGCAGGCATAGAAGAGTGTGATCGCGAAAAGAAAGCGAAGATCCTAAAAGGGACCCAATATAAAAATGAGGTAGGAGATTTTATATATTTTCAATGGCAGTGTCAACGAATCAGGGCGTTGCGCTATATGAAAGACAGAATATCTTCAGATTCCCGATTACCCGAAATCATTCAGGTGTTCAGGGAGATGAGTCAGAGAGAATTTGAATATGAAGACGGACCTGGACTGCTGTTTGAGGCATATGCAGAAAAAGGAGATTCATTTAAGATTCATCTTGTGAGACAGACTGAACTTTTACGTTATGAAGAGTATTATCAGTTGACTGTGGATCTTGAATATATAGTAAGCCAAGAAGAGGCACAGCAGAATAACATTAGGGAAGTGTTCTGCAACCAGATTCACGACGGGGATATCTTTGAATATATAGAATCTTCTCAGGCATATGCTCTGTTGAAAGATTTAAAACCAGCCAAAATCAATATTGAGGAAGTGGATATTGAGGATTGTGTTTCCGAGAAAGATATTAAGTTAAGTACTAACGGTACGTTCAATGAGAATCTTACGATTAACAGAAAGCCTGTTTCCAATGAAGAGCAGCTCATGGCTTTATTGGATGACGATATTGTTGAACTCGAGATAGGTGATCATTGTCTTCATGTTGAATTCTCAGAAGACGGCCATGCTTTTATCGGATGGATCGATATGTACAATGATGAGAACTATTACTTCGACAACGGAAGCGGAAATACGGAAAGCGTTGATCTGAAAGTCAATGTCTGCCCGGAAGAAAGAATGATGTGTTACGATCAGAACGTGCTTAAGGAGATCGTTCAGTATTTTTGCGAGACGGGCCTGCGTAATCCAAAGTACAATTGGATTGAAGATACGTTTGAATAATTAATCAAAAAATGGCATGTTAAATATATGGAAAAATACTCGATAATTCACTATTTCTATCCGGGAACGGATCCCTGGAAGAACATAATGAACCTCCCGGAGCAGGAGGCTTTCCGCGTTGCGGAAGAATTAGCTGCTAAATACCCTGATACGACAAGTTTCGGAAGATTCGCAGATTTTGTAAATTACTATCCCAACCGTAAAAGAGCTGATGAATTTGTCCGCGAAGCTTTTGTAAAACTTGGAGGCCGGCCGAAGCTGCAGCACCCCTATTCATTTACGCTTGGTGAGTGTGACTATCTTCAAAAGTGGTTTGATACAGAAGATAAAATAGTGATCGATCTATCGGATGTTTCTGATGACCAGGTGAGTTTTACACTTGGTGACAGCTGCGCGCTTTTGATTCATGGAGTGGAACCGACGGTCCTGACCAAAGCTATGCTGCTGGAAGGAATCAATGCATGTGGTGGGTCAGTTGAAGAGTACTGCAAAAAGTCATTAGGCAAATATGCTTATGTTGAAGTTCAGTTATGGAGCATGCCTTGCCTTATTACCACGGAAAGATTAGTAATCAGACCTGTTGAAAAAGATGACTGCGAAGCGATTCACAGATATGCAGGGGATCCTTCGATTGACATGATGATGTTTCTTCCCAACGAGACTTTTGAAGAAACACAGAAGTTCGTTGAATTTGCCGTATCTGAATGGGCAAAAGAAGAACCGGAAGACATGGAGTTTGTGGTCCTCCTAAATGGCGAGATCATAGGCGGTGTTAATTTGGAGACAGAGATTGCCGGGATATACGAGATCGGCTGGATCTTCCGCGAAGATATGCGGGGGAAAGGATATGCTACAGAAGCGGCAAAAGCATTGATGGATTATGCTTTCGATGTTTTGAATGCGGAGAAAGTCCAGGCGCACTGTGACAGCAGAAACCAGGCATCCGAGAAGGTAATGAAGAAACTTGGAATGACTCTGGTTGATGATACGGCAATAAGATACTATTCAAAGCGCGATGTTTTTTCCGGAGAATACCTTTACGCTATTTCAGGAGAAAGGATGAAAAATGAGTTTTATAGATGCTAAACATGGATATTGATACTTTATTAATCAACTCAGGAATAGATGTAACATCGATCAAAAAGATGCTTGCAGATAAGAACTATAAGGAATTGTATAGTTCTTATCCGGAGGCAATCGAGTTAATGTGCTTTGTAACATCCGAATATGAATTCAATGATTTTATTTCAGAAATGGGAGAAATCGATGAAGAAGCTTTCTTATTAGCCTTAGCTGCAACCCATTCTTTGTGCTGCTGGTTCGGAGTGAATGAAGAAGACGAGATGGAGCAATACAAGAAAAATCTTAATGGCGAATACACTGTCATATTTAATGATCGTTATCAAGAAGGGACTTATTATATATTCCCGAACTAAGCAGTGAAGAACATAGCGTTTTTAAGGATCAAAGCCCCGGTTACTCAACACCGGGGCTTTATTAGCTGCATATTTTGTTGCACTTTTGTT
>Ga0310696_10010521_pt1 | contig 10622 bp, 6 predicted proteins | sample AusTroGonzalo_MG_4_FD_203885 | JGI IMG/M metagenome (GOLD analysis project Ga0310696, IMG submission 203885) | Bovine rumen microbial communities from tropical cattle in Woodstock, Queensland, Australia - Gonzalo_02 (v2) (version 2) | ecosystem: Host-associated > Mammals > Digestive system >... | reverse complement strand
GTAGATTTCATTTTGCTTTGCAAAGAATTCTGCCACATTCGCCGGTACTTCGATGCTTTCAGGAAGACCCCAGCCACCCACAACAGGAGCATTTCCGTTAGGATATAATGTGATGTCAAGAGTCCTACTCTCTTTGTCCAGCACATAATCAAGCATGTTATCTGTAAACATGGCAACTGATGACATAAGCTCTATCGGAACATAGATAACCTTGCTCTTTTTTGAAGATTTTCCATATTTCAATGTGTATTTATGCTTATCGCCTGCTTCGTCGGTATATGCCGCTGTGTACGCATTTTTCCCATGCTTAAAAGTAATCTTAACACCTTCGGCAGATATAGTTACTTTCTTGCCTTTCTGGGTGTACTTCCCGCCAAGTGCCTCAACAAACGCTTTTGCAGGTACATATACGACCTCTTCTTTATTGCCGTCAACCTTACCTGTAGTTACAAATCCTTTTTTACTAAGCTTATTGCCGTTTACATAAAGAACAAAATTTGCCTTAGCTTTCTTCAATGCACTACTTGTAACTGTCACAGTCCTGCCAAACTGTGCTGCTTTTACTGCTGTCGTCGGCAATAAAAATGCCTCTGCAATTATAGCCAGACAAAGTGCCAGGGCCATAAATGCCTTAAATACCTTTTGCTTCCTCATGCGTTAACCTCCAAATCTGTTTTCTCCGTAAAAATTTACCCCTTACTATATGCTACATGATTTTATGACTCCAAGATTCACTCAGAGCCATACCACCATATGACGGATTATACCACAGATTGCTGAATTATTCCACAGTTTTCAAGAATATATCAGAAAAAAGTATGATGTTTCACCAAAATACTTACAATATAATACAATTATTTATTATTGCAACTCCACTTGTTTTTTTATATAATGATAGTAGTATCACCGAGAAGAAGCGATTTTCAAAAGTAAAATCGCGGGATTCGAGGTGTTTGACGGATTGCGGAAGTGCGTAGCACGAGCAATCCGGTATCATTAGTTAGGCACAATACAGGAGAAACAAAATGACAGGAAATGCCTCTGAACTTATCAAAAAAATAAAGGATAATATCTGTACTACCTTCGCAGGTAATGAAACCACCATAGACAGGGTGCTCTGCTGCCTGCTCTCGGGTGGGCATCTGCTATTAGAGGATGTGCCCGGAGTTGGTAAAACCACACTCGCACTATCTCTGGCGCACTCGATCAACTGCAGCTTTGGACGTGTTTCGTTTTCACCGGATACGCTGCCTTCGGACATCACAGGACTAACTATATATAACTCTGCTACCAAATCCTTTGATTACAGGCCCGGGCCTGTGATGTGCAATATTTTCCTGGCAGATGAGATAAACCGTACTCCTCCCAAGACACAGTCTGCCTTACTCGAAGCCATGCAGGAGAAAAGAGTAACCGTGGACGGTGCGACTCACAACATTGAAGGACTCTTTATGGTAATAGCCACGCAGAACCCCATAGAGTTTGCAGGTACCTACCCACTGCCCGAGGCACAGCTGGACAGATTTATGATGAAGCTGTCTTTAGGGTATCCTGCCAAGGAGGATGAACTTGGGCTTGCCCATATGTTTTTAGAGGATCGTAAGGTTGAAAACCTGAGCAGCGTATGTGATGAAAAAGACGTGCTGGAGCTGCAGGATATGGTAAAGAAAGTAGTTGTCAAGGACAATGTCATAGAGTATGTCCATAACATCATAACTGCAACCCGTAATGAGAAGCGTTTTATGACAGGTGCAAGCCCTAGAGCAATGCTTGCTCTGATAAGAGCCTCACAGGCCAATGCTCTGATGGACGGCAGGGATTTTGTTAAGCCGGATGACATAAAGCAGCTTTACGTACCTGTGCTGTTACACAGACTGCCGCTTTCCGTTGAAGCAAGAATGTCACATGACAATCCGGAGACCATACTGAAATCACTGATCGCTACGGTTGAAGTACCGGTGGATTCAGGAAACTGATAAACTTATGAAAAAAAACAGGATCATATATTTACTGCTATGTATAGCAGTGATAGTGCTCGCAAGTTTCCGCGGCGGCCCCATAACCTACTCCATCCTTTTCGGAGTGCTGCTGGTTACACCCGTTTCGCTTATCTATTTGCTTACGGTATATGTTTTCTTTAAGCTGTATCAGGTATTGGGGACAAAGCACATCACTGCATATGAGCCCATACCGTATTATTTCGTTTTACAGAATGAATATCTGCTTAATTTCTGCCATATAAGCGTCAGCACATATTCAACATTTTCCTATATAGATGAGCTGCAAAGAAATACAGAGGGCGAGAATACTGTCGAGGAATCTCCTAAAAAAGACAGCTCCGAATCGGGTGTAACTAAAACCTACGAGCTGCTGCCGGGTGAAAGCGTGCGATATGACACCACGCTCATATGCAGATACAGGGGAGATTACCATGTTGGGATCAAGGAAATCACCATAATTGATTTCTTTAGACTCTTTAAAGTAACATACAAGGTTCCGGAGCCGCTAAATGCTGTTGTACTGCCAAGAGTTCTTGAGATTGAGAGTCTGAAAAGCGTCCCCGATATGGTAATTGCGACATATAAGGAAAACCCCAGATTAAACTCGGATTTTGATGCACAGACCAGAGATTACGTACCCGGGGATCCTCTAAAAGGAATCCACTGGAAATCCACCGCCAAGACAGGGAAGCTTAAAAGCCGTATCACATACGGTGAACAGCGTCAGGGCATATCTGTTTTTCTTGATACGAAAAGAATATCCGACGATGAATATGTATATATACCCGTTGAAAATAAATGTCTGGAGATAGTACTTGCACTTACAAATTATTTCTCAGGCTTTGCGGTACCGACTTCGATGTTTTACAGCCAGTCAGAACCAAAGACCATTAAATGCAGCGCCGCACATGAAATGGAGAATTTCTTAGGGACCGTTTCAATGGTTAAATTCCGTGCTGACGAGGATGCTTCGGTGACCCTTGATATGCTGCTTGCAGGCTCAGCGTTTAAGGACTGCATGATTGCATTCTTAGTTATTACAGGGGCTGATGCAGAGCTAAACAAGAGGCTGTACGAGCTTTCAACCTTTGGGATAAATACCGTAATATACTATGTCGGATATAATCCCAATCCTGCAGATATAATGGAACTCACAAATGTAAGAGTTATCCCGGTACACCCCGAGGATGACCTTCATAATGTTTTATAAAACGTCATTTATGACACGGTAGATGATCATGTATATAAAGGAAGAACTGACAGACTTTTGCTATCGGCTTATCCTTACCATAACAATAGCACTGTTTCTGTTTTTGGAAATTTATAATTTCTACGACCCTGAGCTTATTACAAGGAAGAATATAATATCCGTCCTTCTGATAAGCCTTTCTTTCAATGTCCTTTTACTTATATATCATAAGATTCATCTCTATATAATACCGGCCATTTTCCTAGCTACCGCCATATTTGCTTTCTTTATCAACGAAGATGATGTAACTCTCATTTTAAAAAGTGTTTTGTTCAAGCTGGTGATCATAGGGTTTGCAGCTTTTGTCATATTCCTTACCTCGGATACCTCCGTGGCGGTAAATCTGATACTTTCAGCAGGGCTTATTCTTTATATGGCTATTTTGCTGATAAGGGATATGGATATTTATCCTGCTTCACCGGCATTTGCGATGTTTTATATTGCATTCTCGATTACCCGTTTTATACGCAGGAAGCCGGTAAATTCCGGGAATATAGTTTCTGAGGATATGCCCGGTACAGTTGCGTTATCTCCCGCAGCAAGGCTTCGCCGATATGTTACATTTATAATACCTTTTCTCCTGGTTATCCCCCTTGCTATATTCCTGCTCCCAAAGCCTGAAACTCCCATCAGCTGGGACTGGGCGAAAAGGCTTTACGAAAATGCGGTTGACGGCATCAACAAGCTGTCTCACAAGCTTTCGTTATATCTTTTCTCTTCTGAAGACGAAGATGGTATCACGGTTTCTTTCGGATATGAGGATTCCATGACCTACGATAACGATGATAATGATTCAACAGTTATGGAACTCTATACCGACAGCCGCATATATGGCGGAAGTTATCTTAAAGGCGAGATCTTCAACGTCTTTGAGAATGGGGGATGGAGAAATACCTTGGAAAGCAGCAGGGATTATTCTGCTATTGATGCCTTTGAAACATACTATGGAGTTGTAAATTTTGACAGGGAATGTGTAAATGATATTCTGAAAAGAAGCGATATAAAAATAAGGTATCTTGATCTGGCTACCAGAATGCTGTTTGTTCCCTCGAAAATACTTCCCATCAATCAGATAATATCCGGTAAAAGCAATATTAATATGGGCGGGTATTATACATATAAGCCTGAGGATAAGGATGATCTTATCCGTAACGACAACGAGCACCTGTTGTTTAGCGAACGTAAAACCTATGGCACCGAATACAACCTTCAGTATTATCAGTTAAATTATGGCGGCAGACCATTCTATGATTTTATGGTTTCAGATTTGCCTGAAAACGAAGATGCTTTCAGAGTTACCAAAACCAGTTATTTGAATTTCGCCTATGGTGATATAACTTTGGAAGAAATTAGTGAATACCGTGATTACATAAACCGCTATTATATTTCAAAGCCACTGGTCAGGGATTCTGTAAAGGAATGGGTTGAAACCGTAACAAAGGATGCCACATCTGATTATGATAAACTAAAAGCCATAGAATATGCTCTTTCGAACTATGAATATACCTTAGAGGGCGGAGAGCTTCCTGATTATGTAAAAAGCGAAGGCGATTTTTTAAATTACTTTTTAATAGAGAAAAGAAGCGGTTACTGTGTACACTATGCGACAGCCTTCTGTCTGCTGGCTCGATATATGGGTTTCCCTGCCAGAGTTATCCAGGGATATAAAACATATGTAAAATCAGGGGAAACAGCATACGTAATAAGCGGTGATGGTCATACCTGGCCCGAAGTATATTTCCCCGGCAAGGGCTGGATAGCATTTGAACCCACTCCCGGTTTAGAAGCATGGAGATATGGCAGCTGGAAAATCTACTCCGGCAAATACAGTGAGTATCAGGAAAAGACAGATGCCTATACACCGTTTTACCCTGATGTCCCCGAGGTTGCGGAAGATGAAGAATATGTGAAATCACACTCCGAAAGCCGTGTATCCGGTATGCTGATACTGATAATCGTAAGTATCATTGTCATCAGTCTGATACTACTGGTCGTTACAAGCCTTATATTAAACCATGTTAAAAGGCGTAGGCTTACATCACAGAGGCTTTATAGTGTCGAGTTTAAAAATATCCTTGCAATATTAAAGGAATTAAAGATCACAAGATTAAAGGAGGAAACCCTTGAGGAGTTTTCCGGTAAATGCAGAGAGAAGCTCTCTGAACTGATAAGAGAAACTGATAAAGATAAATCTGCCAAGGCCAAATCTGACGATAAACCGGTGGAAGACCGTAAAGGCATAAATACCATAATTCCAAGATATACATCTGTAGTAAAAACTTATGAGCATTACATTTATGGGAACAAAGATATCAGCGACGAGGAATTAAACGAAATCTCCGGATTAAAGGATAAACTCCTCATCCTGATGAAAAGATTTTATGGAGCAACATATCTTATCCATAAGATGAGTCTGTATATTGCAAGCTCGATAAGGACATAAAACAGACCCGGGAACTGCTAACGGCAGTTCCCGGGTTACCTTTACTTAACTTTTATATTAATTTTCTGTACTGTCTTTTTATATGATCCAGAGGCATCTGCAGTCTCACATGCTTTTCAAAAAGATAATCATCGATTTTCTTCCAGGAGCTTTAAGACCACCTTTATGTTGTCCCTGTCCATCTGCTTATAGTCCGTATCCTTTCCGGTCACGGCACTTTCTTTTGCGGACAAGGCATCGAGCTCATCCCAAGAAACAAGACATGCATGCCGTTTATCTACAGTATCCTTTGAAATACGGGTACGGCCTTTTCCTCCAAGTGCAATCTCTTTTCGATATTCTTCGGCACGTTTTTCCCATACTTCACCACTCATTTTTGTATATCCCATACTGTAATGGAAGCCGCACCAGCGAAGATGCTCGGTTATGGACATATTCTCCATCTTTTTATCGGATATATCTATAGATTGGTTGCCGCAAAGCCTGAAAAGATAAGCCGACAGAAAGTCCGCACTGGCTCTGCAGCTCATACGACTGAAATAATCACTCGCTATCCACTGTTCCCTCTCGGACCCGTCAGACCCACAGTAATAATGGTTTATCTTCATGGCAAATTCGTCCATTGTACCGCCGTAAAGTATATCCGCATCATGCAGGCAAGAGTATTCACTCTCCACATGGTTCCTGTGGCAGACAACACTGTCATCGCAGCACTGAAATACAGGCATCTTTCTTCCGTACCCGTTTAACAGCTCCATTATGGAGTATGCAAGTTCGCTGCCCTTTTTAAGACTGCCTACAGCTATCACTATATAAGTTAATGTCTTTGCATGTTCCTCCAGAAAATCACAGAACTTGACGCTCTGTCCGCTGTATGGATAAAAACTCACATCATAGTTTTCCAAAAGCCCGGCATATGATCTCCTGAAAAAACCGTCTATCATACCACATGCGGGATCAAACACATGTGCATGAAAGCTGCTGCCTGCAAACTGTCCGTTAGCCACCAGTTTCTTTAGCACATCCTGGCCCATATGTCCAAAGCCGATCACCAGCACTTCCACATCAGCCTTTGCCAGACCATTATCATCAAATTCCACCGCTTTGCATATCGGATATTTCTGTACCAAGAGTCTCGCTGTAAGCTCGGCATGATCGAACGCCTTTACCTCTCCGTACCCGTAGTGATCCTTTCCTACTTGAAGGTCGCCGCCGTGGCCTTCCTCCTGTCCGAGCAAGACCAGATCGGTCCTTGCGGGGTCAAAATCCTCTTCCTTTAATACTTTTAACAGGTTGACCGCATACTTGATATTGGCATCCTCGTTGTTATCCAAAGCATACAGATGCAGCTTCTGCTTATCATCACGCATGGCAAGTCTCTTAAAAAATGCCTTCTGAGGCCGGAGAGAAACATCATCGTTGTAGAAAAGTGCTCCCATCTGACGGATGACCGATTCCTGAGATGAATCTGCACGCCCCACAAATACCAAAGAATTATGTTTGTCGGAAGACATATGCCTTCCGAATGCAAGCGAGCTGTCATTTACCCCATATATGACCACAACATTCTTTACGCGAAGTAAAAATTGACGCAGCCTTCTTATAGCACCTTTTCCGAGTGCCATAATGGCAGCACTTGCCATTGAATAGTATGCCAGAAAATGAACGGTCCAAAAAAGTACGACCAGTACCGATCCGTTAAGTCCCGCATTGTTCAAGGCTTCCCTAAATACTGCCTCATTATTCATGCCCACAAACATACGTCCGACATCTATCAGTGTCCGAAGTACCGCTGACATATGTACAAACAAGCCTTCATGTCCGTGAGAATACGCAAATCCGTACAGGACTATACCCCCAAGAGCAGCTATAAAGAATGCTATCCCCGTGATCCTTTCCCTTTTCTCCTGTTCAAGAGCAATATAAAATATCACTACGACGAAAAATGCCGCCGACAACAGTATTACTGTCATATCAACTGCCATATCAAGTGATCTCCCCTAATAATTCCCAAGCCACATCGTCAATCAGCTGTTCCTCATTACTTAAATCCTCATACGGTACTATCATGGTATGCTGCCTCATATCATTGTCCCTTACCGTTGCATAACTCCAGTTGTTAAGCACATGAAAACGCATCCATCTTTTATGCTCAAGCCATCTGCAGGCATCCTTCTGGCTTTCATTAAAACTTTTATATACTTCATAAGCCATACTGCAGGTCTCGGGAGTGACTTCCCTTATGTCGTCCATGGGCTTTAATAATCTGATCTTGGTCAGCATATGATCCGCTGCCGCTATATTGGACTGTCTTTTAAACTCGGTAAGTTCATTCCAGGAAGGTCCGCTTCCAGTCTTAGTGCGGTATATCTCGTTAAGCATCCTCGCCACATAGTTAAGCTTTTCATGCATAACGATCTCCCTGGTAAAAATACCTGTATCTCCGCCAAAACTGTTGAAAGACTCATCATTCCCGTCAGAATACACATCAATACGTGCCTTTGTCGGGAAAAACGCCTTAAGCTCTTCCACTACTGATCTGTTTTTATCCTCATCGTCTGCACATATGATTATACGTGAAGCTGCCCTTAAAAGCCCGGCCGAAGCATTCCAAGGTTTATTTTCAAAGAAAATTCCGTCATCATCAAAAAGAAGTCCGTTTATCCCTACTATTTTTTCCAACTCATAGTGGTCGAATCTAAAATTTTCCCAATCGCCGAACACATGGTATTCTATTGTCTGCTCAGGCGGGAATACGTTTATGAGCAGGCCTCGTTCAAGAAGCTTTTGCGCTATCTTACCATCACCTATGAGGATTATACCGGATTCTCCGGCATTTAAAGGATTGTCGTTCCAGTATTTTCTAGCAATACAATCAGGCTTGTTAAACACGGAAAATGCATGTGACATATGATCCGGAGCATGCTCCGCTTCGCAGTATACCTCAAGGTTATCCCTGTTCATCTTGTTAAGGATATTACTTCCGATATTATAATTATCCCACTTTTTCTCCGTCACCAGGAAAAGAAAACACTTCCCGGCGGGAGCCTGTTTTTTCATCACCACTTCTATAGGAGTATCCGTAATAACATGGTATTTCATAACCGGATAATGTTTCTGAGAAAGATTCTCCTCGCTGCCGCAGAAAATATATGCCGCATTAGGATCATCCTTTGACAGTCCCTCCGCTAAAAGCTGGCTTCTTTCATCCACCGATGAAAAAATATACCAGTCCTTTTTCCGATATCTCCAGAGAGTAAAGTTTGGGAGCAGCCTTCCGAAAAGTACGGTAAATACCAGACCAAGCATGAATGTAAGTAGTCCCGCACTGGATATCATCATGATCGCACCGATCACTTTACCGGTGAAGGATACAGGTGTAACATCTCCGTAGCCGACAGTCGTAAGCGTTGCAAGCAAATACCATGCTGCGTCCCCAAGACTGTCTATACTGCTGGGACTGTCCTTAGGTATCGCCTCCACGACATAAAGCAGCAGCATAAGTAAAAAATAAAATACCACTATCGATAAAATGATCCGTATTACACGTTTTTTATTCATAATCTCCCACTTCCCGATCAATGCGAATAATCAAGTCCCAATGCCTCGCAAAATCCGTCTCGTGCTTGCAAGGGAATATGTCACGCCCCACCCGTTAGTTAAAAAACCCGGTATCAACGATACCGGGTAAAAATTTTGCTTTATAAGTGCAATTATACAAGCTCGATGAGAACTTCCATAGCAGCATCGCCCTTACGAGGACCGATCTTGATGATACGTGTGTATCCACCGTTGCGGTTTGCGTACTTAGGTGCGATGTCTGTGAAAAGCTTCTCAGCAAGGTTAACCTTCTTGGTACCCTTCTTCTTGCCTGCTGCTTCTGTAGGTACTTCAGTAATGTCATAAAGGAATGCATTCATCTTTCTTCTTGCAGCAAGTCTTGAAGGCTTATCCTTCTTGATTTCCTTCTGTACTTCGTCAAATACGGTAACCTTCTTGCCGTCTACTTCTTCCTTAACTCTGCCGCCGTTCATATCCTTGCGGGCAACCTTAGAAGTAACGGTAACGGTCTCATAATTATCTCTTTCCTTAACAGCTAATGCGATGAAGCTCTCAGCTATCTTACGGATCTCTTTAGCCTTGGTATCAGTAGTTCTGATCTTGCCATGGTAAAGAAGATTTGTAACCTGATTTCTTAAAAGAGCTTTTCTCTGGCTAGCAGTTCTTCCAAGTTTTCTATAACCGGCCATTTCTTTTTCCTCCTGATAAAATGGTATAAAATCAATTAATCATCACTCTCTCTAAGTGATAAACCAAGTTCCTTAAGCTTTGCAAGAACTTCGTCCAGGGACTTGCGTCCTAAGTTACGAACCTTCATCATATCATCAGCGGTCTTGTTTACAAGCTCGCCAACGGTATTGATACCTGCACGCTTTAAGCAGTTGTATGAACGTACTGAAAGCTCAAGCTCATCAATATTGATCTCACGTACTGCTTCTGTGCTGCCGATCTCGGGCTTCTGCTCAATGATAACTGCTTCCCTGCCCTTGTCGGATATATCAATGAATGTCTTTAAGTGCTCGCTTAATACCTTGGCTGCGAGGCTGACTGCCTCCTCGGGAGTGATGGTACCCTTAGTCCATACATCCAAAGTGAGCTTATCATAGTCAGTAACCTGACCTACACGGGTATTTTCAACTCTCATGTTGACACGCTCAACAGGAGTATATATAGAATCGACTGCTATAACACCGATAGGAAGCTCGGGGCTCTTGTTCTTGTCAGAACTTACGTAGCCTCTGCCCTTTGTGATAGTCATCTCGATCTCCAGTCTACTATCAGCTCCGCCGTTCAATGTAGCAATTACTAATTCAGGATTCAATATTTCAATATCTGAATCCGCATGAATATCGCCTGCTGTAACAACTCC
>Ga0310696_10010520_pt1 | contig 10622 bp, 4 predicted proteins | sample AusTroGonzalo_MG_4_FD_203885 | JGI IMG/M metagenome (GOLD analysis project Ga0310696, IMG submission 203885) | Bovine rumen microbial communities from tropical cattle in Woodstock, Queensland, Australia - Gonzalo_02 (v2) (version 2) | ecosystem: Host-associated > Mammals > Digestive system >... | reverse complement strand
GAATCATCGAACTGACACCTGAGCCCATAGAACGGGCCTTAGCACTTACGATGCCAGCAGTAACGGTGTTGTTCAGGCCCAGAGGGTTACCCACGGCCAGCACCCATTCACCTACACGAACATCGTCGCTATTGGCAATCACGATGGCGGGCAGGTTCTTGGCGTCTATCTTGATCAGCGCAAGGTCGGTGGTCTTGTCGGCACCGATGATGCGTGCGGAATATTCCTTGTTATCGTTCAGACTGACGGTCAGCTCGTCGGCACCGTCGACCACGTGGTTGTTGGTCACGATATAACCATCGGCGGAGATGATGACACCCGAGCCGGCAGCGGCGCGCTTAGGCGTCTGTACCTGACGCTGGCGTCTTCCGTTGTTTCCTTGTCCCTGTCCACGTCCGAAGAACCCGCCAAAGGGGTCAGAGAAGAACTCCTCGAAGGGATCGCTGTATTCGACGGTCTGCACTTTCGAGTTCTGGACCGACTTGATGTAGACAACTGATGGCAGCGCCTTTTCTGCGGCGTATGTCAGATCGACAGGCTGACCGGCAGGGGCGGAGCTAATGACTGGGTTGGGAGCAGAGGCAGTAGCTGCATTGGTCTTGTTGAATGCTGCTACAGAGAGTACCAAAGCAACAGCGCACATAGCGGGTGTTGCTACATTCACAATTTTCTTCATATTTTCATTCATTTTATTATAACTTTAGATTCTACTTCTGCAGCTTATTGGTGCTGACTTAACTCTTTCGAGTTTTCAAGATGCAAATATAGGTGCAAAATGTCGTAAACTGACAGAATGTCGTAAATATTTGTCCCATTTTAACACTTCCTTTCCGATACTTAACGGCTCTTTGCGTTTAACACAAGAATCTTAAATTTCTGACAATTTTAAGATTTATTGTGCTCTTTGGTTGAGAATATTGAACTAACGTGGTGTCTTCATTCCCTTTCTGTCACTAGAAAGAAAACCGAAGCAAAAGAAAGAGTGCGAAAACGTCCTGTCTCGGAGGCCGGTTATCCGATTTTAGTAGCCACTCAATGCGCTCGAGCTCTGCTCGCTTGGCTTGTCCAAGAACTCGCTCCGCTCAGACAGCATTTCGTATTTCGTTCCTTGGCTCGCTCCTCGAGCCAAGACTCAATATGGCTCCGAAAATAGGACACTCTCTAAAGACCTCCTCGTGCGGAGTGTTTTCGAAGAAGCCCCACGGCCCCTGAGCTTGCGGTTGCTGAGCCTGTCGAAGCATCGCCCCACGATCCCAGAGCCCCTCTGCGGTCCCTGAGCCTGTCTCTCCACGGTCCCTGAGCCTGTCTCTCCACGGTCCCTGAGCCTGTCGAAGGGAAAACCGCGGAGCCTGTCAAAGGGACAAGACGATAGATCTTTACAAACGCCCTCTCATAACTCGCATGAAGGTCAGGAACGTTGGAGTGAGCCCCATACACGCAAGTTTTGAATGCTTTTTATATCTGTCTGATAACAAGCAAGTTAAATCTATGCGCGAAAGGGGCATCATCTTTCCCTCAAAGAGATAGGCCCTATGAGTCGTGGAGATAGGCTCTACGAGAGAAAGAGATAATCCCTATACCCTATAAGAGATTATCTCTTTCACTCGTAAGTGCCATTCCTTACAGTCATGGAGCCTATCTCTTTGACTGTTAGAAGCCACCCCTACCCAAAGTAGCCCCCATCTCTACGCCGAACAGGGCAAAAAAGGAATAAAAGAGCCCCTTTGTTTTTCTGGTTCACAACATCAGACGACCACTTTTTTCGGCACTTTTTCATGACAAAAGGATAGCCAAGAGTCAAGTAATCCCTGAGCGGTCCCTAAGCCTGCGGTTGCTGAGTTTGTCGAAGCATCGAAAGGTCCACCGCGCTCGAGTTTCGCTCGCTTGCACCAACGGGATGCAAAAATAGGCTTGTCGAAGCACATATATATCTCCTTCTGCACGCGTCCCAACAACCCTGCATAGAAGTGCCCCCATACGATTCTTGCGTCCATATCCTGAAGGACAGAAGGATACGTAAGGGGCACACCTGTTTACTCAGGGAATTCTCCACGCCACAAATTCACATTGGGGTCTTCCTCATTATAATAAACCTCTATGGAATCTCCTTCTTCCGGATATGGTGTATCCAAAAGAGAATATCTAGAGATCCCAAAGTATTTTACGTTATTTACATTAAACTCGTAATATATTGTATTATCGCGGTGCGTAATGCCATTAACATATGCCTTTGTTGTAGCATGTCGGATGGTTAGTTCCTTTCTATATTTCTTAATCTTTGCGCGTTCTGGATATATCATGACACGAATTATGAGGATGACCATTATAATGGCCAAAGCACTTTTCAATATATATTTAAGCAAGTTTTTCTTAGTCATGATTATTTCTTCTTTTCTTCATAATGCCTATAAGATTGATACATCCAATTAAAAGTGTTATTCTTTACATTATTGAAACGTTCTATAGAATTATTCGTTTTGTTGGCATTCTTTTTTAACGTCTCATTTTCTTTTCTTATGGTATTCTTCTGCTCTACACTTAATGACTTTCCTTTACTTCTTGCTTCCTCCGTTGCTGCCTTAACCGCCTTCTTGTTTGACGTGGGATTTACTTTCTTCATATCGGTAGTATTCAGCGCTTTACCTACCAGATAGTCTGTTGAAGCCTTTTTGAGATCACCTTCGTTAGCTACTATATTTGCGACAAACTCAGTTCCTTCTGCAGCAGCTTTTTCGGCAACTTTTCCGGCAATTCTACTTCCTGTTCTAGCAGCAACTGATTTTCCTACAGAGGCTCCTACTGCAGAGGCACCACTTGAAATAAAGCCAGCTGCAGCTGATAACGCTATAGACTTTCCGTCAACATTTGTAAAACATTCTTTAGAGAATCCTTTATTAATAATAACATTTGCAGTAACTTGACATGCATAATCTGTAGCAGCACCAACTACGGCACCAACGATATTAGTCCAAATACGTCCATCTTGATCAACTCGATTCACAGGATTACCACCACAATAAGCATAAGGACTAATCCCGGGCTCTTCTTCTGCCAAGGGATCCACAGTTGTGAAGCGGCCGATGGCTGCGTCGTAGTGGCGGGCACCGTAGTCGTACAGGTCGAGGCCATGCATACGGTCGAGCTCCTTGCCGTTGTACTTGAAACGCTGGGTGTCGCCGTTCGTGCTCTGACCGAACAGGCCACCGAAGGGATAGTAATGGTTCACCTGCTCCACCGTGCCGGAGGCATTGCATACCACACGGTTGTTGCCCTGATGGTCCTGCAGATAGTAGTGATAGACGGGCGTGCTCCCGTTGAAGGTAATATAGCCGCCATCGATCTGGATCTGCTTCAATACGTTATTCTCGTAGATCATGTTACCGCAATAGTCCGTCGGCTGGGCTGTCGCAGAGGAAGAGGCTTTATAACTGGTTCTTAACTTCTTACCGCTTGCATCATAGATATACGTGGCACTCTTACCTGTAGAGTATGTGATACTTGACGGCAAATTCAGGACATTGTATTTGATTGACGAAATCTTCTTATTCAGATCTTTCGCCATGTTGCCGTTCTGGTCGTATGTGTACTCATTCGACTGGCTCACACCATCGTTGAAGTTGAAGGCACCGTTGTACGTCGGGTCGTTCACGGCATCCTCGATCTTCGTCACCTGGTTACCGGTATAGGTGAAGGTCAGATTGTCGATCAGGCCGTAGGTGCTTCCGTCCTGAAGACCGTTGCGCTGGATGGTCTTGATATTACCCATCTTGTCGTAGGTATAGGATGTCGTGTATTTGCCAGTACCCGAATAGGTGGAGCCTGTTAACCAATCAAGGTTATTGTATGTGAACTTGGCGGTGCGGAATGCCGTCTCGGAGCCGGCCTTCCAGCTGATGGCCGCGATGTTACCGTTGTAGCAGGCCATTGAGGGAACGGCGTTGCCGACGGTGGAGTTATATGCGATCTGCTCCACAAAACGAGCACTGCCGATATTCGTCAGCCAGTCGCGGATATTGTACTGGAGACCGATGCTCTCCGTATTGCTCATTATCGATCTGCTGCTAATACGTCCGTAATTGTCGTAGCTGAGCGTATAGAGCACCTTCTCCGCATTATTGTCCAGCTTGTGCCTGACGGTCTTCAACTGGCCTGCATTATATTCATAGCTGTAGATCTCCGTATGCGTTGTCTGCGAGGAGGCCGAATGGATGTGTTTCTTATTCAGTTCCTGACCCGTCAGGTGATTGTATTTGATGTACAGGTCGTCGTTGCCGGAGCGGTGGTTAGTTGAGCGCGACTGGATCATCTCGCCGTAGCTGTTGTAGTACATGGCTGTCACCGTATATGTGGAAGGCGAATCCAGCTGGTGCACACGACTGCCCGTCTGCAGGCCCTTGGCACCGGCCTTCGAGGACTCGTAGCCGTTGCTCGTGTGGAAACCCACCTTGCTTGACTCCGCAGAGGTCAGGAACGAGTAGTCGTCGTAGAACGTCTCCAGCAGCACCGTCTTCGTGCCATTCGCATCCTTCGTTCCCATCACCTTCTGACGGCCCAGGTTGTCGTACTCGTAGTAAGTGGAGGTGCCGGCCTGGCGCTGGTTGCCGTCCTGCGAACTGATGAGGCGGTCGCACGTGTCATAGCTCATCGTTACGTAGTCGCAGCCAGGCAGCTGTTTCTTCGTGCAGCGGTTACGGCTGTCGTACTCATAGTAGTAGCCGTACCTCTTGATGGCGGCGGTACCGGAGGTCCACTGCGTCGACGTGGCGGTCAGGGCATCGGCCGCCAGGGGCGGGAGCACATAGCGCAGGTTACCCAGATAGTCATAGACATAGTAGGTGTAGTAATTGCTGTTTCTGCACTCGAGCACCACCCTGTCCTGCATATCCTTGTAGACCTTGGTCACATGGTTGTCCTCGTCTTTCACCTGCTCCACATTGAGCATTCCCGCTGCATAATACCCTGAGAGGGTGAGCGAGTTGCCAGAGACCTTGTAGAGCCTGACCTCCGAGGCGGCATTCAGGCCGTATGCCGTCGTGACATACCGGCTGTTGTCGTGCCACAGTTTTCCGGGACCCTTCACGACGGTCTGGCGCCCTAACGCGTCATAGGCGATCTGAGTGGATTTAAAGGGATCCGAGGAGTAAAGCCAGTTGAGGGCGGCACTGTCCTTGTATAGAGGCTGGGTGTTGCCGTAAGCCTTGATGTATTCTTCCGAGATACGGTCGCCGTAATCGTATTTGCGACGTTCATAGACGTAGTTGCTGGTGCCCTGTCCATTGGCAACGGTCAGTACTGGCCTGCCCAGACCGTCGTAGTACTCGACACTTGTCACCTTGCCGCCGCTGGCGTCGATGGTGGTTTCGGCCTTCACATAGTTCTGCGTCGCGGTCTGTCCTATGGCACCAGTGCATATCGCCGTAAACAGCACGGCAAGGACGGATCTTATATTGATGGTTCTCATATGCTAATTGTTTTTATAGTTGTAACTATAGGACTGGATGATGGTGCCGTCGTGGTTCTTGACCGTCGACAGCCTGCCGAATGAATCGTAGACATAGGTGGTCTTCGTTCCGTTGGGAGCCGTCATGCCGGTGATGCCGACGGACGGGTCATAGGTATAGGAGGTCATCAGTACGGGCCGGCTGGCCAGTGACGACCGGATGGTGGCCAGCAGGGAGGACACGTCCGTTGTAGTGGTCTTCGTGGCCAGGCTGTTGATGCTTGAGGTGAGGCCCCAGCTCGTCAGGTCGCTGTATGTGGCGCCCTTGATCTCAGCTACCGGATACATATAGTTATAGGCCCACAGGTAGGTCACCTTCTCCGTGTTGTCCTTGGTGATGCTGATACGGTCGCACTTGTCGTTGTAGACGTAGCTCAGTCTCGACTCCAGCGAACCGCCGCTCAGCGAGTATGATGTAGCAGTCGGAAGGAAGACTCTGCGATTGAAAGTGCCATCCCGATATTTGTTCGTGTATCCGGTATATGTTTCCCTCCTCTTCCTGATCAGCTTGGTCTGGCCGCCCTCTATCGCGCTGAGGCTCTGCTCAATGACGGGATACTGCATGAAATAGGTCGAGTTGCACATCAGGTTGTAGGGAGAGGTGGAAGAGAAGTCGCACGGGTACTTGTATTCCGTCACATAGGTGATGCCCTCGCTTGAGTTGGAGGTCTCCTTCTTCACCTGATGGTTGGTCGTATTATAGTCGTACGATGTGGTGCTCATCTGTGTCTTCGAGCCGTCGTATGTCGTGGTCGTGGTCTTCGTGAGCTTGTGCCACGTATACTTGAAGGGGAAATGCCAGAATCGGTATCGCTGAAAGTCAGAAACAAGGTATAAAGTAGTTTCATCGTAGACTACCCTGTCCTCCATCAGCAGGATATGTCCAAAGGTTGAAGTCGTCTGGTCATAAGAGTTGTCCACTTTTCTGATAATTGTGTTATCTGCATCTTTCACAGTCTGTGATAGCAGGGCTCCGTTGTTTTTAACGCCATAATAGAATCTTTCAAAATAGAACTCTGGCGTTTCATTTTGGAAGGTGGAGATTACACTAGTTAGTTTATGGCCTTGTGCATTGTATGTATCCTTCGATACCGAGGAATAGCCTACCGTTCCGCCGCTCATTGCTTGGGCAAAGGCGGTCATAGCAGAAGAAGACTGTTTCAGTCTGAATACATCAAACTTACTGATGCCATTTCTGTTGATTTCATGCCCAGTTGAAGAAGGATATTCCCTCTCTATTCTAAGAATTTCTTTCTTTTCATACAGTAACATGGGCTGGAGCAATTTCCCTGTACATTTTCCGTCGGCATCCAAATAATGATAAGCCGTAGAGTCAAGCAATGCGTTGTCATGGTCATAATTCTCTATCCTTTTGATTCTCAGGCCACCACCTGTACTGACAGCATCACTGGGTGGTGTTTCCATTAAGTCGATAGAAGCAGAGACACTATAATTACCTCCGAGCTTCGGGCAACTAACAACCATCATATATGAATTGGCAGGAAGACTAATTGGAACGGTTTGAGTATAATAAGATGAATTGCCTATATCCTGTGATAAAGCACCAGAAAGGTTATAAGTCTGTTTTGTACCGATGTTCGGATTCATCGGGATGATTTGCACATTAGCATTATTTGCGTAAAGATCTGATAATTTGCCATTAAAAGTCACCGTGATTTTCCCAGTAGCTCTTTCCCTCAAACTTATCTGACTATGGTTTACTTGGTTGGGCAATGAACTATTGCCGCTAACATACAGGCTTCTTACCTGATGACTCCCGGGATAAGCACCTTTGTCAGGATACTTTGTAGGCGAAATGAACTGATGAGGTTCAAATACATACTTTGTATATCCTTTAGTTGGATAGATGATTTTTTGCAGAACAGCAGCTTGGACGCTACTTGAGTTACAATAACGGTTGGCTCCTTGATATAGCCTAATCTCATCTGTTATATATGATTCTGATTCTTTATCACTCAATAAGTATCTAGGGGTTGGTAGCGATGTCAGATGGTCATTAACATAATTTTCCTGATTATTGAAATATCCCCAAAAATCCTTAGCAGCCGATGTCTTCAAAGGTAGCTTGATGTTTTCATTATACACAAAACTCGTCCTAAGTGTCGTATCCCCAGCGTATTCGTCTATGTGTTCCAGTTTCAGACGCATACCCATATCGTCAGGATAGCTGAATGCTCCATGCTGATTGGTCAGCATAGAGCCACCAACGGTGGAAGCCGAGAAATAGGAATAGTTAAATCGATATTTTTTGAGCATCTGGTTCGAGAGTTTTGACTTTACAGTTATTTCCTCAAGTCTTTTAGCATTGGTATTATCCGTTCTGTTTCCTAGCGTAAATGAAATCACCTCTGAGGGAGTCGTGATACTACTGAGATAACGAGCATTTATATTATAAGCCGATGTCGTATTTTGAGAAACGTAACTTTTTCCAGGATAACCAGGAAAACCGCCGGTGGTTTTACTCACAGATACGACCGTGGTATTGACTACAAAATCATACTGCTCATACCGCATAGCTCGCCATGGTATTATTACGGTAGGGGTATACGAAAAATTCACCACAGAACCCTCTTGTGTTATGATTTGATACAGATACCATGTAGATGTATATAGGTTCTGAAAGCCTGTCCCATAGGTACTCTCTCCAGGCATGAAAAAATACTGTGTTCCATTACCGTCAGTAATCTTCCACTCAGCATTATCAATTTCATAATATTCTTTTTGATTGACATCTTCTATCTTATAGATGTCGTTGCCGTTTCCTATAATCTTATATTGCTCAGTGGGACGATCATACATAAACAGAAAAGACTGCCCAAGGAAGTTGACGGAGAAGTAATCTGTTTCTCCATATCCATGATTTAGGTCAGTGATTAATGGATCATCACGATGAAATTGATCGTTGTCTGCCTTGACAAGATTGCTGGTAAAAGTTTTTATATTCCCAGTACTATTCTGTGAAACAAACTGCTCCCATGCTGACGCAGTCGTGTTCAGCAGCCTCGGATCAACGGCACCTGCTGCTACGTAATTGATACAGCCACCCACCATGAGATCCCATCCAAGACCGACCCATGAGGCTTCCTGATCTACTTTTATACCTGATGCGTCATAGGTCAGGTTAATTGGAATTTCAATATCTTTGTATTTGAGGGTGTAGACGGGTACCGTGATATTGACACGACCCGTATACTCACTGACGGCACATTCTCCATAACGTCTAAATGCGGCAGCTTCAGGCGATTTATACTGATAATAGGGTACCGAGACCTCGTAAGCATTAGAGCCTTCAGCCCTCGTCATTCTCTTGCTTTTCTGTATCGTGTCACGTTTCACCACGTCTACTTTCTGTGCATAGGTGCTTAATCCTAATGTCAGCAGCAGAAACACGCATAGTTTTCTTCTCATATCTTTATTGTTTTTAGTCACTGTTTTAATCCTTATATTGTAACCTGAGGATATCCTATCTTACGTTGATCTTCTCTGCATGGCTCTTGCCGTTCACATTCAAGTAGACCACATACTGACCACGCGGCAGACCGGCTGTACTGATGTCGATGGTGCCGCTGCCTGTATCACCGTTCTTTTCCTGCCGCTGATACACATATCCCTGATTACTGGCCAGCAGAGCCTCTATCTTTGTCGGACTATCCAGCCGATAACTTACCGTCACGCCATCGTGTCTATAGGAGATCTTATACTGGAAGGGATTACCCTTAATGGTGACATCTCCGCCTGGGACCTCTTCCAGAGCCCTGATTCTCACATCCTTGTTTGCCTCGTCCAGTACCAGACGCTCCTGCTCTGCAGGAGGACAGTAGAAAGCCTCCTCGGAGAGTATCTCCTTTTCTATGCTGACCACGGTTGCCTCCAGCACCGGGTAGCGGTAACCCTCGGCATACCAGCGGTACACATCCTCCCTAACAAGAGTCGTGTCACCCGCCATCCTGCGGACGATGCTGTCGACGGTGAGACCGGGAATCCTGTACCGCAACGTGTCTATCGGGGTGAGTTCTGTACCGACAAGGCGCTCCGTATGTATCCGCAGTACATGACGCAGCGTGTCACCCTCGGGAAGCACCAGACTGCCCGTGGCATCCGCCTTCGTCAAATAGGTGCCATAGCGACGCAGGAAGAGCTTGTCACAGTAACGGCCCGTACCGCTGAAGTAGCCGCTGATGCTGTCGCCTTGACACATCGGGAACCGAAGCCATTTCTCCGGCAGCTCGTAGCTGACGAGCGTCTGCACGTTCTCCGAGCCGATGATCTTGATCTCGCCATCAGCCTGGCTATAGTATGTCCGCTCACCCCGCTCAAGCCTCATCACGGTATCCGTCTCTGTCAGATACCTGGTCACGAAACTTTTCTTTGATGTCTTCGCCTTTTCCAGACTCCATACACCATCCTTCACTTGCAGGCTGAAGCCGGTCATCTCCACCTGTCTCTTCTCCAATGCATCATCCCCGCGCAGGGTGTTGCACGACTGCCTCAGTTGCTCCTGTCCGCTTACCGACAGACAAGCCGCTAGGCACATGATTGATAATATCTGTTTTCTCATAATTAAAAAATTTATTCTTCCATTACAATCCAAGAGCCAAGCCCTCGGGACTGTAGTTATGTGCATGCTTTTTACGGGACGTAGCCATCCGGGACAGGTTGGCCTGTCCGTAGACTGATGATACACCGAGTAACAGAACAATAGCCTGTGCGATGAATTGTTTACTCATTAATAAGTTGTTTGCGAGGCGGTAAGCCTCTAGATTTTTAGTGATTAATAGTTGACTAATTATAGTTGTTGATATATGAATACAAAGGTAATAAGAATAAAATAATATGCCATATTCCTGTCCCTCGCATTAACATTATTTTGCGCCATTTTATCTTTGTTTGATTTCTTTTCTTTGTTTTGCGCTCGACTTTTCGTAATTTTGCAGCCGAAAGCACTGCCACGGTCTGTCGCTGGTGTCTTTGGCACGAGAGGAAAGTCCGGGCAGCACAGGGCGCTCCACTTCTGAAAATGGAAGCTATTGGTGACAGTAGGTGAGGGCAGAAGAAAATAACCGCCTGTACTCCTTATGGAGCAGGTAAGGGTGAGAAGGTG
>Ga0310696_10010518_pt1 | contig 10623 bp, 10 predicted proteins | sample AusTroGonzalo_MG_4_FD_203885 | JGI IMG/M metagenome (GOLD analysis project Ga0310696, IMG submission 203885) | Bovine rumen microbial communities from tropical cattle in Woodstock, Queensland, Australia - Gonzalo_02 (v2) (version 2) | ecosystem: Host-associated > Mammals > Digestive system >... | reverse complement strand
TGCCCTAAATTTAGTGTACATGGGTACAAATTTGGCAAATAACTCTGTCAGTGGCATAAAGTTATAACCCCATGACAGTACAATCGAGAAAATGGTCGCCACCAACAATGCCCATTTATAAGGGCCTTTTACAATCAACAAGCCTAAAACAAAGAGGAAACACACAATGGCACCGGCATACACAGGCCCAGATGTACCTTCAACTCCCCCCCAGTAGGTTGGCATAGCCTTGCAATATTCAGCAGCTTGTCGTCTCGACATTCCATTTTTCACCATTGCATCATACACCTTGGAATTGACACCCACATTATATGCAGAAGCATAACCTCTTGCACCTGGGACAAGCAAAGTTGCTGTTTCCCCAATACCGTAACTGTACTGGGTGATATACGACAAACTTAAGCCACTGGTCTTGTTCACCGCATCGTCTTCCTTGGTCAATTCGGAATGGCCTCCTCGCATGGTTTCTTGGGAATATTCCCGATTAACCATATAAGAAGCGGATTGTACCCCAACACCTATGCCAAATGCCAATGCAAATGCCGCGATGCCGATGAGTAAATCCTTCCATCGTTTTTCACAGATATGAATATATAATTCTGCGACGAATAGGATTCCAATCAACATGAAAATATAATAAGTCATCTGGGGATGAAGCATAATGGCAAAGGAGGTGTAAACCATCGTAAGAATGATACCCCAACCATAATTCTTCTGAAATATCAAATGAAATCCACCAATGATAACAGGTAGGAAAGCCAATGCTTGGGCTTTGGTATTATGTCCAGCAGGAATAATGAAAATAAAATAGGATGATAATGCTATAGCGATAGCCCCTACAATGGAAAGCCATTCATTGATCTTGAAAGCACGCAGCAATATAAAATAGCCCAAAAAATACGCAATAATCAAAGCCAAAGTGGAAGGGAACCACAACTGTGCCATATCTCTAAAATTAATATACACCAAGGGAGTGCCAAACGAACCTCCTCCTGTCTGATAAGAGGGCATACCACAAAACATAGAACCCGTCCACCAACTGTAATTTCCAGCATCATTGTATTCCTTACATTCTTGATACATTCCTTCCCAACTTTTTGTATCTCCGGCGTTGATAACCTTGCCATCCAACACAGGAGAGGCATATATCAGCGTTAAAACTATAAAAACAACCACTGCCACCAAATAGGGCAACAACTTTTTAAAGACTTCTTTTACCTTCATATTTATCTAATTATCAATACATTATATACCAAAACAATAAAATGTTTTCAAACTGCAAAGTTACCCAAAAATTTTCATCCCACAAGTATTGATTTTCATTTTTTTAGTGCATCTTACATCTAACTATAAATCAACATTATACACGATCATATACACAATGCGATTCATCAAACAAAATAATTCAACATTTCAACAATAATTCGTATCTTTGCATCTACAAATAAAATGAAGTCAACATGTCCACAATCGACCCTAAAGCACTTGCACATATTCATACCCTGACGGAGCGATATCCGACACTTAAATGCTGTGAGGATTCTATCGCCGAGGCATATCATGCGATAGAACAATCGTATCTATCACAACACAAATTACTTGTCGCTGGCAATGGCGGTTCCGCAGCGGATTCAGAGCATATTGTGGGCGAGCTAATGAAAGGGTTCAAACTCCCTCGTCCTATCAATTGTGATTTAGCCCAAAGCATCAAAGACATTGCCCCCGACATGGGAATCACCATCGCGGAACACTTGCAGGGTGCGTTGCCCGCCATCGCACTCACAGGGCATCCCGGTCTGTCAACCGCTTACATGAACGACTGCGTTCCCGAACTGGTTTTTGCCCAGCAAATGCTCGGTTTCGGCCAAGCTGGTGACAGCTTCTTAGCCATTTCCACCTCAGGTAACAGCAAAAATATCATTTATGCGGCTATTGTTGCCAAGGCCAAAGGAGTAAAAATCATCGGACTGACGGGAAGCAAGGAAAGCAAACTTTCGGCTTTGGCAGATATCTGTATTCAGGTTCCCGAAACCGAAACATATAAAATCCAAGAACTACACCTACCTGTGTATCACTGTCTTTGTCTAATGTTAGAAGACAAATTCTTCGGACAGAACAAACAATAAAAATTCTATGGTATGATGAAGCTCTCGGATATAGACATTACCGGATTCGACACCATACTGTTAGACCGTGACGGCGTAATCAACCGTTTGCGTCCCAACGATTATGTAAAGCAATGGTCTGAGTTTGAGTTTCTTCCCGGTGTGAAAGAGACCCTTGCGCAATGGGCACAGTCCGTGAAGCACATTTTTGTGGTCACCAACCAACGTGGAGTCAGCAAGGGACTGATGACAGAACAAGACCTGACCGCCATCCACCGGCAGATGTGTCAGGAAATCGAACAGTCTGGGGGCCGCATCGACCAGATATACTATTGCACTGCCCTTACCGAAGAAGATCCGCGACGGAAACCCGGTATCGGCATGTTTTCGGACATTCTGCACGACTATCCTGACATCAATCCTGACACCACACTGATGATCGGCGACAGCGATTCCGACATGCTTTTCGCCCAAAATTGCGGTATTCAGGGCATCAAGTTTGAATAATCAGATTTTTTTTGTAATTTTGTCTTTTTAATTCTGCATAAATGAAAATTGTCATTTTAGGAACAGCATATCCCTATCGTGGAGGTTTGGCGGCATTCAACGAACGCCTTGCTTATGAATACCAAGACCAAGGTCATGAAGTGGAAATATACACTTTCACACACCAATACCCCGATTTTCTGTTCCCCGGGAAAACGCAATACAGCACAGAACCCGCCCCACAAAATTTGCATATTATCAGGAAAGTACACTCCTACAACCCTTTTAACTGGATTAAAGTGGGACGAGAGATTGCCCGCAAGAAGCCCGACCTGATGATTACCAAATTCTGGTTGCCCTTTATGGCACCCTGCTTCGGCACCATCGCCCGTATCGTGAAACGGAATCACCATACCCGGCTGATTTCCATCCTTGACAATGTCATTCCGCATGAGCACCGCATCGGAGATAAGCTATTTGTGAAATATTTCATCAAACCGACCCATGGCTTTGTTGCCATGTCGAAATCGGTATTGCAGGACCTGCGCCTGTTTACCCAAGACAAGCCCGCGGTTTTCAGTCCACATCCGTTATATGATCATTACGGAGAGCGATTGTCCAAAGAAAACGCCTTGCAACTGCTAAATCTGAGTCCAGAATTCCACTATGTTCTGTTTTTCGGATTTATCAGAGCCTATAAAGGTTTGGATTTGCTGTTTTCAGCCTTCGCGGACCAACGGCTGAAAGAATCCAATGTCAAATTACTGGTTGCTGGAGAGTTCTATGGAGATTCTGCTCCGTATTTACAGCAAGTCAAGGACTTACATATTGAAGACAAGGTGGAGTTACATACCGATTTTATCCCTGACAGTGAAGTCAACCGTTTTTTCAGTGCGGCAGACATTGTGGCGCAACCTTATAAGACCGCTACCCAAAGCGGAGTGACGCAAATCGCCTTCCACTTCGAGAAGCCCATGTTAGTGACCAATGTGGGCGGTTTGGCGGAGATTGTACCCCATGGCAAAATCGGCTATGTGGTGGAACCCGACAGCCAACAAATTGCCGATGCCTTGTGCGACTTTTTCGAACACCAGCGCGAATCCGCCTACGAGGCGAACATCGCAGAAGAGAAAAAGAAATATTCATGGCAAAAGTTTGTGGAAGCCATCCACCAATTATAAACCGACCTTTCTATTGAAATCCATACAACTATGAGAATCAGAAGCAAAGCCCCTTTAAGATTAGGTTTGGCAGGCGGAGGCACCGATGTGTCGCCCTTTTCGGACATTTATGGCGGCGCCATTTTGAACGCCACCATCAACATGTATGCCTACACCACCCTGGAACCCACCAACGACGGTAAAATCATTTTTGAAAATCCCGCCCGCACCGAATTATATGAAGAATTTGACAGCTGCGAAGAATTGAAGCCCGAAGGATTTTTCATCTTGCACAAAGGGGTATATAACCGTATTGTCAAGCAATTCACCCACAAACCCCTGTCATTCAAGATTTCCAGCTTTGTGGATTCACCTCCCGGTTCCGGTTTGGGCACCTCATCCACCTTGGTAGTCTCTATTTTAGGAGCTTTTGTAGAATGGCTCAAACTGCCTTTGGGCGAATACGATATCGCCCATCTGGCATACGAAATTGAACGCGAGGATTTAGCCATGACAGGAGGCAAACAAGACCAATACGCAGCCACCTTCGGAGGATTCAACTATATGGAATTTATTGGTGACAATGTCATTGTGAATCCCTTACGCATACGACAACGCTATATGGATGAATTAGCACACAATCTGGTACTATACTATACCGCCACCAGCCATGTGTCTGCCAAAATCATTGAGGACCAGCAGAAAAACGTCAAGGCCAAAAAACAAAAATCCATTGATGCCATGCTCAAATTGAAAGAGCAGGCCATCCAAATGAAGGAAGCCCTACTTAAAGGCGAGATTGACTCTATAGGTGAAATCCTAAACTTTGGCTGGCAGTATAAAAAACAGATGGCCGATAGCATCAGCAACGAATTGATTGACAATGTTTATGACGCTGCCATCAAGGCGGGAGCCTCAGGAGGGAAAATTTCAGGTGCCGGAGGTGGTGGATTTATGTTCTTCTACTGTCCCTCCACCACCCGCTATGCGGTCATCGATGCTTTACAGGAATTTGGCGGCCAAGCCAAACGCTATGAGTTTGTCAATGAAGGATTGAAGACATGGACAATGTAATGAAAGAAGCAATCATCCTTGCCGGAGGCTTCGGCACCCGGTTGCAAAGTGTGGTAAAAGAACTGCCCAAACCGATGGCACCGGTCGGTGGAAGACCATTTTTAACCTACATACTTGATTATCTGATAGATTACAACTATTCCAAGGTGGTTTTATCTGTAGGTTATCTGCATGAAAAGATAGAAGACCATTTTGGTACACAATACAAATCCCTGCGAATCTCTTATGCCGTCGAAAAAGAACCTCTTGGCACAGGGGGTGGTATTTTTTACGCACTTTCCCAATGTACAAGTGAAAATGTGCTGATTCTGAATGGAGACACCTTATTCAAGGCCGATTTGGATGCATTGCAAAATTTTCATGAGCAACATCAAAGCGCTTTGAGCATCATCCTGCGTCAAGTTCCCGACACATCACGCTACGGCAGCGTGCAAACCGAAGAAAACCAACGGATTATCAGTTTCACAGAAAAAAACAACAGCATCGGAGCTGGTACAATTAATGGAGGCATTTATTTGATTAACAAGGACTTTGCACAAAAACTTTCTCTTCCAAAGAAGTTTTCATTTGAAAAAGACCTGATGGAAAAATATGTACACGCTATGCCATTTTACGGCATAGCGTCTGACGGTTATTTCATTGACATCGGAATTCCTGAGGACTACGCCCGAGCACAAAAAGAATTGTAACAGCTTGTAATTAACAGGTTCTGCTACACTATCCCTTTGAAATATTCTATTGTTTTAAACAAACCTTCCCTTAATTCGACGGTAGGCTGCCAGTTCAGTAGCTCTTTTGCTTTGTTTATAATAGGCTGGCGCTGCTGCGGATCGTCTTGCACTGCCGGATGGTAAATAATTTTGGATTTTGAGCCAGTCAGCTCTACCACCAATTCCGCCAACTGCTTGATAGTAAATTCTTTGGGATTACCCAAATTAATAGGACCCGTTACCCCATCAGCCGTATTCATCATCCTGATGATACCTTCAATCATGTCTTCGCAATAGCAAAAGCTACGGGTTTGCTCTCCGGTACCGTAAATGGTGATATCCTCATTTTTCAAAGCCTGCACAATGAAGTTGGACACAACTCTGCCATCGTCAGGCAACATACGTGGACCGTAAGTGTTAAATATTCGTACAACCTTAATTCTCACCTTGTTCTGTCGGTGATAGTCGAAGAATAGGGTTTCGGCACAGCGTTTGCCCTCATCATAACATGAGCGAATGCCGATGGGGTTCACATTGCCCCAATACTCTTCGGGCTGCGGATGAACAAAGGGATCGCCATATACCTCGCTGGTAGAGGCTTGCAATATTTTGGCTCCATTGCGGTTGGCCAGTTCCAACATGTTCACTGCACCCACCACAGAGGTATTGATAGTCTTAATCGGGTCATACTGATAATGTACCGGAGAGGCTGGACATGCCAAATTGTAAATCTCATCCACCTCAATATCAAAGGGTTCTGTAATATCGTGACGTATCACCTCGAAATACGGATTACCCATCAGATGCACAATATTCCGTTTGCTACCTGTAAAATAATTGTCGAGGCAAATCACATCATTTCCTTCTTTCAACAGTCTCTCGCACAGATGCGAGCCCAAAAAACCGGCACCCCCGGTCACCAATATTTTTTTCATGTTTTTTTCTAACTTAAAAAAGCAAAAATACGAAAATTTTCAATTAGAGCCTCGGTAAATAAGCGAATATGTTCAAACAGTTTGCCAACGGGCTAAACGCACTTCTACATTTTCCACACTTTTCAAGTTGCTTCTTTTTCTGACAAAACATAAAAAACTTTTCATTTTTGTCTTTCTTTTTTTTCCAAAAAAACAAAAAGAACACTTTTCAAGCCGGGAGAACCGAATGCTTGTTTTTTTTGCAGCAAGCTGCTAAAACCAATCATTCTATTCTCCCTTTTTTCTATCAAAAAAGAAACAACTTGAAAAGAAAAAACATAAAAAACACAAATAAAGGCATATATTGTCCCAATAGATTAAAGAGTACTCCAAACAAAAAAGAAAAAAGGGGAAAAATTCAGAACGCATACATTATTTTTGTTTTGGTATCCAAATAATACCGTTCGCCTTCGTCTATGATGGGGGCAAAATTATATAGTATCCCTATTGACATGTTAGTGAGCCGCATATAATTCCATAATTGTTGCCGTTGAGCAGGGCCAATATGCTCAATTGCTTTACATTCTACAAAAACATTCCCTTTACAGAAAAAATCGACAATATGCTTATGATGAATGGGCTGATTGTGGAACTCAATGGAAAATTTATATTCTCTTGAGTATGTTATCTCCCTTTCTACCAACAAAATCTCCAAAGCATCTTGATACATATATTCATTCAGAAAAGGACCCAATTCTCGATGCACTTGTTGACAGCAACCCATCAAATCAAATGTGTAAGTCCTCAACTTTCTTGTTAAAACTGAGTCAAAGGCAATCAACTTTTTAATACTGTACATTATTTATACATTTTAAAATTTCAAATTAAATATACATAAAGGTAACGGAATAATTCGAACATTATTATTTCAAATTGCATATTTTCCGTAACTCAAATAATCACTTATATCATCCTTTTTGTTTTTATAGTTTTTTCTTTTCAAGTTGTTTCTTTTTCAGCAGAAAAAGGGAGAATAGAATACTTGGTTTTAGCAGCTTGCTGCATAAAAACAAGCATTCGGTTCTCCCGGCTTGAAAAGTGTTATTATTGTTTTTGTCAACACAAATATATTTTTGTGTAACTTTGCATTTTTATTGGCAAAGCAGCATGACCAAGCAGGAGCAGATACGGAAAATACTGAAAGACCACTGGGGCTACGACAGTTTCAGGCCGCTGCAGGAGGACATTATCCTGTCGGTGATGGACGGTCGCGATACCCTGGCCCTGCTGCCCACTGGCGGCGGCAAGTCCATCTGTTTCCAAGTGCCCGGCCTCGTCCTCGACGGACTGTGCATCGTCATCTCACCGCTTATTGCCCTGATGAAAGACCAAGTGGCCAACCTAAAAAAACGTCATATCAAAGCCGCAGCGTTGTATTCCGGCATGAGCAAGCACGAGATTGAATTGGTGCTCAACAACTGCGCTTTCGATCCGGAATTCAAGTTTCTGTATGTGTCGCCCGAGCGCCTCAAAACTGACAATTTCCGGGCTACGCTGTCGCACCTGCATGTCGGACTGATTGCCGTGGACGAATCGCACTGCATCTCACAATGGGGCTACGACTTCCGCCCACCCTACCTTGAAATCGCCGAAATCCGCCAGTTTTTTCCGAAAGTGCCAGTGCTTGCGCTGACCGCCACTGCCACTCCCGAAGTGGTGAAGGACATTCAAGACAAGCTTCATTTTCTACAATATAACGTTTTTCAGAAAAGTTTCAAACGAGACAACCTGACCTATTATGTTGTGAAAGAAGAAGATAAGAACAATCGAATGCTACGCATCATGCAACGTTACCCCGGCACAGGCATCGTGTATGTACGCAACCGCCGCAAGACGCAAGAAACCGCCGAATTTCTGCAACGCAACGGTATCGCCGCAGACTTCTACCATGCCGGCCTCGACAGTTCCACCCGCGATCGCAAGCAGAATGAGTGGATGCAGGACCAGACCCGCGTTATCGTGTCCACCAACGCTTTCGGTATGGGCATTGACAAGCCCGACGTTCGTTTTGTCATCCACATCGACATCCCCGACACGTTGGAAGGCTATTTCCAGGAGGCCGGACGCGGAGGCCGCGATGAGAAAGAGTCCGTGGCCATCATGCTCTACGACGATGCCGACATCCGCGAGCTGAAACGCAACTTCGAGCTGACTTTTCCACCTATTGAGGATATCCGCAAAGTATATAATATATTGTGCAACCACTATAACATCGCCCTTGGCGACGGGGCTGGCCGTACTTTTCCCTTCCGTATCGGCGAACTGCTGAAACCCGCTGCCATGAATATGGTGGCCATCTACAATTCCATCAAGTTTTTGGAAAAGATGGGCATGGTTTTTCTAAGCGAAGACGGTAAAAGCACCTCACAGCTCAGCATGAGCATAGGCGGGGAAAGGTTGACAATTTTTGAAGAGAAAAATCCTGAATATGACGAGTTTGTCAAACTGATACTGCGCTCTTACAGTGGACTTTTCACCCGCTATGTCAAGATTGACGAAGCCGAAATCGCCCAAAGAGCCGGCATCAGCGAGGAAGAAGCCGTCAGCTTGCTCCATAAGCTGGCCCGAATGGGACTTTGGAGCTATTCGCCCAAAACCGAACAGGCACTTATCACCTTCCTCACCCCGAGAGTGGATGAGGATTACCTTTACTTCAGTCCCGACATATACAAACACCGTAAAGAAGTAGCTCAAAAGCGTTTGGAGGAGGTACTGCACTTCGTTCAATGCGAAGACACCTGCCGTAGCCAGCTGCTTTTGGCCTATTTTGGCGAGCACAAAAGTCCCGCCTGCGGCAAATGCGATGTGTGCCTGAAAGTGCACAAAGAAGAGGTAAACAATAAAGACTTTAAAGACATTAGCACTGAAGTAAAAATTGTTGCCGCATCTGGCATAAAAGACATTAAAGACCTTATTTTCAAGGTTTCCCAAAAATTCTCCCAAGAAAAAGTAGTGAAGGTGGTTCGCTGGATGATAGACAACGGAGAGTTTACAGTTGATAGTTGACAATTGACAATTAAGAATACCCCTTCTTTAGAAGGGGTGACCGAAGGCCAGGGTAGTGACATAAACATCACGGCGAAGCCGTACATTAAAAAAGAAAGAACTAAACAATAAAATTCCCAGATAATGAAAAGACTTGCAGTTTTAATGATTACAATGCTCCTTACGGGGGTAATTGCCTCCGCTCAGGAGAATTTATGCCAATACGTCAATCCCTTGGTGGGCACAGATTTCCACGGGCACACCTACCCCGGCGCCATTGTACCCTTTGGCGGGGTGCAACTTAGTCCCGACACCCGACTGGAGGGCTGGGACGGCTGCTCGGCCTACCACTACTCGGACAATGTGATTTACGGTTTCAGCCACACCCACCTCAGCGGCACTGGTTGCTCCGACTACGGCGACATCCTGCTGATGCCTTTCACGGACCAAGCCTCGGTCATCAACAGCGAGTACTGCTCCAAATTCTCTCATAGCAAAGAGATTGCCGAACCTGGTTATTACTCGGTTATGCTCGACAAATACAAAGTGAAGGCAGAGCTGACCTGCACCCCGCATGTAGGCGTGCATCGCTATACCTACCCTAACAATGATATGCCCAAAGGCATTATTCTCGACCTGAAACACCGTGATATGGTGCTGAACAGTGTCATCAGCTACGATGCCAAGTCAAACAAAATTGTGGGACTGCGTGATTCAAAGGCTTGGAACGATCACCAAAAGCTGAACTTTTCCATGCTGTTCTCGCAACCCATCACCAAGGTGGAATTTTATGTGAACGACCAGCGTGTGGATTCAGTCAACGCCATCACCGGCACTAACTGCAAGGCTATCATCTATTTTGCTGAAAACACCAAGCAAGTCGTGGTAAAAGTAGCACTTTCCGCTGCTGCCCTCAACCTGAATGATGCCGACAAGAACCTGAAAGAGGTTCCCGATTTCGACTTCCACAAAGTCCACCACCAAGCCCGCGAGATTTGGAACGAAGAGCTCAACAAAATCGTGGTGGAAACCAATGACCTTGAGTTAAAAAAAGTCTTCTATACTGCTTTGTATCATTGTTTCACATCTCCTTATCTGTTTAATGATGTAGATGGAAAATACCGTGGCA
>Ga0310696_10010517_pt1 | contig 10623 bp, 7 predicted proteins | sample AusTroGonzalo_MG_4_FD_203885 | JGI IMG/M metagenome (GOLD analysis project Ga0310696, IMG submission 203885) | Bovine rumen microbial communities from tropical cattle in Woodstock, Queensland, Australia - Gonzalo_02 (v2) (version 2) | ecosystem: Host-associated > Mammals > Digestive system >... | reverse complement strand
GCAACCATGTTGTCCAGCTTCTCAACGGCTTTTTGCTTGGTCGCTTCGGACAGCCAGTCCTCGCTGAGGATCCTTTCCCTCATGGCGGCGATGTACCGGTCCGTCAGGTCCTTGATCTTGTCCCTGATTCCATCCGGGAAGGCGAACTCCAAAAAGGCCTGGTCCACAGCACCCTGCAGATACATGGTGAGGAACTCGTATGCAATCTGCTCCAGGTCAACCTGGTCTTCCTCAAGGCCGTGAACGAACAGATATGTCTCCATATCCAGGAAATCCAGGGCGTAGGAGACCATGGGGATGATCACCAGTGCCTTGATGGCCTCCAGATTCTCATCCAGCCAGAGGTTGTTGATTCCGGCGAACATGCCGGCGTTGTTGACCGTGTAGTAGACCGAAAGCGGGTCGTCCGGGTTGTAGTAGCCCATCCCGATGATCCTGAAGTACAGAGGCTCGCAGAGCTGGCGCACTTCGGGAAGCGAGAGGCACACGACATCGGCCTCGTTATCGGCCATGTACATCTGGTCATATTCGATGCACGAGAACTCGAAATCGATCATGTTGCTTATGACGTCCATCGCAAAGGATTCGTCGTACGAGACCGCGATGAGCAGACTGGCCAGGTATTCCGCAAGGTACTCCATGTCCTCCTCCGTGTACTCCGAATCGACATTGGAGCAGTACGGGAGGTAGATGTCGACATCCAGGCCGTAGACCTCGTCGTCATTGGGCGAGTTGTTCAGCTTGGCCTGGAAGAAAATGTCGCCGAAGAGGAAGTACTGCTCCTGAAGGAGCTGGTTGAGCTCCTCCAGGCTGGCAGCTTCAAGTACCCGTTCCACATAGTTCATGAGCGGGCCGAACCCTTCACTGTTCCGCTTTTCGTAGTCCGAGAACAGTCCTATGTACGCCCTGAGGAGCTCGAGCTCGTCCGATACGACCGACGTGTCTTCGATCAGTTCGCGGATGACTCTCTCCGTGGAGGCATCCGACCTGGTGAACAGGCCGTCGCGCTTGGCCTCGCTGGCCTTGGCGCTCATGTACATGTCGTAGTTCACGTAGAGCTCGAAGTGATCCTCCAGAGCCGGTGCCTTGGACGGCCAGTTTCCGTAGATGTTCGAATCGATCCAAGGCGAACCGATGAGGTTCTCCTCCGGAACGGACTGAGTCTTCTGCGACGACTGGCATGCGGTGAAGAACACCAGAATAAGGACTGCAATCAACAATAGGGTTCGTTTCATTATCATCTTCCTTCCGACATCACTAAGAATCAGGGATCCTCAGGACCGAGTTTCATGCTGTATGAGTATCCATTGTATGAGTCGCCATCGTAACTGACAACCGTGAAGGAGTCGTTGAAATCTCCGCTTCTTGAGTACACGCTCATGTTGGAGGCCCAATCAGCCTTTCCTGCAACGGTCGCCTTGAAGACTCTCACACCGTGATTATCGAATCCGACCTGAGAAGCCGGAATTGTGACATCGGGATGATCCTCATCGAGAGCAAGAACAGTGGCATCATCGTTCGCAGTGATGAACCACATATTCATAGCTCCATCGAGTGTAAACCTCACAGCCAGGTACTTGTTGCTGGCATGTTCGTTGACACGGGATCCGGTCTCTTTGTTGAGGCTGACATACCACCTTCCAATCTCGGGTTCAGGCAGATCGACGTCTGAGAAGTAACCCTCGAGGCCTCCCTTTCCATCGGGATAGTAGGTGGTAGTGTCTCCTTCGACTTTCACTATGGTTTTTCCAGTCGTACCCGAGATTCCGAGCGAGTAGGTCTTGTCAACCATAGTGCCGGAAGAGTAGTCCATGAAGTCACCCCAACCCGTATACGTGGCAACCAGAACCTTACTGACATCGTAGAAATCATATGTGGTGTTCATTGCTACCACATAGCATCCACCGAGTGAGACACCATCTATGTCCACGATGCTGTAGGTACCGGTGCAATCGATGCCTTGATATGTGATTTTCAGAATCGCGTCCTTCTTGACTGCCTTTGAATCGAAATCCGTCGTGACAGTTTTCGCGGCGATTCCTTCCTTGAGGTTGACTGAAGTGATCTTGCCGTCTGTATCGGTGTAAATAAGACTACCGTCCAATTCAGACTCTTCAGACCCCTTCAGATAATAAGGTCTCAGGTAATTGAGCTTGAGCTCGGCCGGGCGCTTGACGTCTCCGCCGCCACCGCCGCCACCGCCGCCACCGGAGTCCTTACAAGAGATGACAAGGCACAGGGCCAGAACGCAGATCAATAATGCAAATAGGGCTCTCTTCTTCATTTCCTTCTCCTCACTTCAGAATGGTATGTAGACATGATAACACAGTCGAAGTGGACGACCCACTATTTTTATTTACAAGTGAAGCAGAAGAATCAGAAGGCCGGGCATGAAAAAAGGCACCTGTTCAAGGTGCCTTTACGTTTGAGCGGACAGGGGATCGACGCTTCGCTACCCCGCCTTCGTCGCAAGGCAATGCACCTGCCTTGCTCCTCGATTCGATCCCCACACTGCTTCTAAAAAACTAAAGCCACCCCAAAAGGAGTGGCTTGCGTTTTGAGCGGACAGGGGATCGAACCCTGGACCCGCAGATTAAGAGTCTGCTGCTCTACCGGCTGAGCTATCCGCCCGACGCGAGGTAATGTATAACACTTTTTGAATTCTTTCGCAATACCTACGCCGATTTTTGTTGAGGGTGCGGCAATTGGAAACGATATAAGGGAATAACGCAATGACATCTCATGGTCTGAGCCCCTTTCGGCGGGTTGCGTTTAATTGAAACCGAGATTCATTTATGCTATCCTCATACTGCCTGCGGGGATGGTGGAACTGGCAGACACGTAGGATTTAGGTTCCTATTCGAAAGAGTGAGGGTTCAAGTCCCTTTTCCCGCAAATGCATGGCGGTCCCAGACGGGGCCGTCTTTTGTTTTGTCAGTGGATGTCCTTGCGGTTGTGGTGCACAAAGGCGGTTATGATGCCGGCAATACCAAGACCGATTCCTATGCTGCCTCGGCGCATGCTTCCATGTATTCCTCGTATTTCTCCCCTGCCGCTGCCATGCATAGCACCCGCAGTTGATTAACTCAATTCTCTGTTATACCATAACAGGCATGAAAGTAGTTATTCTGGGTGCCGGGCGCAGAGGAATAAGACTGGCCCGCCATCTCGTTGAAGAGAACAAGGATGTCATCATCATCGACGAGGATGCCGATGACGTCAGCACCGCTATGGCCAAGGTCGACTGTCTTGCCATCAAGGGAAGCGGAACGAGCCTCGAGGACCTCAGTGACGCTGGGCTCGAGGATGCCGATGCATTCGTGGCGCTCACCGGAAGCGACGAGACCAACCTCGTCTCAAGCGGAATCGCCGCATCGGAGTTCCAGGTTCCCCTCACGATCGCATCAATCAGGAACCTCTCCTACACGGGCTACAGCGGAATAGGCAACTCCCTGATGGGAATCACCCACATTGTGAACCCCACTCAGGAGGTTGCGCAGTACATCTACCACGATGTGGAGCGCGGAATCTACAGCGACGTAATCTCGTTCGAGAACTCGTCGCTTCTGCTTTACAACGTCTATGTCGACAAGGACTCCCCTTTCGCCAACAAACTGGTCAAGGCCGTCAGAAAGGACATCAACGCGAACTTCATCATCGTTGCATTAAAGCGCGACGGTGAGGCTCTTGTCCCCAGCGGCGACACCATCGTGAGGACGGGAGACACTCTGAGTCTTGTCGCACACGAGGACAGCGTCGGAAAGATCCTCACCTCCGTCGGAAGAAAGACGATGAAGCCCCAGAAGATAGTGATCGTCGGAGCCACTCAGGTGGCCGACTTCCTGCTCAGGGCCCTCCCCAAGTACCAGCACAAGGACATAACGCTTATCGACATGGACAAGGAAGTCTGCGAGAAGATGGCCACCATGTATCCCGATGTCCTGGTCCTGAATGCCGACATCACCAACGAGGCGGTGTTCGAGGAAGAGAACCTGGGAACTTACGACCTGATCCTCTGCCTGACGTTCAACGACGAGCTGAACATCATCACGGCAAGCTACGCCAAGCACTTCGGAATCAAGAACAGCATGGCTCTGGTCAACCAGAACCCCAACTACGTGCGCATGGCTAGCCACCTGAACATCGACAGCATCATCTCCACACAGGACGTCACGGTCGACTCCCTGATGCGCTACATGCACGGACAGAACGTCTCCAGCATGCACTCGCTTTTCGACGGCCAGATCGAGGCCTTTGAGTTCGCCATCACGGAGGGCAACCCCACCGTGGGCAAGGCCCTCAAGGACATCGACATGAAGGGCAAGGGAATCATCGCCGGAGTCACAAAGAAGGACGGAAGCACGACGATTCCCGGAGGACTGTACGTCATCGAGGAAGGCGATGTGATCATCACCATCATCGAGAGAAAGTCCACCGAATTCATCCAGAGACTGCTGCACGTCGGTTCGGCCGCATCCCAGATCAAGGCTGCCAAGGCAGAGGAAGCTGAAGCAGAAACGGCTTCACAGGCCGATGAGCAGAAGAAGGACTGACGATGAACCTTAAGAAGAACATAAAGCTTCTGGCCATAGTTCAGATCTTTCTCGCAATCCTCATGATCGTGCCTCTGGCAGTGAGCCTTCACTACCACGAGATGCACGCCGCACATGCGTTTCTGATCACAATCGGAGTGATGGTCGTCATCTCAGGCGGTGCTTTGATAGTATTGCGCAAGACGGACCTTTCCGGATTGAACCAGCGCGACGGCTTCTTCTTCGTGACCTTCACATGGATCATCGCAGCAGCATTCGGAGCAATGCCCCTGGTGCTCTCGGGCGATTTCAAGACATTCTCGTCTGCATTCTTCGAGATCATGAGCGGCTTCACAACCACAGGAGCGACATTCCTTACGGACATCGAGGCCTGCTCCAAGGGCATCCTGTTCTGGCGAAGCATGTCCAACTGGCTGGGCGGAATGGGAATAGTCGTTCTGTTCGTAGCCGTGCTTCCTGCCATCGGTGCGAACATGGGAGCCAGCACCTTCCATCTGGTCGGAGCCGAATCCGTCGGACCGGTCAAGGGAAAGCTCACACCAAAGACGAAGACCACAGCCATCGCCCTCTGGGGAATCTACGTGGGCTTCTCGCTGCTTGAGACGGTCTTCCTGCTTTTCGGAGGCCTGAGCGGCTACGAGTCGGTCACGGTCACCTTCTCCACCATGGCGGCTGCAGGCTTCTGCGTCAAAGGCTCTTCCATCGGTTCGTTCAACAGCGCCTATGTCGATGTCGTTGTCACTGTCTTCATGCTGATTGCCGGAGCCAACTTCGCACTCTACTACAAGGCATTCACCGGAAAGGTGAAGAGCGCCTTCAAGGACGCCGAGCTTCACTGGTACTTCGCAATCTGGGGAGCCTGCACACTGCTTGCAGCAATCCAGCTCCAAGCCACCGGAACATATCCGAGCTTTGCCCAGGCGCTGAGATACTCGGCCTTCCACATGGCGTCCGTCATAACGACCACGGGATTCGCGACGGCCAACTACCTCAACTGGCCGGCCTTCTCGATAATGCTGGTTGTGCTTCTCATGTTCGTTGGAGGCTGTGCGGGATCCGCAGGCGGCGGAATGAAGGTCACCAGAATCGCAACGCTGTGCAAGCTGGGCGGCAACACCATTAGAAAGCGCATCCACCCCACTTCGGTCTCCAAGATCAGACTGGGCGATGACATCATCCATGAGGATGTTGTGCTTTCCATCGGTGCCTTCTGCGCCATCTACATGATGATCTGGCTTCTGGGCACGGTGATCCTCACGCTGACGGGAATAGACATCGAGACCTGCATGGCGGCCTCGATACTGAGTCTGGGAAACATTGGAATAGGATTCGGAAAGGTCGGACCTGCGGGCAACTTCTCAATCTTCCCGCAGTGGTCGCTGTGGGTCTGTTCCTTTGAGATGCTGCTCGGAAGACTTGAGATCTTCACAGTTCTGACAATCTTCTCAAGATCATTCTGGAAGCGCTGATTCCACCTAAAGAATCTTACTCGTAATTCAGAGACTCGATGGGATCGAGCTTGGCGGCTTTTGCTGCCGGGTAGAGTCCGAAGAAGATTCCGATCGCCATGGAGAAGGCCACGCTGAGGATGCATGCGTTGACGGAGACCGAGAAGATCCAGCCTGCGATGTTGCACACGATCTTGCTGATGAAGATTCCCAGAAGGATACCCACCACTCCGCCGAATGATGTGAGGGTGATTGCCTCGGTCAGGAACTGACCTTTGATCACACGCGGCGAGGCTCCCAGGGCCTTTCGGATTCCGATCTCCTTGGTGCGCTCGGCAACCGAGACGAGCATGATGTTCATGATTCCTATTCCGCCGACAAGAAGCGAGATGCCTCCGATTGCGGCAAGGAAGATGCTCAGCGTGCTTGTGACGGACGAAACCATATCTGCAAGAGAGGCGGACGAGACAAGGTAGTAGTTGTCAGAGCCCACAAGCTCATCCAGATATTCGGTGGCCTTGGAGTTCACTTCCTTGGGGTCGTAGTTCTCGTTGACCTTGATGGTGTAGGTTCCCACTGTGGACACGTGCTGAAGGCGCTGCGTGAACGTGTTGTACGGAATGAAGATGGTGCTGTCGTACGAAGCTCCGAGCGTCGCGTCCTTCTTCTCCATCACGCCCACGACGAGGTATCTCTTTCCCTGGTCGCGGAATATGGTGATGTAGTTGCCCACTGCATCCCCGCCCGGGAAGAGCTTTTCGGCTATGCTTGCACCCAGGACGGCCACCTGTCGCTTGAAGATGTTGTCCTCGACAGTGAACCACTCCCCGTCCGCCGGATTGTAGTCCATGTTGACCGCATAATCCGAATAGGTGCCCTCTATCGAGGAGCTTCTCAGAACCTTGCCGTTTCTGACGCGGGCGGTTCCCGAGACCGTGGGCATGACGAAATCAATGCCCTCGACGTTCTGCATCAGAGTGTTTCCGAACAGCTCCGTGAAGGTGTCCTTGGTCTTGCTGCTGCCCATGGGATTGAGGAAAAGAATGTCATATCCGCTGGATGTGATGCTTTCGGTGATGTTTCCCGTTGCGCTGTTTCCGAGGTTCAGGATCGTGACGACCGAAGCCACTCCGATGATGATTCCCAGAAGCGACAGGACGGTCCTCATCCTTCCGCCCTTCATGGAGCTCAGTGACTGTTTGATGTTCTGAATCACCATGTCAGACCTCCTCCCTCTTTCCGTCGCGGATACGGATCTGGCTCTGGCAGGCGTTGCCGATCTCCTCGTTGTGCGTGACAACGACGATGGTGTTGCCTTCCTCGTTAAGCTCTTTGAAAAGGTCCATGATCTGCTCGCCCGTCTTGGTGTCCAGCGCTCCGGTGGGCTCGTCAGCAAGGATGATCGAAGGCTGCGTCACCAGGGCACGTGCTATGGCCACACGCTGCTTCTGTCCTCCCGAAAGCTCATTGGGAAGATGCTTCATCCTGTCCGAAAGCCCCACTCTCTCCAGAGCCCTCTCGGCCCTCTCACGACGCTCCTTTAGCCCGATGCCCCCGGCATAAATCAGCGGAGTCATGACGTTCTCCAGTGCCGTGATCTTGCTCAGGAGGTTGAACTGCTGGAAGACAAAGCCGATCTTCCGGTTCCTGATATAGGCAAGCTCGGTCTCGCTCAGACCGCGCGTGTCCTCGCCGTCTATGAGGATGCGGCCGCTTGTCGGTGTGTCCAGACAGCCGATGAGGTTCATCATCGTGGACTTTCCGCTTCCCGACGGTCCCATGATGGCGGTGAAATCCCCTTTGTAGATCTTCACCGACACACCGTCCAGGGCCTTCACGACTATGTCGCCCACGATGTAGTACCTGTGGATATCATGCATGTAGATGATAGGCAGCCTGCGCTCGTCTATGCGGCGGGCCACCTCTTCCATGTCGATCTTTACCGCTTTCGAGGCCATCAATATCCCCTCATGCTTCCTGCAAGATTGAGCAGCGAGGAAAGGTCGCTGGAATTGCTGTACTCAAGGACATCGCCGTCCTTGACGTCTCCGCCAAGGATCTGGTAGAGGTTCTCGCCCAGGTATTTGACTGTGACGGTAACCTTCTTGGTGGTTCCGTCCTCCATGACCTTGTTGACGGTGCTGACTCCGCGGCTTGTAGTGACGGCAGCCTGTGCGACGAGAAGCATCTTCTGCTCGCTCTCCACGACGATGGTTCCGCCGAACGAGAAGCCGGGCTTGAGTGTCGAAGGAGGATTATCAATGACGATCTGGACGTCCATGACTCCGATTCCCTGGTTCGTGAAGCGTCCGATCATGGGGATGTAGCTCACACGACCGTCGATTGTCACACCGGGGGTCGAATCGCTGGTGATGGTCACCGGTGTTCCGACCTTGACCATCTGGATGTCTATCTCATCGACCTCGACTGTGGCCTTGAGCTTGCTGTCATCGATGATGGTGATGGCCGTGGATCCGGCCGTGTAGTAATCGTCAACTCTGATGGATACGGAGATGACAACGCCGTCGAAATCGGCATAGGCGTTCACGTTGTCCAGCTTGGTCTTGGCACTGTCAAGGCGCATCTCCAGAAGCTCGATATCGCGGGCAGATGTGGTCCCGTTGCGCTTTGCAGTCTCCACCTGCTTCTCGAGGTTCGCTACTTCGTAGCGGAAGTCGGAGTCATCCAGCGTTGCCAGAAGCTGGCCCTTCTTGACCCTGTCGCCTTCTTTGACCAGAACGGATGTGACGGCACCTGTGGCCCTCATCTGAACCTTCTGGGTATCGTAGGCCTCAACCGATCCGGAGATGTCGATCGATGTCGTGTAGGAATCCTCACGGACCGTTGTCCTGCTGACCGTCGGTGTCATGAGACTTGAAGAAGCCTTCTTGGAGGCCCAGGGCCATTCGCCCGTCTTCATCTTCACGTTGTAGATCCAGATTCCGCATATCACAAGGGCGATGAGGATTACGGCGATGATGATCCTTCTGATCCTGCGCCTTCTGATCTTCTTCTCCCTGTCTTTTCTTACTTTAAGTTCACTGTCCATCTCTTTCCTCTCAAAGCTGGCTCATGGCTATATTGTTCTCTATGACAAGCGCATTGATCTTGTAGACCATGGCCTGTATCTCGTCGCTTTCAACCGTAAGGCGGGCATCCTCCACCTCCCTGTCCGTCGCAAGTCCCCTGTCGTACATATCAAGAGTCCTCTCAAGGATCATGCGGTTGTACTGGGCGCTGACTTCGAACATCGAAACCTCGGTGCTGAGATTGTTGATGCTGTCCCGGAGACTGGTGATCTCGCTCTTGTACGAGACAACGGTGTCTTCGTAGTCCATCTCGGCAAGAACGAGCTGGTTCTTCAATGTCTGAAGCGTAAGCTCATCCGTCTTGGCCGTTGTCTTGTTCTTCCACGTACCCGTGATGGTTATGTACGGATAAAGATCCTCATTGGTGTAGTTTGCACCCGCTCTGGCTCCCAAACTGTAATTGGCCCCGGCTAGTGTGCCGGAAACGGAAGCATTGGCAGTCATTGTCGGGGACTCCCAGTTGTCCGTCGTCACGGGAACATCCGCGTTGGCACCGAGCTGAAGCTTGTTGGCCGTTCCGGCGGCAACCTCCACGGCCTGACGTGCAGACTCGAGGCTCATCTCTGCCAGAAGGACGTTGGTGTTTCCGTATTCGTCCACAATAAGGTCAAGCGAGGCCTCCCTGATGGAATCCGGCTGCACGAAGTCAAAGCCGTAGCTGTCACGGAAGGACTTGAGCTGGTCCTGAAGCCTCTTTTCTGCATTCTCAATGCTCACCCGCCTGTTATCAATGCTCATCCTGGTCTGCAGGTCCTTGAGACTGTCTTTTGTAATGTCCCCTGCCTCCAGGCTTTCCTCATAGTCGTTGACGAGCCTTGAGTATGTCACTTCCTGGCTCTTGAGCGAGGACTGTGACTGCAGGATGGTGGAAACGCTCTGCATGAAGGTGTTCCTGAACTGCAGAAGGCTCTTCTTGTAGCTCATGTCCTGCCTGAGGACGTTCATTCTCTTTGCAATGTCATCTCTGGTATCCGTGAAGGAATCCAGGTTCAGAGTCTTCTTATATGCGGCCTCCGGGGTCACGGTGAGGCTCGTGTTCCCGTTTTCGTCGAAACTGGAGGAGCTTGAGACGTTGAACGTAAGAGTCGACTTGTCAGAGAATTCGGGAAGCGTAACTTCAACCGACGGATTGACGGAGAACACCGTGAGCCCGGAACGCTCCTTGCGGACCGTCATGTTTCCTGTGGACAACGATACGGAGACCGTCTGGCCCACATCATCCATCTGACGGGAGATCATGGTGTTCTCCCTGCTGATTTCAAGTGATCTGATTGTGGCGCTGTTCTGCATGGCCTTTTCGATCATTTCGTCCAGTGTCATCGCAGCCAGCGGCAGTGCCGCCATAGCGATTACTAAAATGGAAATCAGAACCTTTCTTAATGTCATGGTATAAACATACTTATTATATAGATATGGAGCAAGAGAAAGAGGTAAAAAAACACAAAGGAGGAAGGATATTGGATAATAATGTTTGCCTTAGCAATCTTCAGTGTTGCCTTTTGAGTCAGTTCATCAGTCTTACCGGCCTTGGAC